>Ga0302324_100018726_pt1 | contig 13629 bp, 9 predicted proteins | sample Palsa_T0_1_FD_201949 | JGI IMG/M metagenome (GOLD analysis project Ga0302324, IMG submission 201949) | Peat permafrost microbial communities from Stordalen Mire near Abisko, Sweden - Palsa_T0_1 | ecosystem: Environmental > Terrestrial > Soil > Palsa > Peat permafrost | place: Sweden: Abisko...
TTATGCCGGTTTTCCAGAAGTTCTTGGTGATAATGCGGCTGATGGCTGCATTGTAGTTGGAGATACCACCGTTGGCTCTACCGTTGATGCTGCCGTATTGGGTATTGAGGGGAGTGGTACAGGTGCCGGGATTGCCAAAAGTGCCTGGAGTGCAAGCGACGCCACCGTACGCATTTCCCATTCCCGCCAGATTATCGTAATTGATGGAATACAGATTTTCGCCAGCAGAACCGGAGTATGTTTCGCTCACGATTACGTTAGTGCCAAACTGGTGCTCGATGGCGGCGCTGTAGGTGTGAGCGTAAGCGGTCTTGATATTGGGATCAACCGCGCGAAGAGTGACACGTGGCAGCGTAATGCTGCCAGAACTGCCTGCCAGCGGCCCCGCATTGCTGGTGGTGACAGGAATAGTCGCAAACCCCGCGGTGCCGGCCACGAGACCAAGCACGGCATAGTTCGGTGGGTTTTGGATGATGTTGAATGTTACGTTACCGAAGTTCCTTTCGTAGCCGATACCATAACCGGCGCGGAGGCTGGTCTTGCCATCACCGAAGATATCCCAGGCGAAACCGAGCCGCGGCGCGAAGTTGGTGTACTGCGGGCTCCACAAGGTTTTGTTCGGGCTGTTGGGGACGGTATCAACAACGCCGCTCGCGATTCCGGCCGGCGACGTGATTCCGCCCGCGCCCGGGTAAAAATTGGAGTCCAGGCTCGAGTTGTCGTTATGTTGGACGCCGTAGTATTCCCAGCGGAGACCGAGGTTAACTGTCAAGCGCGGCGTGACCTTCCAAGTGTCCTGCGCATACAGAGCACCTTCCTTGTAGCGGTTGCTTCGCGAGAAGTTAGGAGCCCCAACTGGCAGCGTTACCGTCTGGCCAGGGAACCTGCCCTGGGGATTGACGGCTGCTTCAAACTCGTGTAACTGGCCCAAAAGGAAGTTGTTTAGGTCAGAACTCGTGCTGGTTCCTAAGCCTTCGACCGCTTCTTCATATGCGCCAAATGTGCGGTTGTCCTGGATGTACGTAAATTGACCGCCAAAACGGAAGCTGTGTTTTCCCCAGATCCTCGTCCAATCCTGGGTGAGCACACCGAAGTTCTGCGGTCCGCCAAAAGGTATGGCGTTACCGGGTGAGAACTCACTGTAACCCGGGAATGCGACTGGTTGGCCAGCCAACGAGACCTCACCGTTGGCGCTCATATAAAGCGTAGGAGCCACCGGTGCAGAACCGAGCGGCTGAGCGTTGGTGAGGCGGTTGTAACTGGCGCGAGTCTGCGCGATCAGGTTCGGAGTAAAGGTGTGCGTCAGAGAAATGGTTAGGTGGTTATCGAAATTGGTCTGGCCGGTTTCGAATCCGGCATAAGGGCTGGTATTCACCGACCCTGCAAAGTCGTTCTCACTGTAGAGTGCGTACTTGACCGAAATCTGCGTTTTCTCGCTTAAGTTGTAGTCGATGTTGCCGACCAGGTCGTACGTGTTCTGCGGAAGCCCGCCACCCGCGTCGGCCGCCGTATTGTAAGTAACTTCGTTGAAGAGCGGTGTGCTGGACGCGAGCGCGCCGCAGGGGTTGGAAGCACTCGCCGCTCCCGTGCAGGCCGAGCCCAACTGGCTCTTGGTAAACGTCGCCAAGGTGGTTAGATCCGGTCGAAGCTTTCCATAAGCTGTGAAGAAGGCCTGGGTAGCGGGCGCCGCGGCCGCGATGAACTGACTCGTCGGAACCAGCGAAACTTGAGGCGCGCTGCTTCGCACGCGTGTCCATTCTGTATTCTGGAAAAAGAAAAGTTTGTTCTTGATGATCGGTCCGCCGAGCGAATAGCCGAACTGATTGCGAACGTAGATGCCTTTATCGATCAGGTTCGCGTTATTAAAGAAGCTGTTCGAGCCCAGTGCGGAAAGGCGGTTGAACTCATACAGGCTGCCATGGAAGGAGTTAGTGCCGGATTTGGTGACAAGATTGACGACGCCGGCGCTGGCGCGGCCCAGCTCAGCCGTGAAATCGCTAGTCGTGATGCTATATTCCTGCACGGAATCGAGGGGTACCTGCTGGCCGGTCGTCGCGGTGAATTCGTCGTTATTCGCGACGCCATCCAACATGACATTGGTGCTCGCCGAGCGTAGGCCGTTAATCGAGAAACCAACCCCGCGTCCGCTCGGATCCGTTTCCGAAACATTAGGAATCGTCGCGACGAAATCGTAGGGATTTCGGGTCAGCGAGGGAAGTTCCGTTACCTGCTGCGTGCCGATGAGATTCGAAATCGATTGGGTTTCCGTGTTAACGTGCGCGGCCGATTCCTGTACTTCAACCGTTGTGCTCGCTGTGCCGACTTCGAGCTTGAAATCCACACCGAGGCGTTGGCCGACGGAGAGCGTAAGCCGCTCCTTCGTCGTCGCAAAACCGGGCGAGGCCACCGTCACATCGTACACGCCCGGCTCCAGATTGGGGATGGCATACACGCCGCCCGATCCAGACTTTGCTTGACGCATTGCCGATGTATCGGCCTTGACAGCCTTCAAAGTGGCACCCGCCACCGCCCCACCCGCGGGATCCAAAACTACGCCGGTGATTTGCCCGGTCTCCACCTGAGCCCATGTCGAGATCGGTAGGGCCAGCGAGAAGGCAGCCAGAGCTACGAGTTGCCGCGTCTTGACGCGTGCAGCCAATTTACGTACAGTTTGCAGTAACATTGTCTTAACACATAGCACAGGAGACGCCAAACGTAAACGGTGAAGTATCAATAGCTTAGGTATCCTGCGATTCACATTTTGGAAGATCCGCCAGCTTTTTCCACGCGCTCACGCATATTTGTACCGAAAATGGAATCCTCCGCTCATTCGCAAACCCGTGCCAATGTCGGGCTTGCGGATATACTGGATCAAGAGTTTTCCACATGAAGAAGCGTTTGATTTACGGCTCGGGGATCCTCCTGCTTCTCGTTCTGATGACGCTGGTAGTGTGGCAGGGTGGCTCATTTAAGTCAACGGTTTACACGCCCGCCGACGCCACGCAGACCCTGCTCCTTTGGCCGGTTTCACTCCTCATCTTTATTCTTATGGTTGCGCTTGGCTTTATGCTGGTGCGCAATGGCGTAAAGTTACTGGTCGAGAGGCGCAGCAACCGCGAGGGGTCGCGCATCCGGACTAAACTCGTGGCAGGCGCAATTGCGCTGAGCATCACGCCGGTTGCGTTCATGGTGATTTTCAGTTACCTGGTCATGAGCCACAACCTGGACAAGTGGTTCACCCGGCCCATGCGGAATAGCAAAGCCGATTTCGAACAGATTGCCGAAACGCTCACCCGATTGCTCAAAGATAAGGCCGATGCCCAGGCGGGCCTGCTCGCGCACTCTCCCGATGTCCGGCTTCAGCTCGGCGGCGGACCGGTGAAAGCTGGGTATCTGGAAGAGTTCTGTTCCTCGCATGAGGTAGCCGCGGCGCGGGTGTTTCCTCTTAACTCGAAGGTTGCAGTTGCAACCTGCGGCGTCGTGCCGAAAGTCATCAAACAGGACGAAATCACAGTGGCGCGTCACCCGGTTACCTGGGCGGCGAGGGATGTGGGAGAAGTGGTCGTCTATCTCAAGGTTCCCCTCGACGTCTATCAGAAGCGCCATGAAATCGAGGAATATGACAAGCAATTCAACGATCTGGCGATGTCTCGCAACGCCGTTCGTCTGCAATCCACTTTGATCCTGTGCGTCATCACGTTGTTTACCGTATACGTCGCCACGTGGATCGCGTTCTACCTTTCGCGTCAGATCAGCGTCCCCATCGCGGCCCTGGCGCGCGCCGCTCAGGAGGTAGGCCAGGGAAATTCCAGTTACCGCGTGGAAGTAGGCGCGATCGATGAACTGGCTGGCCTGGTGAACGGTTTCAACCGCATGACCAGTCAGCTTGAGGCCAATAGCCGCGAATTGAACGCGCGCAGAAGGTTCACCGAAGCGATTCTCGAGAATATCCCGACCGGCGTGATCTCCATGTCGGCGGATGGTTCCATCCAACGAGTCAACCGGGCTCTCAAAGGCATTCTGCCGGAGGAACTTGTCGTCAACGCGCGCAAGCTGGAGGATCTCTTTCCCGCCGAAGATGCCGCCGAGATCCGCTACCTGATGAAACGCGCCCGCCGCACCGGCATTTCCGCGCAGCAGCTGGATCTCAAATTTGGCACGGCCATCCTGCATCTTGCCGTGACCGTTTCCGCGCTCGACAATCAGATTTCCTCCGGATTCGTCATGGTCATCGAGGATACCAGCGACCTGCTACGAGCTCAAAAGGCCGCGGCCTGGAACGAAGTGGCTCGGCGAATCGCACACGAAATCCGGAATCCCTTGACGCCCATTGGGCTCTCTGCCGAACGCATCGCCCGCCAGTTGGACCGTGCGCGCCTCTCACCGGAGATGGGGGCCATCATCCGGGAATGTACCGACACGATCATCAATGAAGTGGAATCGGTGAAGGGCCTGGTCAACGAGTTTTCGCAGTTTGCGCGTTTTCCGGCCGCCAAGCCGGAGCGGTCATTATTAAATGATGTAGTGGAGAGCGCGTTAAACGTTTTCGCCGGACGCCTGGAAAATATTCAGTTGCGAGTGGATCTGGCCGCGGCGCTTCCGCCCGTAATGATCGACCGTGAACAGTTCAAGCGCGTGGTAATCAATCTGGTTGACAACGCCGCCGAAGCGATGCAGGATTCGCTTGTTCGCCACCTGGATGTAATTACGCAGTTGGGCGCTGCCGACACGATCGAACTGATCGTCGCCGATACCGGCGCAGGCGTTTCGCCCGAGGATCGGGAGAAGCTGTTCGTTCCATACTTTTCCACCAAAGGGCGGGGAACGGGGCTGGGCCTCGCGATCGTCAACAACATCCTCGCCGAGCATCATGCCCAGATCCGCGTCGAGGACAATCTTCCGGCCGGTACGCGGTTCACGGTGGAGATCCCCGTCATTCTCGAAACGCAGGAGGCGCCGGAATCTGTTGTGATGGTTCCAGTATGAAGCCGGCGCGCTTGTTGGTGGTGGATGATGAACCCGGAATCCGGCAGTCGATCCGGGGAGTTCTGCAGGACGAAGGTTATGATGTGGAAACGGCGGAGACGGGAGAAGCCTGCCTCGAAGAGCTAGCCAAACGTGCTTACGATTTAGTGCTGCTCGATATCTGGCTGCCCGCCATGGACGGCATGGAAGTCCTCAACCGCATTCAGGAGATTCCAAGCGGCGATCGTCCCAATGTCGTGATGATCTCAGGGCACGGCAACATCGAAACCGCCGTGAAGGCCACCAAACTAGGCGCCTTCGATTTCCTCGAAAAACCCCTTTCGCTCGAGAAACTGATCGTCGTCATCAAGAATGCGGTTGAACAACGCCGCCTCATGCTGGAGAACACGCGGCTCCGGGCGGATACGTCATCGAAATATCGCATCCTGGGCGAGAGCGTGCCGATCAAAGCGCTGCGCCAGCAACTCGCGCTCATGGCCGGTACCAATGGCCGCGTGTTGATCTTCGGCGAAAGCGGTACAGGCAAGGAACTGGTGGCCCATGCGATTCACGCCATGAGCCTGCGGCATGCAAGTGCGTTCGTCGAAGTGAACTGCGCCGCCATTCCCGAAGACCTGATCGAAAGCGAACTTTTCGGCCATAGCAAAGGCAGCTTCACCAGTGCACACGAATCGAAGGCCGGTAAGTTTCAGAAGGCCGACGGCGGAACCATCTTCTTGGATGAAGTGGGCGACATGAGCCTGCGCACTCAGGCCAAGGTGCTGCGCGCGCTCGAAGAGCAGCGCTTCGAGCCCGTAGGCGCTCACGATTCGATTCAAGTGGATGTTCGTGTCGTCGCCGCGACGAACAAAAACCTTGAAGAAGAGATCGAGCGCGGCAATTTCCGGGAAGATCTGTTCTACCGCCTCAATGTGATTCCCTTCCATGTCCCGTCTCTGCGAGAGCGGCTGGAAGATGTGCCGATTCTGGCTGATTACTTCTTGCGCGAATTCACCACGGCTTACGGACGCAAGCCGAAGGAACTCACCGCGCAGGCCTACCAGGTCTTGCAGGAACATCACTGGCCCGGCAATGTCCGCGAGTTGCGAAACCTGATCGAGCGGTTGGTGATTCTGAACCCCCAAGTCCGCATCGATGGCCGCCACATCCCTCTTGCAACGTCGCGCCGCGCGGCCCCGGACCGCATGCCCGACCGCTTCGGCAGCCTGCAGGAAGTCCGCGAATCCGTCGAACGCGAATACATTCTCAAGAAGCTTGAGGAGACCAACGGCAACGTCACCCGTACAGCGGAGTTGCTCGGTCTCGAGCGCAGCAATCTTTATCGAAAGATGAAGACGCTAGGCATTGGGCCGAAGGAGTAGCTGCCGGTATTTGCGCAGGAGTTCGTAGATCACGATTCCTCCCGCGGTGGCCACATTGAGCGAATGTTTCATTCCTAGCATCGGGATGCGGACGTGGCGGTCGGCTTGTTCAGTCAGTTCGCGAGGGAGTCCCTCCACTTCGTGCCCAAACAGAACGCACACCGGGAAATTCGGCTGCCAATCGAAAAGGTCGACGGCGTGGTTACTGGTTTCGATGGCCGCGATCTCGTAATGTCTGGAACGTAAATCCTCCAGCAACGCTGCGGTGGAGAGCGTGCGCTCCCACGGCACCGCCTCTTCCGCTCCAAGCGCTGTCTTCGAAATTCCTTTGTGAGGAGGACTTCCGGTGATGCCCGAGAGATAAAGTTTTTCAATTCCCGCCGCATCCGCCGTGCGAAAAAACGATCCAACGTTGTAAATGCTGCGAATATTATCCAGAAGAATCGCAACCGGCAGTTCGCGAATCAGGTCGTAAGATTGTGCGCCAGCCGTCACTTGAAACGGAATTCGTTCGATCATGTTGAAAACGGAAGCGCTAAACTAATGAGGTGGCCATGCTTTCCATCGTAATTCCGATCCACAACGAGGAGCATTCAATCCTTCCTCTTTACGATCGGTTGACCGCGGTGCTCGTGGGGATTCGGCGCCCTTACGAAATCCTGTTCATCGACGATTCATCCACGGATAAGAGCTTTGAGCTCCTGGCAAATCTGGTCCAGACCGACCCCCGGCTGAAGGTCCTGCGGCTGCGCCGGAACTTCGGCCAGACGGCGGCGCTCTCGGCCGGCTTCCATGAGGCGCGCGGCAAGATTGTGATCGCTATGGATGGCGATCTGCAGCACGCGCCGGAAGACATCCCCGCCTTGCTAGCCAAAATCGACGAGGGTTACGACATCGCCAGCGGCTGGCGTAAGGAACGCGTGGATAACCCGATTACCCGCAAGATTCCGTCGCGCATTGCAAATTGGCTGATGTCGAAGGCTTCGGGCGTGGATCTGCGCGATTTCGGAACCACATTTAAGGCTTACCGCGCCGAAGTGCTGAAAGATGTACACCTATACGGTGAACTGCATCGTTTTATCCCAGCGCTTGCCAGCTTTTACGGAGCGCGTATTGCGGAAGTGCCGATCCAGAACACCCCGCGCATTTCCGGGGGTTCGCATTACGGCCTCAGCCGCACGTTCAGGGTCTTATTCGACATACTGACCATCCGTTTCCTGCTGAAGTATTTCACCCGCCCAATGCACTTCTTCGGCGGCTTCGGGTTATTCGGCACTACTACAGGTGGTTTAATATTAGGATTTTGCGCGATCGAGAAAATCCTTTGGAACGGAGATATCGTACAAGAACATGGGCCCCTCATGGTGGCGGGTAGCCTTCTGTTTGTAACAGGCATGATGATGTTCAGCACCGGATTGATTGGCGAGTTGATGATCAGGACTTATTTCGAAAGCCAGGGCCGCCGTATTTACGCGATCCGTGACGTCTTGACGCAGAAGAGGCGAAACGTAATTTCGGAGCCTTAGCAACAAGCCCCGTCGGTTGGTTTCTAGTCTTACGTAATTTTTTTGCCGGAGCCCTAAACCAATTTGTCCGGACTGCCGATAGAAGGGTGTGGATGGAATTGCAACCAAAGTGTACATTGACACACATTCCGAGGCGGCTCTAGACTTGCGTCAGAGTAGCTTAGTGCAGGATCAATTAACATCAGGGATGGGAAGCATAGCGGCTACGGGGTTAAACTCCCAGCGAGCGATTGGGGCGAATGTGATCCGGGTAGCGATCGCCGATCCGCACGCCATTTTCCGAGACGGGCTGCGAAAGCTCCTCGGCGCCGAATCCGATTTTGAGATTGTCACAGAGGCGAGCAGCCCATCGCTCTTGCTTTCTTCACTGGCGACAACGCGTCCCGATATCGTTCTGATTTCGACCCCGCTTGAACCTGGTCCTGGCCCCGACGTCTTCTCCGTGATTCAATCGTCATTTCCGGATATCAAGCTGATCGTCCTCTCCGCGGCGGGAGATCAGGATGAGTTTGTGCGGAACGTCCGCTTGGGCGCGCGGGGCATCGTTCAGAAGAGCACTTCCGGATCGATGCTGATCAAGGCCATCCGAAAGGTACAGGATGGCGAGTTTTGGCTGGATCGCAGCACGACGGCAGAAGTTGTCAGGCACTTTGCGGAGCGGCGCGAATCGGTGGCGGAACCCCGCCAAACTGAAGGACGGCTCCCTGCGTTAAGCCGGCGCGAGCGCGAGATCGTTAACCTCGTGACGCACGGCCTGCGCAATAAGGAATTGGCGGAGAAGCTTCAGATCAGCGAGCAGACCGTCAAAAACCACATGCACAACATCTTCGATAAGCTGGGAGTGTCCGATCGTCTTGAACTGGCGCTCTACGCAATCCATCACAACTGGCACGAAGCGCTGTAGCTAGCTGTTTACATCAAAGTCAGCGGATCAACATCAATCACCAGAGCAGTCGCATTCCATTTCTCTTGCCGCGAGAAAGCTTGAGCGCGCTTCAGCAATTCATTCAACGCCTTCCGGCTAGCCGATTTGATCAGGAACTGGTAGCGATATTCCGCCTTCAACTTCGGCACGGGCGCTTCCGCCGGACCCATGATTTTCATGTTGTCGCGACTCGCTCCAAGATGGCGTTCCAGCTCCGCGCTCATCCGCAGCGCGTCCTCCTGCTTCTCATTGCGCACGATCAGGTTAGCCATGGCGCTGAAGGGCGGATAGTGCATAAACTTGCGGAACTGCAGTTCTTTCTCATAGAAAGCCTGGTAGTCCTGAGCCGCCGCCAGTCGCACGGCATAATGCTCCGGGTTAATGGTTTGCACTAGCACGGTACCTGGCAGCGAGCCGCGTCCCGCCCGTCCTGCGACCTGCGTGAGCAGCTGAAATGTCCTTTCGGCCGCTCGGAAGTCCGGCATGCCAAGACCGATATCGGCGGAAACCACACCGACCAGCGTCACATTGGGAATGTCATGGCCCTTGGCGATCATCTGGGTGCCGACCAATATGTCGTAGTTGCGCTCGCGGAAGTTTTGGAGAATCGTCTCGAAGCCCTGCTTACCGGACACCGTGTCACGGTCGAGCCGTGCGATGCGCGCAGCCGGAAAATCGCGATGCAATTCCTCTTCCACCTTCTCCGAACCAATGCCAAGGAAATAGATATGCTCACTCTGGCACTTGGGACAAACCGACGGCACCTTCTCCGCATAGTTGCAGTAGTGGCAAAGCAGGCGCCGGTCTCGCCTGTGATACGTCAAAGTCAGCGCGCAGTTCTGGCATTGCACTCTCTCGCCGCATGAGCGGCAAGCAACGAAACTTGAGAAACCGCGCCGATTCAACAGCACGATGGTCTGCTCGCCGGCGTCCAGCTTAAGCGTCAACTGATCGATCAACGCACGTGAAAACGTGGTCTGTTTCCGCGTCTCCAGGAACTCCTGCCGCATATCGATTAGATCCACCCTCGGCATGGGCCGCGCCTCAATGCGCTCCTTCAACTCCAGCAGAGCGTACTTGCCCTTCTCCGCGTTGTACCTGCTCTCAAGACTGGGCGTCGCCGACCCCAGCACGATGCACGCCTTAGCCGCCTGCGCCCGCACAATGGCCACATCGCGTCCGTTGTAACGTGGAATCTCTTCCTGCTTGTAACTCTGATCGTGCTCTTCATCCACCACGATCAGCCCAAGATCCTGAACCGGGGCGAAGACGCCCGACCGCGTACCCACCACCAAAGCCGCGCCACCCGAACGAATCTTGCGCCATTGTTCAGTCCGCTCCGCATCGCTAAACGCGCTATGTAGAATAGCCACGCGGCTGCCCCAGCGCCCGAAGAACTGCCCGGCCATCTGGGGGGTGAGGGCAATCTCAGGCACCAGCAACAGCGCGCTTCGTCCGCATGCCAGTGCCGCGTCTATTGCGTTGAGATACACCTCAGTCTTGCCCGAGCCCGTCACGCCGTGCAGCAATACCGGTTGAAACTCACGAGATTGAATCGCACGGCTAATCGCGTCATAAGCGTTCTGCTGATCATGGTTCAATGCGTGCGGTCCCTTTGGAGGAATTGCTGAAATATGCGTCTCCTCGCGGACGGCTTCGATCAGGCCCTTGCGCGCCAGGGCCCTAGCCGCTGCGCTGGCGTTTTTCACCAGCTTTTCCACTTCTGACAGGTTATGCGTACCGGGATGCAAACTGAGGAAGGCGATCAACTCGCGTTCCTCTTTGGGCAGTTTCCCCGCAGGCTCTACATCTTTGAGCTGAATGCGCAGATTCTCTGAAGCAGCTCTCAACGGGTCCCGAGTATCCTGAGTCGTTTCCGCCGCTATGAATCCCTTCTTCTCAAGCGTCTTGATCGCTTTCTCAGCCTCCGTAAACTTTTTCTTCAAGTACGCAGCCGAAAGCCCGCGATGTTCCAGCGCGCGCAGCACCTGCATCACCGGATCCTGCGGGTCATCGTCCAACAGTAATTGGCAGGCCGCATCGCGTCCGGAGTCCGTAAGCGAATAAACCTTGCCCGCGCGGATCTCAGACGCCAGCGGCAACATCGACCTCAGTACTTCACCCAGCGGGGCGCAGTAATATCCGGAGATCCAGCGGCCTAGCGCCAGCATGTCCTCACGGATCACCGGCTCCGGATCCACAAGGCGTAACACATCCTTCACTGGTCCTGCAGGCCTGTCGTTGTGGCAAGCCAGCACCACGCCCGTGAGCTTCCGCGGGCCGAAAGGCACGAACACGCGGCAGCCCACCTGCACCCTCTGCTGCAAGGTAAGTGGCAGGGAGTACGTGAAAGGCTGGTCCAGAGGAACCGGCAGACTGACTTCGCAGAACTGGAAACTCAATCTTTCAGTATGCTGAAAGTTCCTCATGAAGGTCTACGAGATTCGAGAAGCCACGGGAATCGACTGCGTTCGTCTGGCAGAGCGCCCCGATCCCGAGCCGGGCTATGGGCAGGTGCTCATCCGCGTGAAGGCTGCGTCGCTGAATTATCGCGATCTTGCCGTTGCGCGTGGCGGATACGGCCGCGGAGTCCCCTCGCCGGTGATCCCACTTTCAGATGGCGCCGGCGAAGTCATCGCGATAGGACCAGGAGTGACACGCGTTGCAACCGGCGACCGTGTCGCCGGTATCTTCATGCAAACCTGGCTAGCCGGGCCCGCGGGCGAAGAATACGCCAAATCAGCGATGGGCGGCGCAATCGACGGCATGCTGGCCGAATATGTCGTGCTCAACCAGGATGGTGTCGTGAAATTCCCGGAACATCTCTCTTACGAGGAGGCAGCAACGCTTCCCTGCGCCGCAGTTACGGCTTGGCACGCTCTGGTATCCGCGGGCCATCTTGCCGCGGGTGAAACTGTTCTGACCCAAGGCACCGGCGGCGTTTCCATTTTCGCCCTGCAATTCGGAAAGCTCTTCGGCGCGCGCGTGATCGGCACTTCCAGTAGCGACGCCAAACTTGCCCGTGTTCACGAAATGGGAGCCAGCGATGGCATCAACTACAAGACCACGCCGGATTGGGAGAAGCCCGTGCGTGCGCTGACTGGCATCGGCGTCGGTCACGTCGTCGAGGTCGGCGGCGCCGGCACGCTGGAGAAATCCATGAGGGCGGTTCGGGTAGGAGGAACTATCAGCCTGATCGGCGTCCTCACTGGAGCCACTGGCGAAATCAACCCGCGGCCCATCCTCATGAAAAACATCCGCGTCCAGGGTATCTACGTCGGCTCCCGCGAGATGTTCGAAGCCATGAACCGCGCCATCGCGCTGCATCAATTGCGTCCCGCAGTGGATCGCGTCTTCCCCTTCGCAGAAGCACTCGAGGCATACCGTCATATGGAAAGTGGAGCTCATTTTGGGAAAATCGTCATCGGATTCTAGGCCTGTTGCTCTGGTCACCGGCGCATCGAGCGGCATCGGCGCAGTCTACGCGGAAGCGCTCGCAGAGGCGGGTTATCGCCTCATCCTCGTAGCGCGCCGCGAAGATAAGCTGAAGGCCGTTCAATCCCGTTCCGGCGGCGACATCCTGGTCGCCGACCTTGCCACCGACGCGGGCATCGCCGAGGTTTCCGCACGCATCCGCGAAACGCCAGCCCTGGACTTTCTTGTGAATAACGCCGGCTTCGGCACACAGGGCTATTTCTGGGAGGCACCGCTCTCCGGACAAGACGCCATGCACCGCTTGCATGTGCTCGCTCCTGTCAATCACACGCACGCCGCATTGCCGCGCATGGTGGCCCGGAACCGGGGCTTCATTGTGAACGTTGCTTCCGTTGCAGGTTTCGGCCAGAGCCCCGGCACCATAAGCTATTGCGCCACCAAAACCTGGATGAACAGCTTCACCGAAGGCCTCTGGCTGGAACTTCGCGCGAAAAAGTCGAATGTCCGCGTGCAGGCTTTATGCCCCGGCTTTACGCGCTCCGAATTTCATGACGCCGCTGACCTGGATATGTCGCGCGTCCCGGAAAGCCTCTGGCATAGCGCTGAAAATATCGTGGAGTCCTCGCTCAACGGGCTCCCGTGGAACGAGCTTTTCGTTATTCCAGGCTGGCGCTACCAAACCTGGGTTGCCATGCAGAAACTGCTTCCACGAGAGGTGATTTACGCGATCACCAAGAAATCCACCACCGAATTCAGGAAGTCGAAACATGGCTGAACCACCCATTCAGCTGGAAGCTTTGAACCACATAGCCCGCACCACCAAGGACCTCGAAGCCAGCCGCCGTTTCTACATTGACGTTCTGGGATGCCGGGAGATCTCGCGGCCCGCTTTCAACTTCCGTGGAGCGTGGCTCTATGTCGCGGGCCTACAGTTCCACTTGATCGAGGATCTTGCCACCCCCAGCAGCCCCCCTTCCATCAACACCCGCGAAAGCCATATCGCATTCCGTGTGGCCGATCTTGACGCGATGGAGCTTCGCCTCCGAGCCTACAAAATCCCGTACACACGCAGTGGCATCCAAGACCGCAAGATCGACCAGATCTTCTTCCGGGACCCTGACGGGTGGATGATCGAAATCGGCAGCGATTACTGGGCGATTGACAGCTAGATCCGCGGCGGCATCGTAATCACAATCGCCTTCCCGCCGCTCTCGCCCAAACCCCGGTAGCTATGCGCTTCGCTGGCGTCAAAATAAACGCTATCCCCCGTTTTCAACACGTAATCCCTGTCGAAGTACCGGATCCCGATCGAGCCTTCCAAAATGTAAATGAACTCTGATCCATCGTGCTTATGTTCGACCACTTCCTCCAAACTCCGACTGGGAAATTCGGCCCA
>Ga0302324_100018727_pt1 | contig 13628 bp, 10 predicted proteins | sample Palsa_T0_1_FD_201949 | JGI IMG/M metagenome (GOLD analysis project Ga0302324, IMG submission 201949) | Peat permafrost microbial communities from Stordalen Mire near Abisko, Sweden - Palsa_T0_1 | ecosystem: Environmental > Terrestrial > Soil > Palsa > Peat permafrost | place: Sweden: Abisko...
CGCGCTCTCCTCGTCCTGTGATCGCTACGGCGGCCGCGCACGTCGCGCCGCCTGCCCGACCCGAACTTACCGGAGTGCCGCCGTGAGTCGGTCAGGGGACGAACATGTCGGCGGTCAGGTGCGCCTCTGTGCTCGGCACGCCGAGCTCCATCGCCCGGCGGTCGGCCAGCGCGAGCAGCCGGCGTATCCGGCCGGCGATGGCGTCCTTGGTCAGCGCGGGGTCGGCGAGCTGGCCGAGTTCCTCGAGGCTTGCCTGCCGGTGCTTGATGCGCAATTCGCCCGCGACGATCAGGTGCTCGGGCGCGCGGGCTCCCAGGATCTCCAGCGCCCGCTCGACCCGGGCGCCCGCCGCCACCGCGGCGCGGGCGCTGCGGCGCAGGTTCGCGTCGTCGAAGTTCGCCAGGCGGTTCGCCGTCGCCCGGACCTCACGGCGCATCCGCCGCTCCTCCCAGGCCAGCACGCTGTCGTGGGCGCCAAGGCGGGTCAGCATCGCGCTGATCGCGTCACCGTCCCTGACCACGACGCGGTCCACGCCACGCACGTCGCGCGCCTTCGCGGCGATCTTGAGCCGGCGGGCGGCACCGACCATGGCCAGGGCCGCCTCCGGACCGGGGCAGGTGATCTCCAGGGACATCGACCGGCCCGGCTCGGTCAGGCAGCCGTGGGCAAGGAACGCGCCGCGCCATGCTGCCTCGCAGTCGCAGGCCGTGCCGGCCACGACCTGCCGGGGAAGGCCCCGCACCGGCCTGCCGTGGCCGTCGATCAGGCCCGTCTGGCGAGCCAGGCTGTCGCCGTCCTTGCGCACCCTAAGGACATAGCGGTTTCCCTTCCGCAGGCCGCTCGGGGCGAGCACGATCATCTCGGCGGATTGGCCGAACACTTCCGCGATGTCCTTGCGGAGCCTGCGCGCTGCCGCGCCGGTGTCGAGCTCGGCCTCCACCACGATCCGGCCCGCGGCCAGGTGCAGGCCGCCGGCGAACCGCAGCAGCGTGGACACCTCGGCCTTTCTGCAGCACGGCTTGAGCACGGCGACGCGGCTGAGCTCATCCTTGACCAGGCCGGTCATCGCCATATGGCCTCACTCCCCCTCAAATATCTGCGCGAACGCGCCCGCGAGCCGTCGCGGGTCGTGCCGGGGCGACCCGTCCCCCATGGCCAGGTCAGCCAGTACGAGCCTGCCGCCGAGCAGGCCCGCGGCCTTCTCCAGATCGGCGGTAGTTCCCTCCGCCGTACGGCGATCGGCGAGGACCACGTCGATCGTCAGCTGCGGAGCATGGTCGGCGAGTACCTCCAGGTGTGCGTGCGGTGAGAACCCTTCGGTCTCGCCGGGCTGCGGCGCCAGGTTCAGTACCACGATGCGGCGCGCCGGGCTCTTGAGCAGGGCCTCGGCCAGCTGCGGGACCAGCAGGTGCGGTAGCACGCTGGTGAACCAGGAGCCGGGCCCGAGCACCACCCAGTCCGCCTCGTGGACCGCGGCCACCGCTTCCTGGCAGGCGGGCGGGTCCGCGGGAATCAATGAGATCGACCGTACCCGTCCGGTGGTGGTCGCGCAGGCGACCTGGCCGCGAACGATGCTGATCTCGTCCGGCATGTCCGGGTTGGCCCCCTCGACCTCGGCGGCGAGATCGAGCGGCACCGACGCCATGGGCAGCACCCGCCCGTGCGCGCCGAGCAGCCTGCCGACCCAGTCCAGGCCCTGGACCGTGTCGCCGAGAAGCTCCCAGAGCGCCACGATCAGCAGGTTGCCGACCGTGTGCCCGCCAAGCTCCTGCTCACCGGTGAAGCGGTGCTGGACGACCTGGCTCCAGGTAGTGCCCCAGACGTCGTCGCCGCACAGCGCTGCCAGGGCCATCCGCAGGTCGCCGGGGGGAAGCACGCCGAACTGGCGGCGCAGCCTGCCGCTTGAGCCGCCGTCGTCGGCGACGGTGACGACGGCGGTCAGATGGCCGGTGACCCGGCGGAGGGCAGACAGGGAGGCAAAGAGCCCGTGGCCGCCGCCGAGCGCTACGACCTGGTGGCGCAGCGGCCGCCCGGCGGGCGCCTCGGCCAGTGCAGGGAGCGCCCCGTCCGTGCGCTCGCCCCGCACCGTGCTGCCTCGCGACTGTCCTGGTCCCAGCGTCCTGCCTCCTTACCTGCGGCCCGCTACCCTCACCCGCGGCCTTCTCACTCGCGGCCAAGGTCCCTGTGCACTACCTGCACGCCCGGCCACGACTTGGCGAGCCGGGACGCGATCTCCTGCGCCATCACGACGCTACGGTGCTTCCCGCCCGTGCAGCCGACCGCGATCAGCGCAAAATGCTTGCCCGCTTGCCCGTAGCCGTCCAGCGTGACGCCGACGGCCTGCAGGTATGCCTCAAGGAACTCGGCAGCCCGCGGCTGGTTCAGGACGTAGTCCTGAACCTCCTCGTGCTGGCCGGTCAGCGGGGCAAGCTCGTCGACCCAGTGCGGGTTGGGCAGGAAGCGGCAGTCCGCGACCAGGTCCGCGTCCAGCGGGAGGCCGTACTTGTAGCCGAAGGACATGACGTTCACCCGAAGCGCGGTCTCCGCGGTGCTGCCGAAGGAGTCACGCAGCCGCGCGCGCAGCTCGTGCACGTTCAGCTCTGAGCTGTCCAGCACCAGGTCGGCCTGGTCGCGCAGACCGCGGAGCAGCTCCCGCTCGGCGGTGATGCCGTCGATGACGCGGCGGCCCTCTTGCAGCGGATGCGGTCGCCGGACGCTGTCGAACCTGCGGACCAGCGTGTCGTCACTGGCCTCAAGGAACACCACGTAGGGCCGGACCCCCCGCGCCGCGAGCTCGCCGATCGCCGTCTTGAGGTCGCTGGAGAACGGACGGCTGCGCACGTCCACCACCACCGCGATCCTCGGCACGGCACCCTTTGCCCGCCTGGCCAGATCCACCATCGTCGGCAGCAGGTCCGGTGGCAGGTTGTCGGCGACGAACCAGTCGAGGTCCTCCAGCGATTTCGCCGCGGTGCTCCGGCCGGCGCCGGACAGCCCGGTGATGATCACGATCTCCGGCGGATGGCTAGTCGAGGTCACGGCGCTCGTCCTCCCGTTCGTCCGGTGCCCGCCCGGCCGGCGCCGGCGGGCCGCAGCGCGGCAAGCACTGCCTCCGCCAGCCTCGGCCCGAGGCCGGGCAGGCCGGCGATCTCGGCAACGGTAGCCTCGCCGATCCTGCGGACGGACCCGAAATGCCGCAGCAGTGTCGCCCGCCGGGCCGGGCCCAGGCCCGGTACGGCGTCGAGCTCGCTGACGGTGAGTGCCGTGGACCTCTTCTTCCTGTGGTACGTGATCGCGAACCGGTGCGCTTCGTCGCGCACGCGCTGCAGCAGGTAGAGCCCCTCACTGGTACGGGGCAGGATAACCGGCGAATCGTCACCAGGCAGCCAGACTTCCTCCAGCCGCTTGGCCAGTCCGCAGACCGCCACGTCATCGATGCCAAGCTCGTCAAGCGCCCGGACCGCCGCCGCCACCTGGCCGGGCCCGCCGTCGACGACGAGCAGGTTGGGCGGGTAGGCGAACTTGCGCTGCCGGGGGCCATCTTCCGCGGCTGGCCCGGCCGCGCCGTCGCCGAGGATGTCGAGCTCTCCGGTGGCCTCGCGTTCTTCCAGGTAGCGCCGGAACCGCCGGGACACCACCTCGTGAATCGAGGCGATGTCGTCGGTGCCGCCGGTGCCGCGGATGCTGAACCTGCGGTACTCCGACTTGCGCGCCAGGCCGTCCTCGAAGACGACCATCGACGCGACGACGTGCGTCCCGGCCAGGTTGGACACGTCGTAGCACTCGATCCGCAGCGGCGCCGTGTCGAGCCCAAGCGCGTCCATGATCTCGTGCAGCGCCCGGCTGCGGGTCGTCAGGTCGCTCGCGCGCTTGGTCTTGTGCAGCGCGAGCGACTCTGCCGCGTTCCGCGCGACGGTCGTGAGCAGGTCCTTCTTGTCCCCCCTGCGCGGTACCCGGAGGGTGACCGGGCCGCCGCGGCAGGCCGCCAGCCACTCCTCGACCGCCGCCGCGTCCGGCGGCAGCACCGGCACCAGGACCTCACGCGGGACCGGGCGGTCGTCGCTGGCCGGGGCCTGCCTGGCCTCGGGCCTCCTGGCGCCGGGCTGCGCGCCGGGACGGGCGGTGGCGAAGCCCGCGATGGCGTCGTCCCCGTACACCTGGCCGAGGAAGTGCTCGACGAGTTCTCCCGTCGTGACGTCCTCGACCTTGTCCACCACCCAGCCCCGCTGCCCGCGCACCCGGCCGTCGCGGACGTAGAAGATCTGCACTGCGGCCTCAAGCTGGTCCTCCGCCAGCGCGATGACGTCGCAGTCGGTGCCGTCGCCGAGGACCACTGCCTGCTTCTCCAGCGCGCGCTGGAGCGCCTTGACGTCGTCGCGGAGCCTGGCCGCCCGTTCGAACTCCTCGGCGGCAGCCGCCTGGAGCATCTCGGCCTCGAGCCGCCGGATGAACCGGGCCGTCTGGCCCGACATGAAGTCGCAGAACTCCTCCGCGAGGAGCATGTGCTCCGCCGCGCTCACCCTGCCCACGCACGGCGCCGAGCACTTGCCGATGTAGCCGAGCAGGCAGGGCCTGCCGATCTGGCCGGCCCGCTTGAAGACGCCCGCTGAGCAGGTCCGGACCGGGAACACCCGGAGCAGCGTGTCGACCGTGTCCCTGATCGCCCAGGCGTGCGAGTAGGGGCCGAAGTAGCGGACGCCGCGCCGCTTCGCGCCGCGCATGACCGTGACCCGGGGATACTCCTCCGCCATGGTGACCGCCAGGTACGGGTAGCTCTTGTCGTCCCGGTACCGGACGTTGAACCTCGGGTCGAACTCCTTGATCCAGGAATACTCGAGCTGCAGCGCCTCTACCTCGGTGCCGACGATCGTCCAGTCCACCGCGGACGCCGAGGTGAGCATCGACTGGGTGCGCGGGTGCAGGCCGGCGAAGTCCGCGAAGTAGGAGTTCAGCCTGGACCGCAGGCTCTTGGCCTTCCCGACGTAGATGACCCGGCCGTGGGAGTCGCGGAACCGGTAGACCCCCGGCGACTCGGGGATCGAGCCGGGGGCCGGGCGGTAGCTCGCCGGATCTGCCACGCAGCAACTCTATGCGGGCCGCCGCCCAGGACCTGCCCGCTCCGTGCTGCGCCCGGTACCGTATCCCGCTCGGTGTGGCTCTGGGCGGGTTCCAACCCGTTCAACTTCACATCGAACGGGTTGCGGGCAGGCCCGTGTGTGCCAGGCTGTGCTGGTGCTGGCTGCCATCGGGGGATGCGCGCTGGCCGCGGCGGTGTGGGTCTACCTGCTGGCCGGCCATGGCGGATACTGGCGCACCGATCAGCGGCTGCCCGCCGCGGCCGGCCAGCCGCTGGGCCAGCCCCTGAGCTGGCCCAGCGTGGTGGCGGTCGTCCCCGCCAGGGATGAGGCGGCCGTGCTTCCCGGCACGCTGCCGACGCTGTTCGGGCAGGACTACCAGGGGGCGTTCGACGTCGTGCTGGTCGACGACGAGAGCTCGGACGGCACGTCCCGGATCGCCGCCTCGCTCGGCCGCGCGGCGGGCTGGGCGGACCCGGCGGACCCGCGTCGCGGCAGGCTCCGGATTGTCGCCGGGACCCCGACTCCGGCCGGCTGGGCCGGAAAGGTCTGGGCGATGGCACAGGGCCTGCAGGCCGCCGGCGACGCCGATTACGTGCTGTTCACCGACGCCGACATCGCCTACCGGCCGGACAGCCTCGCCAAGCTGGTCCGGGCCGCCGAGGCGGACCACCGGGTGCTGGTCTCGCAGATGGTCCTGCTGCGGGCCGACACGGCCTGGGAGCGGCTGCTGGTCCCGGCGTTCGTCTACTTCTTCGCGCAGCTCTACCCGTTCCGGCGGGTCAACCGGCCGGGCGCGCGCAGCGCGGCGGCCGCCGGGGGATGCATGCTGGTCCGGCGGCCGGAGCTGGCGGCGGCCGGCGGCCTCGAGTGCATCCGGGGCGCGCTGATCGACGACGTCGCGCTCGGCCAGCTGATCAAGGCCGCCCGCCCGGCCGGGCGCTGCTGGCTCGGGCTCACCGCGGACATCACGAGCATCAGGCCCTACCGGCGGCTGCCGGATCTGTGGGACATGGTCGCGCGTAGCGCCTACACCCAGCTGCGCTACTCGCCTGCCGCGCTGGCCGGGACCGTGATCGGCCTGGCCTGGATCTACCTGCTGCCCCCCGCGGCCGCCATCGGCGGCGCGGTGGGCATCGCGGCGGGCGGCGGTGGCGGCTTCGGCTGGATCGCCGCGGCGGGCCTGGTCGGCTGGGCGCTCATGACGATCACGTACGTTCCGATGCTACGGCTCTACGGGCTCAGCCCGCTGCGGGCGCCGTGCCTGCCGCTGATCGCGGTGCTGTACGCCGCGATGACCGTCGACTCGGCCCGGCGGCATTACCGCGGCCGGGGCGGTGCGTGGAAGGGGCGCATCGCCGGCTAGTCGACCCGCTTCCACACGACGTCGAACGCGGACTGCGATGAGGACAGCCCCTGGTACAGCTGGCCGGGCTGCGTCATCGGCTTGTCGCTGACGGCGCCGTAGGCGACCGACTCCAGGTCGTTCCAGGCTGAGGTGTCGGAGAGGCTGCCGGTCGTCCCGGCCGCGTCGGTGACATCCGCGGCGACGTAGTTCTCCTGGCCGAAGTCCGCCGTCCCGGTCCAGGTCGGCAGCGCCTGGTAGCCCTCGGTGATCACCTCGGCTGAGCTGTTGCTGCACGTGGTGGTCGGGGCGCAGGTGGCGGACACCGAGAAGCCCTGGCCGCTGGTGACGTCGGTCAGCTTGAGCACGTAGGTCGTCGTCGACGCGGTATAGGTGACGCTGGAGGTGATCGCGTCGCCGGGGCTCACGGCGAAGGCCGTCGTGAACGGAGCCGGGTACATCTCGTGCCAGGCGTCGTAGGACGCCGTGCCGTCCACGCAGAAATCGGCGATGCCGTCCTGCTCGACCGTGCCGTCAGACCACCCGTCGAGGCCCACCCAGTGGTAGGCGAAGGCTTCGATGCTGCTGCCGGTCTTGGCGCAGTTCGCCGACGGCACCGTGTAGGACGCCGAGACGGCCTTGAACGAGCTGCCGCTCATGGGCGTGTCGACGTACCCCGACCAGTTGCTGGACTTGTCGACGGTGATCCCGCCGGGCTTGGCGAGGTGGCCGGGCAGGTGAATCGCGGGCTGGTTGGTCAGCCGCAGCGACGGGTGAGAGGGCGGCCAGGGCCATGGCGGCGCTAGCCGTCCCGGCGATCAGCCATCGGAGCTTCCTCATGAGGTGCTCCCGTTCCTAGGCGCTGCCTTGGTAAAGACTTTGCACTGGCAGGGGATTAGCGGTGGTACTAAAGGTACACATAATGACCAGCGTTACTGGTGATTAACGCACAACTAGGTGCCGGTCAGCTGGTAGCTGCCGGTCAGCTGGTAGCTGCCGGTCAGCTAGCCAGCGCCGCTGCCGCGAGCGCCCTCGGCCGGGGCGAACAGCACCAGGGCGGCCAGGTCAGCGGTGATGCCGGTGAACCGGTGCACCTCGCCAGCCGGCACGTAGATGACCGAGCCCGGGCCCACCTGGGCGCGCTGCCGGCCGGCCTCCAGCGTGGCGTGGCCGGCCGTCACCACGTAGATCTCGTCCTCGGTGTGCGGGACCTGGTCGTCGGCGCCGCCGCGCGGGATCGAGTAGGTGCCGACGCTGAGATCGGGCGCCCGCAACTGCTCGATCCAGTGATTCCCGGCGCCCTCATCCGGCGACGTGAAGCTTCCGGCATCGTCGATGACGCGCACTGTTCCTCCTGGTTGCTGCTGGGTCGCGGCTGGTTGCCGGGTCGCGGCTGGTTGCCGGGTCACGACTGGTGACAGCGCGGTGGCCGACCGGGCCGGCCGCAGCGCCGGCCGGCCCCGGCGTCGTCAGTCAGTGAACGCCTCGGGTGGCGGGCACGCGCACATCAGGTTCCTGTCGCCGTAGGCCTGGTCGATCCTGCGGACCGGCGGCCAGTACTTGGAGCGCCGGTCCCCTGGCAAGGGGTAGCCGCCGTCCTCGCGCGGGTAAGGGTGCTTCCAATCGGAGGCGATCAGCATCGCCGCCGTGTGCGGCGCGTTCTTCAGCGGGTTGTCGGCACTGTCGTAGTCGCCGGACGCCACCCTGGAGATCTCGCCGGAGATCGCGATCATCGCCTCGCAGAACCGGTCGAGCTCCGCCAGGTCCTCGCTCTCGGTCGGCTCCGCCATCAGCGTTCCGGCCACCGGGAACGACATCGTGGGCGCGTGGAAGCCGTAGTCGATCAGCCGCTTCGCCACGTCCTCGGCGGTGATCCCGGTCTCGCTGGTGATCTGCCGCAGGTCCAGGATGCACTCGTGCGCGACGAGGCCGCCGCGGCCGGTGTAGAGCACCGGGAAGTACGGGTCCAGCCGCCGGGCCACGTAGTTGGCGGACAGGATCGCGACCTGCGTCGCCCGGCGCAGGCCGTCGGCGCCCATCATCGCGATGTAGGCCCAGGAGATCGGCAGGATGCCCGCGGACCCGTACGGCGCCGCGGCGACCGGGCCCGACCGGCCGGAGCCCAGCCGCCCGAAGGAGGCGCTGACGACCGCGGGCCCCGCCAGCATCGGGTGGCCGGGCAGGAACGGGCCGAGGTGGGACGCCGCGGCGACCGGGCCTACCCCGGGGCCGCCGCCGCCGTGCGGGATGCAGAAGGTCTTGTGCAGGTTCAGGTGCGACACGTCCGCGCCGAAGCTGCCCGGCCTGGCCAGCCCGACCAGGGCGTTCAGGTTGGCGCCGTCGACGTAGACCTGCCCGCCCGCGGCGTGCACGTCGCCGCACACTCCGCTGATGGTCTCCTCGAAGACGCCGTTGGTCGACGGGTACGTCAGCATGATCGCCGCGATGGCGCCGGGATGGGCGTCCAGCTTCGCGCGCAGGTCACCGAGGTCGACGGCGCCGTCGGAGCCGCACTTCACCACGACCACCCGCAGCCCGGCGAGAACCGCGCTTGCCGCGTTCGTGCCGTGCGCCGACTCGGGAATCAGGCAGACGTCACGCTCCGGCTCGTTCCTGGACCGGTGGTAGCCGCGGATCGCGAGCAGCCCGGCGAGCTCCCCCTGCGAGCCCGCGTTCGGCTGCAGCGACACCAGGTCGTACCCGGTGATCTCCGCCAGCATGCGCTCGAGGTCGCCGATCAGTTCCAGGTATCCCGCTGCCTGGCCGGGCGGGGCGAACGGGTGCACGTCCGCGAACCCGGGCCAGCTGACGGCCTCCATCTCGGCCGCCGCGTTCAGCTTCATGGTGCACGAGCCCAGCGGGATCATCGAGCGGTCGAGCGCGACGTCCATGTCAGCCAGCCGTCGTAGGTAACGCAGCATTGCGGTCTCACTGCGATGGCTTGCGAACACCGGGTGGGTGAGGAACTCACTGGTCCTGCCCAGCGCGGCGGGCAGCGCACCGGGTAGCTGCGCAGGCGGCTGGTCGCTGGTGCCACCGCCCGGGCCGTCCGGGCCGCCGCCCGGGCCGCGCTGGCCGGGATCCCGGGCGGCCAGGGCTGCGGCGACCTCGCGCAGTTGCTCGTCGGTGGTGGTCTCGTCGCAGGCGATCTGCAGCGTGTCCGGGTCGGCCAGGTACAGGTTGTAGCCGGCCTGCCGCGCCCGTTCGAGCGCTCCGGCAGCCCCGCCAGGGATGCTGACCCTGACGGTGTCGAAGAACGGGTGGTCATCCGTTTCGAATCCTTGGTCCTGCAGCGCCCGGGCGAGAGTCGCTGCCCTGCCGTGCACCCGCCTGGCGATCTCCGTCAGCCCGTCGCGGCCGTGGTAGGCGGCGTACATCGCGGCGATAACGGCGAGCAGCACCTGCGCCGTGCAGATGTTGCTTGTCGCCTTCTCGCGGCGGATGTGCTGCTCGCGGGCCTGCAGCGCGAGCCGGTAGGCGGGATGCCCGTCGGCGTCGACGGAGACGCCGACCAGCCGTCCCGGCAGCTGGCGCTTCAGCGCGTCACGGACGCTGATGTAGCCGGCCTGTGGCCCGCCGAAGCCCATCGGCACGCCGAACCGCTGCGTGGTGCCGACCGCGATGTCCGCGCCGAGCTCGCCGGGCGGGGTGATCAGGGTCAGCGCGAGCAGGTCCGCCGCGACCGCGGCCAGGGCGCCGCGGTCGTGCGCCGCGCCGATGACCGGGCGCAGGTCGCGTATCTCGCCGCTGGCGCCCGGGTACTGCATCAGCACCCCGAAAAGCTCGCCGTCGGGCTGGGCGGCCACGAGCTCCGACGTCAGCCGCCCGGTGACCAGCTCGATGCCGAGCGGCTCGGCCCTGGTCGCGAGCACGGCCAGCACCTGGGGGAGGCAGTCGGCGTCGGCGAGGAAGACGCTGCCCCGCCCCGTCGCGCGCCTGGCCAGGGTCATCGCCTCGGCCGCCGCGGTCGCCTCGTCCAGCATCGAGGCCCCGGCCAGCGGCAGCGCGGTCAGGTCCTCGATCATCGTCTGGAAGGTGAGCAGCGCCTCCAGGCGGCCTTGGGAGATCTCCGGCTGGTAGGGCGTGTAGGCCGTGTACCAGGCCGGGTTCTCCAGCAGGTTGCGGCGGATCACCGCGGGCGTCACCGTCCCGTAGTAGCCGAGGCCGATCATCGAGACACCGACCTTGTTCCGCGCCGCGAGACGGCGCAGCTCGGCGAGGGCCTCGGCCTCGGTCAGCGGCGGCGGCAGCTGCAGCTGCGCCGTCGTGGCGATCCCAGCGGGCAGCGCCGCGCCGACGAGCTCGTCGAGCGAGCCGAAGCCGATGGCGGCGAGCATCTGGTGCTGCTCGGGCTCGGATGGTCCGATGTGCCGCTGCGCGAAGTTCATGGGGCGTCTCCTGGCGGGGCTGGCCGGGGCAGCCGCCGCATGCGGCCACCTGACTCCCCCTCTGTCGTCCGCGCACGCGGGACTTCAGAGACGCCTGGCCCGCCCAGTCCGTTGTGCCTGAGAGGTTCCGGGGAGGTTGCCCCTTCGGCGCCCCGCGGCCAGCGCGGAGTCTCTCCCGGGCGGTTTCGTCAGCGCAGCCGAGCCTACCCGAGGCAGCGCCGCCGATCACGTGATCCCGGCTAGACCTGATCCCAGCGGAACACCCGGACCGAGAGAAGGGTCAGTACGGCGGCGGTGCCGAGCAGGATGGCGATGGCCGGCAGCGCGGAGGCCGGCCCGTCGCCGCGTGCCATCACGTCCTGCATGCCCACCACCAGGTAGCGCAGCGGCAAGGCGTAGGAGACGTCCTGGAGCCACCGGGGCGCGAAGTTCAGCGGGATGAACGCGCCGCCGAGGAAGGCCATCGGCAGGATGATCAGGTTGGCGATGGAACTGGCCGCCTGCTGCGTCCTGGCGAACGAGCCGACCAGCAGCCCGATCGACATGAACGACAGCGTGCCGCAGGCCACTATCGGGATGGCCATCCACCACGAGGCGGTGAGCTTCAGCCCGAAGTACGGAGTGGTGGCGATGGCGAGGAACACCGCCAGCTGGACCATCGCGATGACAAGGCTGATCCCGATCCGGGCGCAGACCACCGCCGCGGTACTGGCCGGCGCGAGGCGTAGCCGGCGCAGCAGCTTGTTCTGCCGCCAGGTCACCAGCGTTATCCCTGCGCCGAAGGTGGCGCCCGACGCGATGGCCCAGCCGAGCAGGCCGGGCGCCAGGTACTGGATCGGCTTCAGTGACTTGTCCTCGACCTGCTGCGTGGTCAGCCGGAAGGCAGCGGGCCGGCCGGCCGCCTGCTCGTCGGCCTGCTGCACGATCGACGCGAACACCGTCTGCACGACGGCGGCCGTGACCTGGTCGGCGATGGAGTAGTGCACGACGAGCGAGTTGCCCTGCTGCTGCGCCACTGCGTCGGCGTCGCCCTGGCGCACGTCGTTCAGCGCCGCGCCGAGATCTGACGACCTGGTGACCTTCAGGATGCGGCTCAGCTGGCCACGGCTGGAGGCCTGGTCGAGCAGGCTCACCTTGCCGACCTCGACGACGCTGAGCTGCGGCGTGCCGGAGCCCTTGTAGATGGAGCCGAGCAGGACGAGGAAGATGACGGGGATCAGGATCGAGAAGACCATGGCGCCCCGGTCCCTGACGAACCCGAGGAACATCGCCCGGGACAGGCTGCGGAAGGCATTCATCGGCGCTCCTGCGGCTCGGTCGTTGCCCGTCTTGTCATGCGCGGTACTCGCGCCCGGTGAGCTGCAAGAAGACGTCCTCGAGGGTGCCGCCGCGGACCTGCAGCCCGGCCAGGGCGCCGTGGTCCGCGAGCCAGCCGAGGGCAGGCGCCGGGTCCCGGGTGACGATGGCCAGCGTCACGCCGTCGTCGGTCACTTCCGCGCCTGGCACTCCTGCCCGCGCCTCGGCGGCGGTGACCAGGCCGGAGGAGACGGTGATCCGGTTCGGGAAGTCGAGTGCCCGGATGAGCGCTGCGGGCGGCCCGATCTGCAGGACCTTGCCGTGGTCCATGATCGCGACCCGCTCGCAGAGGGTCTCGGCCTCGTCCATGTGGTGGGTGGTCAGCACCACGGTGCGCCCCTCGGCGCTGATCGCCCGGAGTACGTCCCACAGATTGCGCCTGGCCTGCGGGTCGAGCGCCCCGGTCGGCTCGTCGAGGAAGACGACGTCGGGGTCGTGCACGAGAGCGCAGGCAAGGGAAAGGCGCTGCGCCTGGCCGCCGGACAGTTTCTCCGTGCGGGTGCCGGCCTTGTCGGTCAGGCCGACGACCTCGAGCATCTCGTCGGCCCGCCGGGCGGGGACCCCGTAGAGCGAGGCGAAGGTGCAGAGCTGCTCCCTGGCCGTCAGCCGCTCGAAGAACGCGGACGCCTGCAGCTGCACGCCGATGCGCGGCAGCAGCGCCGGGTTCCGCGGCCAGGGCGGCAGGCCGAGGACGGTCGCCTCGCCCGCGTCCGCCTCGCGCAGCCCCTCGATGATCTCCAGGGTGGTGGTCTTGCCAGCCCCGTTCGGTCCCAGGATGCCGAAGAACTCGCCCGGCGCGACGTCGAAGGTCACGCCGTCCACGGCGCGCAGGTCGCCGTAGGTCTTACGGATGTCCCGGGCGCAGATCGTCGCAGGCATCCGGTCAAGCTAACACGACATGCCGCTACGATCCGGGCGGAACTGCCATCGCTCGGGCGTTAGCCCGTCTTGCGTGCGCGGCGCTTGGACAGCTCGTCGGGCCTGCCGGAGGCCGGGCTGACCGCGGCGGGGTGCGGGCCGGCCGCGGCGTCGTCCGGGCCGGCCGCGCCCGCCCGTTCGGCGGGCAACTCGGCGAGGCTGCCCTCGACCTCCTGCCAGACGCGGCCGAGCGCGATGCCGAATACTCCCTGGCCGCCGGCTAGCAGGTCCACGACCTCGTCGGCCGATCCGCACTGGTAGACGCTGACCCCGTCGCTCATCAGGGTGAGCTGGGCGAGGTCGCTGGTGCCCTGGCTGCGCAGGTGGGCTACCGCCAGCCTGATCTGCTGCAGCGATATGCCGGTGTCCAGCAGCCGCTTCACGACCTTGAGCACGAGGATGTCGCGGAAGCCGTAGAGCCGCTGCGACCCCGACCCGGCGGCTGCCCGCACGCTCGGCTCCACCAGGCCGGTGCGGGCCCAGTAGTCGAGCTGGCGGTAAGTGATGCCGGCCGCGGTGCAAGCCGTCGGCCCGCGGTAACCCTCG
>Ga0302324_100018728_pt1 | contig 13628 bp, 8 predicted proteins | sample Palsa_T0_1_FD_201949 | JGI IMG/M metagenome (GOLD analysis project Ga0302324, IMG submission 201949) | Peat permafrost microbial communities from Stordalen Mire near Abisko, Sweden - Palsa_T0_1 | ecosystem: Environmental > Terrestrial > Soil > Palsa > Peat permafrost | place: Sweden: Abisko...
ATCCCGCCGACAACGCCACGCCGTCCGGCGCGTTCTCCGCCGCGGGCGCGCTGCTGAGTTACGCGGCGCTGACCGGTTCCGCCCGTCACCGGGAGGCGGCGCTCGCCGCGCTGGGCGTACTGCCCGTCCTGGCCGGGCGGTATCCCCGCGCGGCCGGCTGGGGACTGGCGGTCGCCGAGGCGGTGCTCGCCGGGCCGGCTGAGATCGCCGTCGTGGGGCCGCCCGGCAGCCGGTACACCCATGAACTGCACCGGACCGCGCTGCAGGCCGCACCCCCCGGCGCCGTGCTCGCCCTCGGCGACGGCGCGGACGCGGCCGTCCCGCTGCTGGCCGGCCGGGGCCTGGTGGAGGGCGGGGCGGCGGCCTACGTCTGCCGCAACTTCACTTGCCGGCGGCCCGTCACCGACCCGGCCGCGCTCCGCGCCGAGCTCTCAACCGCCTGAGCCTGCGATCATGACGGCGCGATTTCACTCAGATTCCACCGAGCAGAAATTAACAAAATTCTCCCTGGATCGATATCGCATACCGCGGCGGCCGGCTCTCAGCGGAGAGCAAATATTCTCTCACTCTATGTAATCCGCCAAGCTAGATGGCGCGTCTAACTCTAGTGAGGAAGGAGCGGCTGGGGATCTACGAAGCGCGCGGAACCGCCCCTGGCCGCAACCGCATGCTGAAAACTGGCTGAATGAATCATGTAACTTCAATCTCAAACGGCAGGGGTATAGACGCCCGGGGCACACATGAGGCATGTTGGCCGAGGTGCCTTGTGCGGAACGGCCAAGACGCACGGAACCAGCAGGTGGCTTACATCCGTCAGAGAAGGGAAGGCCAGCCAGGGCAGCGCGATCCGCAACGGCCGTGCCGCCAAATAGTCCGTGATGTCCACGACGAAGGGGAGAGCCTGTGCAGGGTAAGGCGCGTGCGCTTCCTGCTCTGCTGGCTGCGGCCGGACTGCTGGGTGCGGGGGCGGCCCTGGGCGTTCCGGCCGGGTGGCGACCGGCTGTGGGCCGCCCGCCGGCGGCAGGCCACTCCGTCTCCGCGGCCGCCGCGGCACAGTCCGGGGCAGCGCTCGGCGCAGCGCCCGGCGCCGGGCGCCTGACGTCCTTCTCGGTGCCGGTTACGCGGCTGGCCCGCAGCGCCGCCCCGGCGGTCGCCCCGCTGCACGGACTGCTCCAGGCCGACATGATCGTCGTTGCGCCATCGTCGCTGCCGGCCGGGACCCTGACGGCCATCCAGCGGCTCCCGGGGGTTACCGCCGCCCAGTCCGTGGAAGCCGCCAAGATCCAGGTGAACGGCAGGTACACCGCCGTACTCGGCGTCGACCCGTCCACGTTCCGCGGTTACGCGGCGCAGGAGACGGCCTCGTCCGACCAACTCTGGCAGAGCATCGCCGCGGGCGACGTAGCTGTCTCCTACACCATGGGCAGCCAGGACAAGCTGCTGCTGGGCGGCACGGTGCGCATGGACGGGGCCAAGCGGGAGAAACTGAAGGTCGGCGGGTTCGGCACCGTCGGGATCCAGGGCATCGACGCGGTGGTCTCGCATACCGTGGCGCACTCCCTGGGGATGCCTGCCGCCAATGCCATCGTGATCAGCGCGCCGCATGCCAACCTGGCCTCCCTCGCCACCGCGGTGAAGCGGGTCAGCCCGCACCGCGCCACCACCGAGCCGCTCATGACGCAGGTCACTGCGGGTGCGACCACGACCGAGGCCACCGCGGCCGGGGTGTCCGGCGTCTCCGGCAGCAGCGCGGGCGCAGGGCGGAGCCAGCTCATCACCTTGCTCAACGCCGCCCTGAGCCGCCAGGGGACGCCGTACGTGTGGGGCGCGGCAGGACCGACGTCGTTCGACTGCTCGGGCCTGGTGCAGTGGTCGTTCGCCCAGGCCGGGGTGGCCATGCCGCGGGTGGCCGCGGATCAGGCCAGGACCGGGCCCGCCGTGCCCGTCAGCCAGCTTCAGCCCGGTGACCTGCTCTTCTACCACACCGATCCGACCGACCCGGGTTACATCTCACACGTTGCCATCTACCTGGGCGACGGCAAGATGATCCAGGCGCCGGAAACGGGCGAGAACGTCGAAGTGGTCCCGGCCGACACCGGCAGCGAGTTCGCCGGTGCGGTCCGGGTGGACCCGGCGCTGGCCGCCGCGGTGGCCAGCTCCATCTAGGAGCGGCGGGCCCGCTACCCTGGCCGTGCCCGGTAATAGATCGTTAACAGGGACTTAATTGACCGAAAATATTGTTTGGGTCATCCATCGCACCAGCAAGCCGCGCAGAAGCCAGAACCAGGCAAGATGCTATGGCTCTCCCGGGCTCGCGTGGCTGTCAAGGGCCGAAGGTCCTCTATTTCAGGAAGATAGCGTTGCTTGCGGTTCGGCCATGATTTATTCTGCGTCACGTGGGGAGGCGCGGGGAAGCGATCGTAATCGGCGTGGCGGTGGTCTCAGCGCTGGTCTCAGCGTTGGTCACGGCTGTGGTTACTGCCATTCCTCATTTCCGTTTCGCCACGGCCCAGCCCGAGTTGCAGGGGGCCTGCGAGGCGGCGGCGGCGGTCATTGCCGTACTGGCCGCGATCCTCGCGGCCGCCCGTCTGCGGCGCCGGTGCAGCCGCACTGACCTGGCCCTGGCCAGCGCGCTGGCAGTGATCGCGTTGTCCAACCTCTTCTTCGACACGGTCCCCGATCTCGCTGGCCTGTCGGCCAGCAGTGTCGCCGTCTGGTCCGCGATCATGGGCCGGTCCCTGGGCAGCGTGCTGTTCGGCGTCGCGGCCTACGTGCCCGCCAGATCGCTTCGGCGTCCCGGCCGGGCGCAGGCCCTCGCTTTAGCGGGCATTGCCGGCGTCCTGGCCGGGATTTTCCTCTGCTCCCGGGCACTGGCGGCGCGGTTGCCGAGCGTCGTCACCGTGGCGGCTCCCGCGGGTACGCGGCTGCGGCCGGTCCTGCACGCCGCCCCCTCGCTGACCGCCCTGGACATGGCCACGGCCGTACTGGCCGCGCTGGCCGCCGCCGGTTACCTGGGCCGGTTCCGGCGATCCGGCGATGAGTTCTCCGGCTGGCTGGGGGTCGCCGCGGTCTTCGCGGTCGCTGCGCAGGTCAATTACGCCCTGTACCCCTCGCTGTACGCGCACGTCGTCTCGGCGGGTGATGCTTTCCGGCTGTGCTTCTTCGTGGTGCTGTTCGCCGGCTCGGTACGCGAGGTCTGGTCGCACTGGGTGGCGCTATCCGACACCCGGGTGGCCAGTGAGCGGCGCCGGATCGCGCGTGACCTGCATGACGGCCTTGCCCAGGAACTGGCCTATCTGACCCGGAACCTCGACTCCCTGGAAGGGGACGTTGAAGTCGAGGCACTGAGGCGGCTGCGCCAGGCCGCCGATCGTGCCCGGCAGGAGTCGCGGCTGGCGGTCAGGGGGCTGACGGTCACCGCTCAGCCAGCGGCTGCGGAGGCGCTGGCTGACGCGGTCGGCGAGGTGGCCAAGCGGTTCGGCCTTGATCTGGAGCTCGACCTGGTGGCCGGCCTGCATCTCCCGGACGCGCGCACCGCGGTCCTGGTCCGGATCGCCTGCGAAGCCGTCGTCAATGCTGCGCGGCACAGCGGCTCGGGCCTGGTCGCCGTCCGCCTGCACCGGGAGGGAAAGCGGATCCGGATGGTCGTCCGCGACCGGGGCTGCGGCTTCGACCCGTCCGCTCATACAGCGGGCTTCGGCCTGACGTCCATGCGGGAGCGGGCCCAGTCGGCCGGCGCGGTACTGACGGTGAGCTCCAAGCCAGGCCACGGCAGCCAGGTGGAGGTCGTCCTTTGAATCCGCGCCGCACGTGATCAGTCAGGCCAATACTCGCAGCCAAGCATCACTACCGGTGCGCCGCGTGCTTCGGTCACTGTGTAATCGTGCAATGAACGGAGAAACCAGGCACCATTGCCCAGGCGGCCCGCTTATTTCACATCTGTGTCAAGCCAAACGGCCTAAAGATAGCGGCGCAGAGCACTGCGGCTGTATGAAAATTGCTGCCCCGGATGCCGGGCGCCGGTAACACGCCAGCCTGGCGAGCCATTATTCAGATGGTATTTCTGCATTCATCGCCAGAAAACTGGGCACTGGGAGCATCTATCCGGGTACTCTCAGTCCCCAAGATTCTCGATGATCAATTACCGAGTGTAGCTGCGTGATGACAAAGCGTGCAAAGGAGGGTTGATCAAAGGGGTGAACGACAGGATCTGGCCCACCATATGTCAATCAAGCTAACGGTAAATTTCTTTTTGTTTCGGCACGCGTACGACCAGGTCGCTAACCGGAAGCCCGACAAAGCGGACACCTCTTCATCATTAGGGCGTAAACCATCCGCGAGGTTCAGGCGTCAAGTACATGTCAGGTCGCAGAGGCCTGCCGCAGCAGCTTGGAGCGGTTCGGAAAACGGTCAGCGCAGACAACAGCTTGCCTGGGGAGACAGGATGTCCGAAGTTTCAATTCCTGCCAACATTCGCGTGACAATTAATCGCCACAGAGTGACGGTCAATCTACCGGCCGCGCTGTTTCCGGAAGTGCGCCACGGAACGATTACGGGCAGCCGCCGGAGCTGCGATTGCCTGGTCCCGCTGGGGCCTGTTTCCGGTGAGGTCGTGAATTAGTTGCGGCCAGCAGACTTCCCCGGATCGCCTATCCCTCAGTCATCGCTTACCTCGGCTCCGGCGAGGACGGCCCGGCGGCCGGCGAAATTCGGCGCGGCCGTGGCCGCAGGCATGATCGATGGGGGCAGCGCTGATGATGAGCCGCGGACCGGGCCACGGCAGCCCGGTGGGGGCCATCGCGAGAGTCACGCCCCGGCGACCCGGCGCGTCCTGATCGCGGACGATCACGTGCCGACCAGGGCCGACCTGCGGCGCGCGCTGGAAGCGGATCAGCGGTTCAAGGTGTGCTCCGAGACCGCCGACGCGGCGGGCGCCATCCAGGCCTGCTTGCGCGATCGGCCAGAAATCTGCGTGCTCGACGTGAAGATGCCGGGCAGCGGGGTGGCGGCGGCATGGGAAATTGCCGCTCGCCTGCCCAGTGCGAAGATCGTCATGCTGACCGTTTCTGCCGAGGACGCTGACCTCTTCGGGGCCATCCGGGCTGGCGCCGACGGCTACCTGCTGAAGACCATGAACTTCGCCCTGCTGCCGGACGCGCTCGATGGTGTCGTCTCCGGAGACGCGGCGATGCCCGGGGCACTGGTCGGTCGGGTGCTGAAGCGTCTCCGCGGGCGGGAGCCTCGTTGCCGCCAGCCCGTCGCGCAGGGGCCGGCGGAGCGGCTGACCAGCCGGGAATGGGAAGTGCTGGAGCTGCTCGCGCAACAGCAGTCAACAACGGTCATTGCCCGGAGCCTCGTCATCAGCCCCAGCGCCGTGCGCGTGCACATCGCCGCGATCGTCCGCAAGCTCGGGGTGCCTGACCGGGGTGCCGCAGCGGAGCTGTTTCGCGGGCGGTTCCTGACGTAAGCGCCAGCGGGGATGTGAGCGCCGGGATATCTGAGCGCCGGACTGGTTATCAAAGCGTGTGCCGTGCGGTCGCTTGTTACTGTCATCGTGGGCAAAAGCTGCGCATGCCCGAACGCGTCGCAGCTATTAACCTGCTTCGCGATCAAGCGCTCAGAGACCTGAGCGCTTGATCGCCGCTGGCGCCCTCGCCAGCTCGCCACCGACAGGTAGCGTGAGCATCGGCTGAAGGTCCCGCAGAAGGGGAACATGAACTCCTCATCGCCCTGCAGCACGTACGCCAGTCATTAGACATAAACGGAGCAACGCGAACCAGAAGATCAAGTCCGCTTTCCTTCATGGCGAGGGCTCAGGAGAGCCACCATTTTAGGTCGGTGAGTTCTGCAAGTGCACAAAAAACCGACCTCGCGCTGGAAATCCGGCGTGTCTTTGTAAAGTGGTGCTACCTGGCCTGCCCTGTGTCGGCAGGAAGCGGAGTGGGGGGGCTTGGTGTATTACTCCGCTGGCGTGGCGGGCCTGGCCGAATTCGGCGCCGCCGCGGTTCCCTGCAATGGTGCCTTTCCGCCCACTCCAGGCCTGGCCGACTGCCCATCCCAGATCCGCCGGATGAAATCTGGCCACTGCCGTCGACGTAGCGATGCTGCGCTGTCGCCGGGCGCATCCGAATCCAAGCTTGTCGAGCCACCGCTGAACGCGGAAATCGTGTCGGCCTGCCCTGAACATCGCTGCTCGTCGCAAAACAGGTCCGACCTGCCTGGAGGTAAAGGAAAATGACCACCCTTGTCACCGGCGGTGCCGGCTTCATTGGCTCCCGCCTGACCGAGAGCCTGCTCAGCAGCGGCGAGGACGTTATCGTTCTCGACGACCTGAGCACTGGCAGTGAGCGAAACCTGACCGCGGTTCTGGACCACCCGTCACTTCAGCTCGTTAAGGGGTCGATCCTCGACGTGCCCTTGGTTGACGAGCTCGTTGGCCGGGCCCGCACCGTCTATCACCTCGCCGCGGCGGTCGGAACCTTCACGATCCTCGACAAAACCCTCGAGAGCCTGCGCACCAACCTGCACGGGACGGAGAATGTCCTCGACGCCGCAGTCCGGCACGGCGCGCGCATCCTGGTGGCTTCAACCAGCGAGGTCTACGGCAAGAACACAAAGGTCGGGCTGCGGGAAGACGACGATCGCTACGTCGGCTCTCCGCTGAAGAATCGCTGGTCCTATGCGGAGGCCAAGGCGATCGACGAGACTCTTGCGTATCTCTATGCGGTTGAGCATGGCCTGCAGACGGTCATCGTCCGGCTGTTCAACACGGTGGGTCCGCGTCAGAGCGGCCGGTACGGCATGGTGATCCCGCGGCTCACCGGGCAGGCGATCACTGGCGAGCCACTTACCGTGTTCGGGACCGGCAACCAGGTGCGCTGCTTCTGTCACGTGGACGACGCCGTGCCTGCCCTGCAGGCGCTGATGGCGGACACGAGTGCGTACGGCCAGGTCTTCAACATCGGCGGCTCCGAGCAGGTGTCAATCACGCAGCTGGCTGAGCGAGTGGTGGCCGTCGTCGGCTCGTCGAGCACCATCACATACGTCCCCTATGAGTCGGCCTACGGACCAGGGTTCGAGGACATGCAGCGGCGAGTGCCCGATTGCACCCGGGCCCGGCAGCTGATCGGGTTCCGGCCCAGCCGGTCCCTGACGGACATCATCCAGGAGGTCGCGGCGCAACAGATTGCCGACGGCCCCCTGGTGCCCGTCATGTCAAACTGAGTCTGGCGAAGGGATGGCGGAGACGCCGCTACGGCACTCGCTGGCGCGGCCGGCCGGCTTGAACTCTGAACGAGTGGCTGGGTTCCCCGAACCAGGCTCCCGGGAGGGCTTGTCGTGATCCCGGCATGGCTGATGTTCGTGCTCGTCTTCGGCATCAACTTCACCCTCTGGGGAACGATCGGAGTTGTCCGGATCGTCGACGGCGGATTGGACAGGTTCCGGCGCCTTCCACGGAACGCTGGCTCGGCGGCGCACCGGGCTCTCCGCGCTAACCGGGTCATTCAGGCTGCCGCAAACGGCGGTCTCGCGGGCCCGGCCCTGGCCTCCGGGGGAGGCAGGATGCTCACCATCGCCGACGTCGCGGTTCTCATGGCTGCCCACAACGAGGAGGTGGTCATCGACGACTCCCTCGCGGCAATTACCGTTCTCGTGCCGCCGGGCAACGTGCATGTCGTGTCGGACGCCTCCACCGACAACACAGTCACACTCGCCCTCCGGCATGGTGTCAACGTCACCGAGACGGCCACGAACGTCGGAAAGGCAGGTGCCCTGGAGGAGGGCATCCGTACTTTCGGACTGCTCGAACGGTTCAGCGCAGTGCTCCTGCTCGATGCCGATACCCGGCTCGATCCTGAGTATTTTCAGGCGGCCCTGCCGCTCTTCGACGACCCGGACATCGTCGCGGTGGCCGGGTGTGCGCACAGCAACTGGCGCACTCCCGGCCTGTCGTTCACGGGACGGCTGACGATTGCGCACCGAAGCCGGGTTTACGCGCTGACGCAGCGCCTGCTGAAGTACGGGCAGACCTGGCGGCGGACCAACGCTACCCACATCGTTCCCGGCTTCGCCAGCATGTATCGCACGACCGTGCTCCCGAGCATGACGATCAACCCGACCGGCCTGGTGATCGAAGACTTCAACATGACCTTCGAGGTCTACCGGAAGCACCTGGGCCGGGTGGGCTTCACCACCAGCGCCAAGGCATTCACACAGGACCCGGATAACGTCCACGACTACATCAAGCAAGTGAAACGCTGGGCTCTCGGGCTATGGCAGACGGTGCGTCGCCATCGGCTGCACCTGGACCGCCTCTCGGCGGTGGTCTGCGTGCTTCTCCTTGAGCTGCTGACGGCCAGCCTGGCCTTCCTGGTGCTGCCGGTGATCGTCCTTGTCCTCGCTGTGCCGGACCTTTTCCCCCTGGTGCTGCACTGGCCTGTGGTGACGGCCGTCCATTCCGCCATCGCAAGTCACGTCAGCCTGCGGGCCATCGGCCTGGGGGTTCTGGCGCCTGACCTGCTGCTGACTGTGTTTGTGACCGCCGTCGAGAGGCAGCCGCGGTATCTCCTCTATGCCCCCTTCTTCGTCTTCATGCGGACGATTGACGCAGCGATCGCCCTCTACACGCTGGGGCGCGCGTGGCGGGAGAAATCGACAGGCCAATGGGTGAGCCCGGCCCGGCGCGACCTCACGGGCAGCGGAGCCATCCACCCGGTGGGACGGCTGCAGGAGCGACCGGTCGAGGCGGATCTGGCCGATGCCCGCACGTACGCCGAGGCTGCGGAAGCCGGGGACATCGAAGCCCAGGTCCGTCTCGGCCGGCTCTTCGCCATCACGCTGAACCCGCCGGACTTCGCCACGGCCCGCATGTGGTGGACCAGGGCCGCCGAAGCGGGGCACGCCGAGGCGCAGAACAACCTGGGGATCCTGCTCGCAACCGAGCTGGACCCGCCGGAGCCGCCGGAGGCCCGCATGTGGTGGACCAGGGCCGCCGAAGCCGGGCACACCGAGGCGCAATTCAACCTGGGGGTCCTGCTCGCAACCGAGCTGGACCCGCCGGAGCTGCCGGAGGCCCGCATGTGGTGGACCAGGGCCGCCGAAGCCGGGCACACCGAGGCGCAAAACAACCTGGGGGTACTGCTCGCGGAGCTGCTGGATCCGCCGGATCTGGCGGAGGCCCGCGCTTGGTACGCCAAGGCTGCCGCGGCCGGGGACACCCGCGCCCAGTACGGCCTCGGGCGGCTGCTGGCCACCGCGCTGGAGCCGCCCGAGCTGGTCGAGGCCCGGGCCTGGTGGACCCAGTCGGCCGAGGCCGGGCACATCGAATCCCAGTACGGGCTTGGCCGGCTGCTCGCGGATCTGCGGGACCCGCCGGATCTGGCGGAGGCCCGCACCTGGTACACCAGGGCAGCCAGCGCCGGGCGTATCGACGCCCAGTACGACCTCGGGGTGCTGCTCGCGGAGCGGATGGACCCGCCGGACCTGGATGAGGCCCGCAACTGGTACACGAAAGCTGCGGAAGCCGGGCATAGCGGCGCCCGGTTCAAGCTAGGGCTGCTGCTCGCCGCCCAGCTAGCTAAGCCGCGGTTGGCCGACACGCACACCAACTGGACCGGGGCCAGCCAGGCCGAGCGCGCCGACGCGCGAGACCGCCGGTGAGCGTGGATATGCTGTCGGCGCCCTGTAACGTTGCGGCGAAGCGCCCCTCGGGGGTCCCCTTCACTCCGACACGCCCTGGGTGGTCACCAGCCGTGCCCAGGGGCCGGCCGGCACGTCGGCCGCGTCGACGAACTGCCAGTCAACCCGGTCGTCGTCACCGTTGAGCTCGCTGAACCCCAGGCAGCCGGTCAGTGCGGGCGAGACGTCCAAGCCCGCTCCGTTGTAAAGCCTGCTGGCCGGACGCTGGTTGCCGGTGCCGAAGACGTACCGGTAGTCGTCGTAGTCTCCGGGGCCGGCGTCCTCGATCTGGCCGTAGCAGGTCCTCCCGTCCCGCATCAGTTTCACCCAGCGGTTCTTCATGTAGCTGAACGCCGGGTCGTGCGCATGCCCGGCGTAGCCGGGGTCATTGGCCCACGGGATGACCTGGGCCCGCTGGGAGAAGGCAGCCGCGTCGTTGATGTCATCGAAGGGGAGGTCCAGGTAGAAAGGGTTCTCCCGCGGAGTCATCCGGGTGGGGAAGAAGCCATTGGCTGCGACCCGTCGCTCTGTCTCGCATCTGCCAGCTGTGACGGTCCCGTCGCAGCCACCATAGCGCTGCATCCAGCGACCGTCATAGGTGGAGATCACCTGGCTACCGTCCGGGGAGTGCGGATCGAAGATCTCCCCGACCCAGAAGGTCGTCGCAACGATTCCCGTGTGCACCGGGTAGCGCCTCCCGCGCGGGCTGGCTGTCTCCCCGGTCACGCGGGCGGCGGGATGCTCTGGCTGGGCGCTTGCCGACGGCGGGGTCTCGGTGGCTCGCGGGGCTCCCGAATGGCTGCTGCCGAAGGGTACGGAGCAGCCGGCCAGAACGAGCATGGACGCACTCAGCGCGGTCACCGTCACGGCTGGCCTGGTCGGCATTTGCGCTCCTCGCACTCCGGCTCCGTCGGCCCGTGACCGGCTCGCTGGAGACTCACGGCCCACGGGTGAAGCTGCATAAGCGGCAATATCTGGCCAGGATCGGAGGCTTTGGCGATGATACCATTTGGATTGATTTACGTTCTGCTGCGCTACGTTCAGTATGACATGCTTACCGTTTAGAAGCCCTCCGTTCAGAGGGCTGCCTGATCTCGCCGAGCGGCAGGCTACGTCAAAAATCGCCCGCCAGAGTCTCCTGGAGTAATAACGGCCATTTGGTCTTCCGGGCTACCAGACAGGAGGCGATCATTTGATCTTCCGGGCCCCGAAACGGGTGATAGGGCGGGCGTGCCAATGCGCGGCGTTCAAGCAACGCTGTAGGTTCAGGCAGTTTCGAGGTCGGCTTACGTTCAGCGGCTGGGCCCGTGACGGCGTCGTGCGGGCGGCAGGCGAGGGCCCGCCGGGGTGTCACCGGTGCAGGGCAGCCGCCGCGTGACAGCGGGACGGACCCGTAGCGAAACCGGCGCGCCAGGGATCAGCAGCCGGAATGGCCAGGCCACGCTCTGGTCAGGGGGCGGCAGGAGACGACGGCGTGTGCTGCTGCCGTATCGCATCCTGCTGGCCGTTGCGCTGCTCAGCGCCTTGTCCGGGGGACTGATCTATCTGCGATCGCCCAGCCAAAGCCTCGTCGTGGCTGCTGTGCCTTACTGGAACATCGATTACGGTACGGCTTCGGTGCTCTCGAACCGGCATACGTTCAGCGAGACATCGCCGTGGATGTACGGGCTGAACAGCAGCGGCCAGATCGTTCCCCAGTACGGCCCCGCGCAAGCCGCCACCGTAGCGGCGCAACTCGCGCGCCTGCGGGCGGCGCGGATCCCGCTGGTGCCCACGCTCGCGAATGTCGTCCAGGGCACGTGGGCTTACCAGCCCGTCATCACCGACATCCTGCACGTCCCCAAGGTGCGGGCACAGCACGTGGCGGCGATCGTCGCCCTTGTGCAGCGGCAGCGGTACGCGGGGATCGACATCGACTACGAGGGCCTGCGTGCCAGCGACAGGAGCGCCTTCACGGCCTTCATAACCCAGCTCGCCGATGCCCTGCACGCCCGGGGCAAGGTGCTGTCCGTCGACCTTTTCGCGAAGCCGGACAACCGCGGCTACAACCAGCGCAACATCGCGCAGGACTACAAGGCCATCGGCCAGGTGGCTGACCAGGTGCGGCTCATGGGCTATGACTATCACTGGGCCAGTTCGGGGCCCGGGCCGATCGCGCCCGTCGGCTGGATCCGGACCGTGCTCCGTTACGCCAAGACGCAGATACCCGCAAGGAAGATCATCCTGGGCGTCCCCCTTTACGGCTACGACTGGGTCGACGGGCACGGCACCCCCGTGAGCTGGCTGCAGGCCTTCCAGCTTTCCAGGCAGTACGGGGTGCAGGTGCATTTCGATGCCGCCAGCGAGTCCCCATGGTTCGACTACATCGACCCATCCGGCCGTCGGCACGTGGTCTGGTTCGAGAACGGGCCCAGCACGAAAGTGAAGTTCGAGGCAGCGGAAAGCGCCGGGATCGGCGGCGTTTACGTCTGGATGTATGGCCTCGAGGACACGAGCATCTGGACCGCGCTACGGCAGAGCGTGCCCCACCGGCTGTCCGCGGCCAGCATCTGGCGGTCTGGGACATGAGGCCATGACGGGCGCTCGCCACGCTGACGGGAAACGGCTCGCGCGAGGGTTATATTCGCGAGCGCTCAGATGCCTGAGCGCTCTATCGCTGCCCGCCCCCTTTTTATTTCGTCTCCGCCAGGTAGCGTCAGAACGTCTATGTTATCCCGGTTCTTTTAGGTGGGGGTGGAAAAGCTTGTGCATGGACCTATTATGTCTGCACCGCATTTGCGCACGCGCTGGCCGCGGCTGACGGTGGCGATAATCGCCACACTTCTGCTCGTCGCAGGGTTGTGCGTGGCGTCCATCGCGAAGGCAAAAGCAGCGACCAGCCCGGTGACGGTGTCGCTCACATTCGACGACTCCAACGCTGATCAGCTCCCGGCTGAACAGACGATGAAGTCCCTCGGCCTGAATGGCACCTTCTACACGGTGTCCGGCTGGGTCAATCAGCCGGACTATCTGACCTTGGCTAATCTGCAGCAGATCCAAGCGGACGGCAACGAGATCGCCGGGCACACGATCGAGCATCCAGATCTGCCCACGCTGGCCGCGGGAGAGCAGGAGCGGGAGATCTGCAACGACCGGGTCAACCTGATCAACTGGGGCTTCCAGCCGACCGACTTCGCCTACCCGTTCGCGGACGCCGACACGAACGAGACGGACGCGAAAGCCTGCGGATACAACAGCGCCCGGGGGCTTGGCGACGTCGTCGATCCCGAGGGCGACTGCGGCGGCTGTGTCTACGCGGAAACGACGCCACCGCCGGATCCGTACTACCTGCGCGCCCCGGACGAGGTCGAGTCGACGTGGACGCTGGCCAATATGGAAGCGGAGGTGACTAATGCTGAGAGTCACGGCGGCGGCTGGGTCATCCTCACCTACCACCACATCTGCAGCGATATCGGTGCTGCGGACTGCCCGGCCGATCTGTCGACCACGCCGACCATCTTCGACGCCTTCGTGACCTGGCTCGCCGCCCAGAAGTCAAGCGGCGTCTCGGTGAAGACCGTTCAGCAGGTGATCGGTGGCACGTTCAACCCAGGGGTATACGTCAATCCGCCCGCGCCGGCCGCAGCAGGCGTGAACGCCCTCGTGGACCCGGCCCTGACGAGCATCGACTCCACCACCGGGTTCCCGAGCTGCTACGAGCCCGGCGGCTGGGGCACCAACACGGTGGCCTGGGCGGACACCACCAACGTTCCCCCGGGATCGCCCGCTGGGTCGGAGTCGCAGAACGTTGCGATCACCGGCTACAGCTCCGGCGACGCCAAACTGCTGCCCACCTTGGACCAGGGCGCTTGCACGCCGACCGTGGTCCCCGGTGATGCCTACAACCTGAGCGTCGAGTACGAGTCCACGGCGGACACCCAGTTCGCTCTGTACTACCGGACCACCTTCGG
>Ga0302324_100018729_pt1 | contig 13628 bp, 11 predicted proteins | sample Palsa_T0_1_FD_201949 | JGI IMG/M metagenome (GOLD analysis project Ga0302324, IMG submission 201949) | Peat permafrost microbial communities from Stordalen Mire near Abisko, Sweden - Palsa_T0_1 | ecosystem: Environmental > Terrestrial > Soil > Palsa > Peat permafrost | place: Sweden: Abisko...
CTATAGGGATCTTGGCGGCATCCATGGCCAAATCGATTCGCACCTGCAGCAAGCTCTGGAAAAATGCTGTGAGACCGGGCAGCTGCGTTTGCTAGAAACTAAACTGGAGAGCATGCGCTGGCGTGATGTTCTTAGCGAACTTGCCAAACCACAGGCGGATGGCTCAATCACTACGGATGTGAAGAAGGCAAGTATTCTTTCTGAAAGAGCGAAACTTCGAGGATGCAAGATTCCCTTCGATACCGCAATGAGCTTCCTTGCTAAGGACGAATGGCGGATCGTGCGCCCTGTTGAACTGACTCTCGTGACCACGAATCAGAAATTACCCTGCTACAGCCTAGGACACGATGCTCTCGGGAGTGTATTGGAGAGCTGGCGAATCGGCCGACAGAAGGATCGCACAGGAATCCGGAAGGGACTGATCGTTTGGGGCTTGGTGATCGTCATCCTGTCGTTTTATCTGAGAAGTCTATTCCCGGAATGGCTCACTACTTTGACGCTGATTTCGCGAGCTAAAATCGCAGGTATCATTTTAGGGGCGTGCGTTTGTTTGCTGGCTGCAATCCCGGACAGCAAGAGATTTCGGCTTCTATACAGGGCTGTCTACGGATTGATCTCGGATTTTCGCGGGCTGCGGCGGCTTGGTGGTTCAAGTACTGCTGAGTTGGAATTTGTGCGACCGATCGCCGTTCGGCGTACCCAGTGACTGCGCCACAATAGATTCCCTCCTTCAATCTAAGCGTTAGCTGTCTGTCGTGCGACCCTGCGAGCGCACCGCTGCGTTCACCAACCGGAGCAGGTGGTCGAGCAACTCTGAAACAGCAGAAAGTCGCGTGCGAAATTGAAGCACGCCCAATGGAATTGCACCGGCAAATCCTCGATGGAAGGACCGGAAACCGGGACCCATCAAAGCCGGATTTCTCCGTTGTTTACACCACTCGGCTCGAATTAATCTGTGACGACACCCTTCCTCCGGGCGCAGCTTTTGTTTGTCGTGCAGGACTTACCGTTGGAGTCATGCGGACAGTCCAGATCTAATTTTGGAGAACGACAAGTCAAGTAGAAAGCGGCGCGTTCACATTGATGTACTTGAAGCCCGTGGCGCGGTGTATGTAACTGTCAACTTATACGCTACCTTAGACGCCGACGCCGCACCCTACAACCCAACATAAAGTGCATACCACCCTTGCGCGCGAGTTGTAACAATGAGTTGTTTCCTCTCCGATCCTGACTCGTAAGATGTTGTCGACAGAGCAGCTCCGGATGGGTCTTCGACTGAGAGCAAGATTCTGGTCTTAGCAGCGAGGTCTCTGCTGTCGAATTCCAATGTGGCGACGAGCCGATTTTGCTGTTCTACCCAGACGCGGCAGACGCGAACGATCGACCCACTCTCGGCGGGCTTGATATCGAGGTCCTGTGCGCCCTCAAACGTCTGGGTAACAGGCGAGCCAGTGGGCGAGAACCCGCCAGCTATTTCGGGAACCGAGTAACAAACATATCCGAGTCCATTACTATTTCGAGGAATCGTGACGGTCACCCCACTCCCCGCGTCCGCGCGAACGTCCGGCATATGCCCAGTGTAATCGTGCAGGGTCGTTCCGGCTCCGAACCCTGTAGCTACGTGAATTGTTCTCGACGAGTTTTTGTCTTTGTTCAAGCCAACCAGCAGATGCTGTCCACCGAGCCTTTCGAAGGCGAAGACGCCGCCATCTTTCCAGCGCTGCTCCGTTGGGCCCTCCGCTATGTTTTGGCGAATCCAAATCAGGTTCTCGATGACCGCTCCCAGCCTATCGCCCAGACAGCCAGGGTCAGCGCTGTAGTCTTTGTAGAACACACAGGGCAGACCTTCCGAGGTCAGGATATAGGCGTAGGCAAGAGGTTTGTCCTCAGGTTGGATGTTGCGGGGAACCAGATCGCGGCGAGATTCGGTGTCATGGTTCTCCACGAAGGTCACCGAGTGGAAAGGATCGATGCCCGCCAATCCCGCATGATCAAGATCAGCCATGTTGAAAGATGGCTCATTGGACATCGCGAGAAGGGTGAAATAGAGCGGGAAATCCAGAGCGCTGCAACGATTCCGCATCCATTCTGTTCCAGAGATCCAGTTCTGTATGTTGCCTACGCTCCCATCCCAGTATTCGCCGACTGCGAACTTCCCTTCCATGGGCGGCTGATTCAGGAGATCATACAAGAAGTTGGTCGAAATTCCTTGAACATGATCAAGGCGATAACCCTGAACATCGAGAGCACGGCTCAACCACGTTACGGCATCCACCAATCCGTGGGACACGTAACCGGGAGGCTTGCCATTGATGGGCGCCAAATCCGGGCCGAAGTAGACCTTGGAACTCATTTGTAATTCACCGATGCCGTCGGGCACATTAGGATCTTGCGCAATCTCAGGACGGAAATTGGGGGGAACGGGATTATCCGGATACCGAGAGTGAAAACAAAGGCGGTTCTTGGAGAAGCGGCCGCCAGTATTGTTCCCGTAGGCATCAACGTAGCCGAAAGTCATCTCATCGGGACCGGTGCCGCCCTTACGATCATTCAATTGGAGATCGAGGTATATCTCGAGGCCGTTGGCTCGCATCATAGCCGCACATCGAGTCAGTTGTTCGCGATTGCCATAGCGGGTAGGCACCGTACCTTTTTGGTTCTTGGATCCAATGTCATAGTCGTCGAATACGCTGTATCCCAAGGCGGCCTCGTCGACACCTTGGGCTGCCTTGGTTACGGGTGGAATCCACACACTCGTGAATCCGACGCTTGCCAAGGTCTTCGCCTGCTTCGCCAAGTGGTCCCACCACCAATCGACACCTGGACCATCATGAGGGTCAGCCGGACAGGGAAGGGCAACATATTTACCGCGCTTGTAAAAAGCCTGCAGAAGCACCTTGGGTGTCATATGAGGAGCCCCTAGTTCGCCACGTGAAACCACTCCACGAAAAGTTAGCACTCAATTTTTCAGTCCGTAAATAGCCAACGCAGGCTGGTCTCCCCCCAAGCTCGGACGATGGACGCCGTCGTGTCCAATAGTTTCCTGTTGGAATGTTCCGACATACACTTTGCCATTGGCAATCGTGGGTGGACAAAACTTTGCGAACTGCCCGAGTCGGTCGTTGGTATTCCCAGTGTTCTCGCTGTCCCAAAGTTCAGCTTTGGAAACATCTGAAGCATCAAGGGCACGCAGGACACCACGGACGACGGCGTGATTCGCGTTACTAGCGTAAGGCATTGTGATCCAAAGAATTCCGCTGTCATCCGCATCTCCGTTTGCCGAAAGCGACATGGAGCCCCCCGGCATCCAGACTTCATCCCGGGCTTGCCCAAACAAACCTGTTGGAAAATTGGGATACGGCGACGCCACGCAGTTTGGTTTCGTAGGACAGTTTTCGCTACTCTTAAAAGGCAGCGCGGCATCGAATTTCCACCCTGCTGCGCCCGGAGTTGTGTCGGGAATAAGTCGATATTGCTTAATAGGGTTTTCTTCTCCATTCATGTAAACGAACATCTCGTTCGGACGTGGCCAGATAATCGCCGATCCGTGTATGTTGTAGAAAATGAATGCATCCTGGAATCGCAAATCAGGGTCATGTGTTACCTGAAACGATTGAAGCGCTAGGTTCTGACCTTGTCCCATTTGATCTCGATCGATCAGGAAGAGGCGCCCCTCTTTACCTCCCGCTATCAATAGATGGCTGTTGGGCACTACAACAACGCCTCCTGAACCCAGATCTACGTCATTGGCCTTCAGGAAATCTTGATTCTTCGGCGTGTACCAGTCCTGTACCTGTATCTTCCCGCCCAACACTTTCGCTTTTACCACCGTATCGCCGAAATCGGTTGTTCCATTGTAAGTGCCGTTGGCTGTCGCAAAATACACGTTGCCTTGATCGTCTGCCGAGAGGCCCTCGCCGGACATCCAGATGCCTGCGAGGCCTTCCTTGATCGATCCCTTGCCATTGGGGGAGGTGCAGAAAACATCTAATTGCTTCGGTCGATCGGGATTTGAAACGTCAAAAACAAACAGCCATCCGTGGTATGGTCCCTTATCGCAGTGCCCCCCGAAAGCGACATACAACTTGTTACCGTCGAGAAGGAGTGCGGGACGGTTGAGCTGATACCGGGGATTGAAGCGAATTGTCTCATTTGCGCCGCTGCCGGCAGCGCCGATCCCGGACCCTTTTACCTCGCCTTGAATGAGAAGCTCGCTCAACTTTTTTCCGTTTGCCAGGTTCAGAGAGAACAGTTTGTAGACATAAACGCCTCCGGCATTTGACTTACTGACGACGAAAACAGCGCCTTCCTTCGGGGATGCTCCCTTCGTGATCACTATTGCTGGCGTGGCAGTCGTCCCGATTTCCGTAGTCAAGTCCGTGCATGTAGGAGCGCCGATCTTGGTATAAAGCTCCAGGCTATCTACGGGAATGCCTAATGTGTCCGGACCGGTATGCCAGAGTTGTGCGGTCGTGGAGGCCTGATTAGTGTCGTCACCATCGAAAGCATAGACGCTGTTGTGTTCTGTGGCTACGATCACTGCGTTCGTCGCCGCATGGCCATCGATCTTCGCCTGAGAAACCACTAAAGGCTGTGCGTAAACGTTACCATCGACAAGCCGATAGGCAAGCTTTCCGAAGTGTTGATTATTGACATTGGACGGCTTTAGCTGGCTCTCGTTCAGATTTGATCCTGTACGACCAATATTGTTATGCCGTGTGAGTACGTCCACCTGCGCCGCAAGTGGCACGGCCATAAAGAAGACGACCCAAATGCGACGAAATGCCGCCGATACACTCCATTCGCGATACATCGTGACACTTCCTTTCGGGCTCCTACAACAGAATTCAAAATCGGCTGTAAAGCAAGCTTTCTTGCGTTGCCATTATGGACCCTCAATGGGCAGCGATTATAGCTGCCCCTCAATCTACAGACAAGCACCGATCGTACGTGGCGAGTGAGAGCCACTTCTCAAAGAGCGTGAGAAGTGGCGCACCCGGCGTCCCCGTTCTCTGGAGCAGGACACTTAGCGGGTGCGACACCGAATCATAGTTGTAATTTGTGTTGACACCGTTGGGGCGCGCAGCGGCAACGTTTCCTGACTTCATCTCGCAAGTTTTCCACATAATGCTTCGCTACTGCAAAGTGGATGTCGTGCATGAATTTTGTCCTGGGACCGCGATTCTTTCTCAATTACTCGTGCTTCCTTGACGAGATGTGTGCTGCTGCACTTTCTCCTGATGCGACGGCATCACGCGTTCCCGGGACCGCGGTGGTGGACCAGACTGCGACTGATTTCTGGCACCGCGACTTTCGTGAATTCAAATCCCTTCACAAGGCGCAACCTTGGGTCGAGCCCGAGAAACCGCTTATCGAGAAACCGCATATAAGGAAACAGGGTGAGGAAAGCTAGGGAAATGTCAAAGATCTGACGAAGTGGAGAGATGTGAATGATTACCGAAAGGCCTTTTTGCTCAATTCTTCATTTATCTGATACCCACTTGGGATCGGATTTTGAAGATAGAGGGGGAAAGAACCGACAATTCTTGAGCGCCATGCGGAAGGACAGAGCCTATCTCATGCAAGCTCACGATCCGAACCTGTTGCTTTTGCTCCCTTTGGAGTTGGGGAGAATAGCACGACTCAACCGGGATCGATTTGCGAAGGCGTGGCCGGATCAATCTCCCCTTAAGTTTTTCGATAGAGTCATCGTTTCCGGAGACATTTCGACCGACGCAACGGACGACGACAGGTTTGTTTTCGCCCATGCATTCCTCACGTCGGAGACGCCTTTGCTCTCTGGCGTTTATGCAGCTCAGGCAGCGGTCGGCCTGAATATTTCCAACGACCTGTTGTTAACACTACCGGGTAATCACGACAAAATGCGTGAAGCGACCCCCGCGAGATTTAACCGCGCGTTTGAAACGAGCCCCGAACGCTGCAATTACTTTAGAGCACTTAGACGGAACGGGAAGGTGATCATATTCTTTGTATTGGACTCAAACGACTACAGCGAAGGCAATATCGCGAAGGGAGAGATCGACAGTGCCCGGCTCAGTTGGCTCGCCAAACAATTAACACTTCTAAACACTGGACTAACAATAGGTGAAGAATCTTTCAGCGCAGATGAATGTTTCCATGCGGTGAAATGCCTGGTTCTTCATCATCATGTCTGTGATCTGTCTTTCAGGAAACGCTACTTTAATTTAGAGCGGAGTTTTACCCAAATGAGCGGCGCCGAAAGCCTTCTCAACTTAATCGCGGGGAAGATTCACGTTATTTTCCATGGTCACGAGCACTATCCCACCCATTTTATTGAACCTGGATCCAAGGCTGTGCTAATTTCTGCTGGAACCACTTCGCAATGGCAAGGAAAGCCACATAAGAACAGCTTCTACAACGTTACATTCTTCACCGGCAATAACATTCAAATCGATGAGCATGTCTGGGATGGCAAAAGCTTTGTCACCCGCCAAGAACTTAAGGGCGAGAGAGAACCAGTCCGATACAAGCTTCCAGATCTGGACGGGTAAAAGGTAACATGAACCGTCTGGACGACTTCGGGTCGTTTCGTCCGCAGCCTCTCTCTGCGACTAGCGCTCGTCGTCGTGCTCGTCGCCGGACGCGGAAGCCAAGTGCCGGCCTAACTGTTCGATTTCCTCACCCAGGCGGCGGATCGCGCCGAGGTGTCTTTTCTCGTGATGGAGCTCTCTTTTGTGGTCGTGCTTGTCCTCGCCGTGTTCACGCCTGGGATCGACCAAGTCCAACCTAAGCGCCTTGATCTCCAACTTCTCGTACTTCAGGCCTTCGACCTCGAGCCGGGCGTACTCCAAACCTTGCGAGTCCTCACGCTCGTCCTTGTGATGGGGGCCGACCTTGAAAAAGAAGGGATCGTACGAAGGGATCACCGGGTTGATGCCTGTGAGATCGAACAGTTGGTGCGTGGCGAAATTGTGGTTCCGGTGGTAGATGACACCATGGGGAAAGTTGGCAAGGTCGGGTGTGTTGTTGCCGCAAAAAACACCATAAAACGTCCTCTCAACGGCAACGAGTCCAGCGTAGTCGCCGAGTGGATTCGTCGGGTTCAGAGTGGGACCGGTTCCGTTGTCATCCGGAATATCCGCGAGAATGATGTCCTTGAAAGTGGAAAACGCGTGGTGGGCGTCGCTGATCTCAAGGTGACTCTGCCATCGATTCCCGGAGCCTGGATTGTGAAGCTTCTGGTACAAAAAACCGACGTCGCCGTGCGTATTGATGGCTAACTGAGGATTCGTAGCCTGTACAACTGACCGTAAGTCCGCGCTCCAGGTGGCGCCTGAGTCAGTCGAGCGTCGAACGTGAATGGTATAGTTGGCCGCGCTGGTTCCGTCGGCCCAGGCCACGTAGACTATCCTGCTATGTCTTGGGTCGACCGCGATGGAGAGGCTGGAACCGATGCGCTGGTGACCGAGCAGCGTGCCAAGCGATGGGATCGATACTCCTTTGACAATGCGGACGCCGGGCAACGAGTCGCTGGAGTCGAGCAGGTTTTGGAAGCGGCCGGGACCAGCGGCCCAATTGTCGTCACGGGCCACCACCACATCGGAAGTTACGGTACCGACACCGAAGCTTCGCCAGCCAAAATAAGCGGCATAGATGGTGCCACTGTGATGGATGGCCGGTCGAATGGAGGGGCCGTCCTGGCCCAACGTCCCGCGCGGTTCTACGTGCGCGAAGGCGAAATTGGCTGGCGGCGGCGGCACGGGATTGAGCGAGACATCCACGGTAGCTGATTTGGGCGTGGCGTTGAAATCGTTGTCGCCTGTATAGACGCGGTCGTCCCCAGCGTGGGTCGTGGCCTCGATGTAAGGCTGGTCGTCGGCCGTCTTGTTGACCAGCAAAGTCATAAGACCGGGCGACGTAAAATTTATCTTGCGGAGAACGTTGAGGTCCATGGTGAAAGCGCGGAGAATGCCCGCATAGAGGATATTGGAATGCGAGGCGAAGCGAAGCGTTATGTCATTAGTCAGATTGCCGCCGGGAAGAATCACGTTCAGCTTCCAGGTGTCCCCGCCATCGGTGGAGACGTAGATCGGTCCACTTCCCGACAGCATGGGGTCCGGCGTGAAGGCCGAAGCTGCAATTTGCAGCGGATTGGCCGGGTTGACTGCGATACTCGGTTCGCTGTCCATATTGTCTTCGCCGCTAAGGGAATGGGGCACCATGTTGACGACTTTGATGAACATAGAGAATCCTCCGAAGGCAGTATCTAGATACCCGATTTGCGTTTGGTAGGTGCTACGCCCCGTTGTCAGCGTTTTCGCGTCAAAAACCCCCTGATGCGGTTCAGCTCTGACCGGGGCTGGTAATCCAGAGGATCCAGCGCCGTGAGCCCAGGCCTGCGTAGAATGGGCCAACCCCGTTCCTTCTGATCTCGTTGCAAGATCCAGATGCCGTCTTGCGCGGGCTCGAACTTGGGGGACTGGCTCCAAGCCACGTCCACGCTCTTCGGGAAAAGAATGGTGGCCAGCCCCTTGTGCTGACCTTTCTCGACCGATTCCACTTTAATTACGGCTTCCCACCAGTCCGGATCGTGTTCTGTGATAGGGGTTCGCTCTGCCTGTTTCGGCGCAGGAGCGGTCTTTTCGACTTTACCCACGATCACCAGTTGCGCAAGATTGATCCTCTGTTGCAGGCTCTCGTCCGCCAGTCTCAGACGGGCCTCGTCGAACTCTTTCCGCATGGCAGTTCGCTCCCGATCCTCCATCCTGCCGACCTCCAGAACCACGAGGCTTTCTCCGTACAGCCAGCTTGTAACAAAAAGTACCAATCGTTCGCCGACGCTCACATTTCCGGGCTCCTTAAATACGACTGTGATCTCTCTGCCAGCGAAACCTCCAAGCTGCTTTGGCCCGTGGAGTATCTCGTCCACTCTAAATACTCCAACGTTTGGGACGGTCGGGTCGATTGGCATCGTTGTTGCGCCCAGCTTAGCAACGCTGCCGGCAACGACAAAATGGGATGTTCTTAGTTGTTCGTGAATCTCTCTTTCAGGCATCGCTTTGCCTCCGACTTTGTTTCTGTCGCGCGCCACGGTAGATCCTCAAGAAGACGGCCAACAAGCTATCGAAGAACGTTAGACTCAGGGCTTGTAAGGCAAATCGTGAAACCCTTTGCCCAGCCAAGCCCACGGCTGCCATTTCTGCGCACAGTCCGTCTCGATTTTCCTGCTCACGAACCAGGGTTCCGGGCCAATCAGCGAACAAATACTGTCCGTATCGCAATCGCACCGAGAATACAGCAAGACCCAGCAGCCGCAATTCTCAATACCCGGTTGGGAATCAAACGTCGCAGTTGGGTTCCTAGCGTGAGCGCCAACAACCCCTTGGTCATCAAAGCAGCGGTGGCCCCCATCCAGATCGCTAGTGGCATCCTATAGTGCGCCGATAGTGCAGCGGTGGAAAGCTGCCCTACATCGCCCCATTCGGTAAAGAAAATTGCAGCGAAGCCTATGACAAACCCGTTGGAAGAGAACGAGAACTCATCGCCCATCTGCTCCAAGGAACTCGGACCGGACGTCTTAATCCACAACGCCGCCGCGGTGACGAACAGTATCGCCGCGCTCACTCCAGCACTGATGTTGACTGGTACCCGAAGTAGTAATTGTGCGAAAAGGACGGCCACAAACATCTTTCCCATGAACGCAACCGTTATACCCAGGTAGACTCTGGAAGGTGAATACCGGCTTGCAAGGGAGGTTATTGTGTAGATCGCCTTGTCGCCAATCAATTCGACAACCAGGATCGTCCAATACGCTGTGAGCACGATCGAAATGACATTCGGCAGACGCATCTGGAATGCTCTGTTGAGTCGATTGAGGCCCTTCGACCCACTTCGTTTTCAGAATCGCTAATCGCACAAATGAAGGTCCAAGAAACGCCCGAAAAGAATCCAGAGGACATCGTGCTTAACCACCAACTTTGTCTGAGATTGAGTGCTACCCAGTTGAACGCGACCTAAAAGATCCGCTCACCTAGATAAAACGAGATCCCCAGCCAATCCCCTTCACTTTGGGAAAAAATAAAATTCTCTCAAACCGCGATCTTCTTCAGGAGATTAGCGCCGATCCGATTGACGCACGACATTCGGCGTAATAGTCCACACCCTCGCACTCACGAAACGAAAGCGGCATTGCCGCGCTGTCTCTGGTCAAAACCTCGGGCGCTCGCAGAATGAAAGACTTGGAAACGGGCTTGATGGCTAGAGGCAGCGCTTCGTCGCAACTGACATCCCAGTAGAGTTTGAACCTTTACCGGAATGATGAAGGTCAGCATCGGTACAGCAGTGTACAAGAATGCTGAAAAATCGGTCGGCAGTCGATTGCGGTCGAAACTGCCTCCTTGCGAGGCATTCCTGAAATCGTAACAAGAAGCGTTCCAGACGAAGCTGGGATGTGCGACATAATCCACGTGCTATCAATACCGGTCCGGAATCTGTAACTCGCGCACAGTTATACCTCGTGTTCATTGTCGTGAGAGTACGGTCGTTGCCTTCCTTCGCAGAACTTCAGAAATATACAGCTGTCGCACAAGAAACTCCAGGTCGAGAATAATCACATTTTTCCCTTGACACTGACGTGTAACTCACGTAGATTGCCGTCCAATCCTTACAAGAGAGATTTTGATTTCAAGCTGTATCTGAGACTTTCTTGTCGGGATTCTTCCCTTTAGCGACGGCATTCGCCCGTTCTGCGCGCGTAGTGCTGTGCTACGCGGTAATGCGCCAATAATACCGAGAACGTGGAAAGCGCGGACCGGATTTGTGAGTGCGGAGTAATTCGCACTCCTATGCTCCATTTGGCGAGAACTACGTACCCTCAGGTACACAAGATCTCTCCTTTACGGGGCAGAATCAGGACACGGAATCCAGTGGTTCCGGCGGTGCGGGCGGACTGTATGACTTCGTTTACCGTGAGCACACCCCCGTGCAAGGACGCTGGCTGTCGCCCGACCCCTCAGGGTTGGCTGCGGTCGACCCCGCTGATCCACAGAGTTGGAACCGTTACGCCTACGTCGGGAACCGGCCGCTAAACTCGACTGATCCGCTCGGTCTTGACTGCACCTTAGTAGGCGCTGACGGCTACCTACTTGGTGACGAGGAAATTTGTGCATATCTCCCTGACGACGACGATGGGGGCGGTGGCTGGGGCCCCATAGAAATTGCGGGCGTAGGAGGTGGCGGCGGGGGCGGAGGGTTCTCGCCGGGCGATGAGGCGCCGGGAACGGCATCGGTGCTGAACACGTCTCCATTTGGACTAGACGACCTCCTCGGCCTGTTGCCTGGCCTCGGTTGCGGTGTTTCTCCATCCATCGGTTTTACCAGCGGTAATCCCCCGATCTCGGGGCCGCCGTGTGCTGCCACCCCTTCACCGGATCAAACACCGATTTTGGCAGCCTTCGAGACGAAGGTCAAAGATTTCAAATGCACTCAAGCCCCGGATTCAGACTTGCCAACGGGTGGTTTTTGTAAATATATTTGCTCTTCCCAGGAAGGAAATGGCCAGCCTTCAAAAACTGGGGCAGGTGCAACGGTTCCTTGGAAGGACATACTTGCAAAGTGTGGCCCGAGGGCGGCTTGCCCGATAGATGTTGGAATCAGAATGAGGTTGTTTTGCGTTATCGATGACTACTGTCTTGGCCTAGGGGGCAAGGGCGCTCTCAAGTGGTGTGCACCATGAAACTTGGTAAGTACGCCAGCGGGAGCCTCTCATTGGAAGAAGCCACAACGGCCTCTCTTGGAAGGAGACCACTAGAATGATACCTGGATTCGGCGTTCTGAGGCTGGCTCTCTTGACATCGGTGATATATGTGGCTGGTGCGGTCGTTATCGAGCTGGGCCTGTTTGCTGTCGCCCGTTTCGTTCCTGTTGTTATCATGGGAACAAAGGGGGCGTTGTGGCTTTTTTTGGCACTGCTCTGGTTGGCTGCCTTCTCCATTGCGTGGCACTTTGCGCCGATCGGTCTGGGGCGACCCCGCTGAAAGTTGTCATCGCCGCGCAGTGTCTCGGAAGATACTGCAAGACGCACGGCCCGACGAAATATTCGTGAGTATTCGACCTCACTGACACGAATCATAGAGGGCTTGGCCATCTCCGGTAGCGAAGCCAAGCGGATAAAGCGTGTTGGACGCAATCAATGCGAATCTCCGATGTGCCTGGCGCTCCAGCGAGGAACGCTCCCGGTATGCCTCCCGCGTAGGGGCCGGATTTGATCTGCGTGCGCAGCAGGAAAGCGATGCCGCGTCCAGCCGCTGCCTCGACCTTCGCGCGAAACTCATCTTTCGGCAGGAATTCCAGCGCGGCCAGCAGTGCCTCCATGCGAGTAGCAACCGAAGCGGTGCGCCCGGTCGAGTCGAAAGCGCCGTCCATGGAAGCGACGGGGTTCCTCAGTTGGTCATGCACAATCGAGTCGCAGACTTGGTTTGCGTATTCTAGTAGTTCTTCGTGGGAAACCGAACAAGAGGTTCTGTCGCAGTAAGGAAGGAACTTGGCCATCGCGATCAGAGCCCAGTGATCAGGGGGAACCGGGGAAAGCTTCGCGCGGCTTCTCGCCAGATAGGACAGTGCTTTGGCGGCCGCATCGAGCCATTGACGAGAGTGATCGGTTTCGTACAGTCCGATCAACCCCAAAGCGGTTTCGCCAGGATAATACAGGCTGTCCCAGTCCTCCGGCCCCGTCTCGGGATTGTACTTCGAAGCAAAGCTGCCATCGTCCCTTTGCAGAAAAAGCGCGAAGCGACCCAGAGCCTGCAACTCTTCTAGTGGAACCGATTTCGGCGCTACCTTCCGCACCTCGGTCAGCGCCACCAAGCCTAGGCCGGTTGCGCCTAATTCTGCTTCGGAATGCAGCCCAGTCGGCTCTGACCAAACTACCAATTGGCCAGGATGTGCGCTCGGCGCGATGTAGTTTTGGCGCATGAAGGTTGCCGCCCGCACCATGGCATCCACCGCCTTCCGGTTTGGCATGGAGCGATTCAGCATGGCGAGTGCATAAATTGCGCCAGCGTGTCTAACGATATTGTACGAGGACGCTTGTTGGCCGTATGGGGTTGTGATTTCATATACAAACTTGCCGTCTGGGCCGCACGCGCGCTCCAGATACTCTCCGGAAAGCGCGATAGCTTGGCTGATCTGCTCGCGCGTGGGCAACGGAGTCTCAGGCATACCTCCGCTGGCGCGTACTGCAAGCTGGGAACAAGAGAGTGGGTCAGCCGATAGCGCGGCGACGAAGAACAGAAACAGAAATCGGCAACACATTCGAATCAAACGACCTCCGTCACTCAACTTGTCCACATAATCGGCTGTTCGGGGTATCTGCTCAGACTGCGAGCAAGTGTAGACGATTTTGTGACGGTCAGGGCTTCCGCTTTCGACACCGATCAACAATTCTCAACACGGGGCGTGCAACAGGTTCAATATCAATCAACTACAAACTATAAATTTCAATAGATTTCAATAACGTGTAGAATCTGGTTCGGGACCAGGGGGTCGGAGGTTCAAATCCTCTCTCCCCGACCAATCACTCAACGCTCTTTCAATCGTTTAGGCTGCTATTGCCGCCTCAGTTTTTTCGGTGCATTTCGGTACATTCG
>Ga0302324_100018730_pt1 | contig 13628 bp, 13 predicted proteins | sample Palsa_T0_1_FD_201949 | JGI IMG/M metagenome (GOLD analysis project Ga0302324, IMG submission 201949) | Peat permafrost microbial communities from Stordalen Mire near Abisko, Sweden - Palsa_T0_1 | ecosystem: Environmental > Terrestrial > Soil > Palsa > Peat permafrost | place: Sweden: Abisko...
CCCCTGGGGCTATTCGCGTGATTATGTCCGGCTACATTTCCTTGAGCAAGCTGACCCTGATCACTTCGGCCCATCAGTATATCGCCAAGCCATTCGACATCACCAGACTGCGGGAGTTGGTGCAAAGGAGTTTCTCGGCCCAGGAACGCATTGTCAACAAAGGCTTGCAAACGATGGCCACCTCCTTGCGCTCGATTCCCTCGCTGCCGCAAGTCCACCAATCGTTGCTGGCGGAACTGCAGGACAGCCGCACGGCCGGCTCGGTCATTGCGCGCATGGTATCGGAAGACCCCGGGCTTACCACCAAGGTGCTGCAACTGGCCAATTCCCCGCTCTTCGGGCAAGGCTACCTCATCACCAACCCCACCGACGCCGTGATGTGCCTGGGCACCGAAATGATCGCGGCCATTGTGCTCTCGCAAAGCCTTTTCCGGCATTACGAGTCTTTGGGGCATCACGAACTGGATTTGCCGCGGGTCTGGAGCCACTGCTGGGAAACCGCTTATCTGGCCCAATTCCTGTGCCGGCAGAAGAGACTTCCCAGACACGCGTCCGAGGAGGCCTTTCTGGGTGGGCTGCTGCATGAGGCGGGCCGATTCATTCTGGTCGATAACTTTCCGGGACAATTTGCCGCCGCCTGCCAGGGTGCGCGCCAGCTCAATTCCCCTCTCTCGCCGCGTCTGCTGGAAACCTTCCAAACCACGCCGGTGCAATTGACAGCCTATCTCATGGAGCTGTGGGGTATGCCGACCGAGGTCGTCACCGCCATTTCCTACCAGGACAACCCGCAAGAGGAGCCGGGCGGCGCTTTTTCTCTCACCTCCGCCCTTTACGTCGCCGACCACATCGCCGGACGCAAAGCGCCGCCGGACGGCTTCGCGGCGGAGGAATGGAACATGGCCTATTTGCAGACGATCGGGTGCCAGGACGACCTGCCCCTGTGGCAGGACCCGGCCTTCCCGTTTGACGGCGGACGCAAACACTGACCTGAATTCCCCGCCCGAAAAGGATTGAACTGGAAGCGCGGCGCGGATTTCATTTGCCCCATGATGTTAGCCGGAACTTACACCGCCATGGTCACTCCGTTTCGCAACGGCCAATTTGACGCGCCGGCCTTCAAGCGGCTCATCGACCTGCAGGTCAAAGGCGGCGTGGACGGAGTGGTGCCCGTCGGCACCACGGGCGAATCGCCAACCCTGGATTACAAGGAGCATGGCGAGGTGATCGCGCACGCCGTCGAGTACGCCGCGGGGCGGATCCGAGTCATGGCCGGGACAGGCGGCAATTCGACCAGCGAAGCGGTTTATTTGACAAAGGAGGCGGAGAAAGCCGGGGCCGATTCCTCGCTGCAAGTGGCCCCCTACTACAACAAACCAACCCAGGAGGGGCTGTTCCAGCATTTCCTGGAGATCAGCCGCGCCACCAAGCTGCCGCTGGTCTTGTACAGCATTCCCTCGCGCTGCGGCGTCGAGATCGGCGTTGAAACCATCCGGCGCCTGGCCGGCGCGACGCCGCGCTTCGTCGGCATCAAGGAAGCCGGCGGCAACCCTGACCGGGTGAGCCAATTGCGCGCGGCCTTGGGCGCCAGGTTTTCCATTTTCTCAGGCGACGACGCGCTGACGCTGCCGTTCCTGGCGCTGGGCGCGCACGGCGTGATCAGCGTCGCCTCCAACCTTGTCCCGCGGCAAGTCTCCCGCATGGTGGCGGCCTTCCGCGCCGGAAACCTCTCCGCCGCGCTCAAGATGCACCAGCAGCTTTATCCTCTTTTCAAAGACCTTTTCATCGAGACCAGCCCCCAGCCGGTCAAAGCCGCCTTGGCCATGATGGGTCTCATCCAGGAGGAACTCCGCCTGCCGCTGGTCCCGATGAGCGCCAAAAACCGCGCCCTGTTAAAATCGACCCTCCTCCACTGCGGCGTGCTGCGTCATGACTAAAATCATCATCGCCGGCGCCAAAGGGCGCATGGGCCTGGCCTTGCTGCGCTGCGCTGAAACCATTCCCGCCATCAACGTCTGCGGACAGATCGACTTGGGTGACGATTTGGGCGCGGTCATCGGCCAGGGCGACGTGGTGGTGGATTTCACCTTCCACCAGAGCACCCTGGCTTTCGCCCGCCTTTGCGTGGAGCGCCAGAAGGCCATCGTCATCGGCACCACCGGCCATTCCGAGGAGGAACGGAAGGAATTGACGTCGTTGGCCACGCGCATTCCGATGGTCTGGAGCGCGAATTATTCCACCGGCGTCAACGCCTTGTTTTGGTTGACACGAAAAGCGGCCGAGATTTTAGGGCCCGGCTTCGATGTGGAAATCGTCGAAATGCACCATCGCCTCAAGAAAGACGCCCCCAGCGGCACCGCCGCCACGCTGGCGCAAATCCTGGCCCAAGCGCGCCATCAGCCCTTGGATCACGCCGCCCGCCACGGCCGCCACGGTTTGGTGGGCGAGCGCACGGCGGAGGAAATCGGCATCCACTCCATGCGCGGAGGCGACGTAGTGGGCGACCACACCGTCATCTTCGCGGCAGCGGGCGAACGGGTGGAATTGACGCACAAAGCCTCCAGCCGCGACACCTTCGCCCTCGGCGCGCTCCGCGCCGCGCAATGGGTCCTCGGCCAGAAGCCCGGTCTCTACGACATGCAAGACGTGCTGGGGCTGAAATGAATTGCAGCACAGAGGAAATGGCCTTTGTCGCCCTTGGCTCCAATCTGGGTGATTCAGCGGAGATTGTCCGGCGCGCCTTCGACCGGTTGCAAACGCTCTCCGAGGCGCCGCTGCTTCGCTCCTCGCTCTGGCAAAGCGCTCCGGTCGATTGTCCGCCCGGCTCGCCGCCTTTTGTCAACGCCATGGCCGGTCTGCGGCCGCGCGCGGACCAAACGCCCCAGTCGCTGCTCCGTCAACTGCAAAGTCTGGAGGCGGAATTCGGACGGCAACGGCGCGGCCTCCGCAACGAACCGCGTTTGCTCGATCTTGATTTGATCGCGTTCGGCGCGCGCACACTCAACCTGCCGGAATTGATTCTGCCACATCCGCGCGCGCTCGTGCGGCGTTTTGTTTTGCAGCCGCTGGCGGAGATTGCGCCCGAGTTCGTCCTGCCAGGGCAGGGCAGGATAGCGGCGGATTTGCTGAGTGTATTGTCAGTTGGGGACAGATTGGTCAAGCTGTATTGACTCGAGGCACATTCGAATTCTGGAATTCTGGTTCATAATCTTAATCTCAATCTCTTCCCCAATTCGATCGGCGGTCATCATCCTGGCCCTCGCGGCCATGCTGCTCTTGGACAGACAATCGTGTTTGGGATTCTTCAGCGCGACGGCGAGGTGATGACGAAAATTGTGGAAGTGGCAGACGCCAAACGGCAATCCCTGATGCCGCTCATAGAGGAAAATGTTAGAAAAGAACCACCTGCCACACGGGCGAAAATGTCTCTTATCGCAGATTGAAGAGTAGCGGCTACAAACATGAAACAGTTGAACATGGCGCAAAGGAATACCCCGTTTTGGCAGATTCGTTAAATGTATAAACAAATACAATTCCTAAGAGTAAAGCTGCGCAGAGTAAAGCAGCAGCGCATTTTCGTCCAAATGAGGAATCGAAAACAGCCCAACTTAACCATGCCGCGACTATTAAAATGAACACCCCCCAAACCTGGCCGGATGGGCCATTGCGCAGAAAGCCAACGAGGGCTGCAAACAAAACTAACAGAACGCCCCCAAATCCTTTTGTAGCATCCCACTTCGCATTGCCGCGTATCTGCACCCATTGCTTAAGCCACCACCTTCTTGTAAATTTGGGATTCTTTGCGGGATCGCCTCCGTTGGCAGGCGGTTGATATGTTTGTTGGCTCTCTGACATCCTTTGGCAATTATGGAACCGATTACTCTTGGCGTAAAGCCAAAAACACCGTATGCGAAAGGGATAATTCCGTAAGATTAAGATTAAGACTAGGAAAAAGAATCAAATTAGTCCCATTGACAAAGCGACTCGACGTGCGCGGCGGAACCGTCGCGCAGCCATCCGTCCAACTGCGCCGGGTCTTTGAGTTGCTGGCCGCGCAGGCGCGGCACAACCACGAACTGGCAGACGGCCTCCGGCAACGCGCTCATGTCGCCCCATAACTTCTCAAATTGCGCGACAGGGAAAATATCCTCCTGGCCGTGGCCCCACCTTTTCTTGACTTCCTTGAGCGTGATGTAGGTGGGCATGCGGGCGGCCACGTTGCGGATGGCGGCGGAAACCTTCCCGGCGTCGTGCAGATCATCGGCCGACAATCCAAAGAGCGCCAGCAGTTGGCGCAGGTCGATCCACGTGGTCAGGGAATTGTAATAGGAGAGCGCGAACTCATCCTCCTCGCGCGGCATGGCCAGGCCCTCCAGGATGCGAGGGCGGCCCTGCACGCGCGCCAAGCCGCCGCCGCGGTCTTCCAGGCGGCGGGTGATGACCTCGAAAGACAAACAGGCCCCGTGCCGGATGTGCAATCCCAGCAGGGCCGGGTCCAAATCGACGCCCAGGCAGTCGATGTTGTGGACCAGCAGATAGCGCAAGTTGGGGCGCTCTTGCAAAAGGCGCAGCAGCACACCGTTGCGCATGAGGTTGGATACTTCGTACCAATGGCCCACCGGATGAAGGCATTGCGCCGGGACATTGTCCGTGTAGTCGCTGCCTTCGCCGGCCTGTTTGGCCCAGGCGATGAGCGCGGCGTGCAGGCTCTGGCGCACTTTCTGCGCTTGTTCATCGAGCAATTGCTGCGGCATTTCCTCCCACAAAAACCGCAGGTCCCGCTCCATCGGCACCAGGCGCAGCCCAATGGCGCGGCCGGGCGAGAGCAACAGCGGGCCGGGATAGCCGTAGTAGTTTTGGCGGCGCAGATATTCCTCGATCGGCGCGTGTGTCAAATAACTGGTCGTGACCACGTGCGGCAGCAGGACGCCGTGCTGGCGGCCCGCGCGCCGGCTCTTGGCCAGATGCGCTTCCAAAAATGTGCGATGGCGTCCGGCCAGCTTGCAAAACGGATGCAACGCCTTGACTACTCCCGCTCCTTGCGTCCATCGGCTGCCCAGGCCGGCCGCCAGCGTGACGATTGCCGCCGCCCCGCTGGCGATGGCCTCCCGCCCGCGGGCCGCATCCTCCTCGGCCTGCGGGACGGTGGCGTCGATCACGTCGCCGGGTTGGACATCCTGGATGACCGCACTGGCCGGCAAGCGGTTCTGGGCCAGGCCGAGGCGGCCATCTATGAGGTCGGCCCGGATGTGTTCGTGTGCGGCGCGGTCAAAACCATTCTCCGCCAGCATGGCCTCCAGGCTGCGCTCGGTGTTGGACTCGCGCGGCAAACGCGGCAGCAAACGGTCGAAAACATCCCGCACCACCCCGGCCAATTCGGGCTTGCGATGGCTGGCGGCGGCAAACTTGTCCAGCTCGGCGCGGCGCATGCGGGGCAGAGTGCGCAGATCCAGCTTGAGCAATTGGGGTACCACCATCGCGTAATACGGCGCCGGCAGCAAGGCGTCGTCGCCGGCCAGCACATCGGCCCAGGTGCCCCGCTCGTTGAGCGCGAAATCATACACCACCGGTTCCATGGCGAAGGGCAGGGCGCTTTCCAGGTCGCGTTTGGTTTGGGACATGATGGCTTGCAAGCGGTTCTGCGCCTCCGCCTTGCGGGCGGGGGCGAAAATGAAGCCCATGCCTCCGCCGGACATGCCGCCCAGCATCCAGAACCCCCAAAAATCGGCGCCGAATTCGGCCCGAACCTTGTCAATCAAAGTTTCTGTGTAAAAATTGCCGGCCCAGGGGATGATCGTTTGCAGCGGGCCGGCGAAGTTGCGCGAGGTGGCGGCGCCGATGCGCGCCACGTCCTCGGCCCGCAAGGCGGCCAGGATTTCCTCCAGGATGCCCAGCGCTTCCCCCCGCGCCTGCCACTCCGGCTCCGAGCGCAGCAGGTATTTCTCGGTCACCATTTCCAGGATGGGGCCGACGTTCTGGGCCATGCCGCCGTGGACGAGCACCAGGCTCTCCTGCAATTTGCGGCGCACGGCCTCCGAAGCGTCCTCGAGGCCGAAAACTTTGTGCGTCGGCATCAGGCGTCCGCGGCTCAGCCCGAACTCCGCGTCGCCCTCCCTGGCCGCGGCGCCCTGGATGAGCTTGAGGCCGGGCCAGACGCCGCCGGAATCCTGCCAGCCGCCACCCGAGCCGCCCAGCCATTCGCCCAGGAGAGCCCGGGCCAGCACCAGCCGGCGCTCGGGCTCGGCCAGCGCCCCTTGCAAGGAGCGGGCCTGGCCGGTGGCGCGCATGCCGGCGGCAATGAGCGCCGCCAGCAAATTGGTGGAGACGGCCAGGCGCGATCCTTTTGGAATATTGTTGACGCTGCTGACCAGTTCCAGGCCACGGCCCGGCCCGATCAGGCGCGCCAGCAAATCCGCCAGGCTTTGGCCGGAGCCTTCCAGCCCCGGCGGCACGATGCCGGCCGCGATGACCGCCGCTTTCAATAGCCCCAAATAGTCGCGCGCGAACTCAACCACTTCGGCGAGGCTGGTGATGTCCGCCGCCACGCCCAGATCGACGCTGGCCAGGCGCAGGACCGGTTCGTCGATGACACGCAAATAAACCTCGATCGGCGGTTTGGGCGCGCGATCCCGCCCACGCACTCCCAAGTCCACCGACGCATTCAAGACCTTGGCCCCTTCCGGGTAATCCATGCCGAGGAAAAAAATGTCGCTCCAGGCGCTGTGGGTCAGGTCCATGCGCACGGGCGTTTGCTCGCGCAGGACGGGGTAGCAACCGTCGGCCCCGCGTTGCAACAACTCGGGCCGCAGGCGCAAAGGCTGGTCGGCCGGGTGGCCCATGCGGAACATCCATTGATTGCCGGGCACCGAGCGGACGCTGCGGCGGACTTGGTCGGCCAGCGTTTGAATGCCCAGCCGGTAGTAGGCGGCGGCCAGCGCGCTGGAAAGGGTCTCGTTGGGGCCGTCCTTCCGCTGTGCGTCAAGAAAACTTTTGATCGCCTCCTCAAACCGCCGCTGCAGCAGGTGGGACCAGCCGGCGAAAGGAATCCAGCCGCGCCGGTTCAGGCCCGGCTGCAGCGGCAGATGAAAGCGATGCAGGGCGTAGAGAAAAAACAGGGCGCGCACCCGTTCATAAAGGCTCTCGCTGCGGCGGCGGAACAACTCAAGGTCGTCGCATTCCGCCAGCAATTGCTCCAGCGAGGCGCCGCGGCAGGCGGCGTCGAGCGATTGGTGGCGCACGGAGGGGTCCGTGGCGGTGATGATCTGGCGCAGGCGCGGAGTCATGGGCCGGGGCTTTGCTCCCCTTTCAAGGCCAGCATTTCAACCAGGTTGGAGAGCACTTCCTCGCGGTCCCGGCCGTCCAGGGCCAGGGCCAGTTGGGCTGTCAACAATCCGTATTTGAGGCCGATGTCGTAGCGCCGGCCCTGCAGTTCCAGGCCCAGGTAGCGTTCCCGGCTGGCCAGGCCGTGCAGGACGGAACTGAGGGTGACCCCGTTCGTGCCGGCGGCGGCGGCCTCGCGCAAGCGTTCCATGACCATCGGCGTCAAGACATGCATTCCGAAGAAGCAAAGGTAGCGTCCGGCTCTGAGGCCGGGGACGATCAACTTTTGTTCCGCCTCCGTTGGAGTCGGTTTCTCCAGCACGGTTTCAATTTGGTAAAGGCGCGGCCGGCCCGGCGCCGGCCGGCCCCCGGCCGCGCCATAGAAAGGCAATTTGCTCTCGTGCGTGGCTTGCACCGCCGAAACCGCGCACGATTCGGCGCTGGCGGCCTGGACCAATTGTTGCGCGCAACTCTTCTCCGCGCGGCTGACGTAGAGGTGGTCGCCCACCAACAGCAGAAACGGCTCGGCCCCGGTGAAGGCGGCGGCGCATTGGACGGCGTGGCCATATCCCAGCGGGGCGCGTTGTTCGACGAATTGCAGGCGGCTGGCATGAGCGCCAGCGGCCGCGCGGTACGCGTCCTGGTCGCCGGGGCAAATGACCACGCACACTTCCTCCGTCCCGGCTTTGAGCACCTCTTCGACGATGATGGTCAGCGCGGTTTTTTGCTGGCCGTCGCGGTCCACCAAGGTTTGCAGCGGCAACGTGCGCTGGCTTTGGCCGGCGGCGGTGATGACGGCTTTCTTAATTTGCACGGAATGGCTTTCGTTAGTTAAGGGACACCATTACAAAGGCGCGAGGTTTTTCAACTTCATAATCCAGTCCCGCTTAATCCTCGGGCTTCGGTTCCCGGCTCATCAAGTCTAGCACGGCCTGGCGAACCTCCTTGCCTTCGTAGAGCATGGCATACACTTCATCGATGATGGGTGATTCGATGCCCAGCTTGCGCGCCAAGCGAAAGGCCGCGCGCGCGGTGGGATGGCCTTCGGCCACGCTGGGTGTGTCGGCCACAATCGATTCCACTTTTTCGCCGCGGCCCACGCGCTCGCCAAAAGCGCGGTTGCGGCTCAGCCGCGAGTAACAGGTCACGGCCAGATCTCCCAATCCGCTCAAGCCGGAGAAAGTGCCGGCGTGCGCGCCTCGCGCCACTCCCAGGCGCCGCATCTCGGCCAAGCCGCGCGTGATCAGGCCTGCCTTGGCGTTGTCGCCGAACCCAAGACCGTCGCCGATGCCCGCAGCCAAAGCCACCACGTTCTTAATGGCGCCGCCCAATTCGACTCCCGCCACGTCCTGGCTGGTATAAACGCGAAAGGCCGGCCGTCCAAAAAGCGCCTGTACTTGTCTGGCCGTTTCGGGTTGCGGATGGGCCGCCACGATGGCCGCCGGTATCCCTTGCGCCACTTCCAAGGCCAGCGTCGGACCGGAGAGCGCCGCCGCCGTCGCCTTGGGCATGGTCGCTTTGAGCAAGCCGGACATGGTCAGGCCGCTTTCATATTCGATGCCTTTGGTCACGCTGACCGCCAGCCCGGCGAAGCCGGAAAATCGACTTGTCACCTCGCGGAAAAACTTCGACGGCACGGCGATGACCACGCATTGGGCTTCCTGGATGGCGGCCTGCGGGTTGGCCTGGAATTTGATTTTCGGCGACAGCGCGATGCCGGGCAAATACAAGGCATTGGCGCGGGTCTCCCGGACTTGGGCCAAGTGCGTCGCATCATGCCCCCAAAGAGTGACGGCATGATCGTTCTGGCACAACACATTGGCCAGCGCGCTGCCCCACGCTCCCGCACCGATCACCGTCACGTTCATGTTTCTCTCGTTCCGATGCGGCGTTCGGTGCCGCTGAGCAGCCGCCGGATGTTCGCCTTGTGTTTGTAAATGGCCAGCAAGCTCAACCCCGTCATCGCCAAAGTCATCGTAGTGCTGCCGTCCCAACACCAAACCGCGAAAGGCAGGATGATGGCCGCCGCGATCGAGGCCAGCGATACGTACTTGCTCACCGCCAGGACCACGCCCCACAGCGCCAGCGCCGTCAAACAGGCCAAGGGTGCCCAGGCCAGCACCACGCCGCCCGTAGTGGCGATGCCTTTGCCGCCCTTGAAATAGAGCCAGAACGTGTAAATGTGCCCCAGAATCGCCGCCACCCCGCCGACCAGCGCCAGATGCTCGCGCGGCGTGGCCAGCGCTGGGAAGAGATGCAGCGCCAGGCCCGGAACCCATCGTGCCGCCACGAAGCCTTTGAGCGCGTCGGCCCCCAGCACCACGGCGCCGGCGTTGCGGCCCAGGAGGCGGACGACGTTGGTGGCGCCGATATTGCCGCTGCCGGTCGTGCGGACATCGATGCCACAAGCCTGGCCCACCAGATAGCCCGAGGGCGTGGCTCCCAGCAAATAGGAGATGACAACAACAAAAATGTAGGCGCCGATGTCCACGTCTCTTTCTGTTTAAATTCTTAATCCTAATCTTAATCGTAATCCTAATCGAATTGCACGAACGAGATTAAATTTTGGAAAAAGCGGAAGCAGTCGGCCAGCCTAAACATCCTGGCAGCCATCGCGCCGCAATCGCGCCAGGCGTTGGTCCAGCGCTCAAAATAAGCCTCCCTAAAACCCCTTCAAAAAAAAAGCGCACGAAGGCCTGGCAAATGGGCAAGAATTTACGAAATAGTTCGAGGAATTCTCGTTGAACTTGGCTAATGCAGGTTGAACCGAAGCAACGAAATGGAGATTCAATCATGAAATCAAATTCGATCAGACGAATTCCGACCGCGCTCATTCTCAAAGCACTCATGGTGGGGCTGACCGCGTTCGCCCACGCCGACGATCAGAACAATGCGCCCAATCCTCCTAAGGCGGACCCTTCTACAGCGCTGCCCATTCCGCCTCCAGACGGGGCATGGATAGACCCCAACTGGAAAGATCCGGGCCAGGTGCTGCCGGAATTTTCTGTCGAACTGACTGTACCCGATGTTGCCGCTCGTTTGCGCCACTTATTCAAGGATGCATTTGACGTAGTGCTTCCCAACAGCAGCAGTTGGCAGCGAGCATCCTTGGACCCCTCCTCAGTGACATTGAAATTCCAGTTGAAAAATGTCACTGCCACTGAAGTGTTCACTGCCATGAACCTGATGTTCGAAGCCGATAATACTCCGGTCCGTTGGCAACTCAAAATGAACGGCGACCGGCCGCTGGCTTTATTGCGCGTGGTGCCATCCATGGCGCCTCCGCTGGTCGCGCCTGAAAATCAAACCCGGCAGAACCGCAAGGCCTTTTTCGTGGGCGACCTGGTTGGAGATGAGAAATTCGGCGGCCCGACGATGGAACAGCTTTTCCAGACCGTTTGTCAAGTCTATGACATGGGCTATGCCAAGGAGCAGGTGCCCGGAGAGAGCAAACTTTCGGAGCTCAATCTCAAATTCCATAAAGAGGCCCAGTTGCTCATTGTCAGCGGCTCGGCTGATAACATTGACTTTGTGCAAGATATTCTGGCAGCATTGCGGCAGAAAGCGCGGCTGCGGGATCGATCTTCCGCCGGTCCTACCGCCCAGACCGGGGCGCCGAAAAAGCCCGAAGCCGCGCTCGCACCGAGTCCATGATGGAACTGATCAACAGCCTGCCTTTCGCGATGCGCCAGCAGGGGGCGCAATCCACTGTGAAGGCGTTTGATGTCAATATGCCGTCGTCCAATGAGGACGCTCGGGCTTGTCGCCTGGCGGCTGGGATCGCGCGCGGGGACGAGATGGCGTTCGCGGAGCTGTATGATCGTTATCATGGGCGATTGTTTCGCTTGGCGCTCTCCCTCGGCCGTGGCAATGAAGCGCTGGCGCATGAAACCATCCAATCCGTTTTTTTGACAGCCGCCGCCAAACTGCGGAGCGTGCAAAGTGAAGAGCATTTATGGAACTGGCTGGCGCAAGTGGCGCGGCAGCAAGTCGGCAAGAGCTGGCGCCAGCGACAGCACGACGCCGTCGTCGTGAGCATGGCCGATGTGCCGGAGATGGCTGATCTTGCGCCATCCGATCACATGCTCGAAGACAAGCTCGAGGCTGCCTTGATGTCCATGCAGGCTTCGGAACGGCAATTGATCGAATGGTTCTACTTCGATGGCCTGAGCCACAAGGAAATAGCCGATCGACTCCGCGCCACGCCCAAGGCCGCCTCCAGCCGCCTGGAACGAGCGCGCGCCAGACTGCGCGCGCTGCTGACTGGAAATTCTTTCGCCAATGAAACCTGAGCAGCGAAATTTGATGGAAACGCTCCTGGACGAAGCGCACCTCGGCCGGCGGAATGCCACTTTGCTTGCCGGCGGCCGCATTCTATGGCGGCGACGCTGGCAGCGGCGGGCCTGGCGGAGTCTGGCCGGACTGGCGACTCTTGCCGTGGCGGCCTTGCTGATACAGAAAATGACGGAGCCTCGGCTCCGCCCGTTGACCGCGCTGGCCCTTCCGCATGCGCAAACGGGCGGCCTTACGGACGACGAACTGCTGGCCATGTTTCCCAATACGCCGGTCGGTCTGATCACATTGGAGAACGGAAAAAAGCGGCTCATCTTCCCGCGCGCCGCCGATGAGCAGCGATTCATGGCGCGGTATTGAGACGACTTGGACACGCCCTCAGCGATGACGCGCCAGAAAACAGAACAGGCCGAATAGCACGACGACTAAAACCAGTGTCAATGCGACGAAGCGATTGCGGGCCACGCGCTTCTCGTAACGCAAGGGACGCAACCCTTGAATGTTGCCGGCCGCCAAATAGTTGACAAGCTTCGGATTGGCCGCCGGCGGCCCGCGGAAATGCCGTTTGATCCGCTCCGCCCATTCCATCAGATCAAACTTGCGCGCCCCCAATTCGTTGTAATGGCGGTCGCTGGCCGGCGGGTTGGCAACCTCTTTGAGCTGCTTCTGATCCACGCGCTCGAACACCGGCTCGGCTTGCGGTGCGCCGTTGCCGGAGCGGCCGTGGGCCGGCGCGCCGGGCGGATAGGCGGTGGAGCGGATGCGCCGGGGGTCTTCCGGCTCCGCTTGCCGGCTCAATTGCTGGATGCGCGACTCCAGCTCGGCAATGCGGTCGGTCAACTGGCGCGACCGCGCCGAAATGGGATCCGCTTTTTTTTTAAAGATCCCCATGCCATCCGTCAGCGACGCCATATCAACGCCGCAATGATGCCCGCCCCCAACAATACCAGCGGCCAATTCAGCGCCAGGCCGAACTTGAACAACTGGAACAAATCCGCCTCGGCCGGAAAGACCGAACGCGCCGGGGCCGCGGCCGGGCCGGGCGCGGTGGACGGCGCGACGGCCAGCACGGGATATTTCAACCGCGCCGCGTTCCATTCCATGCGGGCATTTTCCACGGTGGTGGCGGCGCGGGTCAATTCGACGCTGTGATTTTCGGAGGTCCAAGTCTGTTCGTTGATGGCCTGCACTTTCTGGGCGGCATCGCGGAACTCGACCAGCGTGCGGGCCATTTCCTCGGTGTCGCGGCGCGAGTTCAATTCCGCTTCCTCCAGCAGGCCCAGGCCGCGGGTGAGCTGTTGCAGGATTTCGGCGCGGCCAGTTTGAAATTCGACTTGACGCCGCCGCAATTCCTCCAAGCCCGCCCGCTCGCGCTCCAATTCCTCCTGCGCCCGCTTCAACTCCGCCAGCTTGATCTGCTTCTCGCTGACCAGCGCCTCGATCTCCTCGCGCGTGGGCGGGCGGTTGGGCGCGTTGGCGCCCGCCGCGGTCGTGGAGCAATCCGCCGGGCGGCCCGGCTGAAAGTCGCTGTCGATAAATTCGCCGGCATTGTGATGAGCGGACATAGGCATAAGTAATTAAGTCGGGTAAGGGGACTTCATGCGGCTATTTGGCCATGACCATCATTTCCTCCCGCGGCCGCGCCTCGTCTTCCTCCGCCTCGATGGAGCGGCCGGACGTGGGCGCCTCCAACGGCTGGTTGCCGTTGGCCGGGTCGTGGCTCTTGTGGAATTTGACGCTGACAATTTTGCTCACGCCGTGCTCCTGCATCGTCACGCCGTAGAGCACGTCGGCCATGCCGATGGTGCGTTTGTTGTGCGTGATGATGACGAATTGGGAATGGACCAGGAAGCGCTGCAACACGCGAATGAACCGGTTGATGTTCGATTCATCCAGCGGCGCGTCCAATTCGTCCAGCACGCAGAACGGGCTGGGCTTGACCTGGTAGATGGAAAACAACAGCGCCACCGCCGTCATGGTCTGTTCGCCGCCCGAGAGCAGGGATATGCTCTGCAATT
>Ga0302324_100018732_pt1 | contig 13627 bp, 14 predicted proteins | sample Palsa_T0_1_FD_201949 | JGI IMG/M metagenome (GOLD analysis project Ga0302324, IMG submission 201949) | Peat permafrost microbial communities from Stordalen Mire near Abisko, Sweden - Palsa_T0_1 | ecosystem: Environmental > Terrestrial > Soil > Palsa > Peat permafrost | place: Sweden: Abisko...
TGGCAGCCTGGCGGACGCCTTCGTGCCAGTCGGTGGTGGCGCGGTCGCGCAGCAGCGGGGCGGTGCTGGGGTCGTCGTGCCACCCGGTTGCTAGAGCCTCAATGGCGGCCTGGCGGACGTCTTCGTTCCAGTCGGTGGTGGCGCGGTCGCGCAGCAGCGGGGCGGTGCTGGGGTCGTCGTGCCAGCCGGTTGCTAGAGCCTCAATGGCGGCCCGGCGGACATCTTCGTGCCAGTCTGAGGTCGCCCGGTCGCGCAGTAGCCGGGCGATGTCTGGGTCGTCGTGCCACCCGGCAGCAAGCGCTTCCACGGCAGCTCTACGGACATCAGGTACGGACCCCTTTGTGGCTGAAGCACCCAAGGCATCGCCGGCTTCCTGGCCGTGTCCGAGCAGTGCGAAGTACATGCGCGCGGAGGCATATGCGAGTTCGGGGTCGTAGTTCCCCGGCAGAAGGTATTGCCCTCGAGCCAGGTACCAGTCTTCGTAGATGGGCCGGCCAGCCCAGTTGGGACCAAGCTTGGTAAGTATCGGCACCGCGGCAGATACCAGAGAGCTAGTCAGGGACTGGAGGGAATAGCTGCGCTTGTTAGCGTCGTACGTCTCCAGGAGCGATATCAGCTCCCTTGATATGGCCTGCCCCTGGGCCGCTATGTCACCAGGCTTTCGTACCTCGCCGAAGCATCTGATAGCGAGGTGGAGGTGAGTAGGTATGTTGGCGGGTTGTATATGCGACGCTGGATCAGCCGACAGCAGCCTGCTTATTGCCGCTCCGGCGAATGGGGTCGGGATCATGCCGGAAATAAGGACGAGAACCTCGTGCCAGGCGGGATCATTCCATCGGTCGGCGAATACCTGGGTCACCTCCTCTGCCGATATCTCGTGGGCGGCGAAGCGCGCGCTGATATCGTCTGCGGCGAGGTATTCGAGGAACGCGCGGTGTACGAACCCATATACGCCGGCGCCGAACCGAGCGAGGATGAAATTACGCTCCCTGAGTTGATCGAGCATGCCACGGGCAGCGGGAGCGGCACGGCTAGCGGGAAGTTGAAACCGCCGGTGAAGGAAGCTTTCGAACTCAGAACACAAGTCAGGGCCGGGCAAGTGGTTGCCGGCCAAGCTTGCGGGGCCGTCCTGCATCCGGCGAGCCACTAGGCGCAGAAGCTCCAACTTGTCTTCGCGGGACAGGTATTCCATCCCGCCATCGACCCGTGCGTCGTGCAGGTGCTTGCCCGTGGCGTCCCAGTGCTCGATCAGTACCGAGACCGCATGATCGTAAACCGCACGGCGCTCGCGGGGGAGTTCCCGCCGCCGCCCGATGATGGCCAGGATGGTTAGCAACATCGGATTGCCCGCCAGCTCAGCGACCGCTGCCGAGTCCTGGACCGCCCGCAACAGCCGATCCCGTAGCTTAGCTGCCTCGACGAGATTGTCTGGGCAGGAGCTCTCGTACCACGTGGCCGTGAAGGCCTCGATCTGGCTGGAATCAAGGTCCTGTAGCATCCAGTGCGTGAAGCCGGCCGTATCGAGGATCGCCCGCCGGTAGCCGAACACCCGCGAGGTCACGATCACGCGGGTCTGCGGGTAAATCGCGGCAAACGCCTCAATCTGCCGGGTTATCTGCTCCCGCAGCCCGGGATCGAATATCTCGTCAAGACCGTCGAACACCACAAGCGCCCGGCCGCCCTGTTGAAGAAAGGGCTCTAGGACAGACCGGGGCAAGCCCAGATTTTCCGTTGCGTGCAGGTGGTCGATAAAGTCCAGGAACGTTCGGTCATGCCACTGTGGGCTTGCAAAGGTCCTCAGTTCCACCAGCAGCGGCAAGAACCCAGCCAACGCACCAGCTACGGCGTCCTCGCCGGGCAGGGCGCCGTCGGCGCTCTCGAGCTGCCCGGCCAGGGCGATCATGAGATACTGGGCGATTGTTGATTTGCCAGCACCTGGGTCGCCCAGCAGCACGATCCGACGGCCCGCAGGCCTGGCGATGACCTCCAGGACGGGCTGTGCTGGCCGCTCCTGGTAAACCTTGCGGGTCCGCTCGATCGTCTCCCGATCCAGATTGTCTGGCAGGTCACTCGCCCGGACCTCGCCGGTCTCGGCAATCCGAAGCCAGAATTCCCGCGGCAGCTCGAGCGGCGGTGGATTCGCCCGTACATGTTGCGGCACGAACACCGTCCTAAGCAGCATGTGCGGGTGCTCGCCCTGCTCAGTCAGTGGAGTCAGAACCTCCAGGTCAACTCGCCGGTAACGCTCCAGCAAGCGTGCCAGGTAGCGTTCCCGCTCAGGGGCAAGCGCCAAATCAGGCGGTACTACCTCTGACAGGCCGCGTTCGAGCCGGGTCAGGGAATCTTGGATCGTGACAGCCAGCTGGGCTAGCGTGCCCTCCACCCGCTGACCTTGCAGGTATGTGACGTCATGGTTTAGCTGGTTGGCCAGCGGCGTCAACGGACCGCCACGGGACCCGCGGACCACGATCTCGCGCACCAGGTAACTGATCAGCCTGTCGGCTAGAACCGTGACCGGCACCCCAAACACGTCCGCCGACGATTCCCCGGTGCCGGTCAGACTGGGATCACCCAGGACTGCTAGCTGCCCAGCGACTCCCGCCTGGAGCGCCTCTAGCAGCGTCCCATTCCCCGTCAGTGGCGGCCCTGGCGCAGGCTCGCAGAAGACCTGGCTGACCACCATCGCCAGGTATTGGGCCTGCCCATCATCGCCGGGGCGCAACTCGTTAGCGGTGAGCTGTACAGCCGCCGTAGCGGCCTGGCGCAGCGCACGCTCCTGATCAGTACCGAGGACCACCATGGTTAGCCGCCTACGGCCCGCATCCGCGAGCAGCCCTACGATCCATGCGCCTAGGTCGTCCGCGACGAACACCACCCTGCCAGTCTTCCAGCTTGAGAGCGCTGCCGCACTATTCCATGGGTGCTTTGCATCCAACGGGCGACGTAATGACCTTCCCGGACGCGCCGTGGTCGGCAGCGTGCAGGTGAAAGGTGGCGTATCTGTTAGGGTATCCGCCATTTGTTAGCTAACCAGAGCATCGTCGCGGTGTAGTCGAGTGCGCTGGCGGAACCAGGCTAAGCGGCCCCGGTGACGTCGTCGCCAGATTAGCCAGTGCGTGGCGTGGCCGGTCGGGTGCGAGCATCGGAAAGCTGTGGCCAGTAGGCGCCTTATCTCCCGGCCCGGACAGCGGGGTTATTGATCATCCTGTTCGGGTATCGCACGGCGGTAAGACAGCTGTCGCTAAGCTGGCACGGGCGGCGTGCTCAGCGGGCCGGGGGATGGATCGGCCCAGCCTAGCGTGTGATCTGGCGGCTAGGCATCCCTGCCCTAACCGGGCAGCGTGTGGCCTGTGCCGCTGAGCTGGCTGGTCGGGCCTGGTGACCAGCCAGCTGGGCCGCGGGTACAGGAATTTAGCGAAGCTAATGGCATTGGCGGGAGCCAGGTTGGGAGCCAATGACGCCAGACATCAGACGACACCTAGCCACATCTAGGCGGGATCGCCGCAGGTGAATGGTATGATGGGCGATATTTAGCCACGCTCAGCGATGGCCGGGGCTTATGCTTTCTTGACCGAGGTCACTAGTAACTTCCTGGCCTTCTCCAGGAGAATTCGACGGGCTTGAGATGCTTCCGTTTATATCGCCGGATTCCACGACATGTCAGCTTTACAGCCAGCACTCGCCGTTCGCTAGATCCTCATCGCCGGGATATTCAGTGAGCTTTACTTCAAGGACGGAGATGATTCGTCCGGTGTCTGCTTTGGTACGCCGGTAGCTGCCTGGCATGAAGACCATGCCGAAGTGTCCCGGGCCGCCCGGCGTAATCGCGTCGGAATGCAGCGGCCGGTAGTCGCGCAAGTTGTTGGTGACGACCGCTCTGCGCTCAACCCGTGCCACGGCCAGGACCTCGGGATCTGAGAGTGCCGCCCAGCCTGGGTGTTCTGCTACCGCCAGGACGTCGTGCCCGCGTTCGCGGAGCTCGCGCGCGATGGCCGGGGACAGCATCTCATCCAGCAGCAGCCTCACTGCCTGACGGCATCCTGGCCAGCGGACCAGGCTGTGTTTGCCTCGGCTACTTGCTGCTCATTGGCCTCGATCCACTGATCGATCTCGTCCCGGTAGACGCCGTAGTAGCTGATGGCCGCCTGTACGAGGCCGAGCGGCAGCTCAAGATAGCGTGCCGTCTCGGCGGCGTCACCGTCGTTGTCTCGTACGGCCGCGATGATCTCCCACACGTCTTTGCCGGTTCCCACCAACCTGGCGCGCCGGCCGGCTGGTCCGTCAGCAAACCGGATGAGCGGATGCTCATCCATCCTCAGCCCTTCTTCCACGTAACGCTGTGCCAGGGTGCGGGGGGCTAGGTGCATACGCTGCGCGTGCCTGCCAAGACGCGCGATCGTGGAATCGTTTAGCCGGACGCTCAACGGATGACTCATGTAGTACATCGTAACACGGTGCGCTACGGTGGCCGATTACCAGCTGACCGCCCGCTGAAACGCCTGCGCACTATGGCCGCCACTGTTCAGACCGGCTAATAAGGCGGCGACGCGCAGCAGCGTGTCGGCGAGCGCGATGGGTACCAGGACGCACGCGTCGAGGAGAGCCGCATAACGCGGCATCTCAGGAGGCGTCCTCCCGGAGGGCGGCGCGCCTGCGGGCGGTCTTCGGGGCAGCGGCGTAGTCCTCGGGGGTGCCGCCGTAGATGCCTGCCTCGCTGGCGTCCTCGGTCATCCGATCCAGGGCCGCGCGCCGATCCTCGCGCTGCCGTTCCTGGTAACTGAGCAGGTCGGTGAACAGGACCCTGCGGTGCCTACCTGGCTTTTCATAGGGGATCTTGCCGTCTTCAAGGAACTTGACCAGGGTCGGGCGGCTGATACCGAGGAAATCGGCCGCCTCCTGGGTGGTCAGCCGCCGGGCACGCGGGACGAGGGTGATGGCCTTGCCCTCGCGCATGGCCTCCACCACCTCGACCAAGACCTGGTAGACCTCCTCGGGCAGCGGCACCTGCTCGCCGTCCGGGCCGAGCAGCAGTCCCGGCTCGGTGTGATGTTCCAGGAACCGGCCCAGATCCAGCAGCGCGGTAAGGTCTCGCGGCGGGAACACCACTCCCGCCGGGGCTATCGTCGCCATCATGTCCCTCCCCGCTAACCAGCATAGCTCAATTCGAAAGAAACGAAAGGTGACGGCGGGGGCCTGGCCTCAACCTGCCCAGGTGACCCTGTAACGCGCTTGTAAGCCCCCTGCACAGGCCTGCTCAGCACGATGACCGTTCTGGTCTCGTCCTTGATAATGAAGATGAGCTGGCGGGCAGTCGGACGTGCTTCCCCATCGTGATCGTGTCGTTGCCTGTTCGTAGGCGGGGTCGAGGGGCGTCCCCGCTCAGCTTGACCGCGATCTACTACATGATGGCAGTTCTCTCGGCTGCGCCGGGCGTGCCATGTCGGCGCTGGGCGTGTAGGGGAGCTTGCGGGGGTCGGGGAAGCCGAGGCTGGTGTAGCCGGGGGCGCGCTTGGCGAGGGATGAGGCGAGGACGCCGGTGAGTTCATCGTGGTAGTCGTGGACCTCGCCGGTGGCCTTGCCGGTACGTTAGCCGACCTTCTCCCGGATCCGGAAGCCAGTGACGAACCAAGTGACAACGATCTCGGGCAACACCAGACGGGGCGCGACGCGCCCAGACACCGATATCTGCCTAGCCTACGGTAATCCGGCTTAACGCAATGCCACCAGACAAAACCGCCATGCATGGCAAGGAAAAGGTCTACGATTCGATTCTGTAACGAGTCTCCAGTTCAAAGAAATAATTCGAACTTATCGAGCAGCACCGCGGGTCATTCCGGGGCCAATCGGCTCCAGCTCCGGCCAGACTCCTGATGCCGGGTTCGCTGTCCTGTCCCATCTGATCTGAGTCAGCCGTCGTGGATCCGGGTCATTAGCTCGTTGGTCCCGTTGACCTCCCGCTGATACATGGCGAGCTTTGCATTACGCGGGACCAGTGACGAAAGACCTGGCCGCGGCCCTGACGAACCTCGGGTTCGCGTGCACGGTGTACGCAGAGAATGATCTGCCCACAGCGCAGGAACTCGGTTCTCGCGTCAGTGAGTCGGTCGTAGCCTCAACGTCATCAGGGGCTCATGTCGTTCATATCCTCAGTCACGGACACCCGGCTAGAGCGGCGTTTACTTGGTCGGAGCCGACGGGAGGTGGACCGCCTCCACCAGCGTGGAGGCCTGGGTTGCCTCGATCGAGGACGCCTCCGACCCGCAGCGGCCGCACACGCTGTTCTTGATCGACACGCAACGGAAAGCGAGCATCGACCGTGTATAACGATACGGAACGCTACGACGTAATCATCGTCGGGGGCGGATCCGCAGGTTGTGTCATGGCGGCGCGACTGTCTGAAAATTCGGCGCGTCGAGTCCTGCTTCTGGAAGCAGGACCGGACTTCGCAAGCGCCGACGAGACTCCAGACGTTCTTCGGTTCGGCAACTTCGCCGAGGCCCATGTCACCACGACCGATTACCTCCGGCGATGGCGCTCCCGCGGCACGACGACCGGAACCCCGTACGAAATCCTGAGCGGCAAGGTCATTGGCGGTGGCAGCTCAGTCAACGGCCAGGTCTGGCTGCGCGGACTCAAGGAAGACTTCGACGGCTGGGCGTCGCTCGGCCTCGACAGCTGGTCTTGGGCGGCTGTCGAGCCATTCTTCCGCGCGATCGAGAACGACCTCGACTACGGCCACCAGCCCTATCACGGCTCAGCCGGACCGATCGCCGTCAAGCGGTTCCTGCCGGGCGAGTGGACCAAGCCGCAGGTAGCCTTCAGCTCCGCCTGCAAGCAGCTGGGTTTCCCCTACGCCGAAGACCTCAACGCACCGGAAGCCACGGGATTCGGCCCTCAACCGTTCAATACCGTGGACGGCGTCCGCCTGAGCACGGCGCTTACCTTCTTGGCGCCGGCGAGGAGCCGCCGCAACCTTACAGTGCGCGGGGATCATGAGGTACAGCGAATCGAGTTCCGCAGTACTTGCGCGGTAGGTGTAGTGGCAACAGACAGGTCAGGGGCAAGCTGTCGGTACCAGGCACCGCAGATCGTGCTATCTGCCGGCACTCTCGGCTCAGCGCGGCTGCTGCTGCTGTCGGGAATCGGCCCTGCGCAACAATTGGAGGCGGCGGGCGTCACGCCAACGCTCGATTTGCCAGGCGTTGGGGCCCGGCTAGAGGACCATCCTTGCGTGCGCCTTTCAGCTAGCGGCCGGATGGACGCCTCGATCTCCCCCTACCAGCTATGCCTGCGAACGACGGCGCGCGGGTCCGACCTGAGGAACGACGTCAAGCTCTCCATGGGGTCGTACCGGACAGACAACGGCGAGACCGGCGTCGACATGTTCGTGACCCTGCAGATGGCACGCGGCTTCGGCAGCGTGAAGCTGGACCCCTCAGTCCGCGGGCAGAAGCTCCGCATCGACAGCCGCCTTCTGGATCTGGAGGTCGATCGGAGTCGGCTCCGCTACGCCGTGCGCCTGGCGTACGAACTCTCGCGGACCGACGCCCTCGCCGACGTGTTGCACCCTGCCGAGTCCGACGCCGCGCTCGACGACGACGCGAACTTGAACGGGTGGCTTTTGGAAAATACCCGCGGCACCTTCCACCCGACCTCGACGTGCCGTATGGGACCGTCGGCCGATGCGCTGGCGGTAACTGACCAAACAGGGAAAGTCCACGGGCTGGACGGGCTGCGAATCGTCGACGCCTCCATCTTCCCGACGTGCGTTCGCGCGAACATCAACGCAACGGTGGTGATGACCGCTGAGCGCATTGCATCCACTCTTTAGCGGCCGCCTCGGTGACCGCCCGGAAGCTTTTAGTATTCGGGCTCGGGCCGTGGAACCGGCTGGATGCGGAAGAGGTCCGTGCGGGCGATGGCCGCGTCTCGCTCGGCTGCCATGGCGAGGCGCCGGGGGTCGTTCATGTAGGCGTTCAGGCTCGCCTCGGAGGGCATCTCGAGGAACTGCACCTCTGCGGGCGGCTCGCCGTCGTGCCGGGAGCCAGGCAGGACGGTCCCGCGCTCCAGGACACGGCCACCGTGCCTGGCGACCAGGCGCAGCACCTTGTCCTCGTAGGCGCTGAGCGCGGCTTCCATTCCCGGTCTGGCCCAGAGCAGGACACAGTTCACCACTGGGGTCTCAGGCATCCCGTTAGCGTGACGCATCCCGGCCTCTGACGGCAACCAGCTCCAGGACACAGCCGCGTCGGCATCGTCCTCGCCGTCACCACAAGCACTTCGCGGTGTCCTGACCGGCAGCGGGTAACCGTGACGGCTTCGTCCAACTCGCCTGGGCTGCCTTCTCAGCGGTGTCTCCTTGCTCACCTCAGGGTGAGACGATCCCGTCAACTCCGATAACGGGCCTCGGCGGTGCTCACCAGCACGGCCGACGGGTTCGTGGCGGCAGGCAGCGCCAAGGCAGCCGACGGCACCACGCAGGCGGTGCTCTGGACATCGCGTGACGGGGCCGGCCAGAGCGTGCTGGGCATCTACTACGCCGCCGCCAGCGGCGAGGACACGGTGATCTCCGGCGCGCTCGGCCGGGGCGGGTCCGGGACGTGGCTGAGCACCGACGGCGGCTCGACGTGGACGCAGGTGACCTTCCCGGCCGGTCACGGCGCTGAGAACACCATCAGCGGCCTGGGGTCCGACGGCTCGGGCCTGAGCCAGGCAGTTCCGGCGACGGCATCTCCTATTTTCTCGGAACGGGCAGTCCTGGCAGTACTCGGCCACCATCGGAGCTGCGGGCGGCTTCCGCCCCGGCGTGGTCAAGGGCAGCGCCTACGGCTTCGTCGTGACCGGCACCGACGCCGCCGGGGACTACCTGGCCTACACCAGCACCGGGGACGGCACCAGCTGGCTGCCGCCGCCGGAGGCCAGCGGATCGCCGTAGGCAGCGCAGACGGCTACCCAGCGATCTGGCGCAAGGAAGCCGACACCTGAACCCTGGTCTGCTCCGCCTCGCTGGTGTGCAGTGGCCGGTAGTCGCGCAGGTTATTAGTGACGATGGCTCTGCGCTCCGTCTTCCTTGCCTGACATTGTCCGGCTCGCGGCCACCGCGTCTAGCACGCCCTGCGGGACGACGGCACCAGCCTCGCGGGACTACGCTGGCTCTATACGGCATCCCATGCAGGAATGACTGTGTGAGCACATGCAGTGCCGCGGAGAGGAAGGCGGGCGTGTTCGAGGCAGGCGATATCCGGGAGTGGCGGGGCTACGACGTTGTTGACTCCGACGGTCACAAGATCGGGGAGCTGGAGGCCGTCTACGTCGACACGAGCACAGACCTGCCATCGTTCGGCACCGTCAGGGTCGGGATACCGACCCGGCACCGGCTAGTGTTCGTTCCCCTGGCCCAGGCGACCGTGGGTCCTGGATACCTCAAGGTTGCCCACGACAGAAAGCAAGTGAAGGATTCTCCCTCGATCAGCACCGACGGCGAGCTGCCAGCGGCCGACGAAGAGGCCATCTTCAAGCACTACGGCCTGGCGTATCAGCCAGGCACCGGCGGTGAACGGCAACTGGCCCGCCGCTGACCAGCACGACTGAGCGGAGCATCAAATGCTTGCCTTCTTCCTCTTCCTCGTGATCGTGGCCATCGTGCTCGGCATCGTGGGTGTCGTCGTCAAGGGCCTGCTGTATTTGCTGATCATCGGCATTGTCGTGTTTCTCGGCGCCCTTCTCCTGGGTGCCTTGCGAATGCGGCGGCGGCCCGGGAAATCCCCGGCCCGGTAATCCCTCATCAACTCGGATACTGCCACGGTCCAAGCCTGATCGGTGACGATGATCGGATCGAGAACGACCGGGTGGGCCAGTCGGTCCTGACGGCGCGGCCGATCTTGACGACTGCGGTACGCCGGGCGCGGACCGGATTACCTTGGGTGTGGAGTAAACCGTCGGGAAGAATAAGGAACGCGGACCGCGACGGGCAGGGCAGGCCGCGCTATGCCGGGCGATCGGAAGGAAGCGAATGCACCTTGACGGGTACGCGGCCAGGTACCCGAACGCGAAGCTGGAGCGCCGCGACGGCATCTTGGAGGTGACGCTGCATGATGGTCATGGCGGCCCGCTGAAATGGAGCGGGAGCGCGCATGCGGACCTGTCGCTGCTTTTCCGGGACATCGCGGCGGACACCGAGAACAGCGTGCTGGTCATCACCGGGGCGGGCGGGCATTTCATCGACGGCGGAGAGCCTGGCAGCTTCCAGTTCGATCAGACGGTCCCGTCTCCCGGCGCCGACCAGATCTACCGGGAGGGCAAGGACCTGCTGGCGAGCCTGCTCGACGTCAACGTGCCGGTCGTCGCGGCCATCGCCGGGAACGTGTGCCCGCACGCGGAGCTGGCCCTGCTGTCCGACATCGTGATCGCGGCCGACGACGCGGTCATCAGGGATTACCACTACGAGCACTGCGTCGTTCCCGGTGACGGGGTTCACATCGTGTGGACCATGCTGCTCGGCATGAACCGGGGCCGATACTACCTGCTCACCGGCGAGCCGATATCAGCCGCCGAGGCCCTGGCGTGGGGGCTGGTCGGCGAGGTAGTCCCGGCCGGCTCGGAGCTTGACCGGGCCCGGGAGGTCGCCCGGCGCCTCGCGGCCCAGCCTGCGCTGGTGCGCAGGTACACGCGCGAGGTGATCACCCTGGAGATCAAGAGGCGTCTCCGCGACGAGCTGGGTTACGGCCTGGCGCTGGAAGGACTGGCCTCCGGATACGGGAACTGGCGCTAGCGCCAGGCGTTCCGGTCAGGCGCTTGCCTCCGGCCCTCCGCCCTCTACTTTCAGCCCCAAGAACTCCAGCGGGCGCTGACGGCCCTATGGCGCCTTTAGATTCCCATCCAGCTCTCAGGAAGCCGGAACCGAGGCTCACGGAGACCTGCTACATCCAAGGAAGTCCGGAATACGCCCCCGGCCTGAGGTTCCTCACTGACTACTGCAGCGGCAAACTGCCGGGAACTCGTGACATAAAGGTCTGAGAGCTCGGAACCACCGAATGCAACCATAGTAGGGTGACTAACAGGGGCCAGCAGCTCACGATCCAAGGTCCCATCCGGCAGAAAGCGCAATATTCGCCCTGCCCCGAACATAGCTATCCAGTAGCCTCCCTTGACATCTACGGCAGCCCCGTCGGGAATCTGACCCTCTGATACTGGGGCGAATCTTCTCCGATTGGTGACTTCCGCGGCATCGACATCGAAATCGAAGGCAAGCAGCTGCCAGTTAGGCCGGTCGGCGATGTACATCACACTGTCATCCGGGCTAAAGGCAGTACCGTTGGCGATGGTAACTCCGCCGAACTTCCGCGTCAGATTGGAACCATCAAGGCACCAGTAGCTTCCCGTGCCGTCAGGCTTGTCAGACTGCGGGAGCCTTGCAGTTCCGATCCAGAATCGTCCCTTACTATCACAGCGGCCATCGTTGAAGCGGAAATGCGTCTGGTCATAAGGCGCATTAAGTACCTGTCGAAGTCGCCCAGTACTTAGATCCATAAGAAAGATTCCAGTACTCAGAGCCATCAGGACCATATCGTCCCTGCCTTCGACAAGCGCATAGCTCCCGGCCGCAGCCGGCAAAGGCCACGTGACACTTAGAGACTCGGCCCCAAGGGTAGTGCGATGAAAGCTGGGAGAAAATAGATCGAGCCAGTACAGAGCACTTTTGGAGTCATCCCATATAGGTATTTCACCTAGAGCCGCCTTGCCATCGACTACGCACTCCCACTGGGGCTTCTCAGGACCCAGGACAGACACTTCCGAAACACCTCCCCTATGCGGTATCTACATCAGGATATTGGCCGGTCGCTGGCCATTCATCCAGGCGCGATACGACATTAAAGAACGCAGCCTCAACGTCGCCTGGATTCCGATAGATGTAAAACACATGAGCCGGTATGAAAATCTCATCGTATTGGTTCAACTCGTACACGTCGAGACCAATAAGGAAATCGATCTGACCCGACAACACGAAAATTATGTGCTCTGCGCTGTAGTCGTGCAGAGGCGTCATCTGCCCCGGTGGCATACGGATAAGGGTGCTGTAAGAATTCGTAGCGCGCAGGCCATACGAGTTGGAGCGAACGTATCCAGCTATGGCCGCCTTCGGGAGACGATATGATGGTTCGGAGAAAAGTTCCCGCTTCGATAGGTAACGAACCCGCGTGCGGTCAACGTCGGATAGCGGTGTCGAGCCGCGCATCTCCGCAAGACTGGCAGGCGCTGGGCGATAAATCATTTCGTCCTCCTCGATTTGTATTGTCGGCAACGATCTAAGTAAGATATCCCTGTTAGACGATCAGTCAGTAATGGCGTCTGACAAAGTGTAATAAGCAAGCATTAGAATTTACTCCGGTTCTTCGGCGGTACCAAGATATGCTGCCGCAAGGCGCTCTGGCGTCAATGCCTTGGCTGGGCCGGAAAACTCAACTTCACCCTTCGCCAAGACGTACGCCCAGTCAGCCATCTCGAGCGCCCTTTCGACGAATTGCTCGACGATCAGAACTGCTACTCCCGACACTCGCAGATCCTCAAGAGCACCCAGGATCTCCATAACCATGACTGGAGCTAGACCCATCGACGCTTCATCAACCATTACCAATTTTGGCTCGCTCAGAAACGCGCGGGAGAGCGCCAGCATCTGTTGCTCTCCACCCGAGAGCGATCCAGCGCGCTGGGACAATTTCTTGCCGAGGACCGGAAACCTGTCGATTGCCGGGTCGACGCCACGCTCTGAAGCTGCGCCTAGACAGTAAAGCCGGAGATTCTCACGCACCGTGAGCGACTTGTAAATACCCCGTCCCTCGGGGATCAGGCACAGCCCTGACCGTGCACGACGGCCCGCCGATGCCTTGGAAACATCGACCCCATCAAGAACCACTCGCCCTGCCCTTAGACCGACTAGGCCGGCAGCGACACGAAGAGTCGTCGTCTTCCCAGTGCCATTCGCGCCTATCAGAGCAACTACAGATCGCGCAGGCACCTCGATGGTAATGCCTCGGAGGACGGTAAACTCACCGTAGCCCGCTACTACTCCCTCCATGCTCAATACTGCACTCACACCGACTCCTTTCCGACTTTGCAGGCTCTACCGAATCCAAGTCTTGTGCTGGTAGCCGCGGCACCTACGACGCTTACACACCCCTACCTTGTCGAATCACCGACCCCTACCTGCTGAAGCCCTGTTCGGCAGCCAGTTTTTTAGCCCGCTCTCGGAGGTCACTCTTTCTCACCTTGCCACTATCGGTGACAGGAAAGCTGGCAAGCTGCACAACGACCTCTGGAGTCTTCTGCCGGGCAAGTCCTCGCATCTGCAGGAATCTCCCCAGCTCCTCTATAGTCGGAACTGTCTCGCCGCTCGGAATGATGAAAGCGCATACTCTCTCCCCCAGCTTAACATCCGGAATACCAACCAAGGCAACGTCGGCTATCGCGTTATGCTGCCTCAGAACATCTTCAACTTCAACTGAGCTAATATTCTGACCGCCGCGAATTATGATGTCCTTCTTGCGACCTTGGACGTGCAACCGACCGCTGTCGTCCAGGCTTCCCATGTCGCCTGTTCTTAGCCAGCCGTCCGGGTCGAACGGGGAAC
>Ga0302324_100018733_pt1 | contig 13627 bp, 13 predicted proteins | sample Palsa_T0_1_FD_201949 | JGI IMG/M metagenome (GOLD analysis project Ga0302324, IMG submission 201949) | Peat permafrost microbial communities from Stordalen Mire near Abisko, Sweden - Palsa_T0_1 | ecosystem: Environmental > Terrestrial > Soil > Palsa > Peat permafrost | place: Sweden: Abisko...
ATCCCCAAATTCGGTAATGACCTCTATCGCCTTGTGGATCTGCACCACCTCATGGAGAAACCGGGCGCCGCCGCCCGCGTGATCGACGATGATTCCACGGCGGCAGGCGAAAGGCTCAGCGGCTGGAAGATGAGCCTGCTGAACCGGGCCAGTGCGGCAACCGGCATTCTGAAGGAGCTGACCGCATCGGGCATGGATGAAGGGGTGGGCACAGATCACCCCGTCCATGCGGCCATCACCTATATCCGGAGTCACAGCGTTGACGCTGATCGTATGAACTACGCCCAGGCGCTCCGGCTGGGTTTGGCGCTGGGCAGTGGCAACGTCGAGGCAACCTGTAAGAGTCTCTTCGAAACCCGCATGAAGCGCTGCGGGGCGCGGTGGAAGGAGGAGACGGGTCAGCACATCGTACAGCTGCGATCCCTCGCCTTAAGTGATCGGTGGGAGCCTGCAATCGAACTAATACTTCGCCCACTGCGTAAGGCTGTCCGCGCGGCCTGATTGTCAATGTCCAGTATGAGAGCCACACCCTCTTGGTCAAGGTACCCTCTCGACCATGGAACACGGCAGCGCCCACACCCGCGATGACGGTCAACTGAGCATAATACTGGGTTACAGACCAAGGATTTCCTTGGCTGCGACGACGATCAAACGGCATCGCTCAAGGCCAGAGGGTTCTGGCTACGGCCGAAGAGTCGGCCGCAATGTATTCGTGGGTTCTGAAATTCGCGACGACAAGGTTTGGGGACGGTAATGGACAACGGAAGTAGGGCTCAAGCGCTTCGGGGATGTGCTGGATCTTTCCTGCGTCGTGAAGACGGATGAACCTAAAAACGGCGGTTGGAGCAGCGTTTGAGGTCTGAACCCAAGCGGGACGTTACCGCTTGCTGACGCGCGCGGCTCTGTAGAATCAGCGCGTTACCGAGCCGCGACTGTGAAGGAGCGGTAACGAAAATCAACGGCTCCGTACTTCACCGTTTCGGTGACAACTTCTTTCCGCATAACCGCTTAACGTTGATAGAATTGGCGAATTTACGGCGTTCCAACCGCCGCTTTAGGATGAACACAGTACCCTCGTCGCGAGCCCCGTGGAAGCTTCCCAACCTCGATTGATCCGTTATGTGGTGGCCAATATCGGGAAAGCGAAGGACGCTGATTTTGCCCTTACGGTGCCGGGTGTCGAGTTGGAGACCGTAGGACCGGACATAGATTCATACCGCGTCCTCGAGGCGGAGATCGAGCGGAGCGATCGGAACGGCCCCATTGTTCTCGTGAGTCCCATCAAAGGATGGGGCGGACCTGCAGCAGAAGCTGATTGGTCTCGCCCAGGTTGTCCAAATTTCCCGCCACTTCGATAGCTATGAGATGACGGACGCGTTGGGGCAAGACCGAGCCGCGGTGGGGCGGAGCTGTAAATATCCTCTACATGCCGACAGCTTCTGGTGTGGTCCGCAGACGGCTATTTCTTGCAGATTCGATTCTCGGATGGGGGGACACTCAACTGAGCAGGATCTCGCGCGTTCTGGCCTGGGTCAAGAACAACACCAATATTCCGCGACTTAACGGACACATTCGCCCCGACGGAGTAATACAGCTTTCACTCCGGCGGCGTATGCAGGCGGCACGCGAGAAAAGCGCAGACATGAATGCGGCGCAGTTGGGTCAGGAACTGGAGCCGGCGGCTAGTCAGGCGGCCGAGCAAGCGAAGTATTTTGATGAGATTGTGAACGAGAACGCTCAGCTTGAGGGGCGAGTTTCGGCATTCAAAGAAGAGTTGGAGGATGCGCAGGATGACTTGGCGAAAAAGGATTTCACAATCCAGTCGCTCAAGGGACAACTGGACCGTGCTGGTGATGGAGGTCAATTCGTTGTAAATGCGGGATGCCTGGTGGGAATGGTCTCCCGGAAGGCCCCTCCGTCCCGGTAGAGTGCGTCGCGTTGATCGAGGCACTGTACGGCGATAAGTGCATTATTCTTCCGAGTGCAAGAAGCAGCGCAGAAACGGGAGCCAGTTTATGTATGGGACGGGACTTGCTTGAACTGCTTAACCGCCTTGTTGCAGGATTCCGGAGCGCGCTGATGGAGGGCGGCGACATAAGGCACGAACTGTCTTTGGCAAGAGCGAGTATGCCGCAAACGAATCCGAATCGGTAATGAGCAACAAGGCGCTACGTCGTCAAAGGATGTTCGAGTACGAGGGTAAATCGATTGAAATGCTGCGCCATCTCAAGATCGGCGTTGGCGACGATCTAACGAAAACAATTCGGGTGCATTTCCACTGGGATGCCGACCGCGAAAAAATCGTGATCGGGCATTGCGGGGAACACTTACAGTAGGACTATTGAACAAGTGATGAGTCGACCACATGCGCTTAAAAGACGCAAGAGCCGTCGGGCAGACTCCAGATCTGCCTACGCCAGCTTCGGCGCTCCGGCGGCTATGCCTTTTCGAATGGCATCGAGAACTCCATTAACGAAATGTACCGATTCCTCACCGGAAAATCTGCGCGCAAGTTCCAGGGCTTCGTCGATGGCCACCGCCGGGGGCGTTTCCGTGTGCAGCATCTCATATACCGCGAGGCGCAGGATGTTGCGGTCCACCGACGGCATACGCTGAATTTTCCAGTGCTCGGCGTGGCGGGTAATCTGCTCGTCGATACCTGCGATTTCTTTCACCGCGCCGGAGAATAAATCTTCGGCAAAAACATCCCGCCGGGGACGAATGGGGGTCTCTTCGGCAATCAACAGCGATTCATAGTAGCCATTCAGAATTTCGCTCAGCGGCGTGCGCCGCAAATCCCACTGGTAGAGCAGCTGGAGCGCCTGTTGGCGCGCGCGATGCCGGGCCATTAGGTTTGTGCCCGCAGCCGTCGCAGCAGGTTCGCCATTTCCATGGCCGTCATCGCCGCGTCGAAACCTTTATTGCCACCTTTGGCGCCCGCCCGGTCAATCGCCTGCTCCACCGAATTGGTGGTAAGCACGCCAAAAGCAATGGGGATTCCGGTTTCGGCGGACGCGGATGCGATACCGCGCGCTGCCTCACCGGCGACGTAATCAAAATGAGGCGTATCGCCCCGAATTACCGCGCCGAGGCAAATAATGGCATCGTGGCGCTTCCCCGCCGCGAGGGCGCGAACCGTGACCGGAAACTCCCAGGAGCCGGGAATTCTGACTACTTCCACATCGGCGACCTTCCCGCCGCAGCGTCCGATGGCATCGAGCGCGCCTTCGAGCAGACGCTCCGTGATAAAGCTGTTAAAACGGCCTACTACTATGGCGAAGCGCAGGCCTTCCGCCCGGAGTTCCCCTTCAAATGTATGGTAATTTCGATCGGTCATCGGTTCCTGAAACCCGCGAGACGCCCCCCACGCGCGGCTCTAACCGACTGATTTTGAGCCATATGGGATAATCGAGGTTTCAGGCTCCCATCTTACCGCATGGTCCCCGAATTCATCCGGAATTTCTCTATCATTGCGCATATCGACCACGGCAAGAGCACGCTTGCCGACCGCCTCCTTGAAACCACCGGGGCGCTGACGAAGCGCGAAATGATGGAACAGGTTCTGGACTCGATGGATCTGGAACGTGAGCGCGGTATCACTATCAAAGCGCACGCGGTGCGGCTGGATTATAAGGCCGACGATGGCGTGATGTATCAGCTAAACCTGATCGACACTCCGGGGCACGTGGATTTTTCCTACGAAGTTTCGCGCAGCCTGCAGGCGTGCGAAGGCGCGCTGCTGGTGGTGGATGCGTCGCAGGGCGTGGAAGCGCAGACGCTGGCGAATACGTATCTGGCGCTACATCACAATCTCGAAATCATTCCGGTGATCAATAAGATCGATCTTCCGGCGGCGGAACCGGAGCGCATCCGGGAGCAGATCGAAGAAGTGATTGGCCTCGATGCGAGCGATGCGATTCTGGTGAGCGCGAAGCAGGGCATCGGGATTCACGAAACGCTGGAAGCGATTGTGAAGCGGGTGCCGCCGCCGCTCGGCAGCGAAGACGCTCCGCTGCGCGCACTGATTTTCGATTCGTGGTTCGATCCGTATCGCGGGGTCATCATTCTTACCCGCATCATCGACGGCAAACTGAAGATGGGCCAGAAGATCAAGCTCTGGTCGAATAATCAGATGTTTGAGGTGGAAGGCTTGGGGTATCAGTCGCCCAAGGCGATTCCGGTGATGGAGCTTTCGGCGGGCGAAGTGGGTTACGTTCACGCGAATATCAAGAACGTCGCGGAAGCGAAGATTGGCGACACGATTACCGATGCCTCGCAGCCCGCTGCCGAAGCTCTGCCCGGCTTTGAAGAGATCAAGCCGATGGTTTTCGCGGGCCTGTATCCGATCGAATCGCACGAACACGGGCTGCTGCGCGATGCGCTCGAGAAACTCCGGCTGAACGACAGCGCGCTGAGTTTCGAGCCGGAGAATTCGGTGGCGCTGGGTTTCGGATTCCGGTGCGGGTTTCTGGGACTGCTCCATCTGGAGATTGTGCAGGAGCGGCTGGAGCGCGAGTTCGATATCAACCTGATCACGACGGCGCCGGGCGTCCGCTACCGGATCCACACGATGCGCGGGGAGATTCTGGAAGTCGATAACCCCACGCGATTTCCGAATCCGACGGAAATCGAGAGAACGGAAGAGCCGATTATCGACGCAACGGTAATTACGCGCGAAGAATATCTCGGGGGAATTCTGGCGCTTTTGCAGGATAAGCGGGGCGTGCAGAAAAAATTCGAATATATCGGCGCTGGCCGCGTCATGCTGGTTTACGAACTGCCTCTGAATGAAATTGTTCTGGATTTTTACGACCGGCTGAAGAGCGTGTCGCGCGGGTATGCGTCGCTCGATTATCATCTGGCGGGATTTCGCGTTTCGCCGATGGTGCGGCTCGACATTCTGGTGGCGGGCGAAGAGGTGGATGCGCTTTCGATGATTGTGCACCGTGACTACGCCTATGAACGCGGCAAGATTCTGGTGGAGCGGATGCGGAAGCTGATTCCGCGCCAGATGTTCGAGATTGCGCTACAGGCCGCGATCGGGACGAAGGTAGTGGCGCGCGAGACGATTTCCGCGATGCGCAAGAACGTGCTGGCGAAGTGTTATGGCGGCGATATTTCGCGGAAACGCAAGCTTCTGGAGAAACAGAAGGAAGGCAAGAAGCGGATGAAGCGCGTGGGGAACGTGGAGATTCCGCAGGAGGCGTTTCTGGCGGTTTTGAAGGTCGGCGAATCGCTGGACGACGATTAAGGTTCGCCGTAGGGTCGGGGCTTCGGCCCCGTCGCCGGGCTTCCGCTCGGCGCGACGCGCGTGCGCTCTGCCGGCTGGCGGTGATAGGGATTGTTGATCTTTCAGGTAATCGCGGATTGCCTGCATGTCACGCGCAGTGGGCGGCGTCCACCGAATAAGCGTTTAAGAGCGAAGCATTTCTTTAAAGCGGGCGTCCATCTCGTCCTCTTCGATGAACTCGCCCCGGTCGGCGTAGCTTTTGGGCTCAAGGACAACGGCGCGGAAATTCGCGTCATCGACGAACTGCAGTGCAGCGTCTTTGACAAGCCGCTCCGCGTCGGTGCCCCTGGCTCTCGCGGCCTGTACGATCTGCGCTTCCTGCTCGGGTGTGAAATGAACTTCCATGGTTTTTAGCCTAAAGGAAAATACTCACGCGGAACTCCGCGGCGCGCTCAATTTCCAGATAGGCCCCGACCGTCACGGCTTGTATTATCTCAGCGGCCGGGTGCTTAACAGTTTTGGGGATTCAACGGAAATTGGCGATGCCGAGAACCTCTTAAGAAACCCGCTTCAACCCTGAGAGGCGCAGGCGAGAACGCCTACTCCACATTGATATGAAAGCAGTTACTAGCCATGTGGAGTAGGCGTTTTCGCCTGCGCCTGGATTCCGGGCTGGCCTGCGCCGTACCGCTTTTGGGTAAACGTCGCCAAAACGGTTAAGCACCCTCAGCGGCCCTGCATGCACCCCCACGACACACGGAAAGATACACTGAAATCATCTAATGATTCCTCATGCGATCCCCGAAGGGCTCACCTTCGATGATGTGCTGCTCGTACCGGCCCGAAGCGAGGTTCTCCCGGCCGAAGCGGAGACGAAAACACGCCTCACCCGCCGCATTCCGTTAAACATTCCCATCGTCAGCGCCGCGATGGACACGGTCACCGAATCCCACCTCGCCATTGCGCTCGCGCAGCAGGGCGGCATCGGCTTCATCCACCGCAACATGCCGATCGCCCGGCAGGCTGAAGAAGTAGACCGCGTCAAACGCAGCGAAAGCGGCATGATTGTCGATCCGGTCACAATTTCTCCGGAAAAGAAAATTGCCGACGCGCTGGCCCTGATGGAGCGCTACCGCATTTCAGGCGTCCCGGTGACGCGCGACGGCAAGCTGGTCGGCATCCTGACCAACCGCGATCTTCGTTTTGAAACCCGCTTCGATCTGCCCATCGAAGACGTGATGACGAAGGAAAACCTGATCACGGTCCCGGTCGGCACCACGCTCGAACAGGCGGAAGAGATTCTGCATCGCCACCGCGTGGAAAAGTTGCTCGTGGTGGATGAACATTACAGCCTCAAGGGCCTCATCACCGTTAAAGATATTCAGAAAAAGCTGAAATACCCCAACGCCGCCAAGGACGAGCAGGGCCGGCTACGCGCGGGTGCGGCGATCGGAGCCACCGGCGATTTCCTCGAACGCGCCCAGGAACTGGTGCGCCGCAAAGTGGACGTGATCGCCATCGATACCGCCCATGCGCACAGCATTCGGGTCATCGAAGCAGTCAAACTGGTGAAGAAGACCCTGGACGTTCAACTCATCGCGGGCAATATCGGGACCTACGAAGGGGCGCGCGAACTGATCGATCTGGGTCTGGACGGGATTAAAGTCGGCATCGGTCCGGGCTCTATCTGCACGACTCGCATTGTGTCGGGCGCGGGCGTTCCCCAACTCACCGCGATCGCCGCCTGTTCGCGTGCGGCGCGCGAATCCGACGTGCCGCTGATTGCGGACGGCGGCATTAAATTTTCAGGCGATGTCACGAAGGCCATTGCTGCCGGCGCCGACACGGTGATGATTGGCAGCCTGCTCGCCGGGACCGACGAAAGCCCTGGCGAAACCATCCTGTTCCAGGGTCGGACTTTCAAGACTTATCGAGGCATGGGATCGCTGGGCGCGATGGCCACCGGGAGCACTGACCGATATTCGCTCGACCCCAATCAGAAACTGGTGCCGGAGGGAATTGAAGGCCGCGTCGCTTCCAAGGGACCGTTGGCCGATCTGGTTTATCAACTGGTGGGCGGCCTTAAAGCGGGCATGGGTTATTGCGGCTGCCGCACTATTCGGCTGCTGCAGCAGCAGGCGACGTTCGTGCGCGTTTCGCCCGCCGGACTGCGCGAGAGCCACGTTCACGACGTCATCATTACCAAAGAGGCCCCCAACTACCGTGTTGAATAATCTGGCGGCAGCCGCTATAATCGAAGCTACCGACTTTCGCCTTTTGTTCGCATTTGCCGGATTGGCCTTTGAAGACCGGCTTTTTGAAGGAGCGCCCCATGGATGAAAAAGAACGCGCACGCGCATTAGAAACTACTCTCGGGCAGATCGAGAAGCAGTTCGGCAAGGGTTCGATCCTGCGCCTCGGGTCGAAGGACGCCATCGTTCCTGTCGCTATCATTTCCAGCGGTTCCATCGGTCTGGACGCCGCGCTCGGCACGGGCGGCTTTCCGCGCGGCCGCATTAATGAGATCTACGGACCGGAATCGTCCGGTAAAACGACCATCGCACTACAGGTGATCGCCGAAGCCCAGAAGAAAGGGGGGATGGCGGCGTTTATCGACGTGGAGCATGCGCTGGACCCGAACTACGCCCGCAAGCTGGGCGTGGACGTGGATAATTTGCTGGTATCGCAGCCGGATTATGGCGAGCAGGCGCTGGAGATCACCGGGGCATTGGTGGCGTCGGGTTCGATCGATGTGCTGGTGGTCGACTCCGTGGCGGCGCTCGTTCCCAAGGCCGAACTGGATGGCGAGATGGGCGACTCGCATGTGGGGCTGCAGGCGCGCCTGATGTCGCAGGCCTTGCGGAAGCTGACCGGCGTGGTCTCGAAATCGCGCACCTGTCTGATTTTCATTAACCAGATCCGCGAAAAGATTGGTGTGATGTTCGGTAGCCCGGAGACAACCACGGGCGGCCGGGCTTTAAAGTTCTATTCCTCCGTGCGTATCGATATTCGCCGCATTGCCGCGATTAAAGACGGCGACGCGGTGGTGGGTAACCGGACCAAGGTGAAGGTGGTGAAGAATAAGCTGGCATCGCCTTTCCGGGAGGCGGAGTTCGATATTGTCTATGGCGAGGGCATTTCGAAAGAGGGCGAACTGATCGATCTGGGTGTTGCGAATAACACCGTGGAGAAGAGCGGATCGTGGCTGAGTTATAAGGGCGAGCGGGTCGGGCAGGGACGTGAGAATGCCAAGCAGTTTCTGAAAGATAATCCGGATATGCGGCAGACGATTGAGACGGAGCTGCGTAAGGCTCTGGGTCTGATCCGGGTGGAACCGGTGGTGAATGGCGCACCGGGACCGCAGGCGGTACCGCCTCCCGGGGTTCCTAAGGCTGCTCCAGCGATGGCTCCCCGACGTTAGGTTTTCACAGGGTCGGGGCTTCTCTCTCCGCCCCGCCGCCGGCCTTCCGGCCGGCGCCTTGTAAGGCCAGTGCCGGCGCCGCCTGGCTGTGGACGATAGTTCCTCTTGTGAAGTCCCCCTACTGTCACTACGTGAACCAACTGAGTGGAATGTGTCTGGACGCCAGGTGGGCGCTGAAAACTCCAGTCCTGTTTTGTCTTGACGTCCCGGGGGGGCGAAGCGATCGCCCAACTTCCGTTGCAGGTCTACAGCTACAACGGGAGTGCTGCGCAGCAGTGGTTTTGACGTCAGTAACGGCCAGGTGACCTTCCTCTGAAAGGACTGTGCCGCAAACTTCTGACCGGTCTCGTCACCGTGTTACTCCCGGAGCCGACCGCCTTCGGGTCCCCGAAGCGACGTAGTGGAGGTAACTTCGTTGTGTGGTGGGTGCGAGGCCGCGCAGTTGCATGTCCTCGATAAATCGTTGGCGTAATGGTGTCATTCAGGATCCTTCAGAACGGAATTCCGGTTATTGCGAAACCGGTATTTTCAGTCTGAACGAAACCTCGCGCCCGCCGCCTGACAAAATACAAACACCGCCGCAGCCATTGCGCAGCAGTTACCGCACAGCGGTTTAGTTCACGGCACGGACGAGTGCGTACACCACGCGTGCTTGCAGTAAGTTGCTTGTTGCCAGCAATTTACGCGGAGGTTTCTGGAGAGAGCTGTACATGGAGGCGGTTCAGCAAGCCGGTGTGCCCCCCTTCATCCATCAGACCACGCCGAATCAGTTCGGCGCTTTCCGCTCGAATCTTTCCCAGCCCAGCGGCCATCGTCTGGTTGCGAATTCGTCCCTGTCATCTTCGTCGTCGATGTCTACGGCTTCGATTTGTGAGGGACATGGATTTCATTTTAGCGCTCAAAAAGGCAGGCGAAACCGCCTGCCCTACCTAAGCAATTGCGGGGTCGATCTTTTCCGGATCGATCTCCATCTCCACAATCGCCTTCGCAGCCTTCTTTGCGTCGAACTTTCCATCCCGCGCCAGCTTCGAAAGCGTCGCCACCACAATCGCCGCCGCATCCACTTCGAAATGTTTCCGCAGATGTGTCCGGTTATCGCTGCGCCCGAAACCATCCGTTCCCAGCGCCACCAACCGGCCCGGCACCCACTGCGCGATCTGGTCCTGCACCACCTTCATGTAATCCGAGGTTGCGATAATCGGTCCCTCAGTGCCTTCCAGAACTTCCTGAATGAAGGGCTTCTTTGCGGGCTCTGCCGGATGCAGCCGATTCCAGCGCTCCACCTTCAGCGCCTCGTTCACCATGGGACCGCTGCCGAGCAACTGCACCCTGTTCTTCGCCTTCACGGCATCCGATTTCTTAAAGAGATAAATCCCTTTCAGAATCCCCGGTTCGGCGCCTTCCGGCATGGCCGGCTGCTGGTAGTTCTCGTTATAAACCGCGATGTAACAGAAGAGATCTTCGCGATCCTTATGCATAAATCAATGACGGTATAGTATCGTACTAAAGAAAGCGACGCACGTTTGGTTTAGTGTAATATGATGCGTAAGGTTTCGCTCATGCGGGGAGGTATTTCTACTGGCTTTCGCGGTGGGTGCCCGACAGATTCGTCTTGGGCTTCTTGCATTCTGGGTTCTTTCGGCTGGGACGTTGGGCCAGGCGCAAGAAACGCCTCCTCCCAAGAAGACGCCTTCTTCGCAAGAAACGCCCCCGAAGAGAACAACTTCTTCGCCCCCTCCGGCGCCAGCCCCGCGACCCTCGCCGCCCCCGCGCGCCAGCGAACCCGAGCCGCGTGCAACTCAGCCCGGCGACAGGCCCGCGCCGCGTTCAAATTCGCCGAGTGCGCCGCCGGCGTCCGGCACTACTTACCAGCCCGGTTCGAGCCAGACAAAGCCTCCAGGAACTTCCACCACCCCAAGCGGCGGAACCGTTTACACACCGCGTCCCGCCGGACAAGCCAACACGCCAGGCAACTCTCCCAATAACAATACTTACGTGCCACGCGCCACGACGCCGGGCGCAACCTCATCTGCCGATTCACCAGGCGTCCGCACCTCTGGCGGCGCGACAATTTATACGCCACGGCCCTCCTCCGCACAGCCTCCAGCCGCAACGCCAAACCGATCAGGCGGTACAGGCACGGTCAGTTCACCGCAGATTACGAGACAGCCCGACCGTCCTGCGTACACGGCTCCTCCAGCGGCATCCGTCGCATCACGGACAACGACCGGTTCAGTTCTGAACCCCGAAGGCTCCCGTTCCATTGTCCAGCAAATCAACGCCTCCCGCGCGGGTATGGGCGGGATCAACAGCCGTCCGATTCCCCAGGGCAATGTCACCGTTCATTCGAATGGCGGCTTGACAGTGGTATCTGCTTCAGGCAGTCGCTACGGTCTCCGTGCGAATGGCACAGTGGCGTCCATCGCAGCGCAGGATCGCTCTGTCAATTTCCGCCCGGATGGACGCGTCAGCGCCATCCACACGCCCACCATGGATATCCAGCGCGGTGTTCATGGAGAGCGCGTGGTTCGCAGCGTCCGCCCCGACCACAGCGTCCTTGTGAGCACCGGCGCGCGCAACGGCTATCTGGAGCGCAGCGTCGTCGTTAACAACCGGACGATGATCCAGCGAACTTACGTCACGAACGGCCGCGTTTTCTCCCGAGCCTTCGTGAGTTATCCCTTCCGTGGAGGTTTTGCGCCTCTCTATGTGCCCGCCGTCTACTTCGCCCCCGCATTCTACGGCTGGGCCTTCTATCCCTGGGCCACGCCGGTTGTATATTCGTGGGGCTGGCGGGGCGATCCTGGGACAGGTTACTACGCTGGCTACTATCAGCCTGATCCCGTTTATCCGGGACCCAGCGCCTGGCTTGCCGACTACTTTCTTTCCCGCACTCTCGCCGACGCCTACGCCGCGCAGAATCAGGCGCCGCCCATTCCGGGCTATGGTGACGCACAGGCTGGCCCGCCGCCCGATGGGGAACTCTACGCACAGGCCGATACGCCAATCACTCCAGCATTGCGGGACGCCATTGTCGAGGAGGTGGGCCGCCAACTGGCTTACGAGAACGCCGTTTCATCCGGCACCGCCCAGCCTACTGTCGAGCAACTCCCTAACGCTCTGAAGCCCGACCGCCTCTTTGTTGTCTCGACTCCCCTCCAGGTCGCTACGGCTGACGGGCAAGGCTGTGATCTGAGTCCCGCCGATGTGCTGCGCATGAGTGCCGCGCCGTCACCCGACAGTCCTGCGGCGATCCTGCAAGTGGCGAGCGGAAAACGTCAGGATTGTCCCGCGGGCGCTCAGGTCAGCGTGCAACTGCAGGATTTGGCCGATATGCAGAACAATCTGCGCGCTCAGATGGACTCCGGACTCGACGCTCTTCATTCCGGCCAAGGCAAGGGAGGACTGCCTGCGGCACCGCAGTCCGCTATGGCGTCGGCGCCGCGACCGGCCCTCGATGTGCCGCTTCCGCCGGACCCGAATGTTCCCGGTTTGCTTGACGCCCAGCAGCAAGATGCCCAAAAGACGGAACTGGCCACCGTGCAGGCCGTTGCCAACGGCAATCAGTAGAAAGGATCTCGATGAATAAATTCACGTGTATTTTGCTACTATTCGTTGCGGCTCCGGCGTTCGGACAGGATGTTCCCCCGCCGCCCAAGCCCGCCGACGGCCCGACCCTCGAAGTGACGACGAAGTACATCCAGGACCGGCTTAACGGAGAGGGAAAGGTCAGCAGTCAGGTAACGTATCTCCTTACGAGCGAAGAGAAGGCTGACGGCCGGGCTGATACGCCGGGCGTGATAGTTTCACATAACACAGTGACGGTGTAGCAGACGCAGCCAGCTGCGCATTGTCGTTCACTTTAGTATCTGAGAACGAGTCCACCGGGCGCTCCGAAGGAAACTACAAGATTTCATTTCGCGATGTGGATAAGCTCTTGGTCGAGTCGGAGAAAGAGGCTGTACGCCGGATCTCTGTGGGCCTCGATCCGGACCGCTTCAGGTATGGCCCAACTATCTTTCTCGTCACTCCGGTGCTGATTTCAGGAAAGACCATACCTAATCACCAACGCGCTACCGACCCGAAAGGTGTAATCACCGAGAGAGATTACCCGTCGCAAAAAGAGGCCTACTTCTATTTCCGAGAGGAAGATGCAGCCCAGCGCATGGCGAAGGCGATGGTGCATGCCGTAGAATTGTGCGGCGGCGGTAAAGACCCGTTTTAAGAAGTCCGTGTCCAACAGCAATCGGTAAATTAGGACCGGAATGAACAAATTTACGTGCTTCTCGACTTTACTAGCAACTAGCCGTCTCGACTCTCGAAGTAACAATGAAATACATCCAGGACCGGCTCAACGGAGAGGGGAAGGTAACAGAGCAGGTAACGATACCCAGTACGAGCGAAGAGAAGGCTAACGGCTCGGCTGATACAGTGGGCTCGAGGTCACATAATACCGTGAACGCCATAGCAGATGTGGCAAGCTGTACATTGTCGTTCACGGTTGTATCCGGCTACGAGCAGGGTCAGTCCGAATTGAGCTACAAACCTTCATTTCGCGACCTTGGTAAGCTTTTGGCAGAGTCGTCCGAAGACGCCGACCGCCGGACCCAAGCCGCCCTCCTGGATAAGTACCACTTTAGGCATAGCCCAACCATCTTCCGTGTCACTCTGGTGCTGAGTTCCGGAAAGGCGATACCTGTTCACGCACGCATCAGCGCCCCTTTGCGTTGTTCCAGCGCCACGGCAACGGGCCGGCCCTGGAACCGCAGGCGCAGTTCCGCCATCCAGACCTCTACCGCCTCCGGCGTATTATCCAGCGTGCCGCGCTCGGTCCGGCCGGAAGGAGTGCTCAGACTCCAGTAATGTTTTTTATCCGCCCAGTCGATGCCCACCAGGGCGGCGAATTCCGGTTCTGCGTTGGTTACTGCCTGTGTCTGCGTTGCTTCTGTCTGCTCCACCGTATTTCTCCTATATAG
>Ga0302324_100018734_pt1 | contig 13627 bp, 13 predicted proteins | sample Palsa_T0_1_FD_201949 | JGI IMG/M metagenome (GOLD analysis project Ga0302324, IMG submission 201949) | Peat permafrost microbial communities from Stordalen Mire near Abisko, Sweden - Palsa_T0_1 | ecosystem: Environmental > Terrestrial > Soil > Palsa > Peat permafrost | place: Sweden: Abisko...
CTGACCGGCCCACTCGCGACGGCAGCCGATCCTGGGCTGGCGGCGCTACATGCCGGGCCGCGGCTCGACCGGCGCCATGGCATCTTCGACGGTGCGAACGCCGGCGATGCGCTCGGCGGCAATGCGGAGCGCGGTGCGCTCGGCATCGGACGGCGGCACGGTTCCGGACAGCCGGACGACGCCGTCCTGGACCTCGATGCAGACCCCGGTCGAGCGCGCCCAGCGCTGGCGCCGCAACTCGGCGATCAGCTCGGCCTGGATCGCGGCGTCGCCGGCAGGGGAAGCGGGCTCGGCACTGGTCGCCGTCACCAGGGCGCGCAGCAAGTCGGCGCGGCTCACGATCCCGACGACCTTGCCGTCGCGCGTCACTGGAACGCGCTTGATCTTGCGATCCTCGAAAATGTCGGTGATGTCGCCGAGCGTCGTGGTCTCGGACACCGACACGACGGCCCGGGTCATGATGTCGGCGGCTCGGCCGGCGTGCGATTTCACGTACTCGGCCGCCAGACTCCAGTTCGATGCCAGCAACGCGTGCCAGCCGGAGCGCCGACGCTCGGTGTCGGTCTCGACGCGCCGCAGAAGGTCGCCCTCGCTGACGATGCCGAGCAACCGGCCGGTCGGATCGACCACCGGCACCGCGCTGATCCGACGATCGAGCAGGAGCCGCGCGACCTCGACGACCGGCCGATCGGCATCGATCGTGATCACGTCGCGCGTCATGACGTCCCTCGCCTGCATCGTGCTCCCCGTCTTTTTTGGTGTTCGGCCCGTCGGAGTCTGATTTACAATACTTGATATACTAAGTTTTACATAATCGACGGTCGACCCGGACATTTGGCCGCAGCCGGCGGGCGACTCAATGCGGCGGCGTCCCCCGATCGGACCGGTCGAACCACAGATAGCTGAACGAGAGGAAGCCGGCGATGATCGCCGTGCCGGCGAGGCTGAGCCCCGCCGTCACCAGGCTGGCGAGCTCGTAGCCGAGATCGCCCGGCGGCGAGATTGCGCGGGTCAGGGAGTCCCACCCGAACACCGCGGCTGAGCCCGGTACCGCGCAGCCGATCAGGCCCCAGAAGATGCGCCAGCCATTGCCCCTCGTGCGGCGCCACGAGGCGTCGAGACCGATCGGCGATCCGATCGCGGCGCCCGGCAAGGCCAGGTAGCAGCGCGCGGCCAGCACCGCCGCGATCGTCGCGACGGTCCCGCCCAGCAGCACGAGGCCGCCGACGGCCACGCGCTGTGCGCCGGCGACGGCCGCGACGGCGGCCGGCAGAAACGGCAGGGCCATGGCGAGGCTGAGCACGACGCCGACGCCGAGAAAGCGCAATTCGGCGCGCCCGAACCGCGGTCGGCCCGCGATCGGCTCGCCCAGCAGGATCGCACGATGCCAGGCGACCGCAACGCCGATCTCGGCGATCCATTGCCAACAGACCTCGACCAACTGGTCGGCCTCCGGATACTGCACCGGCAGTCCGAGCGCGGCCGCGAGAGCCTTCCACAACACCAGGATCACGAGCCACGGCCAGGCAGCGGCCTCGAACCATCGGAGATGGCCGAAGAAATGTCGGAAGGCCGCTTTGATCTCGTCCCATAGCGGTAATTTTGACATCTGGGCGGCAAATCTCTGGACGTTCGGCGCCGATTGTAGCCGTCATCCGATAGGACAGGTGAATTGCCGAATCGCCGGATTTCGCAGTAATCTTGCGCGGCAACCCAGGGGTTCCACATGGCGCTCGATCAACCCGCCGGGGCTTTCCCGCAGATTCGTGGCTCGGTTTGTCCGCATGACTGCCCGTCGACCTGCGCGCTCGAGGTCGAGCTGCTCGGGCCCGACCGGATTGGCGCGGTGCGCGGCGCCGCCGCCAACGACTACACGTCCGGGGTGATCTGCGCCAAGGTCGCGCGCTATGCCGAGCGCGTCCATCATCCCGATCGCTTGACCCGACCGTTGCTGCGCGTCGGGCCGAAGGGCTCGGGCCAGTTCAAGCCGATCGCGTGGGACGAGGCGCTCGACCGCGTCGCCGAATCGTTCACGCAGGTCGCGGCGCAGCATGGGCCGGGGGCTGTCTGGCCGTATTATTATGCCGGCACGATGGGCCTGGTGCAGCGCGACGGCATCAACCGGCTGCGCCACGTCATGCGCTACTCGCGCATGAAGAAAACCATCTGCACGGCAGCCGCCGAGGCCGGCTGGGCGGCCGGGGTCGGCCGCTTCACCGGGCCCGATCCGCGCGAGATGGGCCGCGCCGACCTGATCGTCTGCTGGGGCGGCAATCCAGTCGCCACCCAAGTCAACGTGATGGCGCATGTGACCCGCGCGCGTAAGGAGCGCGGCGCCAAGCTCGTGGTGATCGATCCCTATCGCACCGGCACCGCGGCGACCGCCGATCTGCATCTCGCGCTGCGGCCCGGCACCGACGGCGCGCTCGCCTGTGCCGTGATGCATGTCGCGTTTCGCGACGGCCACGCCGACCGCGCCTACATGGCGAAATATGCCGACTGCCCCGACGCGCTCGAGGCGCATCTGCAATCGCGCGACCCCGCCTGGGCGTCCGCCATCACGGGCCTGCCGGTCGCCGAGATCGAGGGGTTCGCCAAGCTCTACAATGCGACCAAGCGCAGCTATATCCGGCTCGGCTACGGCTTCACGCGCATGCGCAACGGCCCGGCCGCGCTGCACGCCGTGACCTGCCTGCCGACCGTGATCGGCGCCTGGGCGCACGAGGGCGGCGGCGCGTTCTGGAGCAACCGCGGCGAGACCTATCGCTGGGACAAGACGCTGATCGAGGGGCTCGATGCGCTCGACCCGTCGACCCGCAACATGGACATGAGCCGGCTCGGCGCGGCGCTGCTCGGCGATCGAAGCGAGCTCGGCGACGGGCCGCCGGTCCACGCCATGCTGATGCAGAACACCAATCCCGCCAGCGTGTGCCCGAACTCGAACAAGGTGCGGCGCGGCCTGTTGCGCGAGGATCTGTTCGTCTGCGTGCACGAGCAGTTCATGACCGACACGGCGCGGCTCGCCGATCTGGTGCTGCCGGCGACCCAGTTCCTCGAGCATGACGATCTCTACCAGGCCGGCGGCCACGGCTTCATCCAGATCGGCCCCAAGCTGATCGAGCCGCCGGGCGAATGCCGATCCAACCACGAAGTTTTGCAGGGTCTCGCCAAACGTCTCGGCGCGCGCCATCGCGGCTTCGACATGACCGCAATGGAGATCGTCGACTGGACCCTCCAGGCGGCTGGCTGGCCGGACGCCAAGACGGTGCTGGCGCGGCGCTGGATCGACGCCCAGCCGCCGTTCGCCGAGGCGCATTTCATCGACGGTTTCGGCCATCCCGACAAGCGCTTCCATTTCGCGCCCGATTGGAGCCGGATCGGTCCCGATCACGCGCGCATGCCCAAGCTGCCCGACCAGATGGCGACGACCGACCAGGCGTCGGCGGACCGGCCGTTCCGGCTGATCACCGCGCCGGCGCGCCAGTTCCTCAATTCGAGCTTCACCGAGACGCGAACCGCGCGCAAACGCGAGGGCAGGCCGACCGCGCTGCTGCATCCCGGCGACGCCGCGCGGCTCGGGCTCGCCGAGGGCGGCAAGGTCAGGCTCGGCAATCCCCAGGGCGAGGTGGTCGTCCACGTCAAGCTGTTCGACGGGCTGCAGCCAGGCGTCGTGGTGGTCGAGAGCATCTGGCCCAACGACGCCTTCGAGGGCGGCATCGGGATCAACGCGCTGACCAGCGACGAGCCGGCCGCGCCGGCCGGCGGCGCGGTGTTCCACGACACCGCGGTGTGGCTGCGCGCCGAAGCCGTCGCCATGCCGCGCGCCGCGGAGTAGCGCTCAGCGCCGAAGGATGGCGCCCATCACCATCGAGACGGTGCAACCGTCGTCCGCCAATGGCAGCAACAGGCGATCGTATTTGATGCGGTAGTAATCGACGACGAAGGCGAGCGCGCTGAACACCGGTGCGCGCCGGTCGATCACTTGGGCATAAGCCTGCACGACGGCCGTGCGGAGCGAATCCGATTTGATATCGTCGACATATTTGCCGGTCATCTCGCGGTCATAGAGCGCGACCAGCCCGGTGCCGAACAGCCGATACCGGAAGCGCAGCGGGTCCTGGGTGACGTCGACCAGCAGCATGTTGGGCAGGTGCCGCTTGAGATCGATCGGGTCGATGGCCCGACGCGCCGGCAGAAGGCGCCCATCGCAGCGCTCCAGCCAATAGCGGTGGACCGCCTGGAGCTGCGGGTTCTTCTCCGGCTCGTCGATCGCCGGATCCAGCGCCGTCTGATCGACGATGAGCGGATGAGCGGCCATAATCCGCCTATACGGCCCGTCCGACAGGTCGGATCACGGCGGCGCAAAAAAAATTCAGACTGCTTCGACCTTTACAGCGGTGCCCGACAGGCCCTTGACGCGGACGGCCGCGCCGGCGGCGAGGTCGGGGCCTTCGGCGAGCCAGTCGCTGTCGCCGATCCGGACCTTGCCGTGACCGTCGCGGATCGGCTCGGTGACGTGGCCGATGCTGCCCACCATCCGGGCGCGCGGATCGTTCACTGTGGCGGGGCCGCGGTTGCGGCCGGTGTTGCGATAGACCAGCCAGCCGGCAACGCAGGACAGCAGCGCCGTCAGGGCGAACAGCGCAAGCTGCACTTCGAGCGAGATCGGCAGCGCCACCGCGACCGCCGCGGTCGCGAGCGCGGCGATGCCGAGCCACAGCATGAAGACGCCGGGCATCAAGACCTCGGCGCCGATCAGCACCAGCCCCGCGAGTGCCCACAGCCAGCCGTTCGCCATGGCTCAGCTCCGCGGCGTCGTCCAGGGGCCGCCGGCAGGGGGCACGCTGCCGGAGGTGCCGCCGGCCGGCGGTTTCGGACCGCCGCCCAGCGCGTCGCGGGTCAGCTCGGCGATGCCCGCGATCGCGCCGAGCACCCCGGTCGCCTCGAGCGGCAGCATCACGAGCTTGGTGTTGTGCGCGCCGCCGATCGTGTTGAGCGCCTCGACATATTTCTGCGCGACGAAATAATTGAGCGCGCGCACGTCGCCCGACGCGACCGCCTCCGACACCGAGCGGGTCGCGGCCGCTTCGGCCTGGGCGAGCCGCTCGCGCGCCTCGGCGTCGCGCCGCGCGGCTTCCAGGCGGCCTTCGGCCGCCAGAATCTGAGCTTGTTTCTGACCCTCGGCCTTGAGGATCTCGGACTGCCGGATGCCTTCGGCCTGCAGCACCTGCGCGCGCTTCTGGCGGTCGGCGGTGAGCTGCTGGGACATCGCCGCGATCACGTCCTCGGGCGGCCGCACGTCCTTGAGCTCGACCCGCGTGACCTTGACGCCCCACGGATGGGTCGCGCGGTCGAGCACCTCGAGCAGCCGGCTGTTGATCGCATCGCGCTTCGACAGGGTCTCGTCGAGGTCCATCGCGCCGATCGCGGTGCGGATGTTGGTCAGGCTCAGATTGACGATCGCGCTGTGCAGGTTCGCGACCTCATAGGCCGCTTTCTGCGCCTCCAGGATCGTGTAAAACACGACGCCGTCGACCGTGACGGTCGCGTTGTCGCGCGTGATCACGGGTTGGGAGGGAATCTCGAGCACGGTCTCCTGGACGTTGATCTTGTGGCCGATCCGATCGACGTAGGGAATGATCAGGTTCAAGCCCGGCATCAAGGTCGCGCGATAGCGCCCGAAGCGCTCGACCGTCCATTGCGTGCCCTGGGGCACCGTCTTGACCCCGGCGAACACCGTGATGATCGCGATCAGGGCCAGCACGGCCAGGACGATCAATGCTTCCATGTCGCGCTCGCGTCCGTGGTTCGATGGTTTGTACCATCAAACGACACCCTGCCCTATAGTCGTGCCATGCTGAAGATGGGATTCTGAGTGAGCGGCGCCGCGCCGGCCGCGCCGCACGTCGAAGCCGCCGGGATCACGCAGATCTATCCGGCGCGCGCCGGGCAGGGCGCCATTCATGCGCTCGGACCGCTCGACCTGACCTTGCCGCGCGGCGCGTTCTTCGCCGTGGTCGGGCCGTCGGGCTGCGGCAAGTCGACCCTGCTCGAGATCCTCGCCGGGTTGACCCGGCCGACCGCCGGCACGGTGCGCTTCGAGGGCAAGGCGGTCGTCGGCGAAGTGCCCGACGGCGTCGGCGTGGTGTTCCAGGAGGACGCGTCGTTCCCGTGGCTGACGGTCGCCGACAATGTCGCGTTCGGGCTCCGCCGTCAGGGCGTGGATCCGGCGGAGATCCGGCGCCGCGTCGACTACGCGATCGGCTTCATGGGGCTGCGTGACTTCGCGCAGGCGTTTCCGGCGCAGCTGTCGGGCGGCATGCGCCAGCGCGTCTGCATCGCGCGCACTCTGGTGCTGCAGCCGCGCCTGATCCTGCTCGACGAGCCGTTCGGCGCGCTCGACCAGCAGACCCGGCTGCTGATGGGTGACGAGGTGCTGCGGCTGTGGCGCGAGACCGGGGCCACCGTCCTGCTGATCACCCACGCGCTCGACGAGGCCGCGATGCTGGCGGACCAGGTCGGCGTGATGTCGGCGCGGCCGGGCCGCTTCATCGACCTGGTCGACACCTTCTGGCCGCGCGAGCGCGACAGCCGCATCGTCGCCGACCCGGGGTTCGGCGCGATCACGGCGCGGCTGTGGTCGCACCTGCGCGGCGAGTCGTTGAAGGCCCTGGGTGTGACGGCGGCGTGATGTCGCGCGCCGGCTGGCTGAGGCTGCTGGTCGTGAGCGGCGCCGTGCTGCTGCTCGATCTGGCGTGCCGCACCGGAATCATCACGCCGCTGACCATGATCCCGCCGTCCGCCATGGCGGCGGCGCTGCTCGCGCTGATCGGCGCCGGCCGGTTCACCGCGGACATCGTCAAGACCCTCGGCAACGTCACGCTCGCCTGTGCGCTGGCGGTCGTGGTCGGCTTCTCGTTCGGCGTGTTGATCCATGCCATGCGCCGGGTGCGCCGCGCGCTCGAGCCGCTGCTCGCCAGCTATTACGCGGTGCCGTTTTTCGTGTTCTATCCGCTCCTCATCGTGCTGTTCGGGCTCAACGACCTGCCGATCGTCGCGATCGGATTCCTGTTCGCGGTGGTCGCGATGGTGATCAGCACCATGAACGGGCTCGACCGGATTCCGCCGGTGCTCCTCAAGGTCGGCCGCGCCCATCGGCTCGGGCCATTGCGCAGCGCGCTGCTCATCAAGCTGCCGGCAGCCGCGCCCTATCTGTTCACCGGCGTCAAGCTGGCGGTCGCCTATGCCTTCATCGGCGTGATCGCCGCTGAGTTCATCCTGTCGGGCGGCGGCATCGGCTACGCGATCGCCTACGCCTACAACAATTTCGACAATCGCACGATGTACGCCTTGATGCTGCTGATCCTGGCGGTCGTCATGGCGGTCAACCTCGTGCTGCACGGGTGGGAGCAGCGCCTGTATCGGCGCCGGGGCGGGCGATGAGCGAACTGGTCGACGGCTCCGCGGCTGCCGCGCGGCGCGCCTCGCCGGCCGGCGGCACGCGTCTCTCGCAGGCGCTCGATCTCGGGCTGCTGATCCTCGTCATCCTGGCGGTCTGGCAGCTCGCGCATGAATGGGCGGGCGACGTGGCGCTGACCTCGCCGCTCGCCACCCTCGATTATGCCGGCACCTTGCTGGGCTCGGCACGGTTCTGGCCGAACGCGCTGGAGACCTGCCACGCCCTGTTCTATGCGCTGCTGATCTCGGCGCTCGGCGGGCTGGGGCTCGGCCTGGCGCTCGGCATCCACCGGCTGTCGGGCGAGGTCGCCGAGCCGATCCTGGTGGCGCTCTATGCGGTTCCGAAGATCACGCTCTATCCCCTGATCCTCTTGATCTTCGGGCTCGGCATCTCGGCCAAGGTCGCGTTCGGCGCGATCCACGGCATCATTCCGGTGACCATCTTCGCGCTCGGCGCGATGCGGAACCTCCAGCCGGTCCATCTCAAGACCGCGCGGGTGATGCGCCTGACCAGGCTGCAGGCCGCCCGGACGGTGTGGCTGCCGGCGGCGCTGCCCGAACTCGTCGCGGGGCTGCGGATCGCCTTCTCGCTGACCCTGCTCGGCGTGCTGATCGGCGAAATGTTCGCCTCGCAGCGCGGCCTCGGCTTCCTGCTGATGAACGCCATCTCGTCCAACGACGTGAAGACCATCATGGCCGTGACCCTGATGATCGCGACCGTGGCCGTGCTCGCCAACGCCGCGCTGCTGGCGCTCGACCGCAGATTGCACCGTGGCGGCTAAGCCGGATCAAACCGGCGGTTTGGAAGGCGCGGCATTTCCGCGCGGAGACCGGGCGTTGTGGTTGCGCCGGAGGGCCGTTAGTCTGGTCCGAGGCAGTCGAGTCGGCCGGTTGCCCGACCGATTCCGGCCCGACGACCGGAAAGCAAGCGTGACCATCGGCCCCCGATGCGGGGCCTTCCGGTCGCCATCGGAGGGGGCTTCGACATGGGATTCCCGGACATCGCGATGATCGACGCGGCGCCGCGGTGAGCCTCTCCTCGCCGTTCATCGCGCGGCCGATCGCGACCTCGCTGCTGACACTCGGCGTGCTGCTGGTCGGGCTGGTCGCCTATCCGCTGCTGCCGGTGGCGCCGCTGCCCGACGTCGAGTTCCCGACCATCTCGGTGACGTCGACCTATCCGGGCGCCGATCCTGCCACCATGGCGTCGTCGGTGGCGACGCCGCTCGAGCGCCAGTTCTCGCAGATCCCCGGGGTCACCCAGCTGACCTCGTCGAGCGCGCTCGGCACGACGCAGATCACCATCCAGTTCGACCTCAACCGGAACATCGACGCGGCCGGGGCAGACGTGCTGGCGGCGATCAACGCGGCGAGCGCCCAGCTGCCCAAGAACCTGCCGTCGAACCCGACCTATCGCAAGATCAACCCGGCCGATGCGCCGATCCTGGTCATTGCGGTCGATTCCGACACGCTGCCGATCATCCAGGTCGACGACTATGCCGACGTCATCCTGGCCCAGCAGCTCTCGCAGATCACCGGCATCGCGCAGGTCGTGATCGGCGGCGAGCAGAAGCCGTCGGTGCGCATCCAGGTCGATCCGGCGCGCATCGCGGCGCTCGGCATGGGCCTCGAGGAGATCCGCGCGGCGCTGATGAACGCCACGGTGGATTCGCCGAAGGGCAGCTTCAACGGGCCGAACCAGAGCTTCACGATCTTCGACAACGACCAGCTCCTGAAGGCCGACCAGTATCAGAACCTGATCATCGCCTATCACAACGGCTCGCCGGTGCGTATCAGCGACATCGGCACCGCGGTCGACGCGCCGGAGAACGAGCTGATCGGCGCCTGGCATCACGGCCGGCCGAGCATCCAGCTGTTCGTGTTCAAGCAGCCGGGCGTCAACGTCATCGATGCCGTCGAGCGGGTCAAGGCGCGGCTGCCCGCGCTGCGCGCGGCGATTCCGCCCGCCGTCGACATCTCGATCCTGAGCGATCGGACGCAGACCATCCGGGCGTCGGTCGAGGACGTGCAGATCACCATGGCGATCACGGTCGCGCTGGTCGTGCTGGTGATCTTCCTGTTCCTGCGCAGCTTCTGGGCGACCGTGATCCCGAGCGTCGCCGTGCCGATGTCGCTGGTCGGCACCTGCTCGATCATGTACGTGATCGGCTACAGCATGGACAATCTGTCCCTGATGGCGCTCACCATCGCGGTCGGGTTCGTGGTCGACGATGCGATCGTGATGCTCGAGAACATCTATCGGCATGTCGAGGACGGCATGCCGGTGCGCGAGGCCGCCTTCAAGGGTGCCGCCGAGATCGGTTTCACCATCATCTCGATCAGCTTCTCGCTGATCGCCGTGTTCATCCCGGTGCTGCTGATGGGCGGCATCGTCGGCCGCCTGTTCCGCGAGTTCGCCGTCACGGTGACGATCACGATCTTGGTGTCCTGCTTCGTCTCGCTGACATTGACGCCGATGATGTGCTCGCGCTTCCTGAAGAATCAACATGGCGCCAAGCATGGCGGATTCTACATGGCCGCCGAGCGGTTCTTCGACGGGCTGCTCGCGTTCTACAGCCGCACCCTGGAATGGGTGCTGCGCCATCAGCGGCTGACCCTCGCGGTGCTGTTCTTGACCATCGCGGCCAACGTCTACCTCTATATCATCATCCCGAAGGGGTTCTTCCCGCAGCAGGACACCGGCTTCATCTTCGGCTTCAGCGATACCGCGCAGGACACCTCGTTCGACACCATGAAGGCCAAGCAGCTGAAGATGGCCGAGCTGGTGGAGCGCGAGCCCAGCGTCGACGCCTTCTCGGTCACCGCGGGGCCGACCAACGGTGCGCAGACGGTCAATGCCGGGCGTTTCTGGATCAACCTGAAGCCGCGCGACGAGCGTACCGAATCGGCCGAACAGATCATCCGCACGCTGCGGCGGGAGGCCCTGGGGCAGACCGGCATCAAGCTCTACATGCAGGCGCGGCAGGACCTCAATGTCGGCGGCCGGCTGTCGCGCACTCAGTTCCAATACACGCTGCAGGATGCCAATCTCGACGAGCTCAACGAATGGGCGCCGCGACTGCTCGACGCGCTGGACAAGCTGCCCGAGCTGTCGGACGTGGCGACCGATCAGCAGACCAGCGCCGCGACCGCGACCTTGACGATCGACCGCGACACCGCCGCGCGCTTCGGTATCACCGCACAGCTGATCGACGACACGCTCTACGATGCCTTCGGTCAGCGCCAGGTCACCCAATATTTCACCCAGCTGCAGAGCTATCATCTCGTGCTCGAGGTCGAGCCGAAGTTGCTGAAGGACCCGGCGGCGCTCGACAAGATCTACGTCAAGTCGCCGCTCACGGCCCAGATGATCCCGCTATCGGCCTTCGTGCATGTCGATACGACGAGCACCAACTATCTCCTGGTCAGCCATCAGAGCCAGTTCCCAGCGGTCACTCTGTCGTTCAATTTGGCCGAAGGCGTCGCGCTCGGGCAGGCCGTCGAGGCCATCCAGCGCGTTTCCACCGCGATGAACGCACCGCCGACCCTGATTGCGACCTTCCAGGGCACCGCGCAGGCGTTCCAGTCGTCGCTCGCCACGCAGCCTTATCTGATCGCCGGGGCGATCGTCGTGCTCTACATCATCCTCGGCATGCTCTACGAGAGCTACATCCACCCGCTGACCATCCTGTCGACCCTGCCGTCGGCCGGCGTCGGCGCGCTCCTGTTCCTGATCCTGTTCCACTACGATCTCAGCGTGATCGCGCTGATCGGCATCCTGCTGCTGATCGGCATCGTCAAGAAGAACGCGATCATGATGATCGACTTCGCGCTGGCCGCCGAGCGCGAGGAGGGGCTGGCGCCCGAGCAGTCGATCTTCAAGGCCTGCCAGCTGCGCTTCCGCCCGATCATGATGACGACCATGGCGGCGTTGCTCGGCGGCCTGCCCTTGATGCTCGGCAGCGGCACCGGCTCGGAGCTGCGCCGGCCGCTCGGCTTCGCGATCGTCGGCGGGCTGCTGCTCAGCCAGATCCTGACGCTCTACACCACGCCGGTGGTCTATCTCTACATGGACCGGCTGAGCAACTGGGCGACCGGCACGCGCCGCGTGCCGCGCGCCTCGACCGCGCAACGCATGCTGACGCCCCAGCCCGCCGAGCACGACTGATCGGCGCGGCTGGCTCGGACCATCTAGTCGTTGACGTCATTGCGAATTATACATATTTTATGTAGTGTCCATATTGGCAGCGCGGTATGTAGAGACGATGGCGACAGCCAAACGCGTGGTTACGACCGCGGGAGATCTGGTGCGGCAGTTCTCGCACTTCAGCGATGTTGCCCTCGCCCAGCCGGTGGTGGTCACCAAGAACGGACGGCCGCGCAACGTCCTCATTTCGATCGAAGAATATGACCGCTTGAAGCAGTTGGATCAGCAGGCCTTCCTGGCTGCCGACACGCCGGAGCATTTCCTCGCCGACATCAAGAGGCTTGCCGGCAGCAAGGCGCGGTGACCGAAAGCCGACCGGTATGCGGCAGCGTCATCCGCTACGCGTATCTCTGGGCCGATGAGAGCGCGCGCGGACAGGATGAGGGCAAGAAGGATCGTCCTGCTCTCGTGCTCGCCGTCTCGGTTAAGGAAGTCGACGGGACCACGGAGGTCCTGGCGCTCGCGATCACGCATCGGGAGCCGGCCGATCCGGCCGATGCGGTGGTGTTCCCGCGAGATGTCAAACGCCGCATCGGCCTCGATGACGCCCCGGCGTGGATCGTGACGAAGGAGGCCAACGCCTTCATGTGGCCAGGGCCCGATATCCGGCCGGTGCCCGGCCGCACATCGCCGACGGTGGTCTACGGGCATGTGCCCGATCGCCTCCTGAAGCGCGTCGCGCGCTCCTATCTGGCTAATCGCGATAGGCAGCGTCGCCGCTTGGTCTTGCGCTCCGAATAGCTGCGCCGCGGCACGCCAGCGGAGCTCACGCCACGCGGCTAAAGAACCCGTCGACGGCGGTGACCATGCGGTCGGCCAGCTTGGCCTGGTAGGCGGTCTGATTCAGCAGCGTCTCGTCCTCGGGATTCGACAAGAAACCCATCTCGATCAGGATCGACGGGAAGTCGGGCGCGCGCAGCACCGCGAAATTGGCCTGGCGATGCGGCTTCTGCAGTGGCGTGAAGGGCGGATGCAGCTTCGCCACCACGGTCTCGGCCATCATCGAGGAATTGTTCGCGGTCTCGCGATGCATCAGATCGAGCAGGATGGTGCGCACCATCTTGGGGTGCTTGGAGAAATCGACGCCCGCCAGGCGGTCGACCTGGTTCTCGCGCTGCGCCAGGGCGGCCGCCATCGCGTCCGATGCCTCGTCGGCCAGGGTGTAGACCGAGAAGCCGCGCTGGTGCGGGTTGGGCACCGAATCGGCATGCAGCGACAGGAACAGCCCGGCGCCGCCGGCGCGCGCCAGGCGCACGCGGTCGGGCAGGGCGATGAAGCTGTCGTCGGTCCGGGTCAGCACCACCTGGTAGCGGCCGGTCGCTTCGAGCCGGCGCGCCAGATCGCGCGCCACCGCGAAGGTGATTTCCTTCTCATAGGTGCCGTTGACCCCGATCGTGCCCGGGTCCTTGCCGCCATGGCCGGCATCGACCGCGACGATCTGCTTGGGCTTGGCGACCCGCACCGCCTGCTTCTTGACCGCCGGCGCGGCCAGCCCGGGGCGCGCCGCGACCGCGCCGCCCGCCAGGCTCCCGACAATGAACGAACGCCGCTTCATGGGCCGACCGTATCAGTTGGCGCATCTCTCTCCGCTAATGACTCAACGAAGAGCGACAAGTAGCTGATTTTATTTAATTCAATCGCGCCAAAACGTCAATGACGAGACGCCGTCAGGCCTTGATGTCGAGCTGGCCGCCGGTCGACGGCTTGGTCGGCTCGCCCGCCGTGACGGGCACGTCGACGCCGCCGATGGTCACGGAATCCTGAGGATTGGCCGGCGTCGCCGGGTTGCCGAGGCTAGTGGGGACCGCCTCCGGCGGCGGGCCGGCGGCCGGCTCTGGCGCGCCCTGGCCGAGCTCGCGCAACGCCTCTTCCAGCGTCCGCAGCGGCCGCAGGAGATAGGGACTGATCGGTTTGACCACCAAAAAACCTCGTCGCGCCGGCGCCGCGCGTCCGCGTCTCGAC
>Ga0302324_100018735_pt1 | contig 13626 bp, 13 predicted proteins | sample Palsa_T0_1_FD_201949 | JGI IMG/M metagenome (GOLD analysis project Ga0302324, IMG submission 201949) | Peat permafrost microbial communities from Stordalen Mire near Abisko, Sweden - Palsa_T0_1 | ecosystem: Environmental > Terrestrial > Soil > Palsa > Peat permafrost | place: Sweden: Abisko...
ACGGCTTCAAGCCGTGCCATCTAAGCGCACCGCACTGGAGGCTTTAGCCGCTGAGGTTCGCTTGGATCCTGCGGCCGGGAATTTATAAGACGAACCAGTCCCGAAGGGACGATATGCGAAAGCCCGGCACGGAAGTGCCGGGTAAGCAAGAGAAGGCGGAACCAGTCCCGTAGGGACGACACGGGTTTGACGCAAACCTCCGCTGACGAATCCGCAACGTAAGGAAACCAACCATGCCCACCCGCCGCGACATTCTGAAATCGCTGACCATGACCGCCGTCGCCGGATCGGTGCTGCGCGTCATTCCACTCGAGGCCGCCGAATACGCCCACCGCATGGTGACCGCCGAAAAAACCACCAACAAAACCTACACTCCCAAATTCTTCTCCGCGCACGATTACAAAACCCTAAAAACCCTCTGCCAGACCATCATTCCCCCCGATCAAAGCGGAGACGCCGAAACCGGCGGCGCCATCGAAGCCGGCGCTCCCGAATTCATCGACCTCATCACCAGCGAGAACAAAGACTACCAACTCGCCCTCGGCGGAGGCCTGATGTGGCTCAACGAAACCTGCACCGACCGTTACGGCAATCTCTATCTCGAGTGCACCGCCGACCAGCAAAAAGAAATCCTCGACCAGATCGCCTACCGCAAAAACGCGAAACAAGATCCCAGCCTCGGCCCCGGCATCGAATTTTTCTCCCTGCTGCGCAAATTCACCGCCGACGGTTTCTTCACCAGCGAAATCGGCATCAATTACCTGGGCTACATCGGCAACAAATATTTAATGGAATTCCCCGGCTGCCCCCCAGTCCCCGAAGCCTGAGCCGATTCTCTTAAAGCCTTGTCATCCAGAGCGAAGCGAATGACCCCTACCCTCACCACCCCCGAATGAGTTTCCACCACAACTTCGCACGAGGTCCAAGGCAGACGCTGCCATCACCCAAACGGCTCCTCCAGCGACAAGCTCTGCCCCGTGAACAACTCCGCGCCGTTCTCCGTAACGTGCATATCGTCTTCCAGCCGAATCCCAAATTCGCCGCGAATATAAATTCCCGGCTCGTTGCTGGTAGTCACATTCGCCTGAAGTTTCGTTGTATTGCCGCGCACCAGGTAAGGCCACTCATGCCCGTCCATGCCCAGTCCATGACCCAGCCGATGGACAAAGTATTTGTAATCAGGTCCATAGCCAGCATCGGTAACAACTTTGCGCGCCGCCGCGTCGACGGAGCCACACTCCGCTCCCGGCTTCGCCGCTGCCAGCGCCGCGGCCTGCGCGCGATGCACAATGTCGAAAACTTTTTTCATTTTGTCGCCAACGTTCGCCGGCGGTTTGCCAATTACAAACGTGCGCGTAATGTCAGATTGATATCCCTCCACCACGCAGCCGTCGTCAATCATCACGATCGACCCTTCGCGAATCACCTGCGGCGTAGTCGACCCATGCGGAAACGCCGTGTACTCATCTACTTCCACGCTGGCCTCGCCAGGGAAGCCCAGTTTTCCGTAAGCGGCCGAAATTAACTCCTCCACCTGATTCTGCGTCATGCCCACGCGCAGCGCGCGATAAACCGCCTCGTATGCCGCCAGCGTGACCTGCGCCGCCAGCCGCATCAGAGCTATCTCGTGCGCGCTCTTGATCATGCGGCAGCCTGCGGTCACCGGAGTCGCGCTCGCCATCGTGACCGAAGGCGCAGCTTTCGCCAGGCCATCGCTGAAGAGAAAACGAATCGTCTCTTCGATCCCGACCGTGCCCGTGGCCAAACCGCGTTCTTTAAGTCCCCGGGCCACCAGCTGATACGGGCTCTCATCTTCCTGCCAGGTGCGCACGTCGGCGCGCGCGCCGTCCGGCGCTTTGGCAATCTGTTCGCGCGCGCGATCTTCTTCAAATGCCGGACACACATAAAATGCCGCGCCCTTCGCGGGCAGGATCAACGCGAACAAGCGCTCGCCGCCCCACCAGCGAATTCCGGTGAAGTAGTTCAGCGACGTGCCCGCCATCAGCACGATCGCGCCCAGCGCGTTCTCGCTCATCAACTTGCGCGCGCGCTCCAGGCGCTCCTGCCGTTCATCTTTCGAAATCGGAGTCGCTTCGGTTTTGCGTGATTGCAGCTGCGCCAGCGACGCCGTCAGTTCGGCTTCACCAGGTTTCTGCGCCGCCGCTGCCACCAGCGGACCAGAAGTCGCCGCAACCCCGGCCGCCGCAACTCCCGTCAAACCACTCACTTCCAGAAACCGCCGCCGCGAAATCATGTACCCTCCCCCCACTCAAAAATGAAAGCCCGGCCATTATAGGGATTGAAGAGATTCACGGGCACATCACAGAATCCTCCGCGTCCTCCAAGTGATTGAAGATGTTCGTAACTCGTTGAGTTCCCGTGCAAGTTGTTGAATGTTGGTAGAAGTCGTTGAAAACTATGAGCTATTGTTGCAATCGTGAATCTGAGTCGATGCGACGGAAGTCTTCCGGTGCCCGGAGGCTTAATTAGAACCCTCGCCAGGGCCACCTGCAGTCCCGTAGCGCGATCTTTGCTGACTGAATGATGATTTCCTCTGTCCGGATTGTCCAGGAGGCTTAAATCGAATTCTAGAGGCCTTTCGTTATCTCATCAGGCTATAACCAGATGGTTAATTCCGGCGTTCTCGAATGAAACTCTCTCCAGCCGGGCGGTGAGAGATAATCTGACAGATGGAAGCTGGTTTTCAATGCGCAGGCTGTGGCGAATGGAATTCCACTACCGTGGACGCGACCGCCGGCCGCCGCCAAAGCTACGTGGAAGACTGCCAGGTCTGCTGCAAGCCCAACATTTTGCAAGTGGAGTATGACGTTTCGTCGCAGGAATTCTTCATCCGCGCGGAACTGGAATGACGAAAAGCGAACGTCGGACGTGGAACCTCGGACTTTGGGGCTCTAACTGTCGGCTCCCGAAAGCCTTTAACCGCAAAGGTCGCAAAGGAAATGCCGCGAAGGACGCAAAGAAAAGCCGGCCACAATCCTTACTTCGCGTGCTTTGCGGCATTTCCTTTGCGAACTTTGCGGTTAAGAGCTTTTGGTCTTCAGGTTTGACGTCTCAGGTCTGGCGCCTGACGACGTGATGTTGAAGTACTCGCTCTCATGCTTTGCTCGCGCTATAGTTAGCAGTCCTATGCACTGGCGTTACGGAAAGGACTGACCACATGGCAACCAGTTACACAGGCGGTGGAAGAATGGTCGCGCACAACATGGTCACCACGCAATTTGAGCTGGATGGTTTCCGCGTGACCCGCACGCTGGGAGTGGTGCGCGGCATTGTGGTGCGGTCGCGGTCCATTTTCGGCACCATCGGCGCGGGATTGCAAACTTTGGTTGGCGGCAACATCACGCTGCTCACCAACTTGTGCGAGAAAACGCGAGCGGAAGCTTTCGACCTGATGCTGCAGCATGCGGCCGAACTGGGCGGCAACGCCGTGGTCGGCGCCCGCTACGATGCCACCGAGGTGATGCAGGGCGTCACCGAGGTGCTGGCCTACGGCACGGCCGTGTTCGTGGAACCTTCGAAATGAGAATTCGCTTAACGAGAGGCGCTTAATCGGCCGTGGTGGAAGAGCTTTTAACCGCAGAGGCCGCAAAGAAAGGCCGCAGAGAGCGCAGAGAAGAACAAAAGCGCAAATCAGATAAAGACAACGGCGGCTTTTCAGCTGCACCGTGGGGCTCGCATTCGCTGTGGAATCGGCTTGTACTCACGTAATCTTCCCGGCTGACTGGAGCTCTCTCTACAATTTGCTCACGGTGCGCATCAAAAGTGCGGACGCCGGGTTTATTTCTATTGGGGCGTGCGGTTCTGCCCGATTCGTCCATTGCGTTTGGGTCAGCAATTCGGACTTACGACCAACATACCGAAAGGAAATCGAATGAAAACTCTGCGACATCTTGCCGTAGTGGTGTTTCTTGTTGCCGTCTGCGCCAGTTTCAGTCTGGCCGACGAACCGGGGAAGCATCCCCATTACCTGCATGCGCTCAGCGATTTGCGCGATGCGCGGGCTCACCTGGAACGGATCACGCCTTCCGACAAACAGAACGATGAGGAGATGCGCGCGATTGACGAGATCGACCACGCCATTGCCGAAATCAAGAAGGCCTCGATTGATGATGGCAAGGACATTCACGACCACATGCCCGTGGATACTCATCTCGGCCACAGGGGGCGTTACCACAAGGCGCTGGAACTGCTCGACAAGGCGCACAACGACGTGGCTCGCGAAGAAGATGATCCTTATACGCGCGGGCTGCGCGATCGCGCCATCCACCACATCGATGAAGCGCATCGTACGGTCGATCACCTGATCATCAACGCCGCGGGAGACTAATCAGCTGTTTCGTAACTGTGTGGAAGCAAGGCCCGGCCACGTGCCGGGCCTTTTTTGTTCACGGACTTGTGGCGCTGCAACGAAGAGCAAAAGCCTGTAACCGCAAAGTTCGCAAAGGAAATGCCGCGAAGGACGCAAAGAAAACTTTAGGACTTGCGCCGCCTTGCGTCCTTCGCGTTCTTCTCAGCAGCCGGGGGCATGATTCGTTCCTCAGCCAGAAAGGACAGATCATTCTTTGTACAGAAAACCCGCGGCCAGTGTGGCCAGGATGCAGCCAATCCACATATCGAGCATCCAGCCGAAGGGAAGGCCGCGGCTGCCGGCGAACCATGTGGACTGCGCGAAATTGTCGGGCAAGCCCGCGATCAGGCCTACCCAGAAGCCGATGCGCAGCGCGGTGCCGGGGCCGGGGCCGAGCGTCTGGCGGACCCAGGCATAGAGATGCGCGAGAATGATCGCGCCGACAAACAGCAGAACGATCCACTGTACGGCGAACAACGGATAGCGCGGGGTCTTCAGAAAATATCCCGCCGCCTGCGCGGCCGCGTAACGCGCGTCGGTGATGATGAAGCGGCCGACTACAAAACTCCACAGCGTCCAGACCACGCCTCCGGCTAATCCGCCCAGCCAGATTCTGCTTTTGTTGAGTTTCATGGGATGCCCTCGTTCGATGCGCGGAAGTGTACACCAAAATTCGGGCTTCGGGCTTTTGGCTTCGGGACGTCCGTTAGGACAACAGGGCGGGGAGGACTTTCTGGCGCTCGGCGAATGTGCGGTGCATCTGGGGTCGGATCAGGAATCGGTTCGCGATGCGACCGGCGAAACCGAAGCCTACTTCGTAGTCGATTATGTCGCGGAGTCGCGTGCCTTCGACCCCGGCGCGTGTTTCTGTTTTGAATTCGTGGCGGTGATGCCAGGTTTTGAACGGGCCTTTGTCTTGTACGTCGGCGAAATGGTGGTTCCATTCGAATTCGGTGATGCGGGCGATCCAATGGGCGCGCAGCGGGAGGAAAGGGAAGATGCGGAACGAGGTGACGATGATCGTGGCGACTCCGGCCGCGCGCTCGGCCGCCGTGTGGGCGGGCGGAGATGGCGGCGGCATCCGGTTGAGCTGGAGGATTCTTGTAGCGCTCGCTGCGGGCATAATCCGGGGGAGGTTCTCGGGATTCGAGAAGAACGCGAAGACGCGGGGGAGCGGGAAGGGAGCCCAGTGCTCGAATTCGAGGTGATGCGGCATGAATCGCGAATTCGAAGTGAACCGATAAGAACTAGCTTAGGCGGTCCCCTTCAGTATTGAGAAGTCAAAGTCCCCACCCTAACGTCGCAAAGAGCGCGCCGTTAAGGGTGGGGCACCCCCTTGATATCGACGAAATACGCTTGTTCTGACGCTATCTCGCCCACATTTGCACAGGGAAAACCGCGCTGGTCGCGGGATGCAAGAAAAATCTGAGCGAAAGAATAGCGAAGGAACCGGAAGCATAAACGCAACCCCTAGTGGTCACTCGATTGGTTAACCACTAGGCTTCGTACTTTCCCAAAACGCCGCTTTTGCGGGACGTCAACCTTCAAGTTTGGGCTTGACAATCAAGGACTTACAGCTAAGATGTGGTACAAAGTGGTTGGAAGTGGTAAACATGATTTGAGCAGTGGGATTCTGGAGCTGATAAAGAGGAGCCGGTGGGAAACCGACCCGAAAGCACGAAAAACAGCCCGAACCACCCAAGCTTGATGGCATTTTGTGCGGTTTTTACCTCCCTCGTAGCAGTCGTGGTGGCAAACAGAAAGAGCGCTCCGTTTAAAACAACCGGTCTCCAAAGGGGCCCTTTGCATGTTTCGCGGCAATCATCCAACTCGGGTCGACGAAAAGGGACGGCTCAAGGTGCCGGCCGAGTTCAAGCGGGTGATCGACGAGAAATACGGAGTGCAATTTTACATCACAAGTTTGGATGGGAAGGTTGCTCAAGTGTATCCCTTCGAGGAATGGGAGCGGATCGAGCAGAAGCTGGCGGGGCTCTCCACGTTCAATCCTACGAAGAAAAAGTTTTTGGACCGGGTGAACTATTACGGGCAGGTTGTGGAGATGGATGGGCAGGGGCGGTTGCTGATGCCACAGTTGCTGCGGGAAGCGGCGCAGATCAAGGGCGAGGTTGCGGTGACCGGCAATCTGACGCATTTGATTGTGCGGAACCTGGGCTCGTATCGCAAACAGATCGAGGAAGAACAGTTCACGCCTGACGATGAGAAGACGCTCGACGAATTGGGCATCTAGTGGGCGAGGGATCAACAGACACCCCTCAGGGGGTTGGGCATGGTGGTGGAAGGGAAGCGCGGCATCTTCCGGCCAATCATGTTCCGGTTCTTTTAAAAGAAGCGATCGACTTTTTAGAAGTGCGGCGTGGCGGGACTTATATCGACGCTACGGTGGGGCTGGGCGGGCACAGTTACGAAATCGCAAAACGCCTCGGCGCACCGGGACATTTGATTGGGCTCGATAAGGATCCGGCGGCGCTGGAGAAGGCGGGCTTCAGGCTTCGGGCCTCGGGCTTCGGCGAAGCGGAGTCTGGGGATTGGCCGGAGATCGAGTTGCGGCATGCGTCTTTTGCGAGCCTGGCTGAAGCGCGAAGCCCGATCGCCGACGGCTTGCTGGCCGACATCGGAGTGAGCAGTTTGCAGCTGGACGATGCGGCGCGCGGATTTAGTTTTCAGGCGGATGGACCGCTCGACATGCGGATGGACCCGCGTAGCGAGCGTAGCGCCGAACAAGTGGTAAACCACCTCGACGAGCGTCAGCTTGCCGATGTGATTTACGAATTCGGAGAGGAAAGGAGGTCGCGGAGAATCGCCAGAGCCATTTGCCGGTCGCGGCCGATACGATCTACCGCACATCTTGCGGATGTCATATCAGCCGCGGCCCGGCCAATGAATCAGGCGGAGAGACGAATTCATCCCGCGACCAAGACTTTTCAGGCTCTTCGAATCTTCGTAAACCGCGAACTGGAGGATCTGCAGGCGCTGCTGAAAGCGGCGCCGCGGATTCTGAAGCCAGGAGGACGCGTGGTGGTGATCAGTTTTCACTCGCTGGAAGATCGCATTGTGAAAGATGCGTTTCGTGATGGGAGCAGGGAAGGTTACTTCAGTGTGCTAACCAAAAAGCCGGTGATGGCAACTGAATTGGAAAGCGATCGCAATCCGCGGGCGAGGAGCGCGAAGCTGCGGGCGGCGGAAAAAGTTTAGGAGCGGACCTCGGACCTCAGACGTCGGACCTCAGCAATTGGGGAGGCCGGAAGTGACCGGGAGGTCGGAGGTCTGAAGTCCGAGGTCGGGTTTGAAAAGTTTAGCTCCGGAAAACCTGCCGGAGTCCCGGCACAGCTGTCATGGCGTGCCGGGCGTCAAGATTCAGGTTGGTGACCAACGCGGACCGCAGGTTCGAGATGACGGTCCGCTGGGGCGGGATGGAAATGCGGCGTCGGACCTCGGACGTCGGACCTCAGCAAAATCGGCTGAGGGCTGAAGTCCGAGGTCTGAGGTCAGCTTTTGCGGGGTTCCGTGGTAGGAATCCAAACGGTTGAGGTAGCAGGTATGTACACGGGAAAAATGATCAGCGAGTTGATGGCGACGGTGGAGCGGGTCGGGCAGAGAGTGCAGCGGCAGCAGGCTGCCGAGCAGGAAGAACTGCGGGCGATTTTCGCGATGCAGATTCCAGTCGGGCCGGGTGACCGGGTGGGCCAGGTCTTTATGGGGGCGGCATAAATGGCGGCAGCGGCGGCAACATTTCACGATGCGGAGCTAGCGGCGGGGCTTCCGGCGGAACGTCCAGAGGCGGGGCGGCGTTCGTTCTGGACGGGCACGCCGGAGATCTACTTCTCCAAGGCGATCGACAATTCGCGGCTGGTGAAGATGGAAGATCCGCAGCGCAATCGGGAGATGAAGCATTTCGGCACGGCGCTGGCTTGCCTGTTTCTGCTGGTATTTACTTATGCCTGGCAGCACTTCAAGGCAATCGAATACGGCTACCAGATTGAATCGGCCAAACGCGAACTCAGCGAGCGCACCGAGATGAACCACGCCCTGCGCCTGGAAGACGCCTCGCTGCGCGATCCGGAGCGAATTGATGTGCTGGCGCGGCGCATGGGTTTGGTGCCGCCGCAACCGGGGCAGGTGATCCGCATGGACGTGGGCGCAGCGGAGGGTCAGGGGCCGGTGATGGCGAGCGTGGAGCCGGTGACGGGGATTCCGGGACGGTAAGGCGCAGCCGAGCTTCGCTCGGCACGGACGTCCGAGGGCGGCCGTCCCCACACGAACTTATCTGGCGGCCTGGGTGTAATCAGGCCGCCATGTTTGTCTAAGGCCGATTTCGATGGGAAAAGAATCCAGCTTGGGCAAGAACCGCCGCCTCTACTTTCTCGGCGGCATGCTCTTGTTGTGGTGCGTCGCGATTTGCGGGCGGCTGGTTTACCTGCAGATTTTCAGCTACGGGAAGTTCGTCAAGCAGGCGGGACATCAGCAGCAGCGCGCCATTCCGCTGGCCGCCAAGCGCGGCGTGATTTACGACCGCGCCGGCCACGAGCTGGCCATGTCGGTGCTGGTGGATTCCGCGTTCGCCGTTCCCTCCGAAGTGAAGGATCTTCCCACCGCGGTTTCTCTCATCACGCGCATCACGGGCGACGATTACAACGTGGTGCTGGCCGACTGCCGCGCGCACAAGACTTTCTGCTGGGTAGCGCGCAAGGCCAGCGACGAGACCATCGAGCGCATCAATTCGCTGAAGCTGCAGGGCATTCACTTCCAGAAGGAGCCGAAGCGTTTTTATCCGGCGCGCGATCTGGCGGCGCAGGTGCTGGGGTCGGTGGGGATGGAAGATTCCGGCCAGAGCGGCATTGAGCACGAGTTCGACGACGAACTGAGCGGGCGCGCTGGAAAAATGTTTATCTCGGTGGATGCGCACAAACAATGGTTCGCCGATGTGGAGACGCAGCCCGACCCCGGCGACAACCTGGTGCTCACTATTGATAAGAATATTCAGTACGTGGCCGAAAAGGAACTCGACCAGGCGATTCACGATACGCAGGCCATTGCCGGCACGGTGATTGTGGAGAATCCGCACACGGGAGAGATTCTGGCGCTGGCCAACCGGCCGACGTTCAATCCGAACCAACGCAAGCAGATCACCCCTGCGGCATTGACCGACCGGGCGGTGAGTTATGCGTATGAGCCGGGGTCGACGTTCAAGCTGGTGACCATTTCGGCGGCGCTGGAAGAAAAGCTCACGAATCCCGACGAAGTGTTCGACTGCCAGATGGGATCGATCGTGTACAACGGGATGCGCATTCGCGATTCGAAGCCGCACGGGTTGCTGCCGGTGTGGGGCGTGCTGGCGAAATCGAGCGATGTGGGTTCGATCAAGATAGCGCTGCGCCTGGGCGACGAACGCTTTTACAAATACATTCGCGCGTTTGGATTCGGGCAGCAAACCGGGATTGAGTTGCCGGGCGAAACGCGCGGCATGACCAAGCCGCCGAGCCGCTGGTCAAAAGTTTCGATCGCCGCGATTTCGATGGGGCAGGAGATCGGCATTTCGCCAATCCAGCTGGCGGGGCTTATCTCGACTTTCGCGAATGACGGCGTGTGGGTCGCGCCGCGCATCGTCACCGGAACCGTGGAGCCGCAGGGCACGCCGCAGACCGTGGCTTTTCATCCGGGAGCGTCGCATCGCGTGATTTCTTCATTCACGGCGGCCGAGATGCGCTCGATGATGCAGAAAGTCGTGCTCGATGGCACGGGCCGCGAGGCGATTCTGGAAGGCTACACGTCGGCGGGCAAGACCGGTACGGCGCAGAAGGTCGATCCCGAAACGGGCGCTTATTCGAAGACGAAATACATTGGATCGTTTGCCGGTTTTGCTCCGCTGAACAATCCGCAGGTCGTGGTGGTGGTGATTCTGGATTCGGCGGTTGGACTGCACCAGGGCGGCGAGGTCTCGGCGCCAGTGTTCCGGCGCATCACGCAGCAGGTGCTGGAATACCTGCACGTGCCGCACGATCTGCCTCTGGCCCCGCGTCATCAGCTGCTGCTGGCGAAAATGAAGAATCAGGATCTGGAGGAGGGAACTCCGGACCATCCGGGTGAACCGCTGGAGGAAGCCGGCGCCGGCGCGGAAGTGAATGCCGATGAGGCAACGCCGGCGGGCGCAGGGGCGCGGCGTTCAGCGGGCTCGGAGCTGGCCGCAAGCTCGCCCCGGCGACAGGCTGCGGCCGCGAACGCCGTGGTTGAAGGTCAGGCCGTGCAGGCGGCATTGCGCGAGCCAATTTCGAATGTGCCGAATGGGGCGGCGAGCAAGAACGCTCCGGCAAAGGTCACTGATACTGATGCGGACTCGGCCGCACAAGCTGCTGTACAAGCAAAACTGCCCGCCACCGGAACCGTAGTGTTGGACGTGGAGCAGGGCGGAATCGTGGTGCCGTCGTTCTCAGGGAAGACCGTGCGTGGAGCCGTGGAAGCGGCGCAGGACGCCGGACTGCAACTGGATGCGGTCGGGAGCGGACTGGCTAGCAAGCAGTCGCCCGTGGCGGGAACGCATGTCGCTGCGGGGGCTCGCGTTACTGTGACGTTCGGGAAGTAAAGTCAAAATCTTAACCACGGACGACACAGACGACACAGGGGACAGAGAGGGATATGCTTGAAATCCTCTGTGTCCACTGTGTCTTCTGTGGTTAGACCCTTCCGGTTTGACCGGCCGAAAAAGCGCGTGATACGGTAATCAGTCATACCGATCCCTGCGGCCACCCGCTGATTGAGGTTTAATTTGTCTTCTGTGGAGGCGACGCCCGCCGGCATCACAACTGCCATCCGCAAAACTGCGCTGAACGCCGTCCATCGCCAGATGGGCGCGAAGATGGTGGAGTTCAATGGCTGGGATATGCCGGTGGAATATCCCGCGGCGATGGGCTGCGGGATCATCAACGAGCACATGGCGGTGCGCACGGGCGTAGGCATTTTTGACGTCAGCCACATGGGCGACATTCGGCTCGCGGGGCCGCAGGCGCTGGCCGCGGTGCAGCATATTTCGATGAATGATGCTTCGCGGCTGGCGGTTGGGCAGGCGCAGTATTCGGCGCTGCTCTACCCTGAAGGAACGTTTGTTGACGACGTGATCGTGCACCGCCTCGGAGACGACGAATACCTTCTGGTGATTAACGCCGGGACACGGGAGAAGGATTTCAGTTGGGTGCGCGACCATACTGGCGAGTTCAAGTGTGCGGTGGAAAACCTTTCGGACGACTTCACCCAGATTGCGATTCAAGGGCCGAAGGCTGTGAATCTGCTGCAGAAGCTGACGGACGCTGACCTGAGTGCGGTGAAGTTTTACTGGGTGACGCGCGGCACGCTCTGCAGGCTGAGCAACATTCTGATCGGCCGCACGGGTTACACCGCCGAAGACGGGTTTGAGATTTACATTCCGGCCGATGAAGCGACCGGCGCGCGGGTATGGTACGAGATTCTGGCTGCGGGCAAGGAATTTGGCGTGGTGCCCTGCGGACTGGGCGCGCGCAACACGCTGCGCCTGGAAGGCGCGCTTTCGCTCTACGGGCACGAAATTTCCGATACGATTAATGTCTGGGAAGCGGGGCTGGACCGCTTCTGCAAAATGGAGAAGCAAGAGTTTGTTGGCCGCGAAGCATTAGAGAAGGCGAAAGCCGCGGGGATAAAGCGCACGCTCGTAGGCCTCGAAATGGTTGAGCGCGGTATCGCCCGCGATGGATACAAAGTGTTGGATGGCAGTGGAAGCGAGATTGGATACGTGACGAGCGGATCGCCAGCGCCGTTCTTAAAGAGAAATATTGCGCTGGCGTATGTTCCGCCGCAGTTCGCGGCGGTTGGGGCGGGAGTGAAGGTGGAGATTCGGGGTCAAGGCGTGGGAGCGGTGGTGGTGCCGACTCCGTTTTATAAGCGGCCGAAGAAAAGTTTTTAACCACAGAGGACACAGGGGACACAGAGGATTTTAGAAGCCAGGAGCTAGAAGCTATTATGTCCTACCCCGCAGATCGCAAATACACCAAAGAGCACGAGTGGATTCAGGTAAACGGCAACGCCGCGACGATTGGCATCACCGACTACGCGCAGCAGTCGCTGGGGGACATCGTGTTCGTCGAGACTCCTAAGGTGGGCGCGGAACTCACCGCCGGCAAGACTTTTGGCACGGTTGAATCGGTGAAAGCCGTTTCGGATTTGTTCGCTCCGGCGACCGGCACCGTGACCGAGGTCAATGCGGACCTGGCCACATCGCCCGAGAAGGTGAATACCGATGCTCACGGGTCGTGGATGGTGAAGCTGACGCTGAAGAATCCGGGCGAACTGGACGGGCTGCTCTCGGCCGCGGACTACGAGAAGTTCGTTGCGGAAGAGGCGGGACACTGACGGAACGGACCTCAGCCGTCAGACCCTGGACCTTTGAAAGCTCTTGCCGAGGTCTGACGTCCGAGGTCCGACGCCGCCTTTTGAACGCTCCAAGGCTCCTCTTCATGAATTTTGCATCCTGTTCAAGCAAAGCCCGCGCCGCCTCAATCCAAACGTCCTCGAGGCTCATCTAAATAACTTCTATGCGCTATTTACCGAAGTCTCCCGCCGACCGTGAAGCCATGCTGAAGGCGATTGGCCTGCGCTCGGTTGACGAACTGTTTGCGCCGATTCCCGCCGAGTATCGCCTGACCCGCGACCTGAAGATTCCGCGGCAGATGGCGGAGTCGGAAATTGTCGACTTCTTCCGCCAGCGTTCGCGCGAGAACGGCGAGGGCTATACCAGCTTTCTGGGCGCGGGCGCGTACTTTCATTACCGCCCCGTGATTATTGATTCGCTGATTTCACGCGGTGAATTTCTGACTGCTTACACTCCGTATCAGGCGGAGATCTCGCAGGGCACGCTGCAGTCGATTTTCGAATTTCAGACAATGATTTGCGAGCTGACGGGCATGGAAGTGGCGAACGCGTCGATGTATGACGGTTCCACGGCGGCGGCCGAGGGCGTGATGATGGCTGTCCGGCTGACGGGACGGCGGTCGGTGGTGGTGGCGCGCAGCCTGCATCCGGAATATCGCGAGGTGCTGGCGACGTATGCCACGCATCAGGGGATGCCGCTGTCGGTCGCGGGTTTCGGCGGCGATGGTCGGCTGAACTTGAAAGAACTCGAGAGATCGATCACGCCTGAAACCGCTTGCGTGCTGGTGCAGTCGCCCAATTTCTTCGGCACGATTGAAGATGTTGCGGAGATTGCCGAAATCGCC
>Ga0302324_100018739_pt1 | contig 13625 bp, 14 predicted proteins | sample Palsa_T0_1_FD_201949 | JGI IMG/M metagenome (GOLD analysis project Ga0302324, IMG submission 201949) | Peat permafrost microbial communities from Stordalen Mire near Abisko, Sweden - Palsa_T0_1 | ecosystem: Environmental > Terrestrial > Soil > Palsa > Peat permafrost | place: Sweden: Abisko...
TTCTCCAGTACCCGCCCGGACGCGCGATTGCGGCTCAGGCGCGAGGCGCTGAGCCTATCGAGGTCGAGGAGCGTGAATGCGAGCGCGATCATCGCGCTCGCGGCCGCGGTCGCATAGCCGCGGCCCCAGTACGCGCGGCCGATCCAGTAGCCGAGCTGCTCGCGCTCGGTCGCGGCCGGGCACAAGCTGATCGCGCCGACGACCATCGCGTCGCCGGCCGGGGTGATGGCATAGGTGTATCTGCGACCTGCCGCCCGGTCCTTAGGCTGGGCTGCAATCCACGCTTCGGCGGCGCCGTCGGGGTAGGGGTGCGGGATCAGCGCCGTCATTTCGGCCACTGCCTGCTCGCCGGCGAGCGCCGCGACGCGCGCGGCGTCGCCGGGCTCGAACGGGCGTAGCGCCACGGGGATCGAAAGCGCGCGCTCGGGAAGCAAGGATTCGCCGTCCCGGGAGAGCTAATCCCTGAAATTGTTGAACTGGACCGGAAAATCGGTGACGGTTTTTTTTACCAATGTGATCGCGTTCTGCAGCTCGTCGCGCTTAGCACCCGAAACTCGGACCGCCGTTCCCTGAATGGTTGCCTGGAGCTTGAGCTTGCTGTCCTTGATCGCCTTGACGATGCGCTTGGCCAACTCCTGCTCGATGCCGACCCGGATCTCGACCACCTGCTTGACCTTGTCGCCGCCGATTTTTTCAATCTCGGCGGGTTTGAGAGCGCGCACGTCGAGCCCACGCTTGGCGAGCTTGCCCAGCAGCACGTCGTTAACCTGCCTGAGCTTAAAGGCATCGTCGGCGTAGAGCGTGAGCTCGTTCTCCTTGTGCTCCACGCGCGCGTCGGACCCCTTGAAATCGAAGCGCGTCGAGAGCTCCTTGTTGGTCTGATCGAGGGCATTGTTAACCTCTACCTGGTTTACTTCGGAGACGATGTCGAACGAGGGCATGCGTGGCGCGCCTAAATGGAAAGTATTGAAGCTACCACGATCTGCCGGGCGGACAAAGGCTGCCCGCGCGAGCTCATAGCACGAATGGTCCAACCGGGCCACGGCCGAGCTATCGCCCTACCCAAGGATTGAAGCAGCGCGCGCCGCAGCGCTCCAGATCGACTGTGTTGCGCGTGACGACGGTGAGATCATGAAGCACGCTGGTCGCCGCGATAAGGCTGTCGATGACCGGCAACGGCGCGCCTCGCGCTTCGGACGCGCCGACTATGGCGCCCCAACGGGCGGCAACGCGTGAATCGATCACCAAGAGCCGGTCGCGGAACCGATCGGCAAGTTCGCGCCGGACCCATTGCTCGAGCATGACGCGTTTGGGCGAACCGGGTAGCTTGGCGATCCCTCTTTCCAATTCCCCAAGGGTGATGACGCTTAGGAATAGTTCGTCTTCGTCGCGTTCGCCAACCCAGCTAACAACGGATGGCTTCGGCCTAGGTCGTACCAACTCGGAGACGACACAGGTGTCGAGCAGCCAACTCACAACGTAACCTGCCGGCCCGTATCACGGCTGCGCGTAAGATCGAGTGATACCGCGCCCAGAGGCGACCTGCGAAAGAAATCGACGAGGGTTCCCCTCGATTTGCGCGTGAGCCGGGCATATTCCTCCGCCGTCACCACTACCACGGCGTCGTCACCTCGGAGCGTAATGACCTGCGGTCCTTCGTCCGCTGCCTTCCTCACCACCTCCGACAAGCGGTTCTTTGCTTCTTGCAGTTGCCACTTGCTCAAGATCCGACCCCCGTTCAATCTAGCTAGACTGGCTAGATTGTCGGCCAAACCCTCCAAGCCGTCAAGCTTCGACCTGCGTGTTACTTCTTCCCTTTGCGCGCAAGGCGGGCCTCGATGCGCAGGCGCAAGGCGTTGAGCTTGATGAAGCCGGCCGCGTCCTTCTGCTCGTAGGCTCCCTGGTCCTCGTCGAAGGTTGCGACGGCTGGATCGAAAAGCGAATCGGTTGTCGACTCCCGGCCGACGACCTGCACGTTGCCCTTGTAGAGCTTGAGCCGCACGCGACCGTTCACCGGGCGTTGCGAGGCATCGATGAGCGTCTGCAGCAGCGTGCGTTCGGGCGACCACCAGTAGCCGTTGTAGATCAGGCTTGCGTAGCGCGGCATCAGGTCGTCCTTCAGGTGCGCAACCTCGCGGTCGAGGCAGAGCGACTCGATGGCGCGGTGGCCCTTGAGCATGATCGTGCCACCGGGTGTCTCGTAGCAACCGCGCGATTTCATCCCGACGTAGCGGTTCTCGACCAGATCGAGACGACCGATGCCGTGTTTGCCACCAATCCGGTTCAGTTCGGTGAGAACCTGCGCCGGAGTTATCGCCACGCCGTTGACCGCCGTGATGTCGCCGTGCGCGTAGTCGAGCTCGAGCGATTCGGCTTTGTCGGGAGCGGCTTCCGGCGCAACCGTCCAGCGCCACATATCCGACTCCGGCTCGAGCGCCGGGTTCTCCAGAGCCCGCCCCTCGTAGCTGATGTGCAGCAAGTTCGCGTCCATCGAGTACGGCGCGCCGCTGCCGCGATGCTTCATCTCGATGGGTATGCCGTGCTTCTCGGCATACGCCAACAGCTTCTCGCGCGAGGTCAGGTCCCACTCTCGCCACGGCGCGATGACGCGGATGCCGGGCTCGAGCGCGTAGTAGCCGAGCTCGAAACGCACCTGGTCGTTGCCTTTGCCGGTCGCGCCGTGGGCCACCGTATCGGCATGGGTCTCGCGCGCGATCTCGATCTGGCGCTTGGCGATCAGCGGCCGCGCGATCGACGTCCCGAGCAGATACTCGCCTTCGTAGATCGCGTTGGCGCGAAACATGGGAAAGACGAAATCGCGCACGAACTCCTCGCGCAGATCGTCGATGTAGATCTGTTTCACGCCGGCCGTCTTCGCCTTCGCCCGCGCGGGCTCCAGCTCCTCGCCCTGGCCGATGTCGGCGGTGAAGGTGACGATCTCGCAGCGATACACCTCACGCAGCCAGTGCAGGATGACCGAGGTGTCGAGGCCGCCGGAATAGGCGAGGACGATTTTCATGTCAGTCGATGCGCACGCCGGTGCGCTTGATCACCGGCGCCCACTTGGCGGCGTCGCTTTGGATGAGGCGCGTGAAATCCTCCGGCGTGCCGCCGATCAGCTCGAAGCCCTGCGCGTTCATGGCCGTCTTGACCCCGGGCTCGCTGAGAATTGCGTTGATCTCGCGATTGAGCCGGTCGACGACCGGCCGCGGCGTGCCGTGCGCGACCAGCACGCCGTTCCACGCCAGGGCTTCGAACCCGGGATAGCCGGATTCGGCCACCGTCGGCAGCTCCGGCAGGAGCGCAAAGCGCTTGGCACTCGTTACCGCTAGGGCGCGCAATCGCCCTGCGCGAATCTGCGCCTGCATCGGTTGCATGACCGCGAACATCAGCTGCGTCTCGCCCTGGGCGGTCGCGGTCACGGCCGGCGGCGAGCCGTTGAACGGGACATGCACCATGTCGAGGCCAGCAACGGTCTTGAACAGCTCCATCGTCAGATGCGACGAGCTGCCGTTGCCGACCGATGCGTAACTGAGCCTGCCCGGATGGGACTTGGCGTAGGCGACGAGTTCGGCCACCGAGTGCACTGGCAGCGCGGCGGTGACGGCAAGCACGTTGGGCTGACTCGAGGTGATGATGACCGGCGCGAGGTCGGTCAGCGGCACGTAGGGCAGTTGTGCATACAGATAGGGACCGAAGGCCAATGGGCCGTTGAAGGACATGACCAGCGCCAGGCCGTCGGGCGAGGCCTTGGAGACGAAGTCGGTGGCCGCGGTGCCACCGGCCGCCGGGCGATCGTCGACGATCACCTTGGTTCCAAGCCGGTCGCCGAGCTTGTCGCCGATGGTGCGCGCGAGCACGTCGAGCGAGCTCCCTGCCGGCGCGGCGACGACCAGGCGCAGCGGCTTCGACGGCCAGGTCTCGGCCTGTGCCGCGCCGAGTGCCGCGAGCGCCAGCGTGAAGGCCAGCAGCGGCGTCATTGGGGCAGGTGACACACCGCCTCGATGTTGTGGCCGTCCGGATCGAGCACGAACGCCCCGTAGTAGTCCGGGTGGTAAACCGGGCGCAGCCCCGGCGCACCGTTGTCCCGGCCGCCGGCGGCGAGCGCGGCGGCATAGAACGCATCGACCTGGGATCGAGTTTCGGTCCGGAACGCGACGTGAATCGGCGGTACATTGGGCGTGCCCGCGCCGATCCAGAAGTCGGGCTTTGGCGGCACGCCGAAGCCCGCGTATTGCTCCCATTCCATGATCAGGGTGTAGCCCAGCGGCGCGAGTGCGGCCTGGTAGAACGCCCTGCTCTTCGCCAGGACGGTAACCACTACTCCGGTGTGATCGATCATCGGGGTTTCCTCATGGCTTGACGCGGCCGCAGACGAGATACTCGAGCAAGGCCTTCTGCACATGCAGCCGGTTCTCCGCCTCGTCCCAGACGACGCTTTGCGGGCCGTCGATTACCTCGGCGGCCACTTCCTCGCCGCGATGCGCCGGCAGGCAATGCATGAACAACGCGTCGGGTTTCGCCTGACTCATCATGCGTGCATCGACCATCCAGTTGGCGAAGGCGTGCTTGCGCGCCTCGTTCTCCGCTTCGAACCCCATGCTCGTCCAGACGTCGGTGGTGACCAAGTCGGCACCGCGACACGCGGCAACCGGATCGGAGAAACCCTGCCAGTGTCGCGTGTCGTCGCGCAGCGCGTCGGCTTGCAGCATGTAACCGGGCGGCGCGGAGACGTGAACGGTAAAGCCGAAGATCGGCGCCGCCTGCAGCCAGGTGCGGCAGACGTTGTTGGAATCGCCGATCCAGGCCACGATCCTGCCCTCGATGGACCCGCGCTGCTCGACCCAGGTGTAGATGTCAGCGAGGATCTGGCAAGGATGGTATTCGTTGGTGAGTCCGTTGATCACCGGCACGCGCGAATGCGCCGCGAAGCGCTCGATCAACGTCTGCTCGAAGGTGCGGATCATCACCACGTCGACCATGCGCGATACCACCCGCGCCAGGTCCTCGATTGGCTCGCCACGCGACAGCTGCGTGTCGTCCCGGTTCAGGTTGATGGCGATCCCGCCCAGCTGGTTCATGCCCGCCTCGAAGGAGACGCGGGTGCGGGTCGAGGTTTTTTCGAACACCATCGCCAGCGTGCGATCGCGCAGCGGCTGGTAGAGCTCATAGCGCTTGAAGCGATCCTTGATCCAGCGCGTGCGTTCGAACAGGTAATCGAGCTCGTCCCGGCTGAAATCCTTGAATTGCAGGAAATGCTTCGGCGCCATGGCTACGATCGGGGAGGCTCGTGCGCGCGGTGCGACGACTTAACCTCTGTTAAAACAGCATACTAGCACGAGGCGCGCGGCGGCGAGGACGGTCGCGCCGCGAACAAAAAGAGCGCCACGCAGGCGCTCTTTTTCGGGCGCCGAATCCTGTCAGGGCATCGCCTTGAGGGCGTGCGCCAGCCGATGCTTGCTGCGCGAGGCCATGTTCTTGTGCACGATCTTCTTGTCAGCGATGCGGTCGATCACGCCCTGCTGCGCCTGGAACACTTTCATCGCGGCCGCCTTGTCGCCGGCGACGATGGCCTTCTTGACGCTGCGGACGGCGCTACGCAGCGCCGACTTCAGACTGGCGTTGCGCTTGTGTGTCGCGGCCGATTGCCGGGCACGTTTCTTCGCTTGCGCGGTATTCGCCATAAATGCTTTTCCTTGAGTTTTCTGGAGAGACAAAAAAAGACCGGGCATAATAATCGTTTTTCCCCATTGTCGCAACCCAACCCCCCTCTGCCGACCGCCTGATGTTCGCCGCACCCTCCGTGTCGCCGTTCGTTTCCGACACCCTCGCCCCGCGATGAATCTGCTGCGGGCGCTGTCGACAGTGAGCGCCATGACGCTGCTGTCGCGCATCAGCGGCCTGGTTCGCGAGAGTCTCAAGGCGGTGGCCTTCGGCGCCGGCCTGCAGATGGACGCCTTCGAAGCGGCGTTCCGGCTGCCCAACATGCTGCGCCGCCTGTTCGCCGAGGGCGCCTTCTCGCAGGCGTTCGTGCCCGTTCTGGCCGAGTACAAGCAGCAGCGCGGCGACGACGCGACACGCGAGCTGTTCGGCAAGGTCGGATCGCTGCTCACGGTACTGCTGCTGGGCATTTCCGCGCTGGGGGTGCTCGGCGCGCCGTGGCTCGTTTACCTGCTGGCGAGCGGCTTTGCGCGCACGCCAGGCAAGGTCGAACTGACGGCCGACCTGATCCGGATCATGTTTCCCTACGCGCTGTTCATTTCGCTCATTTCGCTCTGCGGCGGGGTGCTCAACGTCTATCGCCGTTTCGCCATTCCTGCGTTCACGCCAGTCATTCTCAACCTGTCGATCATCGCCGCCGCCATCTTCGTCGCGCCGCACATCGATCCACCGATCACGGCCTTGGCCTGGGGCGTGATAATCGGCGGCATCCTGCAACTCACGCTTCAGATCTACCCGTTGATGCGGCTGGGCATGCTGCCGCACTTCCACCTCGATTGGCGTGACCCGGGCGTGCGCCGCGTGCTCACCAAGATGGGGCCGGCGCTCCTCGGCGTGTCGGCAGCGCAGATCTCGACCCTGATCAACACCCAGCTTGCGGCGTATCTTGGCGACGGGCGCATTTCCTGGATTACTTACGCCGACCGTCTCATGGAGTTTCCCAGCGCATTGCTCGGCGTTGCGCTCGGGACGATCCTGCTCCCGAGTCTCGCCAAGCATTATCACGACGAGAACCACGGGCAGTATCGGGAGCTGCTCGACTGGGGGCTGCGGTTGGTGGTTCTGTTCGCGTTGCCGGCGACCCTGGCCCTCGGTCTGCTCGCCGTGCCCCTGATCGCCACGCTGTACGAATATGGCCGCTTCACCGTCACCGACGTGTGGCAGACGCGCGCCGCCCTGCTCGGATACAGCGTGGGGCTGGTGGGCCTGATCAGCATCAAGATCCTCGCCCCGGGGTTCTACGCACGCCATGACATGCGCACGCCTGTGCGTAGCGCGTTCATCGCACTCCTCGTCGCGCAGACACTCGCGGTCACGCTGATGTTCCAGATCGGTCACGCCGGCTTGACGCTGGCGACCTCGATCGGAGCACTGATCAACTCCCTGCTGCTGTACCGGGCGATGCGCCGCGCCAATATCTACGCGCCGCTGCCGGGTTGGGGACCTTTTCTGCGCCGGGTGATGGTGGCGCTCGTTGTGCTGGCGGCGCTGCTGTGGTGGGCTGCGGGCGCGGACGAATTCTGGATTAACGCTGGGCTATGGTCGAAGGTGGGGCGGCTCGCCCTGGTGATCGCCGGCGGCGCGGTGACCTACTTTGGCACGCTGAGGCTGCTCGGCTTTCGCATCGCCGACTTCGACCGCCGCGAGCCGTCTTAAGACACGGGCCTGCCCGGCCGCGTCAGTTACCCGCACCCGTCTTGCGGTAGGGACAGTTGGGTTTGACGCACTCGGCGTAGAGATAGAGCGCGTGCTCGCTGATCTCGAAGCCGCGCTCCTTGGCCACCTTGATCTGCCGCTTCTCGATTTCCGGATCGAAGAATTCCTCGACGCGGCCGCATTGCAGGCACACCAGGTGGTCGTGGTGGCCGCCCTGGTTGAGCTCGAAGACCGACTTGCCGGACTCGAAGTGATGGCGAATGAGCAGACCCGCCTGCTCGAATTGCGTGAGCACGCGATAGACCGTGGCAAGACCCACATCGACTCCGTCGGCAAGCAACTGCTTGTAGACATCCTCCGCCGTCAGATGCCGGACCGCGCTCTGCTCGAAGAGGTTGATGATGCGCAGCCGCGGCAGCGTTGCCTTGAGGCCGGCATTCTTGAGATCGTGTGACGTCGACATGGGCTGTAGGGCGCTTCGCGAGCCGCACCACGCCGGCGCAGCGGAAGGTTCTTAGCGCTTATAATATAGGCTTCAACTGACTTTTGGCAGCACACTTGCGTCTCATGCGCTCTCTCTTCGGCGTGGCCTGCCTGAGCTGGATTCTCGGCGGTTGCACCTATTTCTCGCATTTCAGTGTCTACAAGCTCGATATCAATCAGGGCAATTACATTACCGTCGACCAGGTCGACAAACTCAAGGTGGGCCAAACGCGGCAGCAGGTCAGGCTCGTGCTCGGCACACCGCTGCTCTCCGACCCGTTCCATGCCAACCGCTGGGACTATCCCTACGAGTTCACGCGCCAAGGGATTACGATCGAACACCGCCAGCTGACGCTCTACTTCGTTGACGAAAAGCTCGCGCGCTGGGAGGGTGACGAGATGCCCCCGCCGCCGACCGAGGTGGCACGCGCGGGCGGCGGCGATTCCGCGCTCGACAAGTCGCTGTCGACGGCCCCGAAGACCGGCGAGTCGAACTGGTTGAAGGATCTGCTCAAGAAGCTCGGCTGGTGGGAGTAACGACCTCTCTCAAGGTGGCGGTCGCCGGTGCCGGCGGCCGCATGGGCCAGGCGCTGCTCGAAGCCGTCCTGGCCGAACCCGACGTCGCGCTCGTCGGGGCGCTCGACATTCCCGGAAGCCCGTTGCTCGGCCGCGACGCCGGCGAGCGTCTCGGCCACAGCACCGGGGTGCGCGTCGGGGCCGACATTCCGCTCGCCCTCGCCGGCGCGGACGTGCTGCTCGACTTCACGCGTCCCGAAGGCACGCTCGCGCACCTTCGCGCCTGTGCAACTGCCGGCGTCGCGGCGGTCGTCGGCACCACCGGCCTCACCACGGCCGACCGGCGCTCGCTCGCCGAGATCGCCGCCTCGATCCCGATCGTGTTCGCGCCGAACATGAGTGTCGGCGTCACCGTGCTGCTGCGCCTGGTCGAACAGGCGGCGCAGCTCTTGGGCGAGGGCTACGACGTCGAAATCGTCGAGATGCATCATCGGCACAAAGTCGATGCGCCGTCGGGGACCGCGTTGCAGCTCGGCACTGCGGTGGCGCAGGCGCTCGGCCGCGATCTTAAAAGCGACGCTGTTTTCGGTCGCGAGGGCTTGACCGGCGAGCGCCTCAAGGAAACGATCGGTTTTGCGACCCTGCGCGGGGGAGACGTGGTCGGCGATCACAGCGTCATTTTTGCCGGCAGCGGCGAGCGCCTCGAGTTGACGCACAAGGCGGGCTCGCGCATGAACTTCGCCCAGGGTGCGCTGCGCGCGGCACGCTTTGTCGCCGCCAAGCGCGCGCAGCGCGTCTCGGGTCTGTTCGATATGCAGGACGTCATGGGGATTCGCTGAAGATACGATGGCAAACCCGGCAACCCTGCCCGCATTCGATCTGACCGGCCGCAACGCGCTGGTCACCGGCGGCGGTTCGGGACTGGGGCTTGCCATTGCCCACGGATTGGCAAGGGCGGGTGCGCACGTGGTGATCAACGGTCGCAACCGCGCCAAGCTCGATGCCGCTGCCGCGGCGTTGGCGCAGGACGGCTGGAGGATCGCGGTCGCTCCGTTCGACGTGACCGATGCCGCTGCAGTCGAGGTGGCGATCGCCGCGCTCGAGGGCGACACGCCGCTCGACATCTTGGTCAACAACGCGGCCGTCAACCAGCGCGGTCCGCTCGAGACTTTCTCCGCCGAAGACTGGCGCGCGCTGATGGCCGCCAACCTCGACGCCCCGTTTTTTGTGACGCGCGCGGTGATTCCCGGCATGAAGGCGCGCCAGCGCGGCAAGATCATCAACCTCTGTTCGCTCGCGAGTGATCTCGGGCGGCCGAACATCGTGCCCTATGCCGCGAGCAAGGGCGGCGTGCGCATGCTCACCCGCGCGCTGGCGGTCGAACTCGCGCCACACAACATCCAGGTCAACGGCATCGCGCCCGGATTCTTCCGTACCGAGATGAACGCGGCGTTGACCGGCGACGCAGAATTTTCGGCGTGGGTTGCGCGCCGCACGCCGGCCGGGCGCTGGGGCGAGCCGCCGGAAATCGCCGGCGCTGCGGTGTTCCTGGCCTCCGCGGCCGCCGATTACGTGACCGGTCATCTGCTGGCCGTCGACGGAGGTTTTGGCGCGGCATATTGACGCCGCGGCGTGTCTTCATCCGACGGTCGCTCTTGGAGAAGCCTGTGAGCAACCCAGAGAAGGCGAGCGGGCCGACGCTCGCCGGTGCGTGTCTTTGTGGTGCCGTCCGTTACGCAGTGGCGGACGAATTTCTCTACGCCCTGAACTGCCACTGCTCGATGTGCCGCCGAGCGACGGGTTCGGCCTTTAAGCCGTTCGCGGGCATTGAGCGCGACAAACTGCGCATCACCAAGGGCGACGAGTTTCTGAAGATCTTTGGTGATGAAAGCGCTCACGATGCGCGCTGCAGGGAGTGCGGTTCTCTCCTCTACTCGGTCGTTCGCGATGGCCGTTACGTCCACGTGACCATGGGAACCCTCGTCGACGATCCTTCCATCCGCCCGACCAAGCATATCTTCGTCGCCTCCAAGGCGCCCTGGTTCACCATCACCGACGACCTGCCGCAATATGAGCAGCATGTGGTGGCCGCCGTATCGAGCAGCAGATAGGCTCTGGGGGCCCTACCTGCAGGGCTGTAACGACCCTTGGCTCGTCGCTTTGCGCGCGGACCTGCCGCCGTGGCCCGATTGAGGCGCAGGCGCCGTCGCGGTATAATCTGCAGCCTGCGGAGCGGGGCAGGCGAAACGAGCCTTCCCCGCTTTTGTACATCTGCCGTCGTCAACGAGGATTCACGCCGTGTCCATCGCGCCCGTCCCTGCGATTCTTGCGCTCGCCGACGGGACGTTGTTTCACGGCCAGGCCATCGGCGCCGTCGGCGCCTCTGCCGGCGAAGTCGTGTTCAACACCGCCATGACCGGATACCAGGAGATATTGACCGATCCGTCGTACGCGGGGCAGATCGTCACACTGACTTATCCCCACATCGGCAATACGGGAGTCAACGTCGAGGACGTCGAGTCGCGGCAGATCTATGCCGCGGGCCTGGTCATTCGCGATCTGCCGCGAATGGTGTCGAACTGGCGCAGCACGCAGGACCTCTCGTCTTATCTCTCCGACGCTGGCGTTCTCGGGATCTGCGGTATCGACACGCGCAAGCTCACCCGCAGGCTGCGTGAGAAAGGAGCGCAAAACGGTTGTCTCATGGCCGGAATGGTCGATGCGCCGGAGGCGCTGCGCCGTGCGCGCGCTGCGCCGTCGATGGCGGGCCTCGATCTGGCGAAGGTGGTGAGCTGCCGCGCACCGTACGAATGGTCTGGAAGCACTTGGGCGTTGAGCGAGGGCTACCGCCTGCAAGGGCCGACGCACCTGCACGTGGTCGCTTACGATTACGGCATCAAGCACAACATCCTGCGCATGCTCTCGGAACGCGGCTGTCGCGTTACCGTGGTGCCAGCGCAAACCCCGGCGCAGGAGGTGCTGGCTCGGCGCGCCGATGGCATCTTCCTGTCCAATGGCCCCGGCGATCCGGAACCCTGCGACTACGCTGTCGCCGCCATCCGGCGCTTTCTGGAAGAGGGCATTCCCACCTTCGGCATTTGCCTCGGCCATCAGCTGCTCGGTCTCGCGGTGGGCGGCAAGACGCTGAAGATGAAGTTCGGACACCACGGCGCGAACCATCCGGTGCTCGACAAGGACACCGGCCAGGTTCTCATCACCAGCCAGAACCATGGCTTCGCAGTCGATCCGGCGACGCTGCCGGAGAATGTGCGCGTCACCCACGTGTCGCTGTTCGACGGCAGCCTGCAGGGCATCGCGCTCACCGACAAGCCCGCCTACAGCTTCCAGGGTCATCCGGAGGCGAGCCCGGGTCCGCACGACATGGCCTATCTGTTCGACCGCTTCATCCGCATGATGGAAAAGCGCGCGGGCTGATCATGCCGAAGCGAACCGATCTCGAATCGATCCTGATCATCGGCGCGGGCCCGATCATCATCGGGCAGGCCTGTGAATTCGACTATTCGGGCGCGCAGGCCTGCAAGGCGCTGCGCGAAGAAGGATACAAGGTCATCCTGGTCAACTCCAACCCGGCGACCATCATGACCGACCCGGAGATGGCCGACGTGACCTACATCGAGCCGATCACCTGGCAGATGGTGTCGAAGATCATCGAGCGCGAGCGACCCGATGCATTGCTGCCGACAATGGGTGGCCAGACCGCGCTCAACTGCGCGCTCGACCTCGCACGCGAGGGGGTGCTGACCAAGTTCGACGTGGAGCTGATCGGCGCCTCGAAGAAGGCGATCGAAAAGGCCGAGGACCGCGAGAAATTCAAGGCGGCGATGACGCGCATCGGGCTCGCTTCCGCGCGCTCGGGTATTGCGCACAACGTCGAGCAGGCGCTTGAAGTGCAGGCTGACATCGGCTTCCCAGCGGTGATCCGGCCCTCGTTCACGCTCGGCGGGACCGGCGGCGGGATCGCCTACAACAAGGAGGAGTTCGTCGAGATGTGCAAGCGCGGGCTGGATCAATCGCCCACGCACGAGCTCTTGATCGAGCAGTCGCTGCTCGGCTGGAAAGAGTTCGAGATGGAGGTTGTGCGCGACCGCAAGGACAACTGCATCATCGTCTGCGCGATCGAGAATCTCGACCCGATGGGCGTGCACACGGGCGACTCGATCACGGTCGCGCCGGCGCAGACGCTCACTGACAAGGAACTGCAGATCATGCGCGACGCGTCGATCGCCATCTTGCGCGAGATTGGCGTCGACACCGGTGGCTCGAACGTGCAGTTCGCGATCAACCCTGACGACGGGCGCATGATGGTGATCGAGATGAACCCGCGCGTGTCGCGCTCCTCGGCGCTGGCCTCCAAGGCAACCGGTTTCCCGATCGCGAAAGTCGCCGCCAAGCTCGCCGTGGGCTACACGCTCGACGAGCTCAGGAACGAAATCACCGGGGGCGCCACGCCGGCTTCCTTCGAGCCGACGATCGATTACGTCGTCACCAAGGTGCCGCGCTTTGCCTTCGAGAAGTTCACCCAGGCCGACGACCGACTCACCACGCAGATGAAATCGGTAGGCGAAGTCATGGCCATCGGCCGCACCTTCCAGGAATCGCTGCAGAAGGCGCTGCGCGGGCTCGAGACCGGCGTCGACGGCTTCAACCTGAAGACCGTCGACCCGGAGACGATCGCCGACGAGCTCGCGTACCCGCGTGCCGAGCGCCTCTGGTACGTTGCAGACGCCTTCGGCATTGGCATGTCGCTCGAGGAAATCTACCAGCACACCAAGATCGATCGCTGGTTCCTGGCCCAGATCAAGGAGATCGTCGACACCGAGCTGCGCGTCGAAAAGGGCGAGCTCGAGGCGTGTTCGGCCGAAGAAATCCGGTCGCTCAAGCGCATGGGCTTCTCCGACCGCCGCCTGGCGCACCTGTGGCGGACGACCGAGGACGCGGTGCGAGTACGGCGCCACGCGCTGGGCATTCACCCGGTGTACAAGCGCGTCGACACCTGCGCCGCCGAGTTCGCGACCCGGACTGCGTACATGTATTCGACCTACGAGGAGGAATGCGAAGCGCAGCCGACCGATCGCAAAAAGGTCATTGTGCTCGGCGGCGGGCCCAATCGCATCGGCCAGGGTATCGAATTCGACTACTGTTGCGTGCATGCCGCGCTCGCACTGCGCGAAGACGGCTTCGAGACGATCATGATCAATTGCAACCCGGAAACCGTCTCGACCGATTAC
>Ga0302324_100018740_pt1 | contig 13625 bp, 12 predicted proteins | sample Palsa_T0_1_FD_201949 | JGI IMG/M metagenome (GOLD analysis project Ga0302324, IMG submission 201949) | Peat permafrost microbial communities from Stordalen Mire near Abisko, Sweden - Palsa_T0_1 | ecosystem: Environmental > Terrestrial > Soil > Palsa > Peat permafrost | place: Sweden: Abisko...
TCGCCCGCGGTTCGCAGCTTCTCTTCCACCAGGTTGCGGTAGTCTGTCACGCCCACGCGAGCGGCCGCGATCCGGTACGCCCGCGCATAAAACATATCGCTCAGGAATTTGATTGCATTGTCGGTGCGCTCAGTCAGTTCCCGCACATCCAGCCGCAGCGTGTTGAGCCGCTCCGCTTCGCCCGCCATCTTCCAGCGCCGGAAGAATCCGCCGCGATGCTCCAACATCTTATATACGTTCTCTAAGACGCGCGTCAGAACGTCGTCGTAGTGCCGGAACTCGAGCAGTTGCGTATTGGCGTACTCGAGCAACTGAATGGTGGGCGCGGCGCCCTCCTGGGTATCGTAAACCAGCGCCGCCACCCAGCCGGTCACTAATAAATCGGTTGGATAATAAGAGAGGCTCGATTGCAACACTTCGCGGCGCTCGCTCTCCGCCAGCGGCTGCGACTCACCGCGCACAATCTGCGCGATCTGTTCTCCGTGCTTGGCGAGCAGCACCGGAGCCGTCAATACCTGCCCGTCTTCGTCCACCGCCTCGCGCAAATGGATAATGTAATAATCTTCGCTGAGCCGGGCCGGATAAGCTTGCACCAAAGCCGGGGCCGCGCGCTCCATCCGCGACTGGATCAGTTCCGCCGTCCGCCGCTCGATCTCGGGCGCAAGAATCCAGCGATTCGATAACCGGATCAACTGCTCCCAATCGGCTTCGAATTCCATTTTCAATTCGACGCTGGCCACGCCATAGTCGAAGTATTTGATGCGGGCCTCGAACGTTTCGCCGGACTCCAGTGCGATCGGCTCCGGGTATTCGATGGCGGGCGGGCGCTCGAAGCGCACATACTCCGGCGCCGGATGCTTGAAGCTAGGCTGCGGCCGCGCTGTCTCGGCGCCCACCAGATCGCGCAGTTTCTCAATCCGGATCTCCTCGGCGACGTCGTACAACACGAACACCCAAAATGATCCGCGCAGCGGAGCCATCACTGTATTGTATGTGGCGCACGCACTCGTGCGTGCCGCGTTCACACTCGTGTGAACGCAGACTACTTATCGACTTCCGCGTATTCCAAGAAAATGTTCCCGAGGTTTGGCAACGATGACGACTGCTCCAGCGCCAGAACGATCGAGGTGGACGGAAATGTCCAAAGAACACTCTTCAGCAGCCGAAAATTCTCCCCTCTTTTTGTGTCCTCGCTGGCGGGAGCGCCATATTCCTGGATCAGCATTGCCTTGAGCGTATCGAAGTCCCGCGGCCCAGCCAACGGCGCGGAGCTTGGAAGCCCAAAAAAAGACCACATCCGCGCCACGCTAATCTTCTCGCTTCCCAGCCTAGCCCCCACCTGCACACCCATCTCGATACCACCAACCTTCACCGGCTTCAGGTCGAGCAGCGTCCAGTTGTCCTTGCTCTCGGGTGGAGTCTCAACAGCGTAGGCGGAACGAGCTTGCGCAATCGTCATGCCCCATTTGATTTTGTCCCAGCCAACCACATCTTTGGGTTTGGGCTGTCCATATAATGCAACAGCAAGCGCAACCAAGGCCCCAAAGCGCATCGCGATCATGCCACTTCCTCTTTGGTGCTCCTATGCCGGTCGAACCACCACGCCCACAGAATCAAGACGACCGAGGCCACGATAGCCGGCCACGCAATCTCGTTTACGCTGCCGGGAGGCGAGCTGAACCGATCCCCGATGTAAAACGCCATCAGCAACAGAATGTACGCGACGAACGCGTAGCGGCCGATCCGATCCTTTGCCCGCGTTGCACTCGCGTACATCCACACTCCCACGGCGAACATCAGCAACTCTACCGCCATGGTGCCGGCGATCGAGTTCCACAGCCCCAAACCGTAGCGCGCGCCTCCCGGAACCAGCGGCATGTCGGGCCGGTGCGTCACCCAATCCAACACCCAGTGGCTCACCACGCCGATCCAGATGGCGACCGCGCCCGCCCAATACCGCGTGATCGCGTAATAAACGGCCCCGAACGCCGTGGCCCAAACACACAGCATCAATAGACTGTGCGACCACGGATAGGAGACAAAATCGAACGGCGTAAATCGCGTATTGCCTGGATCGATCCGCACCTGCTCCCAACCCAGCAGCAGGAACACCGGCCACAATATGTCGGCAAGAAGCGGCGCCGCCAACAGCACTGCCTCCGAACTGCGCGGTGCGAACTTCTTAGCTGCGAATCCGACCGCAAAATGTCCGATGAACATGACTGAATCCAGTTAATTCACACCGGACATGAGTTTGATGGTCGGCCTGATCAGCAGCGCCAGCAATACCGCCGCGCCGAATGAAATCGCCGCCACCACACCGAACAGCTCCGGCAGCGGCATCGATTCGTATACCGACGCGGCAACCCCGGCCAGATAATCGCCGATGCTGATCGAAACAAACCAGAGCCCCATCATCATGCCCGCCACCCGCGCCGGCGCCAGCTTCGTCATCGCGCTTAATCCCACCGGACTCAGGCACATCTCACCGGCCGTTTGCAAAAAATAGGTGCCCGTCAACCACCACGGCGAAACCAGCGCGCCTGCGATGGCTTCCCTGGCCGGTGGAATCAAAAGCGTAAAGGCAATTCCGCCGAACAGCAAGCCCAAGGTGAACTTGGCCGGGCTGGACGGATCCCATTTCCCCATGGCCAGCCACAGCCACGCGAACACCGGCGCCAGAACCATCACGAAGAACGATGGAACGAATTGGAACCAACTGGGCGGAAAATCGAAGCCCAAGATCACGTGATGCGTATTGCGGGCGGCGAACAGATTCAGCGACGAGCCGCCCTGTTCATAAGCCGCGAAGAATATCGACGACGCCACAAATAACACTAGAATTGCGCCCGACCGTTTGCGTTCTATCGACGACCAGCCGGGGCCGAGCAGCAGCCACGCGAAAATACTCGCCGAGACGACGATTAAAACCAGACCGAGCGCGGCGGACACGCGCTCCGCGGTCAGCACAATTCGACCGGTCGACGCCAGTAATCCCACCGCTCCAAGAATCAGCGCGCCCGCAACCGCACTCAACCCGGCATTCCGTTTCAGACGCCTACCCGCTTCCGGACTCGCCGCGGGCGCCGGATAGAGTCCCGCCGATCCGAGATACTTTGCGCCCAGCACATATTGGATAAGCCCCGCGATCATTCCCACACCAGCCAGACCGAAGCCCAGCCGCCAGCTGATCCGCTCGCCCACCCATCCGCACGCCAGCGGCGAAAGCAGGCCGCCGAGATTGATGCCCATGTAGAAAATCGAGAAGGCCGAATCGCGGCGTCGATCGCCCTGCGCATAGAGCTGTCCCACCATCGTGCTCACGTTGGGTTTCAGCATTCCGGTTCCAACCATCAAGATACCCAAGCCCGCGTAAAATCCCTCCACGCCCGGACTCATTAGAAAAAACTGCCCCAAGACGATCAGAATTCCGCCATACAACACGGCCCGACGCTGCCCGAAAATGCGATCGGCAACCCATCCGCCCGGCAGGCTCAGCAGATAAACCATGGCCGTGTAGAAGCCGTAAATCGCGCCCGCTTTCACGACGGGAAAACCGAGGCCGCCCTTAGCTACGCTCGCCGTCATGAACAGGATCAGGAGCGCGCGCATTCCGTAATAGCTGAAGCGCTCCCACATCTCGGTGAAGAAGAGCGTCGCAAGGCCGCGCGGATGCCCGAAGAACGTAGCGTCGGAGTGGGTGGCTTCGAGCGTCGGTTTCATGTCTAAGCTGTAAAGCTAGCATGAATTCGGAAGCCAGAATTCAGGATTCAGAATTCCTCTCCCACCGAGGTCTACCAACCGGACCGTTAATGAAAATGCCCTCGACAGCCGGCTTCCCACGAAAGCTTCTGCTGTTCGCGTTAGTCGATGCCGTTACGGCCAGTGTCCAAGTCTCATGGCAGATAAGCGCTGAGTGGCCCCAAATTCTGATTCTGAATTCCGACTTCTGAATTCTGGTAGCGCAATGATACGAATTTCCTGGTGTAACAAGGTTGCGTCTGAGTTCCGTCATTAGTACGATAGGTCCTTCGTACACCCTTTGGGAGGAAGTTAAATATGAAGTTTTGGTCGAGCCGGCTGACTCTGTGGGTCGCTGGAATGTCAGTCGCCAGCCTGAGCGGCATCCCGTTGTTTGGCCAGGCAGGTACGCCCTTGAAAGGGCAGACGGCGGGAGAAGTGTTCAAGAACGTCACTACTAGCCCGCTCAAAGGGCTTACCGTCGATGATTTTATGGGAAGCATGGGCGTTATGGCAGCCGCTCTGGGATTTGACTGCGCGGACTGTCACACCGGGGCCGGCACCGACAAAGTAGTTTGGGAAGCCGACACCAATAGAAAAAAGATGGCGCGCAGGATGACGGAGATGGTCGCCGTCATCAATAAGACTAACTTCGGCGGCGTGCCTCTGGTGAGCTGCTGGACCTGCCATCACGGAAAAGATGTCCCCGCCACCACCATCGCTCTCGATAATCTCTACGGCCCTCCCAACGAAGAGAAGGATGACATCATCGCGAAAGATGACACGCAGCCAGCCGCCACCGCGATTCTCGACAAATATATCGAGGCCCTCGGCGGAGCGCAAAAGCTGGCTGGACTCAAGAGCTTTATCGCGACTGGAACGCAAGGCGGCTACGTGCAGGTGAAGGGCGGCGGCCAATTCGAAATTTTCGCCAAAGCTCCCGATCAGCGCACCGTGCGCGTCACCTACAAGGATGCGCCGGACCGTGGAAACCAAACCAGGTCATTCAACGGCAAAGATGGATGGGTGACGACGCCGCGCGCATTGCTGGGCGAATATGAGGTGACCGGCACCGAGCTCGACGGGCTTCATTTTGATGCCGAGTTGGCATTCCCCGGCCAGATCAAGCAAGTCCTCACCGATTTGCGCGTTGGATACCCCGACACCATCGATGGTCACGACGTCGAAGTAGTGCAAGGGCGCGGTCCAAGAAATCTGCTCGTGACGTTGTACTTCGACAAGCAGTCGGGCCTGTTGGTGCGAGAGATCCGCTACGGCAGGACGCCGATTGGGCGCGTGCCTTCGCAGGTGGATTACTCCGATTATCGCGCGGTGGACGGAATCAAGTTCCCCTTCCAGTACAAATTCTCGTGGCTGGATGGCCGGGATAATTACCAACTGACCGATGTGAAGGTCAACGTGCCGATCGAGGCGACGCGTTTCGGCAAGCCGTCCATGGGCTCGGCCCAGTAGAAGACCCTTTGTGGCGCACGCACTCATGAGTGCGTGCCGCATCGACAATCGTGTCGACGCCGACTTTTCAAGCGACTGTGTCGTCATATACGACAGACATGGCGATCGGGCACGGGACTGGATCCCTAAGTCGGTTCGATCGCTTCGGAGTCGCCATTGTCACGTTCCTCGGTTCCTGCTGCGGGTTTTTCCTTGCGGTGGGAACCGACAGCGCAGGGATGGCGATTCTTATACCTGCCGCTCGGGCCGGTGTCTCCCTGAGGCAAGTTCTTGAGACGACCCTACGAACAGTTGCAATATCTTTCTGCACGGGATCACTCTGTGGCCTCGCGTTGTACGCCTGGGACCGGTTTGCAAACTTCCTCACCAGAACCCTACGGGGCTGTCTTCGATAGGCGACAACCCCTAATCCCAGGGCGCCGCAGTGCGCTGCGGCGTCCCTACGCCAGCCGCCGTCCACACAACTTCTGCAAGATCTCGATCGGCGCATTCTCCCGCCCCGCCAAACTCTCGCGGTCCACGATCACCGTTTGCTCCAGCGCATATTGCCCCGACAAAACCGCATGTGGCACCACATCGGTGAACACCATCCACGTCGAGTCGGGCGGAAACTCGAACCGGTACTTCACGCAGCTCTCCTGATACTCGCCGTTAAATTTCAAATAATCGTGGAAGCCCAGCATGAACCGGTCATAGGCCGACCGTTTGGCCTCCACCCCGCCGAACGCCCCCAGCACACGGCTCGTCAGGGACCCCTTGGGATGCATCGCCACCGCCGCCAGCCCCGCGTCACTTGCATAGCGTGGCGCCAGCGCGCCCATCGGATCGGACGTCATCCACACCCGTGGTTTGGTCTGGTGAATATTGGTGAAGAATCGCAGGATCATATCCCCGCGCGTTGGGCGCGTCGGAAAAGCATCCACATGCAGCAGATCGTTGCGCTTCTTGGTAGGCAGATCGCGACCCTCCTCCTCCTGCGGCCGAAAGCTCGCAAAATCGACATGCGCCTTCTCCATGTAGCGCGGCAGCAGCTTCCACAAGAACGCCAGCGCACGCTCGGAATAAGACCGCATCGCTACACGCAACTTCTCGGAATCGGAAACCGCAGCAGGATCGAACCCGGTCACCCTGTCTTCCGCCGGCCGGTACGCGATGTTCTTGTGATGGCTGCTCGACGAAAGCCCGGTGCTCCGCAACAAGTCGCGCTCTTCTTCCGACAGCGCAAACGGCGTGTTCGGGAAGTACAGGATGTTGCCGCGCTCCAGCGCCAAATAGTTTTCCTCGTCCGGCTCGATCTCACTAACTGTAATTAGCTCCACAACGTCTATGTTAAACTCCCGAATTGAACACGCGTGTCTCCCTGTTCGTCACCTGCATCGTCGATCAGGTCTTTCCGCAAGTCGGCATCGCTATCACGGAGGTGCTGGAGCGCCTGGGCTATCAGGTTCACTTCCCCAAAGCCCAAACCTGCTGCGGCCAGCCCGCCTTCAATTCCGGCTACAGCGATGAAGCGCGCAAGATCGCCCGTCACTTTCTGGAGGTCTTTCGCGATTCGGAAACCATCATCGTGCCCTCGGGATCCTGCACCTCAATGATCGTGCACCATTTTGCGGACCTCTTCGAGCACGAACCCAAGCTCCTCGCCGAAGCCCACGCACTCGAGCCGCGCGTTTGGGAGTTCTCGCGCTTCCTGCTCGAAGTCGCCCAAGTCGAAGATGTGGGCGCGCGCTTTGACGGCGTCGTCACCTATCACGACAGTTGCCACGCGCTCCGCGAACTGCACATCCACAGCGGCCCGAGAAAATTGCTGGCGAAAGTGCGCGGTCTCACGTTCGCCGAAATGGGCGCGGCGGAAGAATGCTGTGGTTTCGGCGGAACGTTTTCCATAAAGTTCCCCGAGGTATCGGGTGCCATGGCGCGCACCAAGATCGATTCCATTCAGAAGACCGGCGCGTCCACGGTGGTTTCCATCGATTCCAGTTGCCTGATGCAACTCCAAGGCGTCATCGATCGGGCTGGCCTTCCGATTCGAACCATGCATCTCGCCGAGGTCCTGGCGTCGCAATGAACGCCCCTGAAGCCGATATTCAGCAAGCAATCGACGATCCGCGCTTGCAACTGGCGATCTACACGGCAACCGGCCGATTGATCGACCACCGAGCCAACGTCGTCAGCGCGGAGGCGCTCCCCCATTACCAGGATCTGCGCAGCGAAGCCCATGCGATCAAGAAGCACACCATCGAGAACCTCGACTACTATCTCGAACAGTTGGAATCGAACGTAATCGCCCACGGCGGCAAGGTCGTGTACTGCCGAACCGGCCAGGAAGCAGCCGACTTCGTTCTCGATCTCGCAAAGAAGCGCGGCGTACATATGCTGGTGAAATCGAAATCCATGACCAGCGAAGAGATCCATTTCAATGAGCGCCTGGAAGAGCATCAGCTGGAAGCCGTCGAAACCGATCTCGGCGAATACATCCTGCAACTCGCCCACCAACGCCCGTATCACATTGTCGCTCCCGCTCTGCACTTGACCCGGTACGACGTCGCCGACGTTTTCACCAAAGAGCTGGGGGTTGAGAACGAAGTCGTGATCGAAAAGCAAACCAAGATCGCTCGAAATGTTTTACGCCGGAAATTCCTCGATGCTGGCATCGGAGTCAGCGGCGCGAATTTCCTGATCGCCGATTCAGGCGCGATCGTGGTGGTGGAGAACGAAGGCAACGCGCGGCTCAGCACCTCTGTGCCGAAGATTCACATCGCCATCGCGGGCATCGAAAAAGCGATTCCGCGCGCGCAGGATCTCGCGGTGTTTTTGAATCTGCTGGGACGCAGCGCCACCGGCCAGCCACTCACGGTCTACACGTCGTTTCTCTCCGGACCGCGCCGCGAAAACGAAATCGACGGCCCCGACGAGTTTTACCTGCTACTGCTCGACAATGGCCGGACCAAGCTGCTGGCCGACCCGGTAAAGCGCCAGTCTCTGTATTGCATCCGTTGCGGCGCGTGCTTAAATCATTGCCCGGTGTACCGCAAAATCGGCGGCCACAATTACCCGTGGGTTTATTCGGGACCGATCGGGGCTATCATCACGCCGCAGTTTCACGGCGTCACCAGCGATACCTGGCTGCCGTTTGCGTCCAGCCTGTGCGGCGCCTGCGCCGAAGTCTGTCCGGTAAAAATTGAGATTCCGAAAGTGCTGCTCAAATTGCGGGAAGAAGTCACGGAGGCGCGACGTAAGAGTGATTCCGACGGTTTGGAACGCTTCGCCTTCCAGCTTTTCGCCTGGATCGCGACTCATCCGAAGATCTATTTGCTACTCGCAAGCCTGGGATCGATCTTCTTTCCTTTGACGCCAAAGATCGGTCCGTTGAAGAAATGGGCCAGCCAGCGCACCTTGCCCGAGCCCGCAAAACAGAGCTTTCACCAGTGGTGGGCGGCGCGACGGCCCAAATCATGACCGCGCGCGACCAGATTTTCGGCGATATTCGGAAAGCTTTAAAGAGGGCCGCGGGCGAGCCTCCGCTCTTCGAGGTAGCCCCTCTGGCAGCCCCCGCATTGCGGATCCCACAAATGGACCGCAATCTCTATGCTGATCTCTTCGTCCAGAAGTTCGAAAGCTTGGGAGGAACATCGTTTCGAGTGCGCAATACTTCCGCCGTGGTTCCTGCGATCGCGGAATTGTTGGTCCAAAAGCACGCCGTTGCGTCGAATTCGCCTTTTCTACGTAAGTGCGGCGTCACCGGACTCGTGCAGGTCCACGCCGGCTTCACCGATCGAGACCAGCTGAAGGAAGCCTGCGCCGCCGCCGACATCGGGATTACCAGCGTCGACTATGCGCTTGCGGCAACCGGGAGCTTCGTGATGCTCTCTAGCCCCAACGAGGCCCGCCTGATCTCGCTGTTGCCCCCCGCCCACATCGCCATCGTTCCGCGCTCACGCCTGCTGGCGAATCTCGACGAACTGCTCTCGATTCTTCCCCGCCCCGCCGATCAAACCAGTTCCATGGTCTTGATCACCGGCCCCAGCCGCACGGCCGACATCGAGCAAATCTTAGTTCGAGGAGTTCACGGCCCGGGAGAAATCTACGCCGTGGTGGTCGATGAAGAATAATCACTCCGCGCTCGCCGGGATGCGGATCAATACATATGCAATCGAAGCAAATCCGATCAGCGACAGCCATCCGCCCCACGCAGGGTAAAAATTAAACGTGACTATAGACGGAATTCCCGTCAGAAACAACACGGCCAGCAGAATACCGACGATGGCTTCGCCCGCGATCAATCCCGACGCCAGCAGCGTGCCTCTCTCTTCGATGAGAAGCTTTTGCTCGGCGCTGCGTGTCTCCGAGATGCGATTGAGTACCCATTTGATGAGCCCGCCGATGAAAATGGCCGACGTGGTGCTGAACGGCAAATACATTCCCACCGCGATCAGCATTGGCGATCGCGCGCCGCACAATAGCAGCGCGATTCCGAAGGCCGCGCCGATTCCGAGCAGTCCCCAGGCCATCTGCCCGCCCACGATTCCTTTGGCGAGTTGCGCCATCAATCCCGCTTGAGGCGCCGGCAATGCCCGGCCGCCGATGCCCCCCGTGTCGAGGTTGGCTTGGTTCAGCGCTATAATCGGCCCCATTAAAAAGAATGCCAACAAAATCACCGAAATGATTTCCACCACTTCCATCTTCCAGGGTGTTCCGCCCAGCAAATGCCCGGCCTTCAAATCCTGAATCAGCGACCCTGACACCGAGCAAGCCACGCAGACCACGGCGGCCACGCCGAGCACGGCCGCAACTCCCGAGAGTCCGGTGACGCCGATGGTCAGCATCACCAGCGCCGCGATAATGAGGGCTGCCAGCGTCAATCCCGAAAGCGGTTGGTTGGAACTGCCCACCAGGCCTACCAAATAGCCGCCTATCGCTGACAGCAGAAATCCCGTAATCGTCATCACCACCGCGGCAACGATGGCGGAGACGATCCCGTGGGTGTAGTAGTAATAGATGCCGGTGATCGGGATCAGCAGCACGGCGGTGCAAATCACCACCCAGCGGGGCGGAATATCGCGCTCGGTGGGATCCAGCGTTTTGGCTTCGTGGGCCGCGGCGGAGGACGCGGTGAAGATCCCCCGCAGCGAGCTCCACAACGACTCGCGCATCGAGAACATGGTGCTGGCCGCGCCCACCAGCATGGTGCCCACCGCGATGGGGCGCACCACGTTGAACCAGACCGAATTGGCGGCCACGGCTGGGTCGTTGCTGCCGATGCGGCGCGGCAAATCGGGATCGAAGAACAGCAGCAGCGGAATGAGGATCCACCAGGCGATGATGCCGCCGGCGACGTTGATCGAGGAAAGCTCGGGTCCGATGATATAGCCGATGCCGATGAGCGCCGGCGAAAGACTGGGCGTCGACCAGGGCACACCGCCGAAATGCGTAACGTCGCCGATCGGTTTCTTTTCGATATCGAAGTGCTGGATCACCGAGCGCGGGAACCTGAGAAAGCCCTCGGTGTATTCGCGAAAGATCTGCGCGCCTTTGTCGTCGGTCAGGATTTCGATCAGCCCGCCGAATCCCAGCGCGCCAAAAATGTAGCGCGGAGCTTTGCTGGCCGAGGCTTCGCCGGCCTTGACGATTTCATAACTCGCGACGCTTTCCGGCCACGGCAGCGGCGCGTCCACGCACAAAGGACGGCGCAGTAGAATGATGAAGAACACGCCGATCAGCCCGCCTACCAGCAGGATCAGCGTCGCTTCCCAATAGTGGGAACGCAGATCGGTCCACAAGCGCTGGCCGCCGATATCGACCATCATGAACGCCGGAATGGTGAAGATGGCGCCGGCCACCAGCGCTTCGCCCACCGATGCCGCGGTGCGCGTGATGTTTTGCTCCAGAATGCCGCCGCGAAACGCCGGGATGCGAAAAAGCGCCATCGCGATCACGGCTGCCGGAATGGTGGCAGCGACGGTCTGGCCGGCTTTCATCCCCAAATAGGCGTTGGCCGATCCGAAAACGAAGGCCAAGAAGATGCCGAGCGAAACCGCCTTGACGGTCATCTCCGGCGGCGGCTGTTTCACGGGAATCGACACCTACGCATGTTACCGCAGAGAGAGATGATAATAGGGTTTAAGGAACCGTTCATGGGAGCGCAACAGTCCGATGTGCCAATGTTTCAAACAGAGATTGTGCCGGAGAGCGGTTTCTTAAGCTGGTTCCTGCAGCAAATCTCGGCGCCGATGCCGATCTTGCTTTGGCTGCTGTTAATTTCACCGTTTGGAGATCTTGTCGCCCGGTGGATCAGACAGTCCGATAGCAACATTATCGACCTACTGTTCTTTGCCGTACCCAGCTGGTTCCTCAGCTTCTTCCTGGCGATTGCCGTGTACCGGTTGTTTGCCGGCGGCGCCATAATGGGCCGCTGGATTTGGGCGCTGCCGGTGCTGTTGTTGTTGGCAATGTTCTGCTGGGGACTGGCCAGTCAGTCTTTTGGCCGAACCCTCGCCGGTTTCTTATTGCCGGACTCGGAAGACGGGTGGCTATTCTTTGTCGCCACGTGTCCAACTGGCTCAGCCATCGCCTACTCGCTGGCTATGATTTGGTCGACCCGCCATCAGGCGTCGAAAGCGTCGGCCACGCGGAGCTCGGAACCGGACGACGCGAGCGGGGTCAAGGTTTCATCTTCGCTATAAGCCGTGACTGAGCGGTACAGCCCCTGCCGCGGGTCGCGATGTACGATGAGACGACGCGCCGCGACATCGACGACCCAATACTCGACAATTCCGGCGCGCGCGTAGAGTTCGGCCTTCGTGGTCAGGTCGAAGCCTAAGGTTGAGTCGGAGATCTCGACCACCAGGCGAAGATCGGCCGGGCGCGGATTAGCATCCCGAAACTCGCGCGACGGCCTGGCAAGCACCACTAAGTCGGGTTCCGGCTCGTTCGTCGGATTGTCCTCAGGAGCAACGTCGATTGGCGCTTCCGGGTTCACAAACTGTTCTCCGAAGATTCGCACCAACCAGGCTTGTACGGCGACAAGGGCATTCACGTGGGGACGTTTCTTGCCCATCTTGCTGATCAACTCTCCATGCACCAGTTCCAGGCGCTGCTGGTCCCACAATCCTGATGATTCAAGCATGGCGCACTCCGCTCGCGTCCAACGCTTGCGCGGCGGATCGGTGGGAACTGGACGGTAAGGCCTCTGGGTAACGAGTGTCGGCACGGCTCTACCCGAATGTTACCGCAGGCAGGATTACTGCGCCGCCCTCTCGGGCATCTTGAAAACGGCCCCATCCAGCGGAACGTTCGCTTCCATTTTTTCGACGGTGATCTCCATCGCCAGACGTCCGTTCACCAGTTGCGTGAGACTGAAGGGCATCAGCACTCCCTCCACCGGTTTGTAGTTGGCGATCTTGGATTCGTACAAAATCTCCTGACCCAGTTGCCTTCGCCTTCCTTCCGTCTTGACGGGCAGAAAACTCTTGCCGTCGAGATAATCGTATTCCACGGAGCCGTTCTTTTTGACGATCTTTAATTTAAAGACGGCCGCGCCTTCGATTTCTTCCTTGTCCACCAGCGCCACCGAGTTGCCCTTGGATTTGTAATCCACCAGGTTGCCGCCGATGAAGTCGGAGGATTCCTGCGCGGCGCGCGTGTCCGCTTCACTCGATTGCTTCGGTTCGGCGCCGATCATGGGGTTCAGGGTCCAGGCGGTAACGCCGTCGAAGGCTTGCACGATTTTACGACCCTGGAAGTCGATCTCCAGGCGCAACTGGTTCGGCCGCTTCACCTGAATGGTGAGAGGCGCTTCGGTCTGACCCAGGATGGAGGCCTTACCGGTGACGACCAAGGTTTGAATCGCATTGAGCTTGGCCATGCCGCCGAGAGCTTCCACATGTTTTTGAACGATTTGATCGGCGGTGAGCGGCGCTTCTACGGGCGTGGCCGAGAGCAGCAGCGCAGTGGCGGCGAGCATCGCGATCGGGATGGAGCGGCGCACGTCCTTATTGTATGGCTACCGTGACCGTGGCCGATGAACTGGCGGATCCGACGCGAATTTCGACCGGAACCGACGCCCCCGGCGGCAATCCATCAGGCACTTGCGCATTAATTTGCAGGACGCCGGACACCAAACCAGGAGCCGCGCCTTCGAAGTTGAGCTGGCAGACGAGGCCGCCCATGATGACTGAGACTTCGGCGTTGGGCGACGGGAGTGGAGCGGAGGCGACGAATCCATCCACGCTGGCGGGCGTGGTTACTCCGGCGCCGGTGGCGAAGATGCTCACCCAATCGCCGCGCGCGGCCGGTTTCGCGGCGGAGTTCACGCTGCCATCAGTGGTGTTCAGGATCGCGCCCGGTCCCTGGCCGGAACCATTGATGCTGAAGACTCCCGGCACGGTGGCGGCCACCTGCAACGTCACCGG
>Ga0302324_100018741_pt1 | contig 13624 bp, 10 predicted proteins | sample Palsa_T0_1_FD_201949 | JGI IMG/M metagenome (GOLD analysis project Ga0302324, IMG submission 201949) | Peat permafrost microbial communities from Stordalen Mire near Abisko, Sweden - Palsa_T0_1 | ecosystem: Environmental > Terrestrial > Soil > Palsa > Peat permafrost | place: Sweden: Abisko...
TGCAGCGCTTTCAATCGGAATCGTTGTCTTGTGCTGCGTTCCCTGGACTATTCGCAACTACGAAATCTTCCACACCTTCGTTCCGCTGCGGTCAGTGTTGGGCCTGCAATTATGGCTCGGAAACAATGACAGCACGCACGACATCTTCCGCGCCGAACTGCACCCGATCTACGATGCCGCCGAGCGTGCGAAGTATGTAGAGATGGGCGAGATAGCTTACATGCACGAAAAGCAGCTGCAGGCGGTTCAATACATGGAGACTCATCCCGCGCGAGAGGCGCATTTGATTGGCAGGCGAATTATTTCGCTCTGGTCCGGAGGCACTCCAACGCCTATCGCGGACTTTGTAAACATTCCGTCGCTGTGGTTTCGGTTCGTGCTGCTGTTCAATGTGATTGCCGCGCTGGGCGCCCTACTCGGTATCGTGATCCTATTTCGCGGCCGCAACGTGTATGCCTTCCCCGCCGCAGTCTTTCCCGTAGTCTTTCCCTGGGCTTACTACCTAAGTCTCGTCTTGCCGCGCTACCGCTTGCCCATCGATCCCATCGTAATGTTGCTCACCGCAATTGCAATCGAACGAATGTTGGGTTTACTTGGTCGAAGCAGGCCGCTTCGATAGTCAGCGGTAGGAAGAGCGCTATGGCGGAAGCGAGTGGGAGTCGAACCCACCTTCGAAGCCCGCGAAGGGCTCGAACGGCAGCTTTGAAGGCTGCGAGGACCACCGGGCCCCCTGCGCCTCCGTCCGTGGAATTATAGGGGTATGGCGGACAGCGTTCAACTCTTCGGGGAGCCGGCGGCAAACTTTTTGCGAGCGAGGTCGAGCAGTTTAGGATCCGTACACACTTCGTAGTACGCGCGATTCCCTTGGGCGCCGATTTTTGCGCCAGGCAGCAACTGGCGAACGAAACCCTTTCGAATCACGATGGGTTCGAGTGAATCTCCGAGCGGGACTTCGCCGAAATACAGCTGAACGCGTTCCTTGCCCCAAGGCATTGGGAAATTGCCGCCCATCGGCGCAAGTGCAATCTCCGCATTTAGCTTGTTGAATCCCTCTTCGTTGATTTCAATGCCATTCTGGTTGTACCGCACAAGCAGCTCTTCGCCTTCGTCGGCTTCCGCATCCTCCATCAACGTCTGCAATAGGTACACGTTGAATGGCGCTGGGTTTTTCTGAAAAAGGCGTTTCGCTATTTTTGAGGAGCTGGAGAGCCGATCTGAAAGGTTCAACGCGCGAGAAATCATGATCTTCGAATCACCGTCGGTCCAAAGCGACGGTGCGGAGTCCTGAAACGCGACGCCCACCCCGAGTTCCAGCGCTGGAAGGCCGGAACCGCTGGCTCGCTGATTATAACTCTGCGTTACCGCCAGGATTTCGCGCGCCAACACACAAGCCCGCGCCACGCCGCGCGTGGTGGCCCGCGTAGACTCCGTTTCATAAATAGCCAGAATGATGGCGTCGCCTTCGATAAACACCGTGGCGGCGCCGTAGCGTTCCAGCATGCGCTTCACCGGCTCGTGCAGGCTCATGCTGATGTGCGAAGCGGGGTTCATGCCGCGCGCCAGCAAATCCTTGGTGATGCCGGTGGAACCCCTCACGTCGGCTTTTATCACCGTGTGGTTTATGACGGGATCCTCAGCCGGTCGGCCTTCATCCGGGTGCAAAAATTCGTACAGGCTCTTGTTCGAGCGAGAAAGTTCGCGAGCGCGCTCGGAACGCACCAGGTTGATACGCTCCATCCACGCAGCGACCTGCTGATAATTTCGACGGTCGCGGCGGAAACGCATCAAGTCCTTGGCAAATTGCAACCCTGTGGATGACTGCTCGTCCGGCGTACTGCGGCGGATTGAGCGCGAGGCGTCGTCTAGACGCTTCATCGAAATCTTGCGCGCCGGGAATTGCTCCAGAATCGCCTCCACGCGCTTCGCTTCATCACGGTTCACCAGGGCTTTCTTCAGGGCCTGCAAGTGGACCGGCGGACAATAATCCGAATAGATTTTTCTTAGCTCGTAGCTCGCCAGCACGTGGAAAAGCAGATCGCGCTCCTCCAAACGGTGCACCCACTCTTGCAGAAGCTGTGTGCGCGTCGCCGGCGACGCTTCGCCCTTCCCCCCGGGCGCCTGCGAATCGAATAGTCTGCGTGCATTCTCGGGCTGGTTCAAATAGTCACCGAGCCGGCTTCGATATTCCTCCGTTAGGAAGTTCATGCGCTGCTTGGCCGCGTCAATCTGAGCGCCCAGCTCTACGAGTTTTGTTTCCAGCGAGAACGACTTCTCGTGCAAGTTTGCTCGCTCCCCGTGCGATTCGGCGGTTGCTCCTTTGCGTTTGAAGAGCCACGGAAAACCTTCACCGCCCTCCCCTGAGCGGCTCGTAAGTTCTTCTTGTTCTTCTTCGATGTGCGCCATCTCGGATCGCAACAGTCGCGCTTGCTCCAGCAGTCGCTCGTGAGTTTTGCGCGCCTTGCTGAAATCTTCCGAACTATCTCCAGTCAGAATCAGGTCTCGCACGAAGTCGAGCAGCAGTCCATCGAAGATTTCAAATCGATCGGGGTCATTTACGAAATTCCCCATCAGCACGTAATGCTCGAGGAAAAGATGGTCATCGTTGCCGCTGTCAACAAATAGAAAACGATTTTGCAGCAGGTCGTAGGCCTCATGGAAATCTTCGCCGAAAAGCGCCCGGCGCGATTTCGAAAGCGTGCCTTCTTCCACATCGTGCCAAACGCGGCAGAGCGTTTCGCCGACCACCCTGTAAATGTTTTTCTTGTCCGCCTGGATCTCGGCGATTTTTGAACGCATCACGTGAGCCTGTTCGCTGTGCTCAAAGAGCTCGCCGCGGCTGCGAATCCATTCCTTGCACTCTATAAGCAAGCTGGAAAACTGGTTGCCCAACTCGGCAGTGATGTGCTTCAGCAGCGCGAGCTGATGCAGTAGATCGGTTTCGATGGACTGCTGGAATTTTGCGCGAGTGAGAGACGCCTGCAGGATTTCTATCAGTATCTTTCGGAATGCGGCGTGTTCAGGAGTGCCGGACTGCTTGCGATCGTTGCCGTACACCAGGCTGATATTCACCGTCTGGCGCACCAGGTCGAGCAGATATTTCCGGATAAATTCGACGAAGCGCGGGCTCAGATAAACGTCATAATGTATGTTGTCAACACCTACGGTAAGGCCGGCCAGCCGAATTTCGGCCGTGTACGGCTCAAGCTTCATCCGAGCCGGATGGGCGGTCGACGGCGCAGTATAAGTTTCGGGCATACGAATACGGTGTATCCTGAGCCTTTACCAGGCGTAGGAACTCGTTTCCACATTTACTTTATCTGAGGGAAAATGCCGGACGCAATGGAGCGAGTCTTAACCGTTAATGCTTCGCGCGACAGCGCAAAGGCAGGCGGCGAATTCGGCATCGGATCGATCGACGAAAAGGGCGATTATGGTGATGATTTCGGCATTTCGACCCTTTCCGGCACCGGCACTCCTTCAAACGGCGCCGATCAGGGTCCCTGCCTCTATCTCGGCCCTCGCGGCCAGCGATGCAGCCGCCGTGCGACAACGGCTGGTTTTTGCGCGATCCATCAACCCGGTGCAGCAATCGGCGGAATCGCAAAGCCTTCGAAGAAACTGGCTGCCTCGCTCTTCGCCATCGTCGCAGTAATCTGGCCTTACCTCGCCGACATCGTTAAGGAAGTGATTCGCTGGATTCATGCCCATTGAGCGGCTCGGCGACCTTTCATTAGTTCTGGCGTAGAAGGTCGTTTGGAAACGCGTAATTCCGGGTAAAATAGCGGGCCATGCCAAAACTACTGGAAGGAAAAACAGCAATCGTTCTGGGCGTTTGGAATAAATGGAGCATCGCTCACGCGATTTCGCAGGCGTTCGTCCGCGAAGGCGCTACGCTTCTGCTTACGCACCAGAATGAACGCGCAAAGCCCACCGTCGAAGAACTCGGAAAGGAACTCGGAGTTGGCAATTACTATCCCTGCGATGTTCAGCTGCAGCCGGACATCGACGCTCTTGCCGCGTCGCTGAAAGCGGAAGGCCGGAAGATCGACGTGGTCGTACATTGTCTTGCGTTTGCGAACCACGAAGACTTGAACCAGCCTTTCGTGAATACTTCGCGCGACGGATTCAAGCTGGCGCTCGACGTCAGCGCCTATTCGCTGGTAGCTGTCTCCAAAGCGCTCGCGCCTCTGATGACCGACGGTGGCTCAATCATGACCCTCACCTACCTTGGCTCTACGCGGGTAGTTACCAACTACAACGTGATGGGTGTAGCCAAGGCAGCACTCGAAATGTCGATGAAATATCTAGCGAGCGAATTGGGAGCCGGCAAAATACGCGTGAACGCAATTTCCGCCGGCCCCATCAAAACAATATCCGCCCGCGGAATTAAAGATTTTTCAAAGGTTCTCGATTTCGTTCAGCAGCACGCACCACTACGCCGCAATACTGATCCCGCGGAAGTTGCCGATGCAGCCGTGTTTCTAGCGAGCGATCTCGGCCGCGGTGTCACCGGAAATGTGCTTTACGTCGATTCCGGATTCCAAATCATGGGTTTGTAAGCGGGCATCGAAAACCCCGACGAGTGTTTCGTACAGCGTCTTAACGCAAAACGTCTTCGTCATCCTCGATTGAAATTCTGCGAGTATCCTCCGCAACGTGCTCCAGCTGAATCCGAACGACAGGCCAATCCACGCGCAGCGCAAACCTTTCCGGCCATTCAACAATCACGACTGCATCTTCCGAAAATACATCTTCGAGCCCGAGCGTCTCCAGATCGTGAAGCCCGGAGATTCGGTACAAATCCACGTGATATACGCGCGCCTCGTGATCGTATCGGTGGACAAGCGTGAATGTAGGGCTGGTGACCTCGTCTTCGGTGGCAGCACCGATTCCACTGACGATTCCCTTTGTGAGCGTGGTCTTACCGGCACCCAGATCTCCCGACAAAAGAACCAACACTCGCGGCTTGAGTCGCGCGCCAATTTCGCGGCCACGCGCTATGGTTTCCTCGGAGGAATGCGTCGTCAGTTCGGTCCTAGCCACGGTCGGACGCCGCATAAAATTGTTGGTAAGCTCGCGGAATTGCCCGAATCAAGTCGCTCGCCAGCAGAGGCGCTTCGCTGAAATCTGCATAGGCTATGTCGCCGGCCAAACCATGCAGATAAACTCCAAATGCCAGAACTCGCTCCCATTGCTCGGTACCGAATTGTGCAGTTAGTGCCGCAAGCATTCCGGTCAAAACGTCGCCCGTTCCGCCCGTGCCCATACCAGGATTGCCCGTCGAGTTGATGAACGCGCCTCCATCCGGCGCGGCAATGATAGTGTTGTGGCCTTTCAGAACGACATATGCGTTCCATGCCTCCGCAGACTGAAGCGCTAGCTGCGTGCGACGCTCCTGAACCTCACCCGTTTTCAAGCCAGTGAGCCGCGCCATTTCTCCCGGATGCGGCGTGACGGCGATAAATCCCTGCAGCCCCTTCAACTCCATCGCGCGACCTGCAAACGCATTCAATCCGTCGGCATCGAGAACGACCGGTACGGAGCTTCGCTTACCCACCACCGTACGAATAAATCGCTGAGTTTCCTCCTGCGTGGAAAGTCCCGGGCCAATCGCCAAAGCTCTCTTCCCTTTTGCTATGGCATCGAAGCGCCCGTCCTCAAGGCTGCGTAGTGAAACGGTTCCCGCGTTGGTGGCGGCGAGCGGCTCCGTCATAATTTCCGGAGTGTGCGCGGCCACGATCGGCAACACCGGCTCGGGCGTAGCCACCGTCACAAGTCCAGCTCCTGCGCGCAAAGCCGCCCAGGAGGCCAGGACCGCAGCGCCACTCTTGCCCACCGAGCCCGCCACGATCAACGCGTGTCCGTAGTCACCCTTATTCCCGTCTGGTTTTCGCCGCGCAGCAAATTGTTCGAACTCGCTCGGCTCGGCCCAGCGAAGACGCCCGCCGCCAACCTTCGAAATTAAATCCGGCGGCGAACCGATCTCGCGGACAATTAATTGGCCCACATTTTCGCTAGCCTTGCCTTGAAACATTCCCAGCTTGGGAGCTGTGAACGTGACTGTATAATCCGCCACAATCGCTCCGCCCTGAATTTCGCCCGTATCCGCCTGCAGTCCCGAAGGGATGTCCACCGCTACAACCGTCGGTCCGCCAGTGCGCTCGTTTACAATCCCAATCACGTCGCGCAGCAGTCCCTCCACCGGTCCGCGAACTCCCGTTCCCAATAACGCGTCGATCAGAATGTCGCACGAGCGAAGCTTTGCCCTCCAATCACCCAGTTCGGCTGAATTTCGCACTACGTGTAGTTCGCCGGAAGCGTTCTCCCATCGCCGGAGGTTGTCTTGTGCCTCCCCTTTCATCTCTCTCGGATCGCAGAACAGGATCACTTCAGGCGTAGCGCCCATATCGAGCAGTTGTCGCGCTACCACAAAGCCGTCCCCGCCGTTATTTCCCTTGCCGCAAAGAACAAATATCAGGCGCCGCTCCAAATCCGAAAAATGTTGCCGAATAAATTGTGCAACGCTTCTTCCGGCATTTTCCATCAAGAGAGCGCTCGGAATACCGTAACTCTCCGTCGTCAGGCGGTCCACTTCCCGCGTTTCCGCTGCTGTCAGAATTTTCAAGGTTTGCGACTCATCGAGCTTTGGCTCCCGCCAGAAACAGAAAACGTGGGTTTAAAGGTCCCGTTGCAAGATTCAGGCCGGCGCTACAGCATCCACCCGCCGCTGACGTTCAGCACTTGTCCGGTAATGAAATCCGCTCCGTCGGAAGCAAAGAATTTCACAGCCGTGGAAACATCTTCAGCCGATGGCGGCCGTCCTATCGGCGATCGCGCGTCGTGCATCCGGCGCGCTTCCTCGGCAGTTAGTTCCCTCTCGTCGATATTCGAAGGGTTGATGACGTTGACAGTAATTCCGTGCTTAGCTTCCTCCACTGCAAGCGATCTCGAAAACGAAACGACCGCAGCCTTCGCCGCTGCATACGCTGAAATCGTACCTTGGCCAAAGCTGCGTTCAGCGCCCAAAGCGCCCAAGCTGATAATTCGGCCCCAGTGATGGCGCCGCATCTCGGGCAGCGCCGCTTTGCTTGCATAGAAAACGCTGAAAAGATTTGAAGTGAAAACATCTCTCCACTCTTCCACCGAGCTTTCCGCCACTGACTTCCAATTGAAGTCGCCCACGTTGTTGATCAAAATATCCAGTCGGCCAAAACGCTCGACAACTTTGTCCACGAGAAACTGTACTTTCGACGGATCCGCGGAATCGGCCTCGATCGCAAAACATTCCGTGCCGCGTTCCTGTAGTTGCCGCAAAGTATTCTGCGCCGCGGTTTTGTTCGAACGGTAGGAAATAGCAATGCGCACACCTTCGCGAGCCAGTCCCAGCGCTATCCCTTTACCAATTCCCCGGCTACCGCCCGTAATAAGCGCCGTTCGTTCGTTTAGAGGCAATCTCTACCTGCCTTCCGTTGACCCGCTAGTATAATAAAAATCTCTTCCGCTCGTGCTATCCCATATGCGCAACAACCACGGTGATATCGTCGGCCTGCTCCGGTGTTCCAGCCCATTGTTCGGCCGCGGCGATCAGATTTTCCGCTAAGCGCTGCGGCGGTAGATTTACCTGACGAAGTATCTCAGCTCGCACGCGCTGCCGCCCGAACTCTTCTCCGTACACGTTTTCCGGCTCCGTTAATCCGTCGCTGAACAGCACCAGCAGGCTGCCCGGCTCCACTTTAATCACACCCTGCGTGAAAGGGTACTCCTCGAAGAGCCCGACTACCGTGCCGCCCTCTTCCAGTTCCTGCACGTTGCCGTCATGCACAAAAAAAGGCGCAAGATGTCCGGCATTTGTGTAAGTCAGCGTCCGCGCCTGCTCGTCATAAACCGCATAGAAAAACGTCGCGTAGCGATCGTCAGACGTGTTCCTGAAGAGGTGCCTGTTCAACTTCGACACAAGGTCGCAGGTCCCACCCTGACCATCGAGCATCGCCGTGCTCCGTAATGCGGCCTGTAGGCTCGCCATCAACAAAGCCGCAAAAATTCCTTTTCCGCTGATATCTGCGAGCGCGATGCCCAGCCGGTTCGGCCCCAACCTGATGAAGTCGTAATAATCGCCGCTCACCACGCGCGCAGGCCGGCAGATCGCTCCCAATAGAAGTCCTGGAAGCGAAGGAAGCGATTGCGGAAAAAGCTGCGCTTGAACTTCGCGCGCGATGGATATCTCATTTTCAAGGCGCTGGCGCTGCCGCTGTTCTTCGATTAACTCAGCAATCGAGCTGGTCATTTCATTGAACGATTCGCCCAACGCGCCGAGCTGATCTCGCTGTCGCACGCGAACTCGTTTGCTGAAATCTCCCCGCCGCACACGGAGCGTCGCTTCGTAAAGGTCGCCGACCGAAGTTGTGATCGTCCGCGTAAGGACCACGCCTGTAACCAGCGCTGTAATTTCCAACAACAGAAAAATGACGCCCGCTACTACCAGCACCTCCACCAGCACCGGCCCTACGTCCCCTACGGACGTCAAGAGTTGCCGGTTCACTGCCGACGGCCGCAGCGAAAACGACGCGAAAATCGCTACCGGCCCTTTATCTTTCTCTGCCTCCATGTGCGACAGTTCGATCGTGGACGCGCCGCCCACCGGCACATCCAGGAAATTCGCAGGCGGAGGGAGAACGCGCCGCTTGCTGGAGACTTCTTCGCCCGGAACATACTCGCGTCCATTGAAATTAAAAGTAGAGCGGGTACCTGGTGTGTTTCCCGCCAGCCGCAGAAAATTCAATTTAATAGGGCCAAGTTCCGAAGAAAGCCCGTCTAGAAAAGCCGAATTCACTGGCTCCGCCACTAGAATCGTTACCGGGACGCTCGGGCCGTCGAGCTTTAGCGCGCAGGCGATCAGCGATTTCCCATCCCATTCCACCAGGCCCGCAAATCTCTGACCGTCGCCCTTTTCAACCAAATGTTTGCCGCGGTTTAAATACACGTTCAAGTCGGGGCTTTCTGTCCGCTCCGCTGCGAGTAGGCGCGCCACATCCGGTTTCGACAATATCGATTCATCCTCGGGCGAAACCCCTTTTGCAGCTTCTTGTTGGATAGCCGCGGCGAAAGCGTCCGCGTCTGCCGCAACCGCATTGATGCGCGCCTGCAAATCGTCGTGAAGAAGATGCGCTCCAAGCTGCAGATATAGGCCATAGAGGCCTACGCCCGCCATCGAGAACAGCAAAATGATTGGCACCACCGCGATGAACACATACGCCACGATCAAGCGGTTGCGCAACGGCCACATCACCTGCGTGCGGAACCACGGAATCAGTCGGATCACCAGATAGATGATCGCCAGAAAACTCAAAAAACTCAGAAAACCTGAGTACGGCACACTCGTTCCTAGCGCGGCAATCACACGGACCACTACGCTCAAGAGAAGAATCCCCAGCGCGACGCGATCGATCGGCGAAGTCTTGCGCAACCACACGAAGAAATGGCGTGAAGAAGTCGGAGCCAAGTTTAGAGTTCCCGGAGGTCAGTATATCGTGGCGAGCGAAAGTTGGTGCCGGGAAACTGCAGATGTGGCGTCTGCCGCCAGTCTCCCGTTTTGTATTTATTAAAAGCTAAAGCGCGCTACGGTCATTCTTCTGAACCCGGCTGTGATGCCGGCTATACCCAAAATAGACCACCAGGCCAATCACCAGCCAGATGATCAGACGCGCCCAGTTAACCCAGCCCAGTTTGTACATCATGTAGCCGTTGAAGAGGATTCCGAGCACCGGAACAAGCGGAACCCATGGCGTTCGGAACGGGCGGGCTTGCTCGGGATTCGTCTTGCGCAGCACCATGATCGATATGCAGACGATGATGAAGGCGAAGATCGTACCAATGTTGACCATCTCTCCGATGATGTTAATCGGAGTGATGCTGCCGATGACCGCCGCGATGACGCCAACCAGGATCGTGTTCTTGTAGGGCGTGCGATATTTGGGATGAATCGCGGCGAAGAATTTGCGGGGCAGCAGACCGTCGTTGGCCATGGAATACAGCACGCGAGTCTGTCCCAGCAACATGACCAGCATCACGCTGGTCAACCCAGCCAGCGCGCCAGCCGTGATCAGGTACGAAGCCTTCACTAAACCACGGTCTAGGAACGCAACTGACAGCGGCGCTTCGATATTGATCTCCTTCCACGGGACCATGCCGGTGAGCACTGCAGCAACCAGGATGTAGAGGATGGTGCACATGATAAGCGAGGCGATAATCCCGATGGGCAGATCGCGCTGGGGGTTCTTGGCTTCCTGCGCGGTGGTAGATACGGCGTCGAAACCGATATAGGCAAAAAATATGTAGGCGGCACCTCTCCCGATTCCGCTGAATCCCATGGGCGCGAAACTGCCCCAATCGTGTCCCCAGTTCGAGGAACTCACGTAATGCATTCCAAGAAGAATTACAAAGAGCACGACGCCGACCTTCACGATAACGATCGTGGCGTTGAAGTTTGCGCTCTCCTTAATCCCGATTACCAGGACAGCGGTGATCACCAGAGCGATCAGAAATGCCGGAAGATTAAACCCGATTTCCACGCCAAAAAGGGTAGGCGCGGCTACCAGATCGTGAGCACGCTGGAGCAACTCCGGAGGCTGCGCGCTAATTATGTCTCCCACGCGCGTCAGAAAAGACTGGCTGCCCATCACGAGGGTAGGATCCGAGGCATGTGCCATTTGCCGGGCGATAACATTTTCTGCAGTCACCAGGGCGGTCCAGTGATCGTAGGCGAGCCATAGGGGCATCTTCAGATGAAATATCTGCAGAAACTCAATGAAGTGATTCGACCAGCCCGACGAAACCGTGCTCGCGCCCATCGCGTATTCCAAAGTCAAGTCCCATCCAATAATCCACGCAATCAACTCGCCGAGCGCCGCATAGGCATACGTGTAGGCGCTGCCAGCAAGAGGAATCAAGGCCGCGAATTCTGCGTAGCAAAGCCCCGCAAAGGCGCAACCCAGACCGGATATGACGAAGGAGAGCATCAGGCCCGGGCCGGCATAGTGTGCGCCAAGACCGGAGAGCACGAAGATCCCCGCGCCGATAACCGCGCCTACTCCCAAAGCCGTCAGCGAAACCGGACCTAACGTCCGCTTCAGCGTATGCTCGCCGGTGGCTTTGGCTTCGTTCAGCAGCCAATCCATCGGCTTTTTCTTGAACAGCGGATTGCTCATTCGCAATCTCCTCTCACAAAATCCGGCTAATCATTCCCCAGATGACAGACAAATCTATGCTTCAGCGGCCCTCGCTCCGGCAAGCTTCCACAGCCAGTACACAGGAACTCCCAGCAAAACGATTATTAATCCCGGCCAAGTGTACTGCGGCTTGTAACGCAATAATTGAATTTCGATAAACACCGCCATCACAAGATAGAGCGCAGGCAAAACAGGATACCCGAAAGCCCGATACGGCCGCTCCATGTCCGGACGCTTCCAGCGCAAAACGAATAGCCCGCCCAGCGTAAGAATATAGAAGATTAAGACCGCAAAAATCAGAAAATCCAGTAACTGCCCGTACGTTCCGGAAAGACAAAGAAATGACGCCCAGAGACATTGCACCACGAGCGCAGCCGCTGGCGCGTGATGGCGATTTACCTTGCCGGCCGACTGGAAGAAAAGCCGGTCCTTCGCCATCGCGTAATAGATTCGCGCGCCCGAAAGAATCAATCCGTTGTTGCAACCGAATCCGGAAATGAGGATTGCCACCGCCATCACAATCGCGCCAGCGGGACCGAAGACCACCTCCGCGACAGCCGTGCCCACACGCCCGTCAGCGGCAAACTCGATTCCGCGCGCCAAGGCCGTCGCACCATTCGGATCGCCCGAAATGGGAAGCACTCTCAAATAAGCCACATTCGCGAGGGTGTAAAGCGTGATAACCATGCCCGCACCGAGCGCGAGCGAAAGCGGCAGGTTCCGGCTGGGATTTTTCACCTCGGCAGCGGTGAAAGTAATATTGTTCCACGCGTCCGCCGAAAAAAGCGAACCTACCATGGCCACGCCGACGAGCGTCAGCGTCCCAATCGTCCAGATGGGATAGTCAGGCGGGTAAGGATGCATCATCCACAAACCCGCGTTCCGCCAGAAATCGGTAAAATTGGCCGCCCGCGCAACCGCGGTCGAGAACCAGAAACCAAGTAGTACCAATCCCACCAAGGAGCTGACCTTCGCCACCGTAAACACATTTTGAACTATCTTACCCACGCGCAATCCGCGCGTATTGATCCAGGTGAGAAGAACGATCGAGGCGATGGCCAAAAGATTTTGCCGGTTGATTCCGACGTTGTATGGACCCAGCGACCCAAACCACATCTGCCACGGCCCGAATGTCCCTATCTTCCAGATCCAGTCGGAAGCGGAAAACCACGGCAAGATCACCGCGGTAAACTTTGCGAAGGCAATCGCCACGGCTGCGATCGTTGCCGTCTGAATCACCAATAGCATGGTCCAACCGTAAAGAAATCCCCAGAGCGGCCCCAACGACTCGCGCAAATATACATACTGCCCGCCGGCTTGAGGCATCGCAGCGGCAAGTTCGCCATAACTCAGCGCGCCGATCAGCGTCATGATTCCAGTAACCAGCCAGACGCTAATCAAAAGTCCCGGGCTCTTCACCTGGTGCGCAATGTCAGCCGAAACGATAAAAATTCCCGACCCGATCATCGAGCCGGCGACGATCATCGTGGAATCGAACAAGCCGAGCCCTTTTACAAGCTCCGGTTGCTTGCTTGTCGCCACGCCTCCGATCGTCTCCACCTGTTGTGCCATTCGCTTAAACTCTCAGTCGCGTGCGGGCCGTGCTGGTACAACCCGTTTGGCAATCGCAATGTATTCGCGTGCTCGCTGCGCCGGATCGCTCGCGGCCATCAAGTCGCGTATCACTGCAATCGAATCCGCCCCAGCCCGATAAACGTCACCCGCGGACTCTACTGTGATGCCGCCTATCGCTACAAGCGGTTTTCGCGTTATTCTGCGCGCAGCGCGCAAAAATTCAAGTCCGACTACAGGATCGGGATTCGCCTTTGTGCCCGTTGGAAAGATGGGCCCCACGGCAATATAATCCGCCGAAGTGGCATCCGCCGCGCGCAGTTGCTCCAAGTTGTGTGTCGAAACCCCCACCCATAGCGGAGCACCGCATATTTTTCGCGCCGCCTCGACAGGAAGGTCTTCCTGTCCCACATGAACTCCGCCCGCACCTGTCATCGCGGCGATGTCCGCACGATCGTTCACTATTACGCGAATGCGCTTCGGCCCAAGTTGGCCGCAGAGTACCTGTGAATTCTCCTGAATTCGTCGCGCAGACCCTCGTTTGTCGCGATATTGAAACAGTTCCACGCCGCCCTCCGCCAATCGAAGCGCGATTTCGGGAATGGATAATGCGGATTCGGATGAAAACTCTGGACTGGCGTCCAGGATGGCGTAAAGGGCTGGGAACAAACCGCCGCCTCCGCACTTGAGACTTATTTCGTTTCCACTGCCGTCATGTGCTCAAGGAAGTGCGTATCGAATTTCCCCGCCACAAAATTCGGGTCCGCCAGGATTCGCTTGTGCAATGGGATGGTCGTCTTCACTCCCTCGACCACAAATCCGTCAAG
>Ga0302324_100018744_pt1 | contig 13623 bp, 9 predicted proteins | sample Palsa_T0_1_FD_201949 | JGI IMG/M metagenome (GOLD analysis project Ga0302324, IMG submission 201949) | Peat permafrost microbial communities from Stordalen Mire near Abisko, Sweden - Palsa_T0_1 | ecosystem: Environmental > Terrestrial > Soil > Palsa > Peat permafrost | place: Sweden: Abisko...
CGGTATCGCTTCAGGTCGCGGCTCACCCGGTACAGCGGCAGTCCCAGGTTGAACTTGGAGTGGATGACGTGCGCGAGCAAGGATGCGCTGGCCATCGACTTGGGCAGGACGACGCGCGGCGCGGGGGCGGTGATCGGCGCATCGTGCCGCTCCTCGCACACATAGGTCGGGCGGATATGCTGTTCGACGCTGATCTTCGGCGGCTCGAAGCGATAGCACTCGCGCCCTGTAGCGCAGACGCGGTCCTGCTGCTGCCCAGCGAGCGTCAACCGCGCGGAATGCTGATGACAGATGGCAGATTGCGCAGCCTCAACGTTTATCGCGCCGGACTGATGAACCTTCGTGCTGGTAATAGGACGAAGGTGTGATATCGCACTTGCGCCCAGCCGCAGATAATGCCGTCCGACGTGGAAATGATGGGTCTACAGCCAAATGCCATACCAGAAATGGAGTCGCCCATGGACCAGGTTGAGGTCGAGCAGAAAAGTTATCAGATGCCCCCGCGAGAGGGGATCAGCATTGCGCATTTTCTTACCGTCGCCGACATCGAACGATCGGCCCGCTATTACGAAAAAGTCTTCGGCGCTCGCATTCTAAGTCTGGGTGATGGCAACGCGCCTGGGTACCTTCAGCTTGCCAATATCTGGATGATTCTGAACGTAGGAGGCGGACCGACCCCGGATAAACCGACGGTAACGCTCAGCGTCCCCGACCCGAATCACATCAACAGCTTTATGAATATCCGCGTCGCGGATATTCAAGCGTGCTATGACTTGTGGAAAAGTCGAGGAGCGGAGTTCATCACGGAGCCGATCCCCAAGTACGGCGAGATACGCTGCTACATCCGCGACCCTGACGGATATATCATCGAGGTCGGACAAAGCAAGCCGGACTTCGCTTACGGCTAAACGGCGCGACGCGTGTAAGTGTCGTTGGCGATCGCGTACGGCGGCCCGCAAGCGGTCAGATGTCCGGATATCCCGAATCCCAAGGCGCGCGCGGACGCCACGGCGATATCCGTGGTCACATCAACGACGAGGCTGACAATTGAGAGTCATAAGCTCGTACGGCTCACGCTTGCGCGCGCCTTGATCTCGACCTTCAGGCTGATGCGGCTTAATGCACCCCAGGCATTGATTGTTAAGAAAAATATGGTACGCATTAGCCTTGTCGAAACGCGCTGCCGAGCCAGACATGGTGAGCGCCGCACTCGGGAATGGCCTGCCAGTCGAGCATATGCCAGCTCAGCAGCTCACCCGACCTCCGCCAGACGGGAGCTATTGATGAAGGATGCGAGTGCCACTCTACGGGTTCTTCCGGTTGTTGGCTGGTAAGGCAAGATTGCCAAGGCAGGGGAAGCCTGCCCATCAAACCGCACTTTTACATATTGCTTTGAGGATGAGATTGGCGACGTTGAATTGCAACTTCATCGGGGAAGATTACGGCGCGGCGCTGTGTGCCAACTGATGGTGTAGAGTGGGGTCAATGGCGCAGCGCGATGCTGCGCGCACGCCAAAATTATATCCAACAGGGAAGTTTCTCCAATGTCGATGAGAGTCGTCGGCGCGCTACTGGTGTGCGCGTGTGTTGCCGCGTGCAACGGTTCTTCCGATAACGCAAGGTTTGCTGCTGCCGACCCGGGTGCGGCCTTGCAAAAGACACTGCAGGTGAGTGCCGGCGGTCCCTACATCGCCAAGGCCGGCCTGCCGATCACCCTGCGTGGCAGTTACACCGTCGCCGATCAGGCCGATGCCAGCGATCGGCTGACGGTCATCGGTCGTGCCCTGCAGGCGTATCTTGCGGCCAATGGCAGCTACCCGCCAGCCGCACTGCAGAACGCGAGCGGCCAGGCGACCGTCAGCTGGCGGGTTCTCATTCTGCCTTACCTTGGCGAGCAGGCCCTCTACGATAAGTTCGACCTCAGCAAGCCCTGGAACGATCCAGCCAACCAGCCGCTGCTTGCATCGATGCCGGCTGTCTTCGAGGCAACCGGCGCGCCGGCAGGTACGACCGAGACCGGGTTCGCCGGCGTAGCGGGCGTTGGATCGCTGTTCGGGAATAGCGCCGACAAATTGAATGGCGGCCTGTCAGTCAGCGCAATCACCGGCGGTGCGACCATGCATATTGCAGCCGGCCCGGTCGGGGTGGGCGTGCACCTGCCGTGGTCCGCCCCGGGGGATATCGATATCGCGACCGCAACTCAGCTCGGAGCCCCCGGCGGCTTCTCTGGCGCGGGCAACGCGTTCACTCCTTTGTTGTTCCTCGACGGCACCGTGCGCCTGATACCGGACAACATCAACGCCTTCGCGATGATCTCGTGGGCAAAGTTGGCGGGCCCTTTCTGCACCTGTACCCCGCCCAACCAATTCGACGCCGGATTGAGGGCGTTCTGGGACCTCGACGGCACCGACACCTATGCCACCGTCGGCTCAAACGTCACGTTCGTTCCGAGTAAACCCGGCACGTACGACGTTGCCCTGCGCGTCATCGACCGTTTCGGCGGCCAGTACAACAGTACCGCCACGGTGGAGGCGCGCTGACATGAAATCACTCTCCAAAGTCAAATTTTTGGCCTCAGCGGCATTGGCGCTTGCTGCGGTGTTTATTGCCAACCGCTTGCCGCTGCATGCACAGGCGGTGGGTACTGCGGTCCCCGGCTCGCGGCCCGTCGCGGTGCTGTTGTGCCAGTACCAGGGTAATACCAATACGTATGGTTTCACGCCGGCCGGCATTCTGGGCACCTGGTTGAGCAACACCCTGGTATGGAACGGCGCGACCGTTGACAACTCGATCAATGGACTGGTGACCGATGCCTCGCTGGGGCTGGTCAACCTGCAGGGCACCCAGGCGTTCGGCTGGTACATGGTGCCGAAGCCTTTGAGCGGCTATACGGTGGGGTCTGATGTGGGCACTGACTGCATAGCGGGGGCCCAGGCTGCCGGGGTCAACCTGACGCCGTTCACCTATGTAATGATGTATATGAATGACGCCTTACCCGATGCCGCGGGCGAGTCATGGCATGCCACGCTACCCGGACCTGCCGCGCCCACTGCCTTGAACGCGTCGATCGTGGGTGTCGTCGGACTTAACTCTCCTCCACTCTTCCTGCATGAGTTAGGGCACATCTTCGGTTCCGGGGTGCACACCAGCTCGTCCACCGACCCGCTCGGCGGCGGGGCGGGACTCGGCGACGATCCGTCGCAAGGACTCATTCCTGGCTTGACCAGCTTCCGCGTCGCGAACGTATCACCGGAGTGGGATGCATCGCGGCGGGAAATCTTCGGGTTCATCCCGGCCGCCAGCATCGCGACCTTTACCGGCGGTACCCAGACCTACACCATCAGCCGCCTGACTAAGCCGATCGCCGGATTGCCCACGGCGATCGATGTGCCACTGCCCGGAGGCGCGAAATACGTGGTTTCGGCGCGAACCCAGATTGGCTATGACGCCGTCTCGAAACTCAATGGTTTCCTGATCAACGCCCTGACCGTCACCGAGGGCGTCAGGATCGAGCTGGTCACCGATGCCCCTGGCAGCACCGTGCCTGCCGCGGACGTCAATCTCCAGATGTCCAACCCAGGTGGTGATCCGACGGGCACCGACGCCGTGTGGCTGGGGTGCCAGTCCTTTGCCGACAACGTCAATGGCATCCGGATCACGGTGGGGTCGTTCACCGCAGCGGGAACCCAGTCCACCGCGCAGATCATCGTTGCTTCGAGCGCGACACCGGGACAAGCCCCGGCAGCGCCGCCGATCGCCTCCTGTACGCCTGCCCCAACACCCCTGACTCCGGTTAACACGTATCCTCCATTTGCAGACACTCTCGCTGCCGCGCAGACCATTACCGTACCTGTCATCTACGGACAGTATCTGGGCAACAATGGCTTCACCACCGACACCAACGAACCGCTCTCATGCAATGCCCCGGCGGGTGGAGGTGGGGCACTGGTGGGCGCTACCGGTTGGCTTCAATTCACACCGACCACCAGTGGTCCGCTGACGGCCTCGACACAGGCGACCATGGCAGCGATGCTTGCGGTGTACAGCGGGCCTGGCACGGGAGCGACCTACGCTAGCCTGGTTCAAGTCGGCTGCAGCAGTGCGCCCCTCGTGACCACGACGATCAGCACCGCGGTGCCTTTCACCGCAGTCGCTGGACAAGCCTACTATGTGCAGATTGGCGGATTAGGGGGAGCAACAGGAACCTTTAACCTTTCCATTCAATAGTTCGAGGACTGCAGCAACTGCTCCGCTGCCCGGATCCCGCTTCGCAGCGCGCCGTGCACGGTGCCCCAGTGGCCCGAGACATCGGTATGCTCGCCAGCGAAATACAGCGTGCGTTCGACCGGGTGCGTCATCCTGGCCGATGCGTCGATAGCCCCGGCAGGTGCATAGCTGTAGGCGCCGCGCGCGTACGGGTCGGCCTGCCAGTCGTGCGTATGCCAGCTCACCAGCTGTTCCCGAACAGTTGCCTCCGACACCCCTAGCGCACCCGCCAGGGTACGCAGCGACGCATCCAACCCTGCGTTGGCATACCCGGCAGCATCCGCCGTGCGCTCGAACACGGCCACATTGGGTCCGCCGATCCACCCGGTGATCATCGGCGCATCGTCCGGCGCCGGCGTCCACCAGGTTGCCGGCAATGCGCCATCGGTGAACAGGAAACTGAGCCGTTCCAGTCGAACGCCGGGCTGAAGCGTGTCCTGCGGCACGCGCAGCGCACTCCAGAACCGGGAGCGAAAAATCAACGTCTGTCGTCGGACCGGCCCCATCGCGAGCCGGCCGGCCTGCGCCAGGATGTCGCCCGGCTGCGGCGCGAATTCGAGCGAGCCGGCCTGCAGCACACCGAGGGGTAGGGTGATCAGCGCTCGACTGGCGTTCACGCTGAAGGGGTCGCCGCTGTCGAATGCGCCGCTGACAGTCACGGAGCCGCGCCGCCAGTCGATACGCTGCGCAATACTGCCGGGCATCAGGCTGCCACCGGCGCTCTGCAACTCCTGCGCCAGGAACTCGGGCACGGCGTTGTAGCCGCGCCGCACATGGAACAGCCGGTCGCTGTCGATCTGATCTTCCGCCTGCTGCTGCTGCGCCAGCGCCGCGATGCCGATCAGCGCACTGTCAGCGGCGTTGAATCCCTCCACGTAAGCCACGGCGCGCGCACGCGCGGCAGCAGTGGCGGGGATCAGCCGCAGATAGTCGATAAAGCTCATGTCGCAGCCCGCCGGCTGCGCGGCCAGCCAGCGCACCATCCCCTCCAGCACCGCGAAGCCCCCCTCACGTTGCTCATCGTGCATCTGCAGCTGTCCGCCGCTGCGGTCCACATGCACGCCATCGAGCTCATACGCTTCCAGCCCGGCCTGGTGCAGCAGCCTCCAGGTTTCCTCGGGCAGGCCATGGATGAATTCCGCTCCCAGCTCGACCGGCATCTGGCGTCGTCCGGCAACGTCGGCCACGCGCGTCGTGAAGATGCGTCCACCCACACGCCGGCGCGCCTCGATGACAGCGACGCGCCGACCGGCTTGCGCCAGGATGCGCGCCGCGGCCAGGCCCGCCACGCCGGCGCCGAGGATAACGATGTCGTAGCTCACGCCAAACCTCATGTGGGCGCGGTAGGGGAGTGCACCTGGACGACTACGCGCCAGCGGCGCATTGGCACTGCCGGCTCGAAGTCGGTGCAGGGCTAGAAGTAGCGCATTTGTTCCAGATCGGCAATCAGCCCGGGACCGGTCGGGTGCCATCCCAGCCGCTCCCGTGTGAGCGCGCTTGACGCCGGAAGATCGCGACCAGCGAACGCGCTGAGCCATCCGAAATGAGCAGTCGCCTGCTCTGAGGACAGGCCGACCACCGGTACCTTCAAGCCTCGGCCAATGACCTCGGCGATGTCCCGAAGCGGTACTCCCTGTTCAGCGACCGCGTGATACCTGCTGCCCGCATGCTGCTCTTCCAGCGCCAGCCTGTAGAGACGGGCAGCATCACTGACATGCACCGCCGGCCAGCGGTTGAGCCCGTCGCCCACGAACGCCGAGACTCCTTTGTCACGGGCCAGCTGGATCAAGGGGCTGATGAGGCCCTGCTTGACCGGGTTGTGGACCTGCGGCAGGCGCACCACCGACACGTTTACACCGCGCTGCGCCACTGCGACACTCGCCAGTTCCGAAGCCACTCGGGGAATCGGGTGGCTGGAATCGAAGTCTTCCTCGGTCGCCGGCCGACCTGGCACAACGTTCCCCATTCCAGTCCCGGAGGTGATGATTAACAGCCGGTCAGACCCGACCAGCACGGACCCGATGGCCTCGATGACGCGTCGATCTGCCTCACAATTCGCGACAAACTTCGAAAAGTCGTGATTAAACGCCGTGTGGATGACGCCGTCCGCCATCGCAGTTCCGCGGCGCAGGCTATCCAGATCTTCAAGATCACCTCGATGCACCTCGGCTCCGGCGGCGATCAGAGCCTGCGCGCCCGTCTCCGAGCGTGCCAGCCCCAGTACCTGGTGGCCCGCGTTGATGAGTTCCGGGACGATGGCTGAGCCGATAAAGCCGGTAGCGCCGGTTAGAAAAATACGCACGATGAGTTCCCCTCGCTGCAGGCTGCAGCTTCCATTGTCAACCAACCAGGTGGTTCGTTGAAGCGCAACCGCGAATCCCTAACGGATCTTCGGCATTCCCGCGATTGTAGCCGGTGTGTCCGGCCTGGGAGCGTCGTGGCACATGAGGGATCGACGACTCAGGTTGAGAGGGGCGCTAAGATGAAGGTACTCGCGGTGCTGGCCCTGATGCCAGAAACACCACGGGCAATGTAACGGATAGATCAAGGAGTGACGGATGTTCACCGCTTATTATGCTTTTTGGGCGTTCGCCGCCGGTGCCCTGATCCCTCTGATGGCCATTCTGAACGCCGGACTTGCGCGTACAACGGGAGGTCACGTACAGGCAACCGTTATACTGTTTGCGACTGGGTTGATTGCGTCGCTGCTGCTAGCGGTGACAACGGCAGTTCGCCTCCCGGAATTTCATGCACTAGTCCGCGTTGCGCCTCACCAATATGCGGGTGGCGTCATCGTAGCGTTCTACATTCTAAGCATTACATATCTTGCGCCGCGATTTGGCGTTGGCAATGCCATTCTGTTCGCCGTGACGGCACAGCTGATTACGTCCGCGCTGATCGATCATTTTGCGCTGGCGGGAGCAACGCTGCGACCGCTGACGACAATGCGATCGGTGGGCCTCTTAATGGTAATTACCGGTGTAGTGATTACGCAGATCAGTGATCGGCAGCTCGGTGGCCACAGGGGCGAGTAGTGACGGTTCCCGGATCGACCGACTCCTGGATGCCAGGTCTCTGACCGAGCGCTCGGATTGATAGGCCGCGGAAAGTTGCGACCGGGTCGTCCTCGGCGCTCTTTCGGAACGGACTTTGCTCCCGCTTCCGGCTCAGGAACGCGCTTAACATCCACTCTTCGCTGAAGATTTTCGCAACCCTGCCGAAGAGCTGTGAGTTGCGGAGAGCTGATTACCGATGCGACATAACTTTTCCGGGACGGATCGCAGAAAAAGTCCCAAGCATTGAGGAAGTCGATATGAGATCAGGGAGACTGGGATCTATCGTTCGCGGTGTCATTTACGTCGCGGCCCTTGCCGGGATGCTATCCGCGTGTTCCGGTTCCGGTACCCCGGCCTCGACATCCGCCACCGGTGCCAGCAGCAGTGGCGGCACGACCTCAGCACCCATCACCGGGATTGCCACGCCCAGCAGCGTTGCGGTCGTCACCACGACCAACTAGTTTTCGGAGAAATCTCATGTTCCGCAGTGCTCGCACACTGGCGATCCTTGCCGTCACGAGCGCGGCGTCCACGCTCGCCGCCGCAACGCCGCCATCGACCTCCGCATACGTCACCGACCCGCAAAACCTCTATGTCCAGGATGAGACGGCGCAGGGCATCGGCAGTCTGAACATGGTGTTGTGTGTGATCGGATCGACGGATCCCGGCGACCTGGTGAATGCTGGACCCTATATAGCGCTGGTCGACATGAACAAGTGTCAGAATGCCAAGGGTGGCAGCAGCGCTGCTTCGGCCGGAGCTGCCAATTATGCCAATGCCGTAGTCAATGTGACGCGCGCGTCCAACAGCGATCCGATGATCGCCAAGGTATGGCTGTCAGTGCCGGAGCAAGGCAGTCAAACCAATGTCTACGCTTACTTGAGCGCGACGCAGTCGCCAGTGACGGCGCCCCCTTACGGTGCTTTTCGGTTGGACTACATCGGGAAGAATGGCGGCAACGTCGGATTTAACGGCTACATCGACTCCACCAACGCCGGCGTGATCGATTTCCTGGAGCAGGGTCAAGAGTCCAGCAACACCGCTTTGGCGATGTCGGCAAGTTCCACCACCTCGGGCGCGGGCACCATGTTTGTTGGCGACAATGGCAGTGGCGGGAGCCCGGTCACTTTTAACTTCGCCTACAACCCAGGTTTTTTCCACCGTAACGATGGCACCAATGATGAGTGCTTCGACCGCTCGAAGGCGAACGCGGCCCTGGCGGTGTGGCAGTACGGCACCTACAACGCCAATGACGGCACGCGCGTGGACCAGGTGAACCCGGGATTTCCAGTACTCGCATCCTACGGCGGGAGCTCCTACTACGGGTTTGCCAACTACTGGGGTATCAATTTCCAGGGACTGAGCATACCCGACGGCAATCCGGTATCGGGATTGACCGTAGCCGATCAGCGGCAGGGCAATACGACCAGCTACGCGCTGAGCAAGCTCGGCGGCAAGCTGACCAAGTGGACTCAGGTTTCCACCACGCTCAGTGCGCTGGATGGCATTCCCTTTACATACGGTGCCGATCTCACCGGCCTGACCACCGGCAACGATTCGGTGACGGGATTCAATAACTGGATGATGCAGTGGAGCTCCAGCACCGGGGACTTCACCATCATCGGCATTCAGACCTGCAACAATAACGGCTGCGTCACATCGACCGTCAGCCCTGTCGCGACGGTGAACGCGACCGCATTTGATACGATCCCGATCTCCGGCTACGCGAATTCCTACGGCGGCAACATCAATATCCCGCCCACCGGCTCTGCTCATGCCGCCGGCGACGCGGTGTTCTATTACAACCAAACGACGGTGATTCCAGGAACCGCTGGATTGACTCTTTATTGCTTGAGTCAGTGCCCGACCGCGGCACAGATCGCCGGATATTCCAGCATGAGTCTCGCCACCCCGTTTGCCAACGGCACGGACATGCAGTGGTTCAGTGCTCCGAACAGTGCCAGCACCGTCACTTATACCTTTGCGGCCGCTGGCTTGCTGGATGCCACCAGCGCCCCGGTGGTCTGGGAAAACCCGCCGTCCGGATCACAGTACGCGCAGAACGGCCTCCAGACCGGTTGGCTGGTGGACTCACCGTTCAGCGACGCCAATTGCCCTGCCGGCGGCCCCGATGCCCAGGCGGGAAACCTGTGCGAACCGGCGAATCCGGCGACCTACTACACGTGGCAGACGGGCCCAAACCAATGGAACCAGTCGCTCTGGCTGACCACGAGCGGCCGCACTGTCCCCTTCGATCCGCCGCAGAACATCGCGTACACAGTTCCGATCGGATCGGCATTTGGATCCTACTCCGGGTTGCCCATCCTGTTGCAGTTCAACGGCTTCGGCAATTTGCAGGGCATTCCCGGAGCCTGCGTCAATCCGGTTAATAACAGCCCCGAGGATTGCAGCACCAGCGGCGCCAGCTATGTGCCGGCATTCTCCATTCCCGACGGCACCACCATGACGTTGCCGAGCATTACCGGATCGACGACGACGCCGCTGATCGTGAAGGCGCTCAACGGTGCCATCCTTCTGAAAAGTCTGGGCAGTGGCGCGGCCCAGTGCTCCTCGATGACGCTCACGCCGCTGACACTGCCCTCGGGCGGTCTGCACGACCCGAGCAGCTCGGCCGATTCGGAATACCTGGGCACCATGCCCGTGGTGACGGGCGCGCCGAAGGTGATTGACGGCGTCGTGCAGTAGGGGATCACTGAGCTCGGCAGGTGTCGTTTTGCTTTCAAAACGCGACTTTTCTCCTTTCAAGATGGGACTTTTTGCTTAGCTGTCTCAACTCCGGTAAGAAGAAGGCAGCCGCATCGGTGATGGGTGCCGAACCTGCCTCGGCGCAGGCGGGTTTTCTTGCTTGATGGTCAAATGCGGACAGAAATTACTGATGCCGACAACAGCGATGGCCATCGGCCGGTTCCATGCGATCATCTCGCTCAGCTGTTCCAGCTGCACATCGAGCTCGCGCACCTGGGCCCACACGGGCCGAGGCGGTTCGCCAGTATCCTGGGGCAGGCCGCCGCGCTCTTCCAGCAGCTTCACCTTTAGGAGAAACCGAATCATGTGGGGCGAGCGATCACGCTGCGCTAACTTCCGGATGATCTGCTGCACCTGGTCAGCGAGACGGTCACCGTCCCCCCTTCGAGTCCCGGACGGATCTTCCCTGTTCGTGCCCGAGGGGTTGTGTCGCGTTGTTCGCCGCATTTACGCAGCTAACTTATTGGGAAGCAACCGATCGTATTCTTTCTTGACCACCGCATAACACTCGCAAGTGCGTTTCTCCAGGCCTTGGCGGTCCAGCACCCGAATCCGGCCGAGCGAATAGTCGATCAGCCCAGCCTCTTGCAAAAAGACCGCCCCTTCGGTCATGCCGGCCACCGGCACTCCGAGCATGTTGGCGATCAGCTGCTGTGTCATGACGAGTTCGTTGCTGGCCAGTCGGTCCAAACTTAAAAGCAGCCACCTGCACAGTTGCTGTTGCAGCGAATGGTGCTTATTGCATGCGGCCGTCTGAGTCATCTGGGTAATCAAGGCCTGGGTATAGCGCAGCAACAAATGTAGTGCCGGAGCCGCATTATTGAACTCCTCCTTAACCACTTGAGCGCTGATCCGAAAGCCATAACCGGCGTTTTGCACGACGGCGCGGCTAGGGGTGGAATCACCGCCCATAAACAAAGACACACCCACCACTCCTTCCTGGCCGACCACGGCAATTTCCGCGGACTCGCCGCTTTGCATGACGTAGAGCAGAGAGATGATCGCATTCGCCGGAAAATACGCGTGGCTTAACGTATCGCCGGCCTCGTACAGCACATGCCCCAACGGCAGTTCGACAAATTCCAAATGCGGACGCCATCGCTTAAAAACAAGATCGGGTAGTGCGGCTAGCAGATGATTTTGCTTGGGATCGGGAGGTTTTGCCATTAGCCTTCTTGTCTTCTTTGGGCGGTAGTTGTTTGTTGAGAAGAAAAATCGGTCACGACGCCGGCAATGGCATTATCGAGACAGCGATTGAGCGTGATAAATTCCTCGACCGCGATTGGCGCTTGAGTCTCGAAAGCTAACTTCGTGACCGCTTGGCACACATCTCCATACTCGCGAACGACCTGCTCAAGGGTAAACCCGCTTTTTAAGAGTTCGCGACTTCGCATTGTTGCCGTGTCGGCGATTTCGGAGGGCGTACCTCCACCAGAGATACCGGAGAGGGAGCGGCTTCGGGCAGACTCACCTGTTTGCTCGATAGCCAACGTTTCAATGAGCTGGTCAAGAAAGAGCGAAATACCTTGGCTGGTTTTAAATGCGTCACGATCGGCAACCCGCGCGGCAGCGATTGTCCGACACCGTTCGATCAGCAGAGCACGGTTCTTCGTCAGGAAGGAATGCAGCATTCCTGATCTTAGTGACAAACGTCATTCGCGTCCGTGCGGTAACGTACACGCCGAGCGACCAGTCAGGGGAGCCAACCCGGAAGAAGGTCACATCGGCAGCAGCCTATCCGTTAATACGCCACCTCGTGGGCGGCTTTCGCTCCATGTCGGCCGCGCTTAACCAGCCGGGGATCGAGCCGGGCGATCCGCATCTCGATGGCTTTGCAGGAAACGGGTTTCAGGGCCGCTCGCTGACATCGAATCCGAATCTCCTCGGTCAGCCGAGACACTGTCATCCGCGGTCGGCTCAGGAACTTCTCCTCAATCGTTCGGTTCACGATGGCCTCTCAGGCCTCCGATAGGCGCCGATGCTGCGGCGGTGTACCCCGATGACCGAGCAGCAGGCTGGATGTTTGGGCGGCTTGCCGATATCGCTGCAACAGGCGGTAGACACTGCTTCGCGAAAGCTGCAATGCACGACTCGCACTGGCAATGTGCTTCGCAACTTCGCCGTCATTGCGGATCAGTCGCAGAACGACGCGCTCGCGTCGGCGAGCTCGAAGCCAACCCTTACGCGTCGTGCCCCGAACAAGCTCCCATCGGCGCTGAGTATCCTTGCGACCCAGACCAAGTGCGGCACCGCTGAGTTCGCGGAGTGGCACGGACTGCTCCGTGCCGGTTGCCAGGTCTCGAACACGAACGTTTGAGCCATCGATCGGTTCCACAATGACGACAGTGCGGCTGGAATGCGCGGCAATAGCGCCAGCGGCGATCTCCAATCGCAGCGGGGTGTCCGTGTAGCACTTAGACACGCGACACCTTCCACGTGGTGTCATCATGGAAGGCGAAAAGATGGCGTGGTCTCACCATGGAGGTAAAATCCCAGGGACCGCGGACCTGCGGAACATCGCACGCGAATGTAGCGCGTCGATTACGAATTCATGTATAAATCAAGTCTATTGCGCCGCTATAGCCGATGATGGGTTGTCGCATCATGAACAGCGAAAAGTCGCGTTTTGAAAGCAAAACGACACCGGCGCACGTGGCGCGTTTCTGCGCGTATCCTCTCGCCGGGGCTGTAAGGGGTGGCGTAAACAATGGCATTAACACGACGACAGCGGCTCCGCCGGACAGCGCTTGTCTGCCTTCACTGCCTTCGAAATCTCGCCTTCTTTCGGGCAGCCGATCATCCCGCGCCCGCGTGGCTGCAACAGCAGTTTTGGGTGACGGCCCGCAACAACTTCCTCGACACCGCGGTGCTTGAGTGGTGCAAGGTTCTTGGCGATCCTAGAGCCAAGCAAGACTGGCGGAAGTCAGTTACGGATCAACCGGGCTTCCTGGAGAGACTTCTCGCACACATTGGGCTAACCGAAGATGCATTCCAAGCTTATATCGCCGAGATGCGGACCTATCGAGATAAGTTCCTCGCTCATCTAGATGACGAAAACCGCATGGACATCCCCTCTCTCGAAACGGCGATCAGCAGCGCAGGATTTTTGTACGAGTATCTGCTAAATAGTGAAAACGACTGCAACGCCTTCGAGGTTGACGTTCCACCGAGTGCCGCGGCTTACTACCAACGGTTTCTAGCGGAGGGTCGGGCGATCTACCCAGTCAGGTAAGAGCATGTAAGCAAGATCAATCAAAAGTGGATGTGACGAGTCCACCCATGGTGTAGCGAATTCTTTTACCTAGCTTGGCTTTAATAGGTCCTTGGCTCAAGGTGATGCGATTGCGGATAGTCGCGTAGGCCGAACCTACTGGGTCCGATCTGACTCCCGTTTTACTCCCGTCAGAAATCTTAATTCGCGGTTCCGCGTAAAGACGTTACATAAGTCATGCGCATAATATTGAGTAAGTAACATCGCGCCTGTAGTGATCGTTACCGATGTCAACTGTCGTAATGAGACGACTAGTCGGCACTT
>Ga0302324_100018745_pt1 | contig 13623 bp, 12 predicted proteins | sample Palsa_T0_1_FD_201949 | JGI IMG/M metagenome (GOLD analysis project Ga0302324, IMG submission 201949) | Peat permafrost microbial communities from Stordalen Mire near Abisko, Sweden - Palsa_T0_1 | ecosystem: Environmental > Terrestrial > Soil > Palsa > Peat permafrost | place: Sweden: Abisko...
GCGCAGCAGCACGAGCCCTTCCGCATGTTGACCTTGACGACGCACGACACCAAGCGCAGCGAAGACGCGCGGGCGCGGTTGGCAGTGCTGACCGAGATGCCGGCAGAGTTTGGCGAGTCGCTTGAGCTATGGTCGGCGCGTCATGCAAAGTACGACCCCGGCGGACTGGTCGATCGCAACGCGGAGTATTACTTCTACCAGACGGCAGTGGCCGCGTGGCCGTTGAGCGTGGAGCGCGCGGTGGTGCATATGGAGAAGGCCTCGCGTGAGGCGAAGGTGCACACGTCGTGGACGAATAATAATCGGGACTATGAGACGGCGCTGCGGGAGTTTGTCCAGGCGACGTTGCAGGATGCGGAGTTTGCCGAAGATGTGCAGCAGTGGGTGGCTCGGATGGCGCGCGCGTCACGCTCCAATTCGCTCGCCCAGACTTTACTGAAGTACACGTCGCCGGGCGTGCCGGATTTGTACCAGGGTTCCGAGCTTTGGGACCATCGCCTGGTGGATCCGGACAATCGGACGCCGGTGGACTTTGCGGTTCGCTGCAAACTGCTGGCGGAGGTGCAGACGATGGACGTCAACGCGGTGCTGGCGCGGATGGAGGAAGGCCTGCCGAAACTTTGGACGATTGCCAAGGCGCTGGCGGTGCGCAAGGAGTTGCCGGACAGCTTCGCGGCGAAGGGTGATTACACGCCGATACTGGCCGAAGGGGCGCGCAAGGATCACGTCGTCGCATTTTTGAGAGGTAAAGACGTGGCAGTCATCGTGCCGCGCGTTACAGAGACAATTGCAGTTACAAATGACTGGCAGGCAACGACGGTAAAGCTTCCACGTGGCAACTGGCGGAACAAATTGACAGGCGCAAGCGTGGCTGGCGGAACCTTGGCAGTGGAGGCAGTGCTCGCGGAATTCCCCGTGGCACTGCTGGTGCGGGAGAGCTGATGCAAGAGTTTTCAGTGTGGGCGCCGGACGCCAAAAAAGTAACGCTTGAAGTCGAAGGCACGCGGGTTGCCATGGAGCAGGCGCAGCATGGCTGGTGGCTTGCGTCGGTCGAGTCGGCTGGCCACGGGACGAATTACGGATTTCTGTTGAATGACGATGAGAAGATCTATCCCGATCCGCGATCAGGATGGCAGCCGGATGGCGTGCACGGCTTGTCGCGTGTCTATGATCCGGCGCAATTCAAATGGACAGCGGATGACTTTAAGGCGCCGCCTCTTTCTGACGCCATCATTTACGAGCTGCACATCGGTACGTTCACTCCGGAAGGCACATTCGACGCGGCGATCGGCAAGCTGGATTACCTGCGCGATCTGGGCGTGACGCATGTCGAGATCATGCCCGTCAACTCCTTCGAGGGAACGCGCGGCTGGGGCTACGACGGGGTAACGCTCTACGCGCCGCACCAGGCATATGGCGGCCCGGAAGCGCTGCAGCGGCTAGTGGACGCGTTGCACGCGCATGGGTTGGCGGCGATGGTCGATGTGGTTTACAACCACTTTGGTCCGGCGGGGAATTATGCGCCGCAGTTCGGGCCCTACATGGACCCGAAACATTCGACGCCGTGGTCGAGCGCAATCAATCTCGAAGACGCAGGTAGCACTGGCGTCCGCAGATTTTTGATTGATAACTCGCTCCACTGGCTGCGTGATTATCACTTTGATGGACTGCGGCTCGACGCCGTGCACAGCCTGGTGGATCGCTCGGCCCTGCATTTTCTTGAGCAGCTGCGTGAATCAGTAGACAAATTGAGTGCCGAGACAGGGCGCCCTTACACTCTCGTCGCGGAGAGCGACGCGAATGATCCACGGCTGGTCACGCCGATTGACGGCAGCGGCCTAGGGATGGATGCGCAGTGGAGCGACGATTTTCATCACGCGCTGTTTGCGTTGTTGACCGGTGAGCGCGGCGGCTATTACGCGGATTTTGGATCGCTCAAGCAGCTGGCGAAGGCGCTGACCTGCGTGTTCGTCTATGACGGCCAGTTCTCCGAGTATCGCGGACGGGTGCAGGGGCGTCCGGTGGTGGGACTGCGTGCGGACAAATTTCTTGGCTACATTCAAAATCACGACCAGATCGGCAATCGCGCGTTCGGCGGGCGCATTGGGCAGGTTGCGGGATTGCGGAAAGCCAAGATGGCCGCGGCGATCGTGCTCACCGCTCCCTTTGTGCCGATGCTGTTTGAGGGCGAGGAGTTTGCAGCGAGCACGCCGTTTCAATACTTCACCGACTTCACCGATGAGGAACTGCGCAAGGCTGTGTCGGAAGGCCGGCGGCAGGAGCATGCGCCGCCGGGCGTGGACTGGCAGGATGTCCCCGACCCGGAAGATCCGCAGACCATGGAGAGGTCAAAGCTGCGGTGGGACGAGTTGAAAGAGCCCGAGCATGCGGAGATGCTGGCGTGGTATCGCGCCCTGATCAAGCTGCGTCGCGAGCGCGGGGAGTTGCGCGACACCGAGCTGTCGCACATTTACGTCAGCTGTGACGAAGAGCAGCGCTGGCTGCGAATGGTGCGCGGGTTGACGACTGTGCTTGTTAACTTCGGCAAGGATGCGCAGTCGCTGGAAATGCTGGGTCCGAAGCGGGTTGTGCTCGCGTCCGACAGCGCGGTTGAGTTGACGGACAACGCGGTGCGCGTGCCCGGCGAGTCGGTGGCCATCCTCGTGGCCGAGTAGCACTAGTAGCGCCTGACTGTCTTGGAATGGTGCTTGCCGTTGTACCGGAATTGTCGCGCGCCATCGGCCTTGACCGGCTCAAGTGCGAAGGCGGCATTGATCAATGCAATGTGTGAGAAGGCTTGCGGGAAGTTGCCCATCTGCTTGCGGCGTTTGGGATCGTATTCCTCGGCGAGCAGACCGACGTCATTGGGCAGCTTGAGCAATTTTTCGAACAGCGCCCGTGCCTCGTCATCGCTGCCATCGAGTTTGAGGGCCTGGACGAGCCAGAAGCTGCAGGCGAGGAAGGCTCCTTCGCCGGCAGGAAGATCGTCGTCGACCGCCTTGGTGTTGTAACGCTCGAGCAGGCCTCGGCGCTGCAGATTTTTCTGCAGAGCAACCAGTGTGCCGCGGATCCGCGGATCATTCGAAGGCAGAAAACCGACCAGCGGCAGGAAGAGCAGTGACGCGTCAAGCTGCGCGGACCCGTAGTACTGGACGAAGCTGTTGAGGCGACGGTTAAACCCTTTCCTGCAGATTTCGGCGTGGATGCGGTCGCGCAATTTTTCCCAGCGAGCAATCGGCAGGAAGAAGGCGCGGCGTTTGACGGCGAGGCGGATGCCGCGGTCAAAGGCGACCCAGGCCATAAGGCGCGAATATGTGTAATGCCGCGGGGCGCTGCGCATCTCCCAAATGCCCTGATCGGGTTGCTGCCAGACTTTTTCCACGTGCTCGAGCAGGTTGGCGACGAGTTCGAAACTGGTGCGCCGTCGACTACTCGGGGTGCGGTGTTTGTCGCGATGGGAGAGCGTATAGGCCTGCCAGATGACGTCGAGAATCTCGCCGAAGACGTCGAGTTGAAACTGCGAGAAGGCGGCGTTGCCGACGCGAACCGGCGTGGCATGTTTGTAGCCCGGGAGCCAGGGTAGCTCCCATTCGTCCAGCTGGCGTTCGCCGCGCAGGCCATACATGATCTGCACCTGGTTGGAACTGCCGGCCAGAGCGCGGAGCAGCCAATCGCGCCAGGCGCGAGCTTCTTCAATGTAGCCAGCGTTAATAAAGGCGAGCAGCGAGAAGGTGGCATCGCGTAGCCAGCAATAGCGATAGTCCCAGTTGCGGGAGCCGTGAGGTTTTTCCGGCAGCGACGTGGTGGGAGCAGCGATGATGCCGCCCGTCGGCTGGAAGGTCAGGGCCTTCAAGGTGATCAGAGAGCGGTCCACCTCCGATTTGTAACTGCCCTGGTAGCGTGATTTTGCAATCCACTTGCGCCAGTGGTTTTCCGTGTAAGAAAGGGCCCGCTGCCAGCGGATGGCGCGAGGCATCGGCAGATGCGAAGACCCATAAGTCAGCACGAAAGGAACGGTCTGGCCCTTGCGGACGGTGAAGCGGCTGTGGGTCTTCAAGTCTTCGCCGTGACATTCCACCGGCGTGCGAAGCACGACCATGTACGGCCCGGCGATGGCCCGGAGCCCGCCTTTGACGCCGGTAACCCAGGGCACGGAGCGACCGTAGTCGAAACGGAGGATAAGCTCGGAGGACATTTGCACTTTGCCGCGAAGCCCGGTCACGATGCGGACGATATCGGGGTGATCGCCGCGGATGGGCATGAAGTCGGTGACGCGGACGGCGCCGGAGTGTGTTTCGAAAACCGTGTCGAGGACAAGAGTGCCATCGCGGTAGCTGCGCGTCGTTTTCTTGATGGCCGCGGTGGGGGCGATCTGCCAGCGGCCGTTTTTTGGCGTTCCGAGCAAGGCGGCAAAGCACGCGGGAGACGAAAAATCGGGCAGGCAGAGCCAGTCGATGGAGCCGTCGCGGCCGACGAGGGCAGCAGTCTGCAGGTCGCCGATGAGGGCGTAGTCTTCCAGCGCCAGGGGCATTCCACAATTAGATGCGAGCTTGAGCGCGCGATGCAACCGCCGCGGAATTTGTTTTGCGGCGAGTAAAACTGCCAGTCGAATTATTGCTTCAGGTGAAGCGCAGGCTGGGTGACCGCGGGCAGCTTGATTTTCAGCGCCGCCGCGACTGTGGGGGCGATCTGCCGCATGTCAATAACGCCCAGGTTGCGCCCGGCGGCGACGTCCTGGCCAAGAGCGAAGAAGGAGGCGCGCATTTCGGGCAGCTCCGGCAGGTAGCCGTGGGTACCTTTTTGATCCGACGGGGTGATGAGGTCGCCCGTGAGATTGTTGCCGAACTTGAAGCCGGGTTTGAAGGCGACGACGAAGGCTGCGTCGGGAAAGCCGCCGAGAGCCCGGGCTTGCGTGTTGTCGAGAATTTTCAAGATGCCATTGCTCGGATCAGCAGCGAGTTTTTTCAGAACAGTTTCGGCGTCGCTGCGAACCTTTTTGTTCTTTGCATCGTTCAAGAGAATGGCGGCGGTCCCGGAGGCTCCCCAGGGCATGGCTTGCCAGCTGGCAACGGCGGCGGCGTGATTCGGCTGGGGCGGTTCAAGGGTGACGAGGCCGGCCTGGATGAAGGGGATGGTGAGGTTGACGCTCTTGTCGACTGCGGCAAAACCGTGGTCTGAGACGACGAAGGTGGTGGTGTTAAGGTCGTTGGCGATTTCCGCAGCCATCAGTTGGCCGACGAGTCCGTCGATGGCGTCGATGGTCTTGATGGCTTCGGGACTGAAGGGGCCGGTCTGGTGTTCGACTTCGTCGAGCGCGAGGAGGTGGACGGTCATGAAGCGGGGCTTGCGTTTTGTAATGATGTCGATGGCGAATTTTGTGCGAACTTCATCATCGGCGAGGGTGTCGGTGCCTTGCGTGTAAGGGCCGAGGCGGGCTTCCATTTCGTTGAGCAGCCCGAGGGGGCGGGCGAAGGCTTCAAGCATCGAGTTATTCGCAGCGGTGCCGTAGAGCCCCCAGAATTCGGGGATGTTGTCATCGATCCCCGGGGCGTCAACCGTGACGGGCCAGCTGACACTGGCGGTAGAAAGGTGAGCATCGTGCGCGGCCTGCCAGAGCGTAGGAACTTTGACGGCATCAGCGAACCAGTACCATGCGCCGCTGTTTTTGCGCAGGGGATCGAACTGGATGTTATTGAGGACACCGTGGTCGGCGGGCCAGACTCCGGTGACGAGCGTGGTGTGGCTGGGATAGGTGACGGTGGGGAGGACGCCGGTAACGCCCTCCGCGTAGGTTCCATTGCTGACGAAGGCGCGGAGGTTGGGCGAGTGGACGCCATATGTATCCGCTTGAGTTACATATTCCGGCTTGAGGCCATCGATTGAAATCATCAGGACGGTCTGCGCAGTGATAGTGTGAGCGGCGAGAAGAGAAGCGAGCCAGAGGAGCGGGACGAGCGAGCGTACGCGACTTTTCATGACCAGAAAGAGTAAAACGGAGGCAGGGGATTTGGCGATGACAGAACGGAGAAAAAGCGTGCCCGAGCCTGCGACTTCTGTCGTAGTGCGGAAACATACGCTGGCGACGCGCTGGATGCATTGGTTGAACTTTCCGTTTTTAGCCGTCATGGTGTGGAGCGGGCTGGCGATTTACTGGGCCGATACCGATGCCGACGGCTCGCATTTTCACCAGGTCTATCGGATTGGAATTGGCAGCTGGACGCTGGTGCGATTTTTTCCTGATTGGTTTTTCAATCATCTCGGCATGCAATTCGGGTTGGCCAAGGGATTGAGTTATCACTTCGCGCTGATGTGGCTGTTCGTGCTGAACGGCATTGTTTATGCGATTTATCTGGCGTTCAGCGGGGAGTGGCGTTGGCTTCTTCCCGAGCGCGGGACGCTGCGGGCCGCGTGGCTGGTGTTGCTGCATGATTTGCATGTGCGTCGCGATATGCCGCTGGCAGAAAAATATAACGGGGCGCAGCGCATTGCTTACACGCTGATCATCCTGATTGCAGCAGCGGAGGTTGTCACCGGCCTGGCGATTTATAAGCCTGCGCAACTGGGCTGGCTGACGCATCTGCTCGGCGGATATCAGAGCGCGAAGTGGATGCACTTCTGGCTGATGATGGCGATCGTCGGATTTTTTGTGATCCATGTGGTGCAGGTGATGCTGGCGGGTTGGAGTAATTTTCAATCGATGGTAACGGGGCTGGGGGCGGTGCCGGTTGAGGCTGAAAAGAGCGAGGTGGCGCCGTGAGTGATGAGATGGACGAGAAGCCGGAAATTGATCCCGAGCAATTGGCCGCGCCGGAAGAAGTGGCTGAGGTGGCTGCGCCAGAGGAGTCAGTCGAAATTGCTGCGCCGGTCAGCGATGCGCCGCGGTTGCCGCGTCAGGAGATATCGGAGCACGCGTTGCATACGCGGAGTCGCAGGGATTTTCTCGCGCTGGGCGCGGGCGCGTTGGCACTCGCCGCAGCTTGGGGATGGGTGCTGACTCGTCCGGAAGAGGGCGGCCTGCCTGCGCCGTTGCGCGGCATGATGGAGTGGAACCGACGCGTCTCGCAGGCGGTGCTGGGCACGCGGCGGATGGCGCGAACGTTTCCCGTTAGCGAGGCGGTGCCGAATCTGCGAGTCAATGGCGACATTGGGATCACGCAGGATCTCGATCTCGACAAGTGGCGCCTGCAGGTTTTCGGCCTGCCTAATGCGAAACGCTTTCCGCAGTTTTCTGCCGATGCCGGCGGCTGGAATTATGGCGGCGATGATGACGGCTTGAGTTACGGCAAGAGCAGCGGCGGCGCGATTCCGCAGAGTGACGCGGCTGCGCCGGACGCGGCGGGAAATCCGAAGCAGCCGGGGCTGTTGCTGATGCTCGACGATTTGAAAAAGCTGCCGCACGCCGAGACGGTGACGGAGCTGAAGTGCATCGAGGGCTGGAGCGTGATTGCGCACTGGGGTGGCGTCCGGATGGTCGATTTTCTCGACTACTATGGCGCGCCGGCGATGAAGTATGTCGGCTTCGAGACGCCCGGCGGCGATTTTTACGCGAGCCTGGACATGGCGACGATGCGACATCCGCAGACTCTGCTGGCGTTTGAGCTGAATGGGCAGCCGCTGCCGGTGCTGCACGGCGCGCCGCTGCGGCTGGCGACTCCGCTGAAGTACGGCTACAAGCAGATCAAGCAGATCTCAAAGATTTTTTTCAGTGACACGCGGCCGCGCGATTACTGGGTCGAGAACGGCTATGACTGGTACGGCGGCCACTAGCCGCTAGTCGTCGACGGTGACGGCGGCCGAAGCGTCATGCATGCCGGCCACGGCTTCAGCGATACGCTTGTTCGTGCCGGATTCGGCAAACTGGGCAGTGACGCGAATGGCGTTGAAAATCGCGCGCGCGTTGGAGCTGCCGTGGCCGATGATGCAAGCGCCGTTGATGCCGAGCAGTGGAACGCCGCCGTATTCGGAGTAGTCGAGACGGCGCTTGAAATCTTCAAAGGCGCGGCGGCTGAGCATCGCTCCGACTTGCGAGGTGATGGTGGACTTCAGCGACTCGCGGAGAAGGTCGCGGACCATCTTGGCCAAGCCTTCGCTGGTCTTCAGCGCGACGTTGCCGATGAAGCCGTCGGCGACGATGACGTCGGCCCGGCCGTTGTAAAGGTCGCGCCCCTCGACATTGCCGACAAAGTTCAGCCCGGCAGATTGCAGCAGCGGATAGGCTTCGCGCGTCAGCTGGTTGCCCTTGCCTTCTTCTTCGCCGACGGAGAGCAGTCCGACGCGAGGCCGCGCGATGTTGAGAACGGAACGCGCGTACATCTCGCCCATGACGGCGAATTGCAGCAGGTGGTGCGGCTTGCAATCGACGTTGGCGCCGACATCCAAAAAGATGCAGGGCGATCCAGTGGAGGTGGGGAGAACCGCGGTGAGCGCAGGGCGGTCGACGCCCGGAATCATGCCGAGAACCATCTTGCTGGTCGCCATCGCCGCGCCAGTGTTGCCTGCGGTAACAAACGCAGCGGCGCGGCCTTCGCGAACCAGTTTGCAGCCGACGCGCATCGAGCTGTCGCGCTTGGAGCGAACAGCGGCGACGGCTTTGTCGTCCATCGTGATCCACTCCGACGCTGGCACAATTTCAATCGCGCGCTTGCGCAGCGACGGACGCGCGGCGAGGCCTTGCTCCAGCTTGTCTTGTGGGCCGACGAGAAGAATGTGGACGGGAAGACTGCGGCAGGCAAGGATGGCGCCGTCGAGTTCGGGGCCCGGAGATTTGTCCGAGCCCATCGCGTCGAGCGCGATGACTGTCAGGGGGCGGTGAAAGCCGTTCGACGAGCCGTTTGTCGGGGGTAGTGCCTTGGCTGAGATCACTGCGCTGCGATTCTAGAGCATTTTCGCGTCCGGTTCTGTTCGCCAGACTGTGGATGCCGGGGACAAGCGGACGCGAAACCTGCTCGATAGTGAGGCTAGGCTTTTTCTTTGACTGCGAGAACGTCACGGCCTTTGTAAGTACCGCACTTGGCGCAGGCGCGATGCGGCAGCTTGCGCTCGTGGCAGTTCGGGCACTCGGAGGTTCCGGTGGCGGTCAAAAAGTCATGGGCGCGGCGGCTGGAAGTGCGGCGCTGCGAGTGACGTCGTTTTGGATTAGGCATGACAAAATTCCTTCCTGATGGCTGCGGCGCGGAGCTTGAAAGCAACCAGCGGGGTGCAGCAAATATCTCTCAAAAAATTTATGGCTTGATCCGGGTGCGCAGCTCAGACAGGGCGCTCCAGCGCGGATCCGGTGAGGATTGGGTGCAGGAGCAACTGGCTGAATTCAGGTCCTGACCGCAGTGCGGGCAAAGTCCCTTGCAATCCGGGGAGCAGAGTACGCGGGCCGGGAGCGACAGCAAAACCTGCTCCCGGAGGACGTCCTCCAGTTCCAGACCATCCCCTTGATAATACCCGATTTCGGTCTCCGATGTCGTGATGGAATGCTCGTCGGCGCCGCTTTCTACTGCGCTGGGGCGATACAGCAGGTCAAATTCGCCGGTCAGCGATTCCGGCACCGCAGTCAGGCAGCGGGCGCATTGCAGCTCAAATTCCGAGGAATATTTGCCGCGGACTCGGATATCTTCCACGGTTTGGCCGGGGCCATGGTGTTCCTCGACAAGGTCGGCGCGGCCCTCGATGGTCAGCGGAGCCGTCTGGGTAACTTCCGCGCCGTACTGGATGTCGCCGGGCGCGAACTCGCGCGTGAATTCGATAGGCTCGCGTTGCAGGTCTTGGATCAGGATGCGCATAGGTCTGTCTCTATTTTAGAGCTAACCCCTACTTGATGACAGCAGCCGGAAACGCGGGCGTCGTGGATCGGGCTCCCTGCAGGACCGGCTTTTCCTGCGGCGTAGCGACTGCGTGGCGGCGAACCAGGATCAGCGTGGTCATTTCCATGACGAGCTGGTTGGTCTGGTTGCGCGTGTGGACCAGCAGCTTGACGACGCCGAACTCCGGCCGGTGGGCGGAGGGGCGGCAGTCGACGACTTCAACATCGATGTGAAGCTGGTCGCCAGGATAGACGGGGCAGGGCCAGCGGATTTCCGCGCGCGTGCCGACGGTGCCGCCCGCAAAGGGCAGGCTGTCCACCAGCAGGCGCATGGTGAGCGAGCCCGTGTGCCAGCCGCTGGCGACGACCCGTCCGAACAGCGTGTCAGCAGCGGCATGTTCGTCGAGATGGAAGGGCTGCGGATCAAACTGCGCGGCGAAGGCGTGGACTGCCTCGGGCTCGACAGTAAGCGGGCCGCCGGCAAAGCGCTGGCCAGCGGAGATGTCTTCGAGATAGAGCGGCTGCGTCATTCCTTTTATTGTTGCAGGAAAAGCCGGATTGCGGCCACCCCGGCTGCACCGGCTTCCCGACACGCTGGAATTCGGGATGCGGTGATGCCGCCGAGGGCGAGGACCTTGGTGGACGCGGCGATTTCGCACGCCTGGCGGAGAAGAGCGACGCCGCTGCCGGCGCCTACTCTTTCTCCAGAGATTAATTTCTCGAAAACAGGGCCGAAGAGAATGAGGTCGACGTCCGCTTGGCGGACGCGGCGGACGTCGTCGAGCGAGTGACAGGAAATGCTGATTGTTGGCGCGGGCAGACCGGAGCGCGCATACAACTCCCGAATCTGTGGCGAGCTTAGCTCGTCCGAGCCAGATCGCAGGTGGACGCCGTGGGCGTCAGTTGCCACGGCGACGTCGGCGCGGTGGTTGACTAGAACGCGTGGGCCGCCCGGGATAGCTGCGAGAACTTCGCGGGTGAAGATTTCGAGATCGGCGGCGGTGAGATCGCGCTCGCGGATTTGAATGTAGTCAACGCTCGGCGCGATGTCGACAAGACGCCGCAGCATCGCCGAGAGGTCGCCGCGGAAGAGTGCGCGATCGGTGATGGCGTAGCGCAGCATTGTGGGCGAGTGTAAATTGCGCGAGCCGGAAGTGACGGCAATCGACATCTCACTGTGGTAGGTTTTTAGCCAGTGAGAACAGACGCAGAGTGGGACGTAAACGTCGATGGATAGCTACGATCTGATCGTGATTGGCTCCGGGCCGGCTGGTCTGCGGGCGGCGATTTATTCCGCCAAGCTGGGCAAGAAAGTCGCGTTGGTTGAGGCGCGCGATGTCGTCGGCGGCACCAGCATCAATACCGGCACCATTCCCAGCAAGACGTTTCGCGAAGCCGTGCTGCACCTTAGCGGCTACAACTACAAAACAATCTATGGCATGAATTACCGGGTCAAGGACAAGATCACGATCGCCGATCTTGCCTTCCGGGTGCAGCACGTCATCAAGACCGAAATCGATGTCACTGAGGCGCAGCTGTCCCGCAACAACGTTGAAGTCATTCGCGGAATGGCCAGCTTTACCAGCGCAAACACGGTGAAGGTGACGAGCCCGCGCGGCGACGCCGAGTACAAAGCCAACTTCATTATCATCGCAACGGGCGCCAAGCCGGCGACCTCGGACAAAGTTCCGGTGAATGGGCGGACGATCATCAACAGCGACCAGTTGCTGGGCCTGGAAAATCTGCCGAAGACGCTGATCGTGGTCGGCGGCGGCGTCATCGGCGTCGAGTATGTCTGCATGTTCGCCGCGCTGGGCGTGCGCGTCACGCTGGTAGAGCGGCGTCCGCGGCTGCTGGAATTTGCTGACCAGGAAATTGTTGAGGCACTCAGCTATCACTTACGAGACGCGCGCGTGACGATGCGTCTGAACGAAGAAGTGGAAAGTGTTGAAGAGCTGCCGGATGGAACGGTGGTCGCAAATCTGGAGAGCAAGAAAAAACTTTCCGGTGACGCGCTGCTCTACGCCGTAGGCCGGCAGGGCGCGGTCGATGGGCTGAACCTGGCAGCGGCTGGGATTGAGAGCGATGCGCGCGGGCGAATTCCAGTGAATGACAAATTTCAGACGAAGGCGCCGCATGTGTTCGCGGTCGGCGACGTCATCGGCTTTCCCAGCCTGGCCTCGGTATCGATGGAGCAGGGCCGGATTGCTGCGTCTGAGGCGTTCGAGGGCGGCGAAATCCAGTCGAATCCTAGCTTCTATCCCTACGGAATTTATACGATTCCGGAGATTTCCTTCATCGGCAAGACCGAAGAGCAGTTGACCGAGGAAGACGTGCCGTACGAAGTCGGGATCGCGTATTACCGCGAAATTGCGCGCGGGCAGATTCGAGGCGACACGACGGGGCGTCTGAAGCTGATTTTCCATCGCGAGAATAAGTCTGTACTGGGCGTGCATATCATCGGCGAGGGCGCCAGCGAGCTGCTGCATATCGGGCAGGCGGTGATGATCCTGGGCGGCACGGTTGAGTATTTCGTGGATACGGTGTTTAACTATCCGACGCTGGCGGAATGTTACAAAGCGGCGGCGTTTAATGGGATTAACCGGCTGGCGAAATTTGATTAGTTACTGAAGTAGTTGCAAATGGTACGGGACAGGCAGGGTAGGGTATGGCGAACAGCATCGGCGTGGTGATGGCAGAGCGCATCGTGGCCGGCGTGGTGTCACCCGAAGGCAAGTTGGTAGGCGAGCTGCATGAGTGGCCATCTGATCCGGAAGAGAGCGACGCGCTGATCGGCATGCCGACGGAAGACATTGTCCGGCAGCTGCGCGATGAAGTGCTCGCGGTGGCCAAGGGCGCAGACGGAAAAGTTGCGTCGATTGGGCTGGGATTGCCGGGCATTGTGCAGCACGGCATCGTCCAGGACTCACCGAACTTAGTGCAACTGAAAGGTGCACAAATTCAGGATGCACTCGGTGCGGCGCTGAAAGAAAGCGGCATCGATGCGCCGATCCTGGTTAACAATGACGCAGATGTCATCGCCGCGGGTGTGGCTGCCACGAAAGGACATCTCGATCGCGTTGTTCGCGTCTGGACGCTGGGCAACGGCATTGGCTACGGCCACTATCCGACCGCCGACGGCGTCTGGGAGGGCGGCCACATGGTCGTCTCCCTCGACAGCAAGGAAACGTATTGCGGCTGCGGCGGCCGCGGGCACCTGGAAGGAATTTGCGGATATCGCGCAATGCGGCTGCGCTTTCTTGACATGGAGCCGGAGGAAATTTTTGCCGCAGCCAAGCCGAAGCAGATGAAACAGGGCGATCCGCGCTGCGTGGAGTTTGTGAAGCAATACCATCGCGCGCTGGCGGCAGCGACGGCGAACTGCATCTACCAGGAAGGGCCGGGGAAGTTTTATTTCACCGGCTACGCCGTCAAGTTTGTCGACCTGAACACGCTGGAAGATTACCTGCACCAGATGGTCAAGCTGAGCCCGCTGCAAACCTACGCGCTGGAGATTATTCCCGGTGACAAGCAGCTGGGCGTGATCGGCGCAGCCGTTCTCGCGTCAATCAATGCGATCTAGTAGCAGCGCTGATAAGTCTTGCTGATGCGGTCGTGCCAGCCGAGATGGTCGACGTCGAGAAGCATCCAGAGAAAACCCAAACCTGCTGCGGCCGCGGAGAAGTAAAAGGCGGCGATGCGTCCGCGCCGGTTGGCGACGGTGGGATTGCTATCGCCGAAAGTGCAGAGCGCGATGCGGGCGTAGCGCATGCCGGGCGTCGCGTCGGAGTACGTCAGGAACAGCCACTGGTACGCGGCAGAGAGAGCGA
>Ga0302324_100018746_pt1 | contig 13623 bp, 14 predicted proteins | sample Palsa_T0_1_FD_201949 | JGI IMG/M metagenome (GOLD analysis project Ga0302324, IMG submission 201949) | Peat permafrost microbial communities from Stordalen Mire near Abisko, Sweden - Palsa_T0_1 | ecosystem: Environmental > Terrestrial > Soil > Palsa > Peat permafrost | place: Sweden: Abisko...
GCCCACGTGCAACGACCGGAACGCATCCGTATAGCCAATACCCAACATCGCACGATAGCGGGCTCGCGGCTCCGGCTGAAACAAAGCATCGTGCTCCCATGAAGACGGCTTGTGGCAGTCGATGTCCTCAGGAATCACGTTGAAGTCGCCGCCTATTAGCGTCGGCACATCGTCCTGCTTCCATCTAATCATTTGCTGAGTCAGTCGATCCATCCAAGCTAACTTGTAAGCAAACTTGTCACTCCCTACCGGATTGCCATTGGGAAGATAAATATTGACGATGCGTATGTCCCGGATGATTACCTCCAAGAACCGCGCATGACTGTCAGAATTGTCTCCGGCGAGAGCCTTAGAAATCGTCTTCATCGGATGTCGCGACAGAATCGCAACCCCGTTATAGGCCTTCTGCGTCACCGCTACACTCCCATATCCGAGCGAATTGAAGGCTTCGGACGGGAACTCCGTCCCCTTCAATTCTTGCAGCAACAGCACATCAGGTTCGCGAGCTTTCAGCCATGTCGTGACGTGGGTCAGCCGAGCGCGAACAGAATTCAAGTTCCAGCTAGCGACCTTAAACATCAGTCCACATTCTAGCGTCGGAGTGCGAGGGCGGTCATTGGCTGGACGGCTTTGCGGTGTATCTGTTCACAAACCGAGGGATTTCAGGCCAGTTGCCGCTCCAGGTTGACCGCTCCGCGCCTTCTCTTAGATGATTGTGGCGCATGGACGTTGAACGCACCATTGACGAGATTGAGCAGCTACAGGAAATGTTCGAAGCGCCGGATATTAGGCCGCTCAGCGCAAGCGACATCTCTGCTGCCAATCGCAGGCACGATGAAATGCTCGCACATAGCCCGTGGTTTCAGCTTTGGCAACGGTATGGGGTCTGCTGCCGAACCGAGCCCCCAGTACTTCGACTAGGGGAATCGGACAGCTAACCTCATTGCGAATAGACATGAACAAAGTGAAGAAGAAAACTGCTAATCTCCCGCCAAAACTCACTGAGGTTGAACAAGACCTGCTGTCGCACATCCAAGACGGGTACCAGCTTGAAACTGATTCGCTTGGCCGCAACCCAGTTCTGCGGCGGTTGAAAGATAACGAAGAAATACGCCCTCTGTCCGCCAATCGCAATACCATCAAAGCGATGGAACAACGCGGACTCATCAGCCCCGGCAAGGGTCGAGACCCGCTCACTATCGTTTGGCGTCTGAAAAAGAAATAGAGTAGGACCTCTGCTATTCCGCTATTTGATTGGCCGATTCGCTCAAAACAGCTAAGTTAGGATACCTTACAACGGCTGGAGGTCACCATGTCGCCGCGTACACTTTTTCTCAGCAGGTTGATCGGGCTGTACTGCATTCTCATTGGGCTATCCATGATGACTCACAGCCAAGCGACTGTGGAGACGGTGACCGCCCTTCTTCAGAACCCACCGATGACGTTGATCCTCGGCGTAATCACGCTGGCGGCTGGGCTGGCGATGGTTCTTGCTCACAATATCTGGTCGGGAGGTACGCTCGTCGTCGTGGTCACCCTTGTCGGCTGGATGGCGCTCGTGAAGAGCCTATTCTTCTTGTTCCTGCCCCCTGAGATGGAAACAAGACTCTTTCTTCAGCAGCTTCACTATCAACAATTCTTCTACCTGTATTCAGCTACTTCGCTCGTCCTCGGCGTCTACCTGACTTATGAAGGATTCAAGTCAAGATCACATTAGCCAGCTACATGAAATGCCTTCTGAATCTGCGCTAGTTCCACTGGTGCTGAGCATTCCTCGTCGTCGTTCGCGGTTGACGCGCGTGCTCACGGGATAGCAGCGCATCGGCCGGGCGTCGCACGGCTTCAGAAGATCGGACGCCGCACCCGCGTCGCTCATGCTCTGGGGTTGCCCCTTCGCCAGTTCAGGCAAAATTGCCTGAACTGCCCCTGTGGTCTTGTTGTTGTTCTGCGCCAAAGAATGTTCTTCTCGGCGCAACCGGTGAGGAAGCAAATGAGGGCGGCACACATGTAGGTGCAGGGCTAATCCAGCAATTTCAGGCTCTCCCGAGCCCTTGCCTACGGCGTGGTTCGAAAGGGTGTCTGCGGCGAAGTCATTTTGTGCGGCCTTTCGCCCCCTGTTTCGCCAATGGTGTGTGCTAGTTCTAGTCCACGGGTATACCTTTTGACCTACTGGCCCTCGTGGACTGACATTTGAATTCAGGTTGTGATTCCGCGGACAAGCTCGTCTGCGAAAAGCATTCCCTCCCAATATTCAACGGGGGCTGCAAGCGGAGTACGCGCGTCAGGATCGGGCAGGTTGTTCACGCGTTTCTTCATCTCAGGAAGGACGCCAGGAATCTGAAATTGCGCTCCTCCCTTCGCGTTGTGCTCATCGGGCGGGTCGTAGAACTCCAGAGAGCCACTGATGATGTCAGATTTTGAATACAGATTGACCCACTCCTCAGGGCGATAGTTGTAATGCTGGATCATTGGCTGGACAGCTGCTGCCGCCACTTCTCGCACCGGGGAACACATATCTTGTTGGGTGCGGAAGAGAAAAGCAGTCTTGTCTAGCGGCGAACCGAACGTGAGAAACATTCGGGTGCGTTGGACAACGTCCAGGGGATGATTGGAAAATAGATCTTCCAGGAGAAGTCCGTTGAGCACGTCGTAACCGATCACCGAGCCAAGCGAGTGCCCGACAACAATGATTTTCTGGTACAGAAATCCAAGTTCAGAACCTGGTTTGTGATCGGCCTGGGCGCGATACACCGCTCGCGAAACCTTCATTGCGGTCTCCCAGACTTGCTGGCGCAGTTCGTAGAACTTGCTAACTGTATGTGCTGCAATGTATGCGGCGACATCGCCCACATATTCGACCAGGAACCAGCGCACCGCATAGGCGGCGAGTAGTTCGATGCCCCACAATGACGGGATCGCAAAACCCCACAATCGCGAGTTGTGCCCCTCCGCCAGCCAAGTCGCCCAAGCGGAGACATTGGGCCACAGCAAGTATTCAGGGTGCCAGCCTGCCAACTGGAAAGGCATGACGACGGCCGCTAAGAAGATCAACCCTGCTCCCGGGATTATCAGCAACCATCCAAGCCAGGACAACCATTGTGGGGTACTCGCTCCCTTCCTCAATTTCGTGTAAACCAACGGCAGCCCAACAGTCCCGAGAAAAATCAGCAGCGCTGCAACGTCCGCCACTATGAAGTCGGAGGTGAGCGGAGCGGTCAGCAACCCGGGGAAAGCCTTAGCTCCTCCAACCGCGTGTGACGCCACTGCCGCCACAAGAACAGCATTCATCATCACCAGCGCGAGCAGTAGCAGCATGAGTGCGGTCAAAATTAGCATCAATCTTAGCTTTGGGAGCTTGAATCGCTGCTCTGAGCCGAACATCCAGCGCTGAAATCCGTTCTTCGCGCTGGTATTCAAGAAACCATTCCAGCCCGCGTTAAAAAGGAACGACATCACATCCTTGAGCGTCACCTTACCCTCGGTCAACGGCGCCCAGTACGACTCATAAACGTGGACGTCGTACTTCTGTTGGCCATGCTGCATTTCAATTTCGGCTCGCACCAGTTCAGTCTCAACTTCACCCTTACCCTCGGTTCCGAGGCGTACCCTGCGAATCACGCAACCGGCATCTGGTCCATTTTTCCCCTGCGTGATGCCGCGCCATACCGCTTTGGCAACGCCCTCGATGGTCTCGTACGGGACCTGCTGGCCCATGCCGTGATTCACGATGATGGCCACCCGCTGCCCATTCTCGCGAGGCTCTCCGATCTTTCGGGCATAGCCAGGCTCAAGGATCGCGAAGGCATCCCGCGCACCCAGTACGGGATTGATCTCGCCTGTCATGCAACTCTCCATTCGATCTCGAATGCAACGTTGCTAATTACGGCCGCGGTGTTGGGCGTGTAAATCGCCGGTTGCGACCTGGCCTTTGCTGGCAAGCTATAGCGATTCTGGTCTTGGACTCGTTACTTCGCTACGAAGGCATCCGTTGATGGCGCGACTTGAGATCATTCAATCCAACTATCTACTGATTATTCGTTGATGCCGTCACAAGAGCATCAAGCTCCGTGATGGATTTCTGCCTGATGACATCATCATTGGATTTCGCTGAGGCGGCCTTGAAATCGCTGATCGCCAGATTGTTCTCAGCGATATGCTTGTATGCTAGTCCGCGGTTATAATACGCCGCTGCAAAATTGGGGTTCAACTTTATCGCTTCTCCAAAGTTAACAATGGCCGCGCTAGTTTCGCCTTTTTCCATGAACACATTCCCCACGTTGTAATAGACGTTGGGATCCGCATACTTTGGGTCGTTGTAATGTCTTATGATTACTTGACTGAAATCAGAGAGCGCCTTATCTAACGCCTCTGTCCTTCTTGGATCCAGCGAAGGCCACCGGATCGCGGAGCGAGAATAAGCCGTACCGCGATTGAACAACATAGCAATATTGCCTGGCTCTCGATCCAGCACCTGAGTGAAGTCACTGATTGCACGGTCAATATCACCACTTGACGCGTAAATTATCCCACGTCCAGCATACGCCACAGTATCGTTTGGTCTGAGGTTAATAGCCGTAGTGAAGTCGTCAATCCCAAGCTGCCAATCCCGTCCATCAGAAAATACCCGCGCCCGATTTTCGTAGGCTTCGACTAAGCCCGTGTCCATCGCGACGGCTTGATTGAAATCTGCCAATGCAAGATCACGCTGATGCAAGGCAACATGTGCTGAGCCGCGATTGTTGAATGCGGCTGCGTACCTTGGGTCTATTTGAATAGCTGACGAGAAGTCTGCCACCGCCAAACCCAGTGCAACTTGGGAGGCCTGGGTGCTTGAAACCGCGCTAGCAGCAGTTGCTTTGCGAAGGTAAGCCAGACCGCGATCATTAAGAGCAGACGCATCTTTGGGTTTATTCGCGAGGAAGGTGTCAAAATGTCCGATCGCTTCATCAAAACGACCCATGGAAAAATAAACCCGCCCCACCTCTTGAAAAACAGCAGTGTTCGCAGGGGACAGTTGAACAACATTCGCATAGTCTGCGAGCGCTTGGTCAAACCTCCCCAAGTTAGCGTTTGCACGTCCACGGCTCAAGTAAATCGTTGGAAGTAGGGGCTGCAATCCAGCAGCTTCCGCTCCATCAGAAGCCGCGGTCAGCCGAAGAAGTGACTTCTCATACTCTTTTGACTTGAACGCTGAAAGCCCCAAAACGAGTTCCGTGAGGCAGACAGCCTTATTCCTGGCGTTGTTTTGAGTCGTGAAGTTCAAGTAGTCACGCTCTAGCACTTGGCCGTCAAACAGCTTGCTCTCCTTATTTCCAGGATAAAGTGGCTCCAACACGTAGTAATAATAGGTAAGGAGTCCGTCACCCCGACCAGCAACCGCAGTTCTGAAGTCCCCCCAAAACACTAGGCTGGCTCCAAGTTTCTTTGCATCTTGCGGAAAGAGCGGCGTATCCGCTGAAAACGCGATAAACTCCGTTGTCCTTAAGATTACCAATTCTGGAAACGACCGCTTGACTTCATGCAGTCCCTCTTCCATACGCTGACCAAACTTGCCCTCATCGTTGCCTGTGCTATCAAATGATGCCACGAGAACACACACGCGGTCTTTAGGGCACCCTCTTGACCAAAATCGAAACAAGAAGCCTGAGCCTACAAATATCGGAATGGCCAGCAATACTGCGGCGGCGGTCCGACGATGGAGTCGGGACCTAATCGCGATGACGAAGAACAGAAGCCACACAATGCCGGCAAGAAAAATCACCTTTGTTGCCGTTGTCCCACCGCCGACGAACGTGTAGACCCCAATGATGTTTACAACCACGCCAAGGACGGCTGACACCTCAGTAAGATTTCCAAACAACGCACCTTCAGCCTTCGGTGGCCGCGGGGCTTCCTCCTGCGCTTTGGCATGGTTCAGCTCATTCGCATGAGGAGACAGATCATCTAGCTGCTTAGTCGATTGCCCACTTCCGCTGGATTCTGCCGGGAATTGCGCCTCCTCAACAGGAATTTGATTTATAGGTCTTAACGCTCGGCGTGGGCCTAGGATGGGAACGAGGACCTTGGGCTGCTCAGTGAGTCGTCGATAGAGATCCTTGTATCCCTGATCTTCAAGAGAAAACTGCGGTCCAATTTGATAGTACGTTGCCGATCTCAAGGGAACCGGGATGCAGCTAGTATCGAAACGCCAACCCGTTGTGGAACGGGGCAAATTGGTTTGCTCTTCGACGGAGTCTTGGTGGAGGCGTAATGGCAACAGCACAGGAATGAAGCGGGAATTATCAGTCGAAGACTCGTAGATAAGTTGATAAATCAACGAGGACTCCCACAACACTCCTTTCCCAATTCCATCCTCTTCTTTCCCAGAAACACGGCGCTGATACGTCTCTGTGCAGGCCACGAGCACAAAATCGGCGTTTGAAATCTGCTCTTCCATCCATCTCGGCCATCCTTCCGGTGGAGCGGGCGAATACTGGTCGCAGACCGCATTTATCCCATCCTTTCGCAGCTGATCGCAAAGCTCCAGGACGAGCGACTCGTGTTCTGAACCTTCATGACTGTAGCTGATGAAGACTCGTGGCGGCCGTTGTTCTTTCAGTGCCATGGCATTGCTTTTACTAGGACAGTTGCTTATCTCTGGCTACTTTTGTGGCCATCTTTCCCTGGTATCCCTCTTGCTCCGTCTGAACCCTTTGGACCAGGATCGCCTTGTGCCCCTAGATGACCACCGCTGCACTGAGCACTACCGCTTCCACCTTGACCCCCAGGACCGCCGGGACCACCCGCCCCGCCCGCCCCACTGACTCCTGGCGCGCCTCCCCTTGAAATGAAGTGAATTTGCGACTCTTGCTCTGCGATGCCACCATGCAGGATCAGTTCCCCCCCGTTCCCTCCAGCTCCCCCGTCACCACCTGCTTGTCCCGCACCCCCCAGGCCACCCTTGCTTCCGTCGCCGCCGCCACTGCGGCAATCAAGCATCCCTTGAACCGCGTCAGACCCGCGCGCCCCCGCTGGGCCAGCTGATCCTGATGCCCCTTGCCCACCAGAACCACCATTCTGTCCTGACAAGTTGACTTCCAAGTTGCCGTCTATACCCCTCATTGAATCGACGAAAACCGTCCCACCATCATGTCCATTGATTCCTCGTGCTCCAGTTCCAATGGCCTCTGGAGTCAGATTCTCCTGCACGAAGGACACGATCGAGCCTCCACCAACGATCTTCGCCGCTTGAATAGTCAGCGTATTCCCGTTCGTAACGATCCTTGCACCGTGTTGGAGAGCAAGTGTGTGAACTGAGATAGTCACAGACAAACCTCCACCAACGGGTCCAATGACCAAGGTGCTATCATCCAGCGTGAGTGACCCCTTCCTTGCTAGTTCCCCAAGAATGGACTTTGAATCAGATCCGCGACCCACTGGAATCAGCATTTGGGAAGGGAGACTATCGGGACTAAGGCTGGCTTGCCTGGTGAACACAATCTCTCTAGGACTAACAAAGCTATCGTCCCCTGATGTGGGGGCAATCAGCCTGCTGAGCTCGGAGAAAGAACGCGGCCAGGAGAAAAAGACGGACGACACGGTAAGCACCGCCGTCGCCAAGAAAAGGACTAACACAACCCAAGTCACAAACAGAACAGGCAGTCTTAGAACTGACGGTCCTGATTTTGATAAGGCGGCAAAGATAACGAGCAGGGACATCAGCACCAACATCGCCAGAGTCCCAACTACAGCTTCCCGGATGCTGGAGAAATATGCTTTCCCTAGGGCGAGCGCCATCATAATCCCAGCAACGCCCAGAGCCCACTTTACTTGAGGAACGGCCTTGATCGCCGCCCTCAGAAGTCCTACTGAACCGTACGGAGTTTCGTCCATGTAAGATCCTCGTCCAATGAGCTTGCTGCACATGCGGTGGTTCTGATTCGTTTCTCTAACCCAAGGAGATCTACCCTTGGGATCCTCTGACCACGCTCCAACGCGTTCTGCGAGGCCATGGAACAGAAATGAGACGGATTATCTGACTCCTTTTGCAAAAGAGTGTACACGGATTTCACCATACCAAGTGCGAAGCGAATTTGGTACCGTGAACTGCTGCGCCGGGATGGCGTGCGCCAGGGACCGCTGATCTGGCGAACACAGTTGCACATCAAGAAGGTTCTGGGATTCAAGCATTGGGACAAGTTGCGGCAGAAGCCCAAACGGTGATGGCTGCCGCTACCTAGGGGCTGAGCCTTCGCCTGTTCAGGCAAAATTGCCTGAACTGCCCCTGCGTGAGGAAGTAAAATGAGGAAATCCAATCCACCAGCTCACGACCCAGGCGGGAAAACTCGCCGCGCACTCAAGGATGGCGTTACAGGGGCAGCCGTGTTCGGCGGCAAAAGCGGTGAATATCGTTATCGCTTGAGCCGGACATGGCAAGCGACGAAACCTCATGCGCTTTTCGTGCTAATGAACCCAAGCACGGCAGACCCATTCAACGACGATCCCACCGTGGCAAAATGTTGCAAGTTCGCGCGTGCGTGGGGCTATGGCGGGGTTCATGTTGCTAACACCTTCGCGTACCGCACCACCGACCAAAACCGTCTAATCGAAGTCGCTGACCCCATTGGACCCGACAACGATGCCCACATCATCGCAATGGCCAAAGGTGCGGCCGTCGTTATCTTCGCCTATGGGAAGCCCAAACATATGCAGCTACGGTCGCGAGGATTGACCCTTGCCCGGCTGCTGCTTGAGAAGGCAAATGTGAAGCCGCACATCCTACGCCTTGGAAAAGACGGCACGCCTTGCCACCCGTTGTATCTCCCCCAAGCACTAAAGCCAATTTTATGGAAGCTCTAGAGCCACGTTTTCAGTTCAATGTCTTCACTCGTAGGAGACTTGACACCAATGACAATAGCTGACGACCGGAGGGAGATGCTCCCCGCGGTCCTCATGAAGCCGAGCGAGGGCGAGGAGCTGACGCACGAGGATTTGAGCTGCTGTCGCAGCTCGTCTCTGACGCGATGAGCAGTTCAGAATGATTGCGACAACAACAGCGACGATTCGTCGTCAGTCAATTCCTCGCCCCTTTGAATCTTCGCCTCAAGCGCCCGGACGGTGAGACTCTTGATGCGGGGCTCCGGGATGTCGTTCTCAGGCTGCGTTGTCCAGGACTCCGTGTAGGTCAGGTTGTGCAGGAGCACCCAGGCCGGGTTCTCATCCGCCCGCTTGCCGTCCTGATCCGTTGAGGACGCTATCTGCCTGAGAAAGATCTGGACTTCGCCCTGCTGCGTCCCTGTCAGGGTGTACTTGTAGTTAGCGAACATAGGTGTGATCTCAAGTAATGATTTCATTTGTTCCGCCTCCTTGGCGTCGAACGTATGATGTCGGCCGCGAGGTGGATTGATTCGGAGAATTTCAGGAGAATCTAACGGAAGGCTTTCGAGAGGCGAATTAGCCCAAAAGCAGCTAACGGAAGGGTGCTTCACGTCAAGTTAGATCAGAGTGACAGAATTTGTCGCTCCGATAGATGTTGCCGCCCATTGCGTGCTGCTCCTCTCAGCCGCACGACTTCCCGCTCGATCATCCCCAGTCTGAGACACCTAGAACATCCGGCTCTCAATAATTAAGGAGTTTCGCCGCCAGTGGGTATTTAGGTGAAGACACCTAGGCGACCGACCCACGGAGAAAAAGCAAATGAACGACAATCAGACGCTCATAGTCAGGTACACGGAGTACTACTGCTACTTTTTCAGCGTAGCCATCCACGAGTTGACGGGTTGGCCCATCTACGGCGTTATCCCAAGAGGGGAAGATGATCCCCTCCACTACATCAACAGGACGCCGGACGGACGCTACTTTGACATCCGGGGATTCTCGGACAAGCCCCTCGACGCCGACGGCAAGAGGGGCAGGCCCGTCCTGTGTGACGCGGCCCAAGTGCTCGCGGACTTCTCGTTCGAGCCGGAAGAGGCTTTGACCCAGGCGCGGCAAGACGCCGCCCTAGTCCTGAAGTCAGGGGAGAATCTCTCAGCGCCTGCATCGAGCATGATTGAGAACTATGCTGAGGCGAAACCCTCTGACGTGACGACCCCGCCGTTTCTGTGCGCAAGTTAGCGGTCCTCCCGCTCCCGCCGCCTGATCGCTGACCTGGACGTCACAGCGGCCTCACGTAGCCGGGCTTGGACGGGTCGTCGCTCTGGATGTCCTTCGGCGCGTCGTAGAACTTCATGGCCCTGTGGCGGTTCGCGGGGTTGATCCTGGCGTTGTCGGCGCACGGCCCGCAGATAGGCATGTTCAGGAACACGCCGGGGAAGTCGTACCTGTGCGTCGCGGGCTCGCCGCAGCCGCAGAGGGGTTCCGGTTTTGACTTGCTAGCAAACTCCGTGCTTGACTTTGACTTTCTCTTCTCTTCTCGCGGAGCGAGCGACGGCGCGTCTAGGTCTTCCTCTACTATCTTGATCGCCGGGTCGGGGTGCCTGCGGTACTCGGGCAGCGTCATGCACTCCTGGCAAAAGGGCAGGCCGAGTTCGACAGTAGAGCTCCCGTAGGTCGGCCCCTTGCACCTGGAGCAGGGCGCGTTTCTCGGCGGGGTTGCTGTTGTTTTCGATTTGCTAACAGACCCCGTCCCGGTTTTGACTTGCTTTTCTCGCGAAGCGAGTGAGTGCGGCGCGTCCGTATCCGCTAAGGTATTTACGTGCACTTCTTCGACCTGCGTCAACATCTTAGAAACAACGTCAACATCTTTCGTCCCCCTGGTGAGACGGTTGGCCTCTGAACTGTCTCTCAGGGAGACGGTTGAATTTGACTGTCTCGCTGGAGAGACGCTTGATCCCGCAACTGTCTCGCTGGAGAGACGGTTCTCAACCGTCTCCGTGTGAGACGCTTGGGCCGCGTTTTTCTCATTCTCCTTGCGGTTCTTGGCCTTGACTAGATCGTAGACGGTGATCTCCGGCATCGCCCCGATCAGAATCTTGTACCTGGACGCGTGCCGCCTGCCCCGGCCCTTCTCGATGAGCAGGACGACCCCGTAGAGCTTGCACAGCCGCTTGATAGACCGGGCGACCTGGTCCTTCTTCAGTCCCGTCGCGGCCGCGAGCGACCGGATCCCGTGGTACAGGATGCCGTCGTCGTGCGCGAACTCGCACATGGTTATGAGGACGAGCTTGTCAATCCCGAGGATGCCGCCCTGCATGACGGCCTCGTTGCGGTACTTGAACCTCTCCTGTGTCCTTGCGTGCGGATGCTTCTTCTGGCTCAAAATCTCACCTTGTTTTTCCCTCACCTTGTTCGCGCTTGTCGAGGGCGGTCGGTCCGGTTGCGGGACGGGCAAAGGTGAGTAAGCCCGTCCCCCGGTTGAATCTGATTGCTCAGACCCCGACATCTATAAATACTGAGGTTTGACGTCGTCCTTGCTTATCGCTCCGGACACCATCCTCATCTCCCTCTCGGTCTCGTCATCCCGGACGATCCGATCCGCTCTACTAAAGATGGAATACAAAAGTCGATTCCCTGCCGCCAACTGGCGGCCGGCCTCGCCAAATTTGCAATGTTGTAGGGATTTTCTTGACCTCGACCGCCAATTAGTTAGCGAGGAGAATTCGCAATCCTTCTTATGGAGGTGAAACCGTGAGCCAGTACAGGAAGATCAAGGAGGCGACTGCCGAGGTGGTGGGGATCCTCATCGCGAGGAAACCCAGCACGGCGAAGGCGCATAAGGCCATCCGGGACATCATCGTCGCGAACCCGGCCATGAGCTACCGGCAGATCGCCGACTTGATGGGATGCTCGCGCTGGCTCGTCTACCGGGTCGCGGTGGAGTTCGATGTCAGGCGGCCGAGGGGGCGCAGGGGCCCGGCACGGCAGCCGGAAGCAGAGAAATCAATCAAGGAGCACCTGTAACGATGGAGAAGAACCTCGCACTGAAGCTCTTCCGCGTCCTGCGCCAAAGCGGGACAGAAGGGCCGCTGACCGACGCCCAAGTACGCAAGCTGACCGGGCTGGATCAGATGGACATCGACATCGCCGCCGAGCAGCTGGAGGCGGAGGGCATGGTCGTCATTGAGCGGACGTATACGCTCGTGGAGGACTGAAGCGCCAGATGCCGCGCCCAGAGCGGATTTTGGCGGGGCATGTGACTTGAGGGTTTCTAGGCCTCCGTTACGCGACTCGGGCGTTCTTCGCGCCAACTCTCCCCCTCGATAATCCCGCAATTTCCGCCAACGCTGGTATTTCGTTACGGGCTACGCGGGTCTCTGCAATGAACTGACCGCGACCGCTTCCCAATCTCAGAACAAGGAGCAACAAAGCAATGCCCAGCAAACTAATGACCACACGCAGGTTAACCCAGGTACACCGCAAGATAGCCGACGCAGCAATCGCGGAGGCCCGCAACCGTGCCTTCGCATCCCTGAGCGAAGAGACGCAGAACGAGGTCTTGGAGGCGATCGACAAGCTCAACAGCAAATTTGCCTGGGCGGTTGACAACGCCGTTCAGAAAGCCGAATGGAAAGCACAGGACGAACTTTTCCGTCTCGAAGCCAAGTACGGATACAGCATCCTGAAGGCGGCGTTCCAGAACGGTGCCGACGCGGTTACGTCCGCGGAGTACGCCGACTTCCGCACGGAAGCCAATCTTGACGAGCGCATCGCTGACACGCCAAGCGTTCTGGAGGCAGCGGAGAAGTTGATGTACGAGGCCACGAACACGGAACACGGGGTGGTCTTCGACGACGTGGACGACGGCACCCCAGTGGAGTGGATTTAATAATAAGCAGAGTGGCCGCCCGCAGTTCAAGGAGCGTTTAATGCACACTCCCGGTCACAAGTCTGGGGGGCGAAGCAGGAAAACCTCTCTGCGATCTGATCGCGGCGGAGCTGCGGAGGACGCCGTCGCATCGTCGCCCGACTCATGGCCGTTTTACGCGTACCGACGACTGGGGGCCGCAACGGGAATGCATGGACTGTAATACATAAGGAACCAGGGCGATGGAAGATCGTCCAGATGCCGCGCCCATAGAGCTTTTGGCGGGCCATTTAATCTGATGGTTTCTGGCTCCGTTACGCAGCCACGACGTTCTTGTGCCCAGCCCTGGCCGCTACCCCATCAGGCTTGGACACCAGTCACAGTGACTCCACCGGGTTGAGGTACAACCACGGGCCCCTTAAGCGGCCTGTTCCCGTCTGGCGGAGAGCCTGTTCCTTTTTCCTTTTCCTTGTTCATTTCCGCTACCAAGTTTTCATTCTCCACGCGCCGCACGTACGACCAGATCGAGTCGCTGTCCTTCTCGTGCCCGAGCAGTCGCTTCACGGTTGGCATGTCGTAGCCAAAGCCGCCAAGCCACTTGGGCCGGAGCCATTCCGTCGCCTGCGTGGCGCGAAATTTCTTCAGGTTGAAGCGGGCGGGATTGAGACCCGCACGCTTCGTTATGGACTTGATCTTGTCCCAGAGGTGCGTGTCCGGCTTCCCTGAGCGCGTGCAGAAGACAAGCCGATGCTGGTGCGAGGCCATGTGCCGAACGATCCTATCCATCAACTCGCGGCTGATCGGCACGGCCCGCTCGCTGTCAGCTTTTGCTGCATACCTGTAGAGCAGATTTCCATCGTCGTCGCGACGCTCCTTTGACTTGACGCGGAGCATCTGCT
>Ga0302324_100018747_pt1 | contig 13622 bp, 13 predicted proteins | sample Palsa_T0_1_FD_201949 | JGI IMG/M metagenome (GOLD analysis project Ga0302324, IMG submission 201949) | Peat permafrost microbial communities from Stordalen Mire near Abisko, Sweden - Palsa_T0_1 | ecosystem: Environmental > Terrestrial > Soil > Palsa > Peat permafrost | place: Sweden: Abisko...
GTGCGATCTTGGTCGGGGTGCGATACAGCGCGTGCGCGATTTCGCAGGCCACGATGTTGACTTCGTCGCTGCTGGTCAGGGCCACCAGCACGTCGGTGTCGGCGATGCCGGCGGCTTCGAGCACCGCCGGATAGGAGGCGTGGCCGGCGACGGCCCGGATGTCGAGCCGATCCTGCAGATCGCGCAGGATGTCCTCGTTGTTGTCGACCACGGTGACTTCGTTGGCCGGTTCGCGCGACAGGTGGAAAGCCGCGGTCCGGCCTACCTGGCCGGCCCCCAGTATCAGTATCTTCATCAGCGCTTGCGCTCCGTCGCCGCTACATCACTTCCAGATTCGCGTACTGCAGCATGAGCCATTTGGACCCCTGCTGCTCGAAATTCACCTGCACGCGCGCGTGCGGTCCCTGACCCTCGACCGTAAGCACCACGCCTTCGCCGAATTTGCCGTGGCGTACGCGGGTTCCGAGGCGCATGCCGTCACTGATGGTTTCCATCAGCGCGCCGCGCCCCAGGGCACGCCGGCCGCCCGACGCCGCGATGTCGGCTGCCGGCGCGTGCGTAATGCGGATCCGCGGCCGCACTTCCTCGATCATGGCCGGCGGAATCTCCTGGATGAAGCGCGACGGCGAGTTATAGCTGTCCACGCCGTGCAGCCGCCGCTGCTCGGCGTAAGTGAAATACAGCTGCTGCATCGCCCGCGTCATGCCGACGTAGCACAAGCGACGCTCTTCCTCCAGGCCATCCAGATCGTTGATCGAGCGCTGGTGCGGGAACAGACCGTCTTCCAGGCCGCACAGGAACACCAGCGGAAACTCCAGGCCCTTGGCGGTGTGCAGTGTCATCATCTGCACGCAGTCCTCCCAGGCGTCGCCCTGGGTGTCCCCGGACTCCAGCACCGCGTGCGACAGGAAGCTCTGCAGCGGCGGCAGGTCGCTGTCGGGCTCAAACCCACGCGCGGCGCTGACCAGCTCGTTGAGGTTCTCGACTCGCGCCTCGCCGCGATCGGCCTTGTCCTTCTGATGATGCTCGAGCAGTGCGCTGGCGTTGATCACGTGATCGACCTGCTCGTGCAAAGACAGCCCGACGATTGCCTGCGTCAGCTGTTCGATCAGCTGCATGAAGCCCAGCAGCGCCACCGCCGCTCGCCCGCCTTCGCCGGCGGCGACGGCGGCCCCGGCCGCGCGCCACAGCGAACTGCCGGCGCCGCGAGCCGCGTCGCGGATGTTGTCCACGGTCTTGTTGCCGATGCCGCGCGGCGGCAGGTTCACGATGCGTTCGAACGAGGCGTCGTCGTCGCGATTGGCGATAAGGCGCAGGTACGCCAGCGCGTCCTTGATCTCGGCGCGCTCGAAGAAGCGCAGCCCACCGTAGACACGGTACGGAACGCGAGCGGTGATCAGCGCCTCCTCGAAACTGCGTGACTGCGCATTGGAGCGGTACAGGATCGCCGCCTCGCGCCGCAAGCCGCCGCGCTGGCTCCACTCGAGAATGCGGGTCACGACGAAATCGGCTTCATCGCGCTCGTTGTAGGCCGCGAACAGCTTGACCCGCTCCCCGCCGGCCTTGCTGGTCCACAGCGTCTTGCCCAGCCGGCCGGTATTGTTGGCGATGAGCACATTGGCGGCATCGAGTATCCCGGCAGTGGAGCGATAGTTCTGCTCCAGGCGGAATAGCTTGCCTTGCGGGAAATCCTCGCGGAACTTATGCAGGTTTTCGACCCGTGCGCCACGGAACCTGTACACACTCTGATCGTCGTCCCCGACAACGAATGCCGCGCCTTCGGAACCGACCAGTAATCGGATCCAGGCGTATTGAATTGAATTGGTGTCCTGGAACTCATCCACCAGCACATGGCGGAAGCGGGCGCGATAGTGGCGCAGCAATTCCGGCTGGTCGCGCCACAGCTCGAAGGCGCGCAGCAGCAGCTCGGCGAAGTCGATCACGCCCGAGCGGGCGCAGGCTTCCTCGTACTGTTCGTACAGCTTGATCAGCTGCAGCTGGGTCGGATCGCCGCCGCCCGGGACGTTCTTCGGCCGGCGGCCTTCATCCTTGTGCTTGTTGATGAAGTACTGCACTTCGCGCGGTACCCAGCGGTTCTCGTCCAGGTTCTGGGATTTCAGAAGTTTTTTGATCAGCCGCAGCTGATCCTCGGCATCCAGGATCTGAAAGCCCTGCGCCAGCCCGGCTTCGCGCCAGTGCAGGCGCAGCAGCCGGTGTGCGATACCGTGAAAGGTTCCGAGCCAGAGCGCCGAGCCCGGCCCGCCGAGCAGCTGTTCGACCCGGCCGCGCATCTCCCCGGCCGCCTTGTTGGTGAAGGTCACGGCGAGGATGCTGTGCGGCGATACGCCCTCGGTCGCGATCAGCCAGGCAATGCGGTGTATCAGCACCCGGGTCTTGCCGCTGCCGGCCCCGGCGAGCACCAGCACCGGCACCAGCGGCGCCGTCACCGCTTCGCGCTGGGCGTCGTTCAACGGGTTGAGGATGGGGGAGAGGTCCATGAGGGGCGCGAATTCTACCCCAGGAGAGCGCCCGATTACTCCACGCAAGCCAGTTGAAATGGCCGGCACGCCTACCAGCGGTTGCGCAGCTCCCGCAGCGCGAGGAACACCTCGCGCGGCCCCGGATCCGATTGCCAGTCGGACCTTACCTGTCGCAGCTCGGCGATGATTTCGGCGTTGTCGAGGCGGAAGAACACGTTGAACTGGCGTTCCTGTGCCAGCGTGGTGACCGGCATGGCCTGCGCCGCGAGCTCTCGGCACTGACGCATCATGTCGCGCGCCGCCGCGTTGGATGGTTCCCGGTCAAGTGTAAAATCCAGATTGCGCAGCAGGTATTCATGACCGGGAAACACCCGCGTCGCCACCGGCAGGCGCGACAGGCAGCCGCTGAAGGTGTCGTACAGCAGCAGCGGATCCCCGCCGTGCAGGCAGTTTCCGGCGCCGGCATTGAACAGCGTATCGCCCGAGAACAGCGCCGGCGCTGCATCGCCGGTTGCCTCGCCGTACAGGCACAGGTGCGCGCGCGTATGGCCGGGCGTATCCAGGCAGGAGAGCTGCACCGAGCTGCCGACGCGCACCAGGTCGCCATCCCCCAGGCCATAGGTGACGCCGCCGATGCGCTCGGCTGCGGCCTTGTGCGCCAGTACCGGTGCGCCGGTGGCGGCGACCATCGCGGCGTTGCCGCCGGTGTGGTCCTGGTGTTCGTGGGTATTGAAAATCTGACTGATGCGCCAGCCCAGCTCGCGCGCCCGGGTAAGACAGGCTTCTGCATTGAGTGGATCGACCGCGAGCGCCTCGCGAGTCTCGGGGCAGGCGATCAGATAGTGAAAGTTACGACCGCGATTGGCCGCCCAGACACGTTCGATCAGCATGGCAGTTACCTCGGTGTGTCGGCGCGACGCGGTACCATGCCGCTCGGGGTGGCGATGGCGCGCCGTCAATTCGACAAGCGACATGGATGTTTCGACCCACCAGTAGATTTCTCAGCAATGTGGGCAGAAACAGCCGCGTAGCAAAATCCGTGAAGAGCGATAATACGCTCATGCCGCCGTCGTTCACGCGCACTCTTCGTTTGAAAGTTCGTGCGGAAGCCTGCCCATGGCTCGACGCCGCCGCCGTTGAAGTGAACGAGGTCTACAACTACTGCAATGAGACGAGCTACAAGGCCGCCACCCGCACCGATAATCTGCGCAAGTGGCTGTCGTGCTTCGACCTCTGCAATCTGACGGCGGGCGCCAGCCAGTATTTTGACAAGATCGGCGCCGATACCATTCAGTCCATCTGCACCCACTACGCGCAGAAGCGCGATGTTGCCAGACGCGTGAAGCTGCGCTGGCGGGTGAGTCGTGGCTCCCGGCGCTCACTGGGGTGGGTCCCCTTCAAGGCGGCCAGCCTCAAGCGCAAGGGCGTCTGCGTTCGGCTTGCCGGCAAGTGTTTTCGGGTGTTTGAGACTGAACGACTGGACGGGGTCAAATGGCGGGAAGGCTGCTTTGCTCAGGATGCGGTCGGGGACTGGTGGCTATGCCTGCCGGTCAATGTGGAGGCGGAAGAAACTATCGCACCGCTCGAGGCCGTCGGGATTGACCTGGGGCTGAAAGCTATTGCAGTGACCAGCAATGGGGAACGGCTTGAAGGCGGCCGGTGGACAAAGGGTTACGCCCGGAAGCTGGCCTCAGCCCAGCGCCGGGGCCACAAGCGCCAGGCCAAACGCATTCATCGCAAGGCCGCCCGCTGCCGCGCCGACGCCCTGCACAAGTTTTCAAGGAAGATAGTCGATCGGTACTTGGGTTCAATAGGTCGGTGCAACACCTTCTACAATTGTGAGGGAGGTGAAGGGTATGCTCAAGTATCAGAGGTTTTCAGTGCCTGAACGCGTTGAGATATGGCGCAGATATAAGGCTGGTGAGTCCCTTGCAAGCATAGGACGGGCTATTGGTCGTCCTAACCCAATAGTTTTTCAACGGATGAAGCTATCTGGTGGGGTTCTGCCGCCGCCGAAGCGCGCACCTCGAGTGCTGAGCTTCGCCGAGCGCGAAGAGATCTCCCGAGGTATCGCGGCCAAGTATTCTCTTCGGCAGATCGCTCAGCGGCTGGGCCGAGCACCCTCGACGATCAGCCGAGAGGTGCGGCGGCATGGCGGGAGCTATTTCCGGTGCTTTTATAGAGCCAAAAGAGCGGACTGGCGCGCCTGGAAGCGAGCGCAGCGTCCTAAGCCGTGTCGGCTGAGCCTGAACCGGCGATTGCAAGCGTTGGTAGCAGCTAAACTAAAGCTAGATTGGTCCCCGCAGCAGATCTCGGGGTGGCTCAAAGAGCAGTTTCCCGCCGATGAGAGCATGCGAGTGTCGCACGAGACGATTTACCGCACCCTGTTCGTGCAAGCGCGAGGAGCGCTAAAAAAGGAGCTATTGGGGCATTTGCGCTGCAAACGTCGGTTGCGTCGCCCGCGGGTAGCGCAACAAAAGGATGGGCGCGGCCATATTGCCGACGCGATCTCGATCCGGGAAAGGCCCGCGGAGGCTGATGACCGAGCTGTTCCAGGGCATTGGGAAGGAGACTTGTTACTCGGCGGGGATCACAGTCAGATTGCCACCCTGGTCGAGCGCCACTCGCGTTTTACCACGCTCGTTAAACTGCCGAGCCGAGACACCGATGTTGTAGTTGCTGCTCTTGCTCGACACATACGCAAGCTCCCCATGCAACTGCGACGCTCGCTGACCTGGGACCGAGGTTGGGAAATGCACTATCACAAAGACTTCACTGTCGCCACGGACGTGAAAGTTTACTTCTGCGATCCGCGCAGTCCATGGCAGCGCGGTACCAATGAGAACACCAACGGCTTACTGCGTCAGTACTTTCCTAAAGGCACCGACATGTCCGGATATAGCCAAGCCTATCTCGACAAGATCGCTCTGCGATTGAATCAGCGACCGAGAAAAACATTGGGATTTAAAACTCCCGCGGATAAACTTCAAGCAAGTGTTGCGCCGACCGATTGAACCCAAGTATCAAAACATCATCGTAGGCGACGTGAGCAGCCTCAAGCTCGCCAGAACACGGATGGCGAAATCCGTGCTGGATTCAGGTTGGGGGATGCTCAGGACCTTCCTGGAGTACAAGAGCCAGCAGGCTGCCAGAGGTTTTGAAGTCGTCAGTGAGAGAAACACCAGCGTCGCCTGTTCCGCTTGCGGTGGCCTGACTGGGCCGCGAGGGGTCAATGGGTTGATTGTAAGATCATGGATATGCCGCGATTGTGGTGAGTCGCACGACCGGGAGGTGAATGCGGCCCGCAATATCCTGATCGGGTCCAGGTGCTGGACCTCCGTGCGCGGGAACGAGTCATCGCCCTGGCTGATTCCGCCGAGCAACGCCTATTGCGTTTGCGAAGCAGGGATAGAAACAGCCAGAGCGGCGGCATGAACACCTGAATAAGCGCATGCGCCGCGTTGTCATCGCAGTCATTGCACAAAAGGCCGCCAGCATCAACGTCAACAGTATCGGCAGCAGCGCCGGCCGTATCGGCTGACGAATGCCGCCCCACGTCGTCTATATCGTGCTGATCGCGGCGCTGATGAACGCCAGCTGGAACGCCATCGTCAAGAGCGGCGGCGACAAGCTGCTGACCACGGTCATGATCACCACCGCGGCCGCATGCGTGGCTGCGCTGGCGCTGCCGTTTCTGCCGCAGCCCGCGCCGGCAAGCTGGCCATTCATAGGCTTCACGGTGCTGCTGCAGACGCTGTATTACACGCTGCTCGTCGCCGCCTATCGTCACGGCGACATGAGTCATGTCTACCCGATCATGCGCGGCGCCGCGCCGCTGATGGTGGCCGCGCTGAGCGCCACGCTGATCGGGGAAGCGGTCTCGGGCGCCCGATGGCTGGGCATCGGCCTGATCTGCGGCGGCGTACTGGGACTGGCACTGCACCGTCCGGGGCACTCGATGACGCAGCGTACCGCGACCGCGTTTGCACTCGGCAACGCCTGCGTGATCGCGAGCTACACACTGCTGGATGGATTGGGCGTGCGTCGTTCCGGGGCGCCGGCGGCCTACGCGCTGTGGATCTTCCTGCTCAACGGCACCGAGCAGCTGCTGTTGATATTGATCTGGCGCCGGCGAGCGTTCGCAGGCTACGTCCGCGGTCGCTGGCTGCAGGCCGTGGCCGGCGGTGCCAGCACCGTGGGGTCCTATGGACTCACGTTGTGGGCCATGACCGTGGCTCCGGTGGCCCTGGTCGCGGCGCTGCGCGAGACCTCGATCCTGTTCGCGACCGTCATCTCGGCGCTGATGCTCAAGGAGCGGGTGACGCTGCAGCGACTGGCCTGCATCGTTCTGATCATCGCCGGCGCGTTGGCATTGCGGCTCGCCTGAGCCGGTGGAGTGCATCTGGACGCGCCAGTGGCCGAGTTCGCTAAACCGGCTTTCGCGCCTGTTATCGTTGCGGTGGTTGAGGTTGCGGCAGGCCGTTTTGTGGCGCCGGACCCGTTCCGGAGTAGTGTTTACCGTCGGTCGTGGTGATGGACCATTGGCGCGAATCCGCCGTGTGATCGGTCTCGGGCGGCAGTGCTGGCAGCGCCGGCAAATTCGGTGGCGGCGATGCGGCGGGCGTGTAGGGGCGTGCCGGTGCTGTGGCCGTGGGTGGTGCTGCGGCGCTGAAGGGGTGCAGCGCCGCGCGTGCAGCCAATAGATTGATGCCGGTGATCGCGAGCCACGCCAGCACGGTTCCCGCCGCGATTTGCAGAATTAACTTCACCGGTTTACAGGAGTTCGAATTGCTACGGGTCTCGCAGTTTGCGCTGCTACAGTTTACGCCCGCTCAGCTCAGCGTTGTCGGCAGGTAGTGATCCAGCAGCAGCGCCAGGAACAGCCACATCAAATAGGTGATCGAGAAGCGGAACATGCGCATCGGCTGCTCGTCGCGCGGCGCGAATTTCAGTGCGATCGCATGCCACAGGAAGCGCCCGTTGAGCAGCACTGCAGCTGCCAGATAGATCAGTCCGCTCATGCCGGTCATGTAGGGCAGCAGCGTGATCACGCACAGCAGCACCGTATAGAGCAGTACGTGCAGGCGCGTGAACTCGACGCCGTGGGTGACCGGCAGCATCGGAATATCGGCCTTGGCGTAGTCATGGCGGCGCGCAATCGCCAGCGCCCAGAAATGCGGCGGCGTCCATGCAAAGATGATCAGAAACAGCAGCAGCGCCTGCGGGTCGACGTGGTTGGTCACCGCTACCCAGCCCAGCACCGGCGGCGCGGCGCCGGCGGCACCGCCGATGACGATATTCTGCGGTGTCGCGCGCTTGAGCCACACCGTGTAGACCACCGCATAGACCATCAGGGATGCGAACGTCAACGCGGCGGTCAACACGTTGACGAATGCCACCAGGATCACCATCGACATCACGCCCAGCAGCAGCGCGAACGCCAGTGCCTGCGCCGGGGCCAGATGACCCGAGGGCAGCGGCCGCTTGCGGGTGCGCGCCATGCGCGCATCGATGCGCCGGTCGAGCACGTGATTGACTGCGGCGGCCGATGCCGCCGCCAGCGCGATACCTAGATTGCCGAATATCAACGCGTCGAGCGGCGGCATGCCGCGCGCTGCGAGCAGCGTTCCGACCACCGCTGTGAGCACGATCAGCGCCACCACGCGCGGCTTGGTGAGCTCGAAGTAGTCACGCCAGCTGGCGCTGGTGGCAATCGCCTGGACGTCGGGGTGGCTCATGGGCTGTGGCGGCGAAGATTACCCGGTGAAAGTTACCGGCACCGATCGCGGCCACAGGGACCGGTTCAGCGCCAGGGTGGCTAACAATAGCAGGGCGGCGCCGGCATTGTGCGCCGTGGCGAGCCACAGGGGAAAGCCGTAGAGGACCATCGAAATCCCAATGCAAAGCTGCAGGGTCAGCAGCAGCAGCAGCCCCACGGCCGGGGCCGAAGCGCCGCGGCGCAGGCGCAGGCCCGCGATCGCGGTCGCCAGCAGCGCAAGGCTCGTCACCAGCGCGCCCAGGCGGTGGCTCAGCTGGATGGCCACGCGCGCCGGATTGTCCAGTACGCCGCCGTCGTAATTGAGCTGCGGGTTGGCGCGCGCGCCCTGCCATAGCATGAAAGCCGAGCGAAAATCGGCCTGCGGCCACCAGCGGCCCTGGCAGGTGGGCACATCGGGGCAGGCCATGGCGGCGTAATTGCTGCTGGTCCAGCCGCCAAGCGCGATCTGCAGGCTGATCGCGACCAGGCCCACAAGCGCCAGGCGACGCGCGGCTGCAATTGCGCGCGCGGGCACAGCGCCGGCGATGGTGCGTGCGTCGCTGGCTACGCCGCGGTGCGCCGGTCGTAGTGTCAGCACCAGCCACCACAGCAATGACAGCGTCGTGAAGCCGAACAGCAGGTGCAGGCTCACGAACAGCGGCTTGAGCAGCCGGGTCACGGTCAGCATGCCGAGCGTGCCCTGCAGCAACACGATCGCCAGCAGCGCGATCACGAACCAGGCCGGGACGATGCGCTCGCGCCGCCACGCTAGCCCTAAGGCGGTGAGGCAGACGATCAGGGCACCGAGCGTGCCGGCAGCATAACGGTGCAGCATTTCGCGCCAGGCTTTGCCGATCTCCAGCGGCCGGCCTGCCATCGGCGCGCTCAGCGTGCGCTCATCGGCTGCGGCACCGGCGGGCGTCAGATGGCCGTAACAGCCGGGCCAATCGGGACAGCCCAGGCCAGCGTCGCTGAGCCGCACGTACGCGCCGAGCACCACTACGCCCAGGCACAGCGAGAATGCGGCAACGGCGATGCCTCGCACCCATGCGGAATGACTCATCATGGGAAATTACTCATGGCGCGCTAGCCGATGTGCGACAGAGCCAGGAGTTTCTTCAGGTCGTTGCGCAGCCCCTTGGGATCATCGTGGGCGTCGTAACGCAGCATCAGGTTGCCACGCGGATCGACCACGAAGATGCTCGAGGAGCGGCGCTCAGACGGAAACTGCTCCAGCAGTACTGCCCCCGCCGCGCCATCCGCATTCAGGGTGATCAAGCCCGGCTGCTCACGCGCCAGGTAGTCGCGATCGCAACAGCCGGCGGTCACCAGGAATACCCGCTGCACGCGCGACGCGAGGTCAGCGAGTCCAAGATACGTCTGGCGCATGAAATACAGCGTGTCGCGGCAGTCGGCGTTGCAGTCACCGCTATTGGCGTACACCAGTGACCACTTGCCGGTCAGTACATCGGCTGCGGCCAGCGCATCACCGCCCGGTGCCGCGCCCGGCGCCAGTGCGACCTGCGGCAGCGCAATGAGCGGTAGCGTGCGCGCCGGTTCGATCAGCACCCCGTGGTTGGTGCGGCCGTTGGGTCGCCAGTGGGAACCGTAATACAGCACGAACGCCAGCAGCAGCGGCGCGAAGAACAGCAGCAACAGCAGTAGCAGTACGCCACGCTTCGGGCGCGTCGCGACGGCGGGGGTGCTCATGGCACGTTCCGGCGCCAGTTCATATAGCCGTACAGGCCCAGTGCCAGTGCGCCAAACGCCCACCATTGGATCGCATAGGACAGATGGCGCTCAGGTCCGAGGCCGGACGGATGCCAGTCGCGCAGATAACCCAGCGGCTGATCCGCGTTGAGCAGCAGCTGGCGACTCTGCAGTGGCTGGCCGAGTGCCGCCGACAGGTCGGCCATGGTGGGGAAACTGGTGAGCTTGGGCCATTGCGCACCTGCCGCCGGCGGCACGTGCCCCAAAGCGATACCCGCGACCGGCAGATCATCCAGGCGGCCGACGGGCGTCTGCGGCACCGCGAAATCGAGCGCCACCTGCGGCAGCTGGCTGCGGCTCGCGGTCAGCGGCAGCCAGCCGCGATTGACCACGACGGTGCGGCCGTCGGCCAGCCGTAGCGGGGTCAGCACTTCGTAGCCCGGCCGGCCGTTGTGCGACATGTTGTCGAGCAGAAACTGATGCTCGCCATCGTAGCTGCCCTGCAGCCGCAGCTGCGTATAGCGCGGCAATTCGGCAATAGCGCTGGTACCCAGATCGGTCACCGATCGGCCGCCGGCGCCAAAGTCAGCGGCCAGCGCCTGCTTGTGCTGCGCACGCTGCCATTGCCAGCGTCCGAGGCTGACGAACAGCAGCAGCGCCGCCAGTGTCAGCAGTGTCATGGGCCAGGTCGCGGACCAGCGGAAACGGCCGATTTCGAGTGTCAGCGGCAAGCCAGGTGCTCCGTCGGGAATCACACATTGTGCCGGCCGGGCGCTAGCGAGTACAGGCTGGCCGGCGCGGACCCTTATAATCAGCCGATGCAACTGATCCGGATCCTCATCGTGTGTCTGCTGGCGGCGATCCTGGCAAGTCTGGGCACCGCGCTCTATCACCTGTCCACCGGTCGCGGCGATTCGAACAAGATGCTGCGCGCCCTGACGCTGCGGATCTCGCTGTCGATCGCGCTGTTCGTGTTGCTGATGATCGCCTGGCGCGCCGGACTGATCGCACCGCACGGGCTGCAACACTAACGACGCGATCGCAAGCCACCCTACCGCGCGGGCGGTTTAGTCCCTTGACCCGGTGCTGCCAGTCGCGAGCGTCGGCTCTGCGGCAGTCAACCTATGCGGCCTCTCGACGGTGCCGCCGCGAGGCGCAATAGGCTGAAATGCCGAATAGACCAAGAAGAGACAGCGGACTCATTTCTCCCCCACCACCACTGCTGCCGCCGCCGCTGCCGCCGCTGCCGCTACTGCTACTACTGCTACTGCTGCTGCTGCTGGATGAGGTTGCACTATTAAATACCTGCGCGGTGGCTTGCGCAGATTGCGGGCCCGACGTGCAAGTGAGCGTGTAGGTAATCGGCCCGACGGTCGATTCCGTTATCGAGGCCGTGCCACTCGCGGATTTCGTGCCGGTCCAGCCATAACCGGCCCCGTTGCTGCTGGCCATACAGGTAGCCGCATTTGCCGAAGTCCACGTCAGTGTCGTTGGCTGTCCGACCGTCAAGGTGGTCGGACTGGCCGACAACGATACTGTCGGAACCGTGTCGGTGACGACCGCTTGACCTTGCGCGGCTTGCGAGCCCTGGGTGCAGCTCAGCGTGTAGGTGTACGTGCCGCTCGCCGCCTCCGTGACTGACATCGTTCCGCTCGCCGCCACCTGGCCGCCCCACCCGTCCCCGTTCGCGCCGCCGGATGCCACACAGGCGGTCCCCGCGGTGCTGGTCCAATTCAGGGTGACAGGCACACCGACGGTGACCGTCGACGCGCTGGGCGTCAGTTTCACCGCAATGGCTCCTGTCCCTGAGATAGCTATGTTGTAGACGGAATCTGCCGTGATAGTAAGACCCCCGGTCCGCGCACCCACTGCCGTCGGACCGAATGTAATGCCGATCGTGCAGCTCGCGTTGGGCGCAACCGCCGCGCCGCAATTATTCTGGGCCGCAAAGTCTCCTGACGCCGCGACGCTAGTAACGGCAACGGATGCCGCACTGTTGTTTGTCACGGTGACGGACTGCGTTGTGCTCACCGTGCCGACGACCTGATTGGCAAATGACAGCGTCGTTGGGGTGACCTGTAGCAACTCGGGTGTGAGCGAGCTGATGGTGTAGTTCACAGCATTCGCTTCGACCGCAGAGCCTGACGCCGTAAAGTAGAAGTCCGCGGCGTTCGTACTGCCTGGCACCAAGAGCGGCAGGCCGTCGCTTTACCACGGTGGAGCTGACGGGCCGTCTATCTGCACATCCGAACCGGTCGAGAAGTTCGGATTGGCCGGATTTTGCTTCTCGCTTGCGAAAAACCGATATCCTGGCCCTTGGCCTTCGGCGATTTGCTCGGGTTCTCCGGCGAAGTAGTTATTGCTAAACCAAGCCCCTGGCGCAGCGGTCGCGTAGGAGAAACCACCGACCTGGGCAGTGGAGGAAAACGCGAATCCATTGACTGTAGGCGTGTGAAAGGCGAGGCCACCGTAGCTACCCACGCTCCACTGAGTAGTGGACCCGGGTGTGCCTCCCGATTGGCTTGGGTTCGAGTAGGAGAAATCAAAGGTATAGGTGCCGCTTATAGGCGTCCCGGCCGCGATTGCACTGTAACCCCCAGTGGCGGAAACCACGGTGCCAGTAAAATTGTAAGTAATCGTCTGCGCGTTCGCTGAAATCGGTCCCAACATTAGGAGGGCGGCTGTGAATAGCCGTGCGCGCTTTGTGGCCATGTTGGTCATCAGCGGACTCCTCCCACAAAAAGAGCTTGTTTATTAATTCTCCTCTGATATCCACAGCGTTTCGCGGAGGAGCTCTCATTCCAGCTGATGCTACGAGCACGTGTTTGGGCGATCGAATTAATCGCATTTCAGCAATATGGTTAATCGAATGCGAAAGCCGCGTCACCCGACGACGCCCGCTTAAGTCCAATCGTCGTCGCATCGATAGCAGTCCGTCTACCTGTCATTCCTTACAGGTTGTTGGACGAGGACCAGCAGGCTTATATAGGCTGCGGGTAGAGCAACCGAGGCGATACTGCATTTGGCCTTCCCCCGATTTTCCGGACACCTCCCTTAGGTGCGATGATGATAATTCGGGAGGTGTGTCATGGAGAAGGGGGAGAAATTCGAACGGCGGACCTACACCAAGGAGTTCAAGCTTGAGGCGGTGCGCTTGGTTCGCACCGGCATTCCCAAGACTCGTGTAGCGCGCGATCTGGGGCTACATCTCAATGTGCTGAAGGCCTGGCTGAAGCAGTTTGGCCTGCTACCGATTCCGATGACACCACCTTTAGCCTGATCGCCTCTGCTGTTCGTACTCCAGAGGGCTCAGGTAATCCAATGTCGAGTGTCGTCTCCGCGGATTGTAGAACCGTTCGATGTAATCGAACACATCGGCTCGAGCGTCATCGCGGGTGCGGTATATTTTCCGGCTGCACCGCTCGGTCTTGAGCGTCGAGAAGAAGCTCTCCATCGCTGCGTTGTCCCAGCAATCTCCGGACCGACTCATGCTGCAGACCACTCCGTGTTGAGCGAGCAGCGCCTGGAACTGCTCGCTGGTGTATTGCCCGGGTTCAACCGGTCGACGCAACGAAGTCTCCGATCTCAATCTTACTTCAAAATCTTTATAGCAACGCAGTGCAGTCTGACGCGAATGCGTCAGAAGTCGGCGCTCAATGCGGAGCGAGAAGCTG
>Ga0302324_100018748_pt1 | contig 13622 bp, 17 predicted proteins | sample Palsa_T0_1_FD_201949 | JGI IMG/M metagenome (GOLD analysis project Ga0302324, IMG submission 201949) | Peat permafrost microbial communities from Stordalen Mire near Abisko, Sweden - Palsa_T0_1 | ecosystem: Environmental > Terrestrial > Soil > Palsa > Peat permafrost | place: Sweden: Abisko...
GGTTCTCGAAAGCCCAACCGTAGTATTGAACGTTGGCTACTTCGAGCTTGTCGACTTGCAGCTCTTCGGCGAGTGCGATCATCTCGGGCAAGCGCCCGAGATTCTGGCGATGAACCACGATGTTCATCGTGAAAGCGATGCGATGCTTTCGTACGCGGTGCGCGAGATCGAGCTTGGCCGCATGCGCGCGCGTGCCGGCGATCTCGTCCGCTTGCGCTTGCTCGGCATCCTGGAAGCTTAGCTGGAGGTGATCCAGACCCGCCGCAACCAGCGCTTCCAAGCGGGCCTCGGCGAGTCCAATGCCGGAAGTGATCAGGTTGACGTACAAGCCAGCCGCTCGACCGGACTTCACCAGTTGTTCGGCATCCTGTCTGGCGAGAGGTTCACCCCCGGTCAGATGCAACTGGAGCACGCCCAAGGCCGCCGCTTCGCCGAACACGCGTTGCCATTCCGCGGTAGTCAACTCTTCGGAGCGCGAGCGCATCTCCAAAGGATTCGAGCAGTACACACAGCGCAACGGGCAGCGGTGGGTTACTTCGGCGATCAGAGCGCGGGGAACGAAAGTGTCACTCATACCAGGTCGAGCGCCCGCCTTTCCTGCAACGACGCCAAGAAGGCCAGCACTTCCCGGCGGATCATCTCGGGATCCGCGGCGCTGAATTCGGACTGTAGCGCTGCAATTACGTTCGCCAGCGTGCGCGTGCCATCGCAAAGCTCTACGATGCGCGGGCCGGGCCCGGTCAGACGCAGCATGCTCTCCGGCAACAGCAGCACGGGGCCAAGATCGGCCGACTGGGTCATGCGGCAGCCAGCGGCCAAACGCGGGACGTTGGTGGGTGCGGGTTCCGTCATTTATTCTTTCAATCGAGCTCGGGCCGGAAAGCGCCCGGCGGCGGCCAAGCCGGCTCGACGTAGGCGAAATAGAGCGCGTCCAACTGCGCCCACAGAATATCGCATTTGGCGCGCAACGCGCTGATGGCCGCGTCTTGCTCAGCACGGGTCTTGGCATTTTGCTTCACCCAATTCAGCGCGAAGCCCGCATCTTCGGGCGCCTGCGACAGCCGCGATTCGAAATATCCGAGGCTCGACGAGAGATACGGATAGTGGATCACCATGCGATCCATGCGCAGGCTGATCAAATTCTTCGAAAACATTTCGGTCAACGACGACGCCACCGCTTCGACAAAGCTGTGCTTGGTGACCAGCGCCAGATACGCATCCACCGCGTAGCGGACCGCGGGAAGCACGCCGCGCTCGGAAATGACCAGTTCGCGCGGGACGCCGGTCGCCTCGGCGAGCCTGATCCACTTTTCGATACCACCGGGCGTGCCCGGCTCGCCATCATGATCGATAATGCGTTTGCGCCAGGCGCGCCGGAACTCGGGCGATTCGCTGCGAGCCAGGATCAGAGCGTCTTTGATCGGGATGGTTTTCTGATAGTAGTAGCGGTTGAAGGCCCAAGCCTGGAGCTGGCCGCGCGTCAGCTTGCCTTCGTGCATCAAGCGATGAAACGGGTGCTGGTGGTGATAGCGCTCTTCGCCGACGGCGCGCAACTGTTCCTCGAGCGCCTGCGCGGTCAGCAGCGGATTTTCGGTAACGGTCATACTACGATCTCCATGCCATCCCGAGCCACTTCCCATCCGGCATCGCGGACTTCCGCATAGGCGGGGCTCGATTCATCCAGAATTGGGTTGGTGTTGTTGATATGGAAAAAAATCTTGCGCGCGCATTTGATGTCGCGCAGCGCCGCGAGCGTTCCGCATGGGCCGGATAGCGGCAGGTGACCCATGGCTGAAGCTGGTTTGCCGCCGCCTCGCACGCGGCACAATTCGTCTTCGGTCCAGAACGTCCCGTCAAACAGCAAGAGGTCGCTTTCATCCAGCCACTCGCGCCACGACTCTTCGACTTTCGCGACGCCGGGCAGATACGCCATGCGTCCGCCCGATCGGGAATCGATCAACAAGCCGAGCACGGCTTCCCGCGCATCCAATTCCGATTTGCGATCGGCGCTCACGAAGCCGGGGAAACCGCCGGGCAACGAAAACGGCTGGAATCGGAGCTGCCCCACCGAAAACTCGACGTCCGGTTCGATTTCTTTCCACACGGCCTGGCGCGGAACGCGATCCAGCAGAGCAAACAGGCTATTGTCCTCGCGCAGGATTCGCAACACGGAACGCGTGGCGTAAATGTCCAGAGGCTGAAATTCGCGCAGAGAGAGAAGACCGGCTACCGTGTCCGCCTCAGCGGCCGTGATTACCACGGACTGGATGGGAGAACCGAGGGAGCCGCCAGTGGGCCACAATCGTGGCGTGGCTTCGATTTGGATTCGGAGGTCTGGGGATGCGTTCAGCAGCGTCCAGGCGGCGCCATCTTCGCTGATCGCAACTTGAGCTTGAGTGCGGGGTTGCCCTGCGAAGGTTCCCGATCGCAACTTCTGGCACTGCGGGCAAGCACAATTCCACTGAGGAAATGCGCCGCCAGCGGCCGCGCCGAGAACCCTCACCAGCATTAACTTACAGTTTAGAAATCGCCGTTGCTGTAGGAGTTAATCTCACAGCTGCAGGAGATCTCTTCAATTTTCGGTGTCTGCCAAGTCATGTTTCGCGCTCCTAAGGAAATATGTTGTTGCAATGCTACCGGACGCAATCAGCTTATCATAGGTCCCAGTGCAGCGCAACCGCCTCGATAGAGCCATCGGTCCACCACGCGTGTTCGGGACCTTCCGAGCCCTTCGCCACCCTCACTACCGGACGCTTTGGATCGGCATGCTGGCTTCCAGCCTCGGCACCTGGATGCAAATTGTCGCCCAAAGCCTGTTGGTGTTGCGGCTCAGTGGAAACTCAGCTTTGGCGCTGGGAACAGTGTCGCTCGCGCAGGCGTCAGCCTTTTTCTTATTCGCTCCCATGGGCGGCGCGTTCGCAGACCGGCACGACAAACGGCGGCTTCTGTTTCGCACTCAGACGCTGCTCATGCTGTCGGCCTTCACGCTCGCGGCGCTGACCGCGACCGGTGCGGTCCGATTGTGGATGGTGGTGGTGCTCGCGTTCACTTCCGGCGTTTTGTTGAGCTTCGATCAGCCGGCCCGCGCCGCGCTGCTGCCCCTACTCGCGCCGCCAGAAGACCTGATGAACGCCATTTCGCTGCAGACGCTGGTGTTCAATGCAGCATCCATCGCGGGTCCGCCGTTGGGAGGCGCCGTGGCGGTGGTGGCTGGTTTAGCGGGCGATTTCGCCTTGAACGGCTGCAGCTATGGCGCGGTGATCGTCTCTCTTTTTTTGTTGCCTCCGGAAGCGGCGGCGGCGACTGGACCACCCGGCCCTTCGCGAACCTGGTCCGCCGTCCGGGAGATGCTGGCGGTAATCCGGAAGCAGCCGGCGGTCTCCGCGGCCGTGCTGGTCTACGCCGTGCTGCTCTTCGTAGCGCCTTCCCAGGCACTGCTGGTTCCGCTATTTATCACGACGGTTCTGCGTAGCGGCGCGGCGCGGCTAGGCCTGCTGTTCGCCGCATCGGGCATCGGCACGGTGGTGGGATCTCTCTTCGTCGCCTCGTTCGGGAATCATCAGCGCAAAGGCCCGCTCATGGTGTCCGCGAACGCCGCTTGGGTGATTGCTCTTGCGATTTTTGCGCTCACCCGCAGCTTTGCGCCCGCATTCGTAATGTTGCTGCTGATGGCAGCCGCGCAAAGCGTCTTCAGCACGCTGGTGATCACACTGATGCAGGGGAGCGTCGAAGCCAAGATGCGCGGCCGGATCATGAGCCTGAACACGCTGCTGATCATGGGGGTGCGGCCTTTGGGCGATTTTCCGGTGAGCGTCGCGACTTCGTTCTTTGGCATCGCTAACGCAGCGCTGCTCGCGGCTTCCGTGGTGGCTTTGGCGGCCGCGCTGGTGTTCAGTTTCCGCCCGGCCGTTTGGCGGAGCTAAAACTGCGCGAGGCTTAGGATGTTACCGTCCGGGTCCTTGAACCAGGCGATCTTCGCGGCGCCGCCCGGCGGGGTCCAGATGCCTTTTTCATCTTGGCCGGGGAAGCCATAGCGCTCGAACTTGACGCCCGCCTTTTCAAGCTCGTCCACAGTGGCTTCGATATCCGAGACGTTCCAACCCAAGGTGGTATATTTCGCCTCGCCGACCTCTTTGACTTTCTGAACGCGCAGCATTGTTCCATTCGCGTCGAAGACCAAGGCGAAGGGTTCGTCGCTGACGAGCCGAAGGCCAAGTTGATCACGATAGAACGCTTTGGCGCGCTCCGGGTTCGCCGTCGCACTAAACGCCGCAATCTTAGAGGAACCGAGCAGTGACATGAGTCTAGTTTAGCGACACCGGATGTTACAATACGAAAGCTTAAATGGACCAACTGAAAGCGCTCATCCGGGAAGTACCCGATTTTCCGAAGCCCGGCATCAACTTCTACGACATCACCACGCTGCTAAAGGATTCCAAGGGATTCAAGGCCGTGATCGACTCTCTGGCCGAACATTATCGTTCCACGCCGATTGATGTAGTTCTTGGAATTGAAGCGCGCGGGTTCATCATCGCCCCGGCGGTCGCTTACGCGCTGGGATACGGTTTCATCCCTGTCCGCAAGGAAAAGAAGCTGCCCGCCGAGCGGGAGCGCATCGAATACGCGCTGGAATATGGCACAGATATCCTCGAGATTCATAAGGACGCCGTTTCGCCCGGGCAAAACGTGCTCATCATCGACGACGTGCTCGCGACCGGCGGCACTGCGGCGGGGGTCGCGCGTCTGGTGGAAACGCTGAAGGGCAAAGTTGCGGGCTTCGGATTCATCCTGGAACTCGAATTTTTAAACGGCCGCAAAAAGCTCCAGGGCCACGACGTCTACTCGCTGATTTGTTACTAATGCGCGTTCGGGTCCGCTCGCTGGCCAAGGTGAATCTCGATCTGCGGGTTCTGCACAAGCGGCCGGACGGTTTCCACGAGCTCCGTACGATTTTTCAAACCATCTCGCTGGCCGACACGATTGGGATGGAATATAAGCGCGGGCGCACTCGCATTGACTTAAATTCAAACTTGAACATTCCCGATAATCTCATTCTGAAAGCAGCGGATAGCGTCCTGAAGGCGGCGCGTGCCACGGGCCGGCTGAGCTTTGATCTTGTTAAGCGCATCCCACTTGGCGGAGGCTTGGGCGGGGGATCGAGCAATGCTGCTGCGGTCTTATTGGCGCTGCCGGTGCTGTTGGGAAAGCCCCTGCCGTTCGAGAAGCTGTTGGAACTGGCGGCGGAGCTGGGCAGCGATGTGCCATTTTTCCTGACCGGTGGAACCGCCGTCGGCATCGGGCGCGGCGCCGAAGTTTATCCAATACCGGATGCGCCAACGCGGCCGGGACTGCTCATCGCGCCCGGAATCCATTCATCTACCGCGGCTGCGTACCAGGCGTTGCATCGTAAAGTGCTCGCTGAATTGCCAACCGATAGGATCAACAAATTCCAGGCACTTGCCTGGGATACGGACCCGCAATGGATCAACGATTTTGAAACGGTTGTGCTTCGCCAACATCCTCAACTAGAATCGATCAAAGGAAAGCTGCTAAAATTAAGTGCTTGGCGTGCGATGATGACCGGGAGCGGGTCCGCGCTTTTCGGATTGTTCCCCAGCCGTGAGTTCAGGGGTCGCGCAGCCGAGTGGTTCCGGAAAGAGTTCTCTAGCTATCAAGTGCATCCCTTCGCGATGGTGACCCGCAGCCGCTACCAAGCGCTTTGGTGGCGGCAGTTGGGAGTGTCGCCGGGAAATCGAACATGGCCGCCCCAAGACCGGTACGCACGATGAGATTCGAGCAACTGAAGATCTTCACGGGCAACGCCAACCCGGCGCTGGCTGGCAAGATCTGCGCGTCCCTGGGTTGCCCGCTGGGCTCGGCCGAGGTGGAGCCTTTTTCGGACGGGGAAATCCGTCTGCAAATTCTCGAAAATGTGCGCGGCGCGGATGTTTTCGCGGTGCAACCCACCTGCACTCCGGTGGACCGTCATTTGATGGAACTGCTGCTCATGATCGACGCGCTGAAGCGCGCTTCTGCGGAGCGCATCACGGCAGTGCTACCCTATTATGGGTACGCGCGGCAGGATCGGAAAGACAAGCCGCGAATGCCCATCTCCGCCCGGTTGATCGCCAACCTGATTCAGAGGGCCGGTGCGGATCGTGTGCTTACTTTGGACTTGCACGCGGCTCAGATTCAGGGTTTTTTTGACGTTCCCGTGGATCATCTTTTCGCCGCGCCGGTGATGCTCGAATATTTCGAGTCCATCGGACGCAGGGACATGACCGTGGTCTCGCCGGATGCCGGTGGCGTGGAGCGCGCGCGCGCTTTCGCCAAGCATTTGAACGCGCCGCTGGCGATTATCGATAAGCGCCGCACCGAGGTGAACGTCGCGGAAGTGATGCACATCATCGGCGACGTGGAAGGGCAGCATTGTTTGATCGTGGACGACCTGATCGATACGGGCGGGACGCTGGTGAAAGCCGCCGAGGCGCTGCTGAAGCATGGCGCGCTGAGCGTGCGGGCTTGCTCCACGCATGCCGTATTGTCGGGACCGGCCGTGGAACGTATTGAGGCATCGTGCTTGCAAGAAGTAGTGGTAACCAATTCGATTCCCTTGCGCGAGGACGCCATCCGTTGTGGCCGCATCAAGGTCCTTTCGGTGGCGCCTTTGTTAGCCCGGGCCATCCAATCCATTCACGAGGACGGTTCGGTAAGCACCCTATTTATTTAAACCTGCCGGAGTAGAAAATGAGAAAAGAAATAACAGTCAGCGCCGAACCGCGCCAGTCGCGCGGCAAGAATGAGGCGCGCCGTCTGCGCGTGAAGGGCCTGGCGCCGGCCGTGTTATATGGTTCCGATCGCCCTACTGTGGCGGTCTCGGTGAATCCCAAGGATGTCAACAAGATTCTGCACAGCAATACCGGACACAACACGATCTTCAATCTGTCCGTGCAGGGCGGCGAAGATACGCCGGCTATGATCGTGGACTGGCAAAACGATCCGGTGCGCGAGAATTTGCTGCATGTCGATCTCAAGCGCATCGATCTCGCCAAGCGCAACGCGTTTAAGGTTCGCGTGCATACCAGCGGTGAGCCGAAGGGCGTCAAGCTTCAGGGCGGATTGCTGGAAGTGATCACTCGCGAGATCGAGATCGAGTGCCTGCCGGATGAGATTCCGGAGCTGTACACGGTGGACGTAGGGGAATTGATGATCGGGCAAAACTTGCGCGCCAGCGATATTGCGCTGGGCGGATCCATCAAGTTGGTGAGCGCGCCTGAGCAGGTGATCGCGCACGTGGTGGCTCTGAAGGCCGAGGTGGTGGAGACGCCGGCCGCTGAAGGCGCCGTGGCCGCCGCGCCCGCCGAGCCGGAAGTGATCAAGAAGGGCAAGAAGGAAGAGGAAGCCGAGGCCGAGCCGGAGAAGGGGAAGAAGAAGTAGTGAAGAGGAATTCAGAATACAGAATTCAGAATTCAGAATGCGGACGGAACGCCCGCCACCTTCATTCTGGATTCTGACTTCTGGATTCTGGATTCCATGCCTGAGTTGAGCAAGCTAGTTGTGGGTCTCGGAAATCCTGGAAAGGAATACGAATTCACGGCGCATAATCTAGGGTTCCTGGTGATCGATAGGCTTGCTGAACGAAGCAGCATTAACGTCGGACGCCGCGATTGCCTGGCGTTCGTGGGGCAGGGAACGGTGGCGGGCAAGAAGGTGCTGCTCGCCAAGCCGCAGACGTACATGAACGACAGCGGCGAGTCCGTGCAAGGTTTGCTGGTGAAAAATGAGATCGCGCCAGGGGATCTGGTTCTGGTGTATGACGAACTGGATTTGCCCTGGCAGTCGGTACGGATCCGGCCGAATGGTTCGGCGGCCGGCCATCGCGGCGTGGATTCGGTGATCCGCTGCGTTGGGACCAAGGAGTTCCCCCGGGTTCGCCTGGGGATTCATGGAGGCCGTCGCGAAAAGGACGGCGTTCAAATCGTGCTCGCGAAGTTGAAGCGGGCGCATAGACAAGAGTTGGATGAGCTGCTGGACTATGCGTCGGAAGCAGTGGAGTCCATCATCGCTGAAGGCGTCGAAAAGTCCATGGCGAAATACAATCGTCGCGCCCCAGGCTTAAACGAGGAAGAATGAGGATCTACGAAGAGTTGTTTATTCTCCGGCCGGATGCGCCGGAAGAAGAGATCGATCGTCTGATCGAGCAATTGACCATCTACATCGCCTCCCAGGGAGGCAATGTCGACAAGTCCGACAAATGGGGCATACGCAAGCTGGCCTATCGCGTGCAAAAACGCAACGAAGGCTATTACGTATTGCTGCAGTTCACCACCAAGCCGGAAACGGTACTGGAGGTGGAACGCCGCTTGCGCGTTTCGGACCTGGTGATGAAGTTCCAGAATGTGCGCATCGATGAGAAACTGAAGAAGATCGAGAAGCGCAAAAAGGACCGCGAAAAACGCGCCGCCCGCAAGCCTGCGCCGCCGGCCGCTCCCAGCCTGCCCATCGAGCATGTGATGGCGGGCGCGGCTGAGCCGGTCGGCCCAAGACCGGGAGCCCCGATGCCTGGCGCGCCGATGCCTGGCGCCGCTGGGGCGGAAAGGGCAGGAGAGTAACATGGCCGAACAACGAGGCGGGCGTCCCATTAGCGGATCGATGCGACCCACCGGCGGCGACAAAGCGCTGGCCACCAAAAAGCAATATTTCCGGCGCAAGAAAGTATGCCGATTCTGCGTGGAGAAGATCGACGACATCAATTACAAAGACGTGCGGATGCTCTCGTCCTTCATTTCCGAGCGCGGGAAGATCGTGCCGCGGCGCATTTCCGGTGTTTGCACGCCGCATCAGAAGCGGCTGGCCGAAGCCATCAAGCAGGCGCGGAATATCGCTTTGATTCCGTTCGCTTCGGCGATATAGGAGATTGTCATCATGGAAGTCATTTTAAGAGAAGACGTCGAAAAGCTGGGTACGCGCGGCCAGTTGGTGAAAGTCGCGTCCGGCTACGCGCGCAATTTTCTGCTCCCCAAGCGGCTGGCGGTTGCCGCCACTGAGTCTAATAAAAAGATTGTCGAGCAGGAACGCCAGGCGCATTTACGGCGCGAGGCTAAGGTGGTGGGAGAGGCGGCCGATTTAGCCAAGCTGATGGCGGCGGTGGTGGTCACCATCTCGCAGAAGGCCGGCGAGAACGGCCAGCTCTTCGGCTCGGTGACATCCAAGGACATCGCCGATGCGCTGGAGGCGCAGGGCTACACCATCGAGCGCCGCAAAATCGCGCTGGAGGAGCCGATCAAGTCGCTCGGAGAATTCAAGGTTCCGCTCCGGCTGCACCGCGATGTGACGGTTGAAATCGCGGTTAACGTAGTCAAAGAGGAAGAGTAATTCCTGGCGCGCGCTGATCTGATTTTGCAGCCGGAACGCTACGCTCAGGTTCCGGCCTATCTGCTCCTGGAAGCCGCCGCGCATGGATACATCGCGGTGGATCAAAGGCTCCTGCGCGCGATTCTCGATCACCCCGCGCAGTCCATCCCCGACCTACTTCGCTTCGCGTCCGAAGATCATGCGGACGATCTGATGGATCTCGATCCGATGCTGATCGATTTGTTCCGCGTCCTCGGGACCACCGAGGCCTTACCGTTCTTCGTGAGCGTCATCCGGCGTAACACGGACGACGTTCCGGACGATCTGGTGGAGAGCATCGTGCAGCTGGGGGATGCGGCCGTGGATCCTTTGCTCAGCCTGCTGGGCGAATTGAATCCGGCCGACGCCGGCGATGTGCCCTTCGTGCTGGCGGCGCTGCGCGTCCGCGATGCTCGGGTGTTGGAAGCCTTGACAGGCCGGCTCGAGAACGATCCACAGGACGCCGCGCTGTGTTTGGAAATGTACGGCGATCCCGCGGCGATACCCGCGCTCGAAGCCGCGCTCGCCCAGATTCCCGACGACGATCCGCGATCGCGCGCGCCTATTCAAGCGGTTATCGAAAGCCTCTCTGCTCCGTTGGATGCTGCGCCCGAAGAGAACGAGCCGTTCGATATCTGGGCGCTCTATCCCGAGGAGGCCGCGCCGGACTTCGCGGCGCTGGAAGACCAAGACCGGCTGGCGATGCTCGAAGCGGGCTCGGCCAAATTGCGAGCCGCGGTTGCCCTCAGCTATCAAGGCACGGACTTGTCGGACGCGGCGCGCGCGCTTTTGATCCAGCATGCCAAGACGGACCCTGACGCCGAGGTGCGCGGAGCTTGTTGGGAGGCTTTCGGCGAGCTCGACGATGAGCCGGAACTGCGCGATGCGATGCTCCAAGTGCTCGCCAATCCCCAAGCTGCCGTCGAGGAGAAGGGCGGCGCGGCGATCGGTTTAGCCGAGCAGTCCGACAATCCCGCGGTGTACCAGGCGATCTTGAGTTTGTATCAGAACCCGCGCGGCCGCGCAAAGGCGCTCCAGGCCATGGCGAGGTCGTTCGACAAGCGGTTTGCCGCTTATCCGCCGAAGCACTTGAACGACCCGGATTCAGCCATCAAAACGCAGGCCATCTGGGGCATCGGATATCTGAATCTGGCTTCGGAAGCGCCGCGGCTGGCGGAACTTTTCGGCGACGACCAATTTCGCACCGACGCGCTCTTCGCTTACGCGCTCTCCGTTCCCGGGGAAACATCGCCCGGACGCGTGCGCGCGCTGATGAGAAAGGTGGAGGAAGCGGCCGGCGAATTCCGGGAGGATGAAGAGGACTTGGTCCGCATCGCGCTCGACCAGCGCCTCATGCTGCATGGAAAGAGTCCCGTGTTTTTTCCCGACGAATCCGAAGACGAAGAATCCGAAACCGTGATCGCGCCGCCTAAACCCGGCCGCAACGATCTGTGCTCCTGCGGCAGCGGCAAGAAGTATAAGAAATGCCACGGCATGGTTAACTAGCGCGCGGCCGTGTTACTGTCATCCCATGAACCCGTATGCGAGCCACATGGGCAACCAAACACCACTGGACGTAATCTCTGACACGCCGCGCCGTCTGGCGGAGTTAGTGGAAACCATCGGAGGAGAGCGCCTGGAAATGTCGCCCGCGCCCGGCAAGTGGAGCGCTCGCGACATCCTCTCGCATCTGGCCGACGGCGAGGTGGCTTTTAGCTTTCGCCTAAGGCAGACGTTGGCCGAGGATCATCACGTCATCCAGCCCTTCGATCAGGATCTGTGGGCGAAAAGCTATTCTGCGTGCGATGCCCGGCTCGCGCTGGCTACGCTCGCGGCGTTGCGCGCCTGGAACGTGGCGCTCATACAGTCCGTGAAGCCGGCCGATCTGTCGAAACCGGTGACGCATCCCGAGCGCGGGACCATGACCTTTCAGACCATCATCGAAACCATGGCGGGACACGACCGGAATCACATGAAACAAATTGAAGCGATCGCGTCGCAATCCGCCGCGGCGCGCTAAAGCTAATGCGCTAACGCATGAACCGAAGGCGCTAGGCGCGCGGAGCTAGTCGCAGGCGGCTGTCGCGAGAGCGCATTTGACGATGGCTTCTGCGCGGCGCCAATCCTCTTCCGCGGTGCCGTCGGGTCGTCCGGCGCTTTCCCAAATCAGTTCCGCAAGCATGGGAACATCGCTTGCATAGTCTTTGTCGTCGAGCGCCGGTACCTGCGCGGACGCGGGCAGGAGGGACCGCAAGAACGCATCGCGCGCCTCATTGTACGCGAAGTGTGCTTTTTCCAGATCGAACAGCGCCTCTTCGAAAGTTGTCTTATCGGTATTTTGCCGCGCGGTTAACCACTGCATGCGTTGCGCTTTTCTGGAGAAGTCCTCGAAAGCGCACCGATACTCAGCCTCCACCTCCCGTATCATCGTCATATTCTATTAGACGAGGCAACCTCTGGAAGGGTTCGATTTTCTTCGGGACATTTGTTGCGTAGTACCGTCGACTATTCAGTTTCCGAGATCCACGAAGGGTTTACCGCGCAGCTTGTAGTCGGGATCCGTCAAGTTCGGGTTCAGCTCCACTGTGTCGAAGCGAACCTCGATGCCTTGTTGTTGGCTATCCGGCTTGATCTGCATCGTTTTGGGGTAGAAGGCATTCCCGTTTTGCACGTAATCCGAATAGGTGATAAGCGCCGAGCCAAGCCCGGCGGCACTCGTGATTCTCACGCGATCGGGCCGAAAGTTCGAGTCCAGGGCGACGGAGATTTTTTCGGTCCCGGCTTCGGCAAACAGAACGAACTCGTCGCTGGCGGCTGCATCCGGATGATCCGCCATCAGTTTGAAACTGGAATTTTGCATCCGCGCCAGCAAGGCCGGCAGCTGGTAATCGCGAATCAAACCAAAATCAGTGGGCAGCTCCAATGCTTCGTCGCCCTTGAGATTCTTGCTCGCCTTGAACTCGCTGCCCGCGAACATCACCTCGTGCAACAGGCGGCCCGACTTGGCTTGAAACAGCCCGCGATCCGCGCGGTTGCGCATCAGCAGGGTCCAGCGGACGCTCTTGCCGTCGCGCCCCCACAGCGTCGTGCTGCCGACAGCTTGCACGGAGGCGAGCGCCTTGAGCCCATCGTCGCCTCCAATCGCCCGAATCATTTTCTGGAACAGGTGCGTTCCGAAAGCCTCGCGCGCCGCGTGGTCGGGATCGAGCGTCACCGCCAGGGTTGTGTTCTTGGCCGGCTCGACAGTCACGGTGCTTTGATTTGCGACGAATCCTTCCTTTGAAAACTCAATGACCCAATTGCCGGGCGTGAGGCCGGCCGCTTCGAGCGCGCCCCCGACCGTCGGCCCGATCGACGTTCCGTTGAGTCTCACCTGGCATTCGGCCGGCGCGCAAGTGAGGTTGAGGGTTCCCTTGGCCACAAGTTTGGAAGCGCTGGGCGATGCCGGGGTGGACTTCGCTTTGCTCTTGATCACATCCAGAATTTCGTCGGGCGCTCCCGCGGATTCAAGCTTGGAGAGCGCGTCGGAGGACAGCGCGAAGGCGATGCCGCGGTTCTCGATGGCTTCCTTGCGCCGCCGCATGGGGATGGCATCCTGCTTCAAGAGCATAAGCACCTGATCGAGAGTGAATGGGTCGCCGGTAAGAAATGGGTCGCCTTTCTTGCCATGGCTCGGTTTCGGATCGGTGGCCGCATAACCAGCTTGAGGAATCCCGGCCAGCGCCACCACCAGAGCGGGCCAGATGAACGACTGAATCTTGGGTCTCATGTGCGTCCTTACTTGTCGTCCTTACTTCAGGGCTGCTTCAGCTTCTTGCGCGTCGCGAATTTTTTTCTTCCAGGCGCGCGCTTCGGCATTGTTTGGATTGTTGGCCAGAACCTGGTTGACCAGCGCCAGGGCTTCGGCATATCGGCCGGATTCCCAGAGCGACCGCACCGGTCCATGCAGAGTTTGCTTGGCTGAGAATGCGGGGTTGCCTACATCGTCCGGTCCGGATTCGCCGGGTTTGGATGCGGAGGGTTCTGGCGCGACGGCTGCCGGGGAAGTGGCCGGCGGCGCGGGCGCCGGTGGCCGTGCCACGACCGGCGACGCTAGATTCTTGTCCTGGGAAGCTCGCAGGCCTTGGCGCGATAGGAAGGAGCCAACGATGCCGGCCGCAAGGATTAGACCGGCAATCACGATAATCGCCCGCTTCGTGATGATGTTGCTCTTGACGGGAGCCGCCATG
>Ga0302324_100018749_pt1 | contig 13622 bp, 14 predicted proteins | sample Palsa_T0_1_FD_201949 | JGI IMG/M metagenome (GOLD analysis project Ga0302324, IMG submission 201949) | Peat permafrost microbial communities from Stordalen Mire near Abisko, Sweden - Palsa_T0_1 | ecosystem: Environmental > Terrestrial > Soil > Palsa > Peat permafrost | place: Sweden: Abisko...
AATCCCGGTAACACCGCTTACTCTGGATATTGCCCGGCGGATCATTTGGTTCGAGCCTCCGGATCATGCGCTCGCAGATCCAATTCGCTTCATGACGTATGCCATGACCTATGCTCGCCACGAAGACATGCGGGTCATCCGCCGTTACGTTTCCGATGATGATATGCGCGACGCGCTGGACCACGCTCCTCCAGGGATCATCGATCCTCGCTCATGGGCTTACTGGAACTCCAAGATGGGCCGATATCCGCCGCCGCCGCTTCCGGTGCGAAGGTTGACCACGCACGCCGACGGTCGAGATTCGTTCACTGCGCGTAACCCCGTCCCGGCACAGAATATCGATCTTGAGGATGAGCGGCGAGCGGGCAGGGCGGCATGGCATGAATTTCGCAAGCACGAATCCCCCGTGCCCGATTTGGAGGAAGTGCGGCGTCGAGCGCGCGACGATTGGCGCAAAAAATACAGTGACCGAAAATGAGTGGTCGGGGTGACAGGATTTGAACGTGCGACTCCTACGTCCCGAACGTAGTGGCGCACACCTCCAATTTTCTCACCACGATATTCCCGAGAAGGGGTAGTGCGATGGGCGGTTTCGCGGAATTTTCCGCGAAACCCACCCCAGCGTACCGTTACTTGCTGCGCAGCGGCTTGACAGGCTTGGATATTGCCCAGGAAATCAATAGGCTGGGCGGCAAATTTGACCTTGCGCCTCCCCAGGCGCGAAGGATTTAGGTTAAATACCGATCCCGCCCCACGTTCGTGCGCCAGCCTGCTAGCTGCTAGCGGCAGGACCATATATGTGAATAAAGATACATAGTTAGATGTAACTATGTATAATTACTCACGTGAAATCAAGTCTCCGCCAGCTTGCTGGATCTGCGCGCTCGAAGGCAGTCCTGCAACCCAAAGATTTTGAACGACTGTGCATCCATCCACAAGAGATAAGCCGCCTCGTGGGCAAAGGCCAGCTTATCCGCGTGGGTCGCGGGCGTTACGTGCTACCGCAGGCCGAGCACTCCGAGAATCTCGGACTCGCCCTTGTCGCTGCCGCGGTCCCTCAGTCGGTAATTTGTCTTCTTTCCGCCCTTCGGTTTCACGGCATTGGCACCCAGGCTCCTCATGACGTTTGGATCGCAGTAAAGCAGGGAGCCGCGCGGCCTCGACTCGACTACCCACCGATTCGTGTGACGCTAGTCTCCGGTTCCGCGTTCACATTCGGTGTTAAACATCATCAGGTCGATGGCGTTCCGGTACGCATCTATTCTCCGGCGAAGACAGTAATCGATTGTTTCAAATTTCGAAACAAGATTGGTCTCGATGCTGCGCTCGAGGCGCTTCGTGAGGCGCTGCGCGCAAAGCGTTGCACCCGAGAAGAGCTGTGGGCCGCGGCAAAAGTATGCCGTGTGACCACAGTCATTCGCCCGTACCTCGAAGCGATTTAACGGCCTTAGCATGGCAAAGGACAAACCCAGAAATACGTCGGCGTCCATCCGCCAGCGGCTGTTGAATCACTCAACTGCAATCAAGACGGATCCGAATCTCGTACTTATCTGGTACGGGCTCGAGCGCTTTCTTTATCGCCTTTCCGTATCAACTCATAGCGAGCGATTCGTTCTCAAAGGCGCAATGCTTTTTCGTCTTTGGAGCGGCGCGAATTTCCGATCGACAAGAGATCTCGATTTGGAGGGGTTTCTGCAGGACGAGGCAGAGGTGGTACGTAGAGTTTTCGCTTCAATCTGCGTGCAACCCGTCGAAGATGACGGACTAGTTTTCGATGCGTCGAGTGTGAAGGTTACCGAAATTCGCGATACGCAGGAATACGGCGGTTTTCGGGTACTACTGACCGCGAAGCTCGGAACCGCCATCTTGCGTCTACAGATCGACGTGGGATTCGGAGATGCAATTACGCCGACGCCGGCCATCACTGAATTTCCGTCGATCCTCAGCCAGTCGCGGCCTCGCATCCGCGTCTATCCTCGAGAAACGGTTGTCGCCGAGAAGTTCGAAGCCATGGTGCAACTTGGAATGACAAACAGCCGAATGAAGGATTATTACGACCTTTGGTTCATGTCGAGCCACTTTGAATTCGAGGGGTCGACGCTGGCTGCCGCGGTGCGGGCAACGTTCGAGCGCCGGAGGACGGAGATTCCGCAGCGATCGCCGATTGCGCTGACTGAGGAATATGCAGCCGACCTTAATCACGTGCGACAGTGGGGTGCATTCACCAAGAGTCTCGGTGTCGAAGCTCCGCCTGACTTGGGAATCGTGATTGATAAAATTTCCGAATTCGTCTTGCCGCCTGCGATTGCTGCCGCGACCGAGCAGCCTTTCAGCCAGCACTGGGAAGTTCAAAATGGGTGGCAGCCAGTTGGATGAGATCCACTGATTTGACGGAACGATATGCTTTCACTTTGTTGTACGAAAATAGTTCGAGACCGACTACGTCTCCCAGCGCAACTAGCTGCGCCCGTTCAGCCAAGTACGAGACTCGGCAATTGGTATGTACACCTTGCGCGGTTCGGACGTAACCAGATCGTGCTCGCAACCAGTGAGCGTTCTTTGCTGACCGTACTCCTGCCGGCACGTCAATTGCGGGAGCGCATTGAAATCAATTTCCAGGCCGCGCTTGCTGAGCTCTTGGCGGCGCTTCAATTGCCGGCGCAAGTCGTGAGCCGGGAGCTGGCAGCTGTAGAACCGATATCATTCGCAGCAGCCTCTAACCGACGTGTCATCGGTTCCATGAACGAATACGTGTGGCAACTCGGCAGCTATTTGGCGCGCACGGCCGATCTACTCGAGCTGTCACTGCAACTCAATAACACCCCAATGTCTGCGGTCGGCTCCAAGTCGAGTTACGGTTTTCCTGATGAGGTCGCTCGGGATCTGCTTATGAATTGGGAGCACTAGTCGGCGGTGGAGCAGGCATCCGGCGCGATTCTCTTGCGCCGAAACTGGACCCCAGCTGGACCCCAGGGGGAGTTGAGACTGGACCCCCAGCGAATTGTTGATCGAAAAATATCTTTGAAATCAATGGTCGGGGTGACAGGATTTGAACCTGCGACTCCTACGTCCCGAACGTAGTGCTCTACCAGGCTGAGCTACACCCCGATGTCCTTACGAAATCAGTTCTTTCGCGCCACCGCGAACTTCGCCAGTTCACTTAAGCCTTCTTTGAAAGCACTTTCGGGAAGGGGCGCCAGCGCCGCAAGCGCCTGATCCGCCTCGCATTGAGCGAGGCGCGCAGTGTACGCAAGCCCCCCGAGGCTTGCAACGGCGCGCGTGATTTCCTCGAGGTGATCCAAACCGCCATTCTCGATGGCGTGACGAATCATGGTTCGTTGGGCTTCGCTTCCGTGCTGCATTGCATATATAAGGGGGAGAGTGGGTTTGCCCTCCGCCAGATCGTCTCCCAGGTGTTTCCCCAAGCTGGCTTCGTCAGCCTGGTAATCCAACGCATCATCGACCAACTGAAAGGCAGTGCCGATATGGCGGCCATATCGGGCGAGAGATTCCTCCAATTCTGCGGGCGCGTTGGTCAAGACGGCGGCAATCTGTGCACCGGCTTCGAATAGCCGCGCAGTCTTGCGGCGAATGACGTCGATGTAGCGCGCCTCGGTGGTGTTGGGGTCGCGTGCGTTCATGAGCTGCAGCACTTCGCCTTCCGCGATGGCGTTGGTGGCGTCCGCAAGAATCTGCATGATTCGCATGCGATCGAGGCTCACCATCATCTGAAACGCGCGGGAGTAGAGGAAATCCCCGACCAGAACGCTCGTGGCATTGCCGAAGACCTCGTTGGCGGTATCGCGGCCGCGGCGCAGGGAAGATTCATCGACCACATCATCGTGCAGCAAGGTAGCCGTATGGATGAACTCGATGATGGCGGCGGCATCGACATGTTGCTCCCCTAAATGGCCGCATGCCCGGGCTGCTAAAAGCACCAAAAGGGGGCGTAAACGCTTGCCGCCGGCATAAATGATATAGGTGGCGACCTGGTCCACCAGCGCTACTTTGCTGTGTAAACGCTGCTTGACGACCCTATCCACGGCCTCAAAATCAGCAGTTACCAAGCCTCGAATCTGTTCTAGTGTCATGAAGCGCTCAAAGGAATGCGCCATGGTACCTAAGATCGGTCTGGCTGGCGCTACGCGCTAGGGGGTCGGCCGTAGGCTGGTGGTTTGACCTTGAGCCCCTGGGCCGATACAATTCCCGGCTCTTTTGCGGCCGCTGCGGCCGTCCTCGGAGTTGCAACAATGTATGCCGTGATCACCACGGGCGGTAAACAGTACCGCGTCCAAGAAGGTGCCGTAGTGCGTGTCGAGAAGCTCGATGCCGACCAGGGCGCCAGTATTGAATTTAATCAGGTTCTGTTGGTCGGTGCGGGCTCTTCCGTCACCATCGGCGCACCGTATGTCGGCACTGCCAAGGTGGTTGCGACAGTCGAGAGTCATGGCAAGGGCGAGAAGGTTCGCATAGTCAAATTCCGCCGCCGCAAGCATTACAAGCGCGAGAAGACTCACCGTCAACCCTACACCGATGTGAAGATCACATCGATTGTCGCTTAAGGTTTGGAGAAAGCTACATGGCACACAAGAAAGCAGGCGGCAGCACTCGCAACGGCCGCGACTCGCATTCCAAGCGCTTGGGCGTCAAGAAGTTCGGCGGCGAAGATGTTCTCGCCGGCAACATTCTGATTCGTCAGCGTGGAACGGTTTATCGTCCCGGGGTGAATGTCGGTATCGGCACCGATCACACGTTGTTTGCCAAGGCGCACGGCGTGGTGGAATTTCGCGTCAAGGGCTCCGAGAAGCACACCTACGTCAACGTCGTTCCAAAGTAGCGTTGAATTGCGAGCCTTCGGCTCGCTGTATTAATTCCTAAGGGGGCTTCGGTGGGCCCCCTTTTTATTGGTGTTCCGCCATGAAATTCGTCGACGAAGCCAAACTCAAAGTGCAGGCCGGCAACGGCGGCCGCGGCTGCGTCAGCTTCCGCCGCGAGAAGTTTGTCCCGTTCGGCGGCCCGGACGGAGGCGATGGCGGCCTTGGCGGCAGCGTGTATTTGAAAGCCGTCGAGGGCATGAACACCCTGGCCGACTTTCGCATTTCGCGTACCTACAAGGGTCAGAATGGCGACAGCGGCAGCGGCAATGATTGCACCGGCCATGGCGGCGACGACACGTATGTTTCCATTCCCATCGGCACCGTGATTACCGATAAGGACACGGGCGAGACCTTGGGAGATCTGACCACTGAGGGACAGACCTTGCTGGTCGCCAAAGGCGGCAAGGGCGGATGGGGCAATACTCGCTTTAAATCCAGCACCAATCGCACGCCGCGTAAATCAGGCTTAGGGCTGCCGGGCGAAAAACGCGAACTATTGCTGGAATTGAAGCTGATCGCGGATGTAGGCCTTTTAGGTTTGCCGAACGCCGGCAAATCGACCCTGATTCGCGCCGTATCGGCCGCGCGCCCGAAAGTGGCGGATTATCCTTTCACCACATTGCACCCGAACTTGGGCGTGGTGTCCGTGGGATTGGGACGCAGCTTCGTGATGGCGGATATCCCGGGGTTGATCGAAGGCGCCGCCGATGGGGCGGGCTTGGGCATCCGCTTCTTGAAGCACTTGCAGCGTACGCGCGTGCTTTTGCACCTCATCGATATCGCGCCGCCGGACCCCGATGCCGATCCTGTGAAGGATGCACGCACCATCGTGGCTGAGCTCAAGAAATTTGCGGCGGAACTGGCTGCGAAGGAGCGCTGGCTGCTCATCAACAAGATCGATCTCCTCGAGCCCAAGGAAGCCGAGCGGCGCGCCAAAGAGATTGTCCGGCGGTTACGCTGGAAGGGACCTGTATTCTTGATTTCCGGCGCGACGGGTTCCGGTACCGATGAACTTAAGCAGGCCGTGATGCGCTTCTTGGAAGAGCATCCGCGCGTGCCCGGTCAAGTATCACTTTGAGAGCGCGCGAACCTGCTTGGTGAGACGGCTCTTGTGCCGAGCAGCCTTGTTGCGATGAATGATGCCCTTGTTGACCATGCTGTCGATCACCGGCGTCGCATCGGCAAGCGCAGCCGCAGCTTCCGATTGCTTGCCGGCTTTGAGCGCGAGGGTCGCCTTACGGATGGCACTGCGCAGCTGCGAAGTGAGCGCGTCATTACGGGCGCGGTGCGCCGTCGACTGGCGGGCAGCTTTTTCGGCAGATTTCGTATTCGCCAAGCGGGAGACTCCTTGAAAAGCGAGCCGCGTAGCTTGCCGATTGGCCTTGCGCTTGTCAATTAATGCTCCGGCGCGCACCAGACGGCTTGTTATAGTGGACCACGGAAAAGCCGGAAACCTGAGTATAATCACAGCCTTTCGCCATGGAACTAGTTCGCGGTCTTCACAATATTTCGCCGCGCCATCAGGGCTGCGTACTTACCGTGGGCAATTACGATGGTGTGCACTTAGGCCACCAACAGATGATCGGCGTGCTTAAGATGCGCGCCGCCGAATTGGGCGCCGCGGCCACAGTGCTGGTATTTGAGCCGAGTTCCAAAGAATTCATCGACCCAGCGGGTGCGCCGCCGCGCTTGACGAGCTGGAGAGAGAAATTCCTGGCCTTGGCGACGCAGGGCGTGGATCGCTTGGTGACGCTGCGCTTCGATGAGTACATTCGCGCCATGACGCCGCAGTGCTTTGTCGATGAACTGATCGTCGAAAGCCTGGGCACGCGCCATATGGTGGTCGGAGATGATTTTCGCTACGGTTGCAACGCCGGCGGCACCATTGACAGCCTGCGTACGGCAGGACGAGAGCGCGGCTTCGGCGTCGAGCAGATCGCGCCGTTTGTTTTAGACGGCGTGCGCGTCAGCAGCACGGTTGTGCGGGAGCGGTTAGGCCAAGGCGACTATGCCGGCGCCCGGCGGCTGTTGGGCCGTCCCTACCGAATGCTCGGCCGCGTCATCCATGGGCGCGAATTGGGGCGCACGCTGGGGTTTCCCACGGCAAACTTAAGGCTCATGCGCCGCAAGTCTCCCGTGAATGGTGTGCTGGCGGTGCGGGTTTTCGGGATCAGCCCTCAGGCGATGACGGCAGTAGCGAGTCTTGGAACGCGGCCGACGGTCGATGGCACCGACCTGCTGCTCGAGGTGCATGTGTTCGATTTTGAAGGCGATCTTTACGGGCTGGAGATAGAAGTGGAGTTTGTTGCGAAATTGCGCGATGAGGTCAAATTCGATTCCCTGGATGCCATGATGGCGCAAATGAAGGTAGATGCCGCGCAGGCGCGCGATCTGTTGTCGAAGGTGCAGAGTGGCTGATTACAAAAGCACGATTAATTTGCCGAACACGGGTTTCCCGATGAAGGCCGATCTCGCCAACCGCGAGCCAAAGATGCTGGCCGAGTGGGAGCGCGATGGCCTGTATCAGAAGATTCGGGTGGCCGCCAAGGGCCGCCCGACATTCATCCTCACCGACGGGCCGCCCTATGCGAACGGTGCCATTCACTTGGGTCACGCGCTCAATAAAATTCTCAAGGACATCGTGGTCAAGTCGCACAGTTTGGATGGCTATGACGCCCCGTACGTGCCGGGTTGGGATTGTCACGGGCTGCCGATCGAGATGCAGGTCGAGAAGACTCATGGCCGCGTCGGTCAGAAGATCGACGCCAAATCATTTCGCGCCGCATGCCGGCAATACGCGCTCAAGCAGGTCGACTTGCAGCGCACGGATTTCAAACGTCTGGGGATTCTCGGCGATTGGGATCACCCGTATTTGACCATGATGCCTCGCTACGAGGCCGAACAGCTGCGCGCCTTTTCGCTGATCATCAAGAATGGCCATCTCTACAAGGGCTTCAAGCCCGTGCATTGGTGCCTCAACTGCCGATCGGCGCTTGCCGAAGCAGAAGTGGAATACGAGGACATCACCTCGCCCAGCGTTTACGTGCGCTTTGAAGTGGTCGATCGCGCGGACCTGGCGATGCGCATGGGATCGACGCCCGAGCGTCACCCAAAGTTCGGCGATGCGCCGACATCGCTCGCCATTTGGACCACAACGCCGTGGACGCTGCCCGCGAATCGGGCGGTTGCTCTGCATCCGCAGATCGACTACGCCTTGGTGGAGTTCGACTCGGGAGCAGGCAACGAGCGGCTGTTGATGGCCGCCGAACTTGCCAAATCCGTGATGAATACCCTGGGCATCGCGACGTGGGGAATCATTGCATCCGTCAAAGGCGCTGCGCTCGAGCATCTCAAACTGCAGCATCCTCTTTACGATCGACAAGTGCCGGTCATTCTCGGCGATCACGTGACACTGGATGCCGGCACCGGTGCGGTGCACACGGCCCCAGGTCATGGCCTCGATGACTACATCGTGGGTCGGCGCTATAACCTCGAGGTGGACAATCCTGTGGGCGGCGACGGCCGTTTTCTGCCACCGACGCCGCTGTTCGCCGGCGAGCTGGTATTCGATGCAAACGCGCACGTCATCAAGGTGCTCATCGAGAATGGCCGCCTGCTGAAGGATGAACCGTACCACCATTCCTATCCGCATTGCTGGCGGCACAAAACGCCGGTGATCTTTCGCGCGACGCCGCAATGGTTCATCAGCATGGATCAAGCGGGCTTGCGCAAGAGCGCGCTCGAGGCTATCACGCATGTCGACTGGATGCCGGCCTGGGGCGAACAGCGCATCACCAGCATGATTGCCGCCCGGCCCGATTGGTGCGTGTCCCGGCAGCGCACCTGGGGAGTACCGATCCCGCTCTTCGTCGATAAGGTGAGCGGCGAATTGCATCCCCGAACCCATGAGCTGATCGAAGAAGTCGCCAAGCTGGTGGAGCGCGACGGGATCGATGCCTGGTTCGATTTGGATGCCGGCGTCCTGCTGGGCGCCGACTCGAGCCAGTATGACAAGGCCACCGATGTCATGGATGTTTGGTTCGATTCCGGTGTCGCGCATTACTGCGTGTCGCACATCTATCCCGAGATCACCGCCCCCGGAGATATTTATCTCGAGGGCTCGGATCAGCATCGCGGCTGGTTTCATAGCTCCCTGCTGACTTCGGTGGCCATGTACGGTCGTGCGCCTTACCGCGCGGTGCTCACGCATGGATTCACCGTGGATGAATCCGGACGCAAGATGTCAAAGTCGATCGGCAATATTCTCGCGCCGCAGAAATTGACCAGCACCTTGGGCGCGGATGTCGTGCGTTTGTGGATTGCTGCAACCGACTACGCCAATGAAATGAGCGTCTCCGAAGAGATCTTCAAACGCATGGCCGATTCATATCGCCGCATGCGCAATACTCTGCGTTTTCTCTTGGGCAATCTGAATGGCTTTAATCCTGCTGAACACGCGATTGCATTTGATGACTTGGTTGCCATCGATCAGTGGGTGATCAGCAAGACGTTTGCCTTGCAAAACGATGTGATCACCGCATATCGGAACTACGAGTTTCACGACATCTATCAGAAGATTCACAACTTCTGCGTGGTCGAACTTGGCGGTTTTTACTTGGATATCATCAAGGACCGTCTCTACACCACGGCAACCAACAGCGCGCCGCGGCGTTCGGCACAGACGGCGGTCAATCACGTGGCGCACGCGATGGTGCGCTGGCTTGCGCCGATCTTGAGCTTCACGGCAGACGAGGCGTGGCACCATCTGCCCAATGTTCCGAATGAATCGGTGTTCTTGAATACCTGGCACGAATTGCCGGCCGGGGCCGAACGTGCGTCCGCCATCAATTGGCCGGCACTTATTGGACTCAAGGCCGATGTCGCGCGGGAACTCGAGCGGCTGCGAGCCGCCGGGGCCTTGGGTTCCTCACTCGAGGCCGAAGTGACGGTATTCGTGCCGGAAGCATTGGCTGCTCCCTTCGCCGCGTTGCATGATGAGCTTCGATTTCTCTTCATCACCAGCTACGCAAACGTCGTGAACACAGATCAGCCGCCGATCACGGCGGTAAAATCCAGCCACGAGAATGTGTGGCTAGTGGTGGAGCCGAGCCAGAATCCCAAGTGCGTGCGCTGTTATCAACTACGCAGCGACGTCGGCAGCGATCCCAAGCACCCGGAAATCTGCGCACGCTGCGTGAGCAACGTAGATGGTCCCGGCGAGGAGCGCAAATTCGCATGATTACCACGGAAAATCGCGGCCGGGGGGCGATTTGGCTGCTGTTATCGGCGGCGGTGATTCTGATCGACCAAGTCACCAAGAGCTACATTGCCGCAAACTTCGGCGAATTCGAATTTGTCAAAGTGCTTCCGGTGCTCGATATCACCCGGATGCATAATGTCGGAGCAGCGTTCAGCTTTCTTGCCTCTGCCTCCGGTTGGCAACGGTGGGTGTTCATCGGGCTTGCGGCGGTGGTCAGCATCGGCATCATTATTTGGCTGCTCCGATTGCCGCGCGGCGCTCACGCGTTGCTATCCTGCGGGCTGGCGCTGGTGCTCGGAGGCGCTCTTGGCAACGTCATCGACCGGATTAGATTGGGACACGTGATCGATTTCATTCACTTTCATTGGAATCGGGCGTATTTTCCTGCGTTCAATGTGGCGGATTCGGCGATCACCATCGGCGCGGCCTGCCTTTTATTGGATGCACTGCTGGAAGGGAGGCGTAAATCCTGATGCAAATTCTATTGGCCAATCCGCGCGGTTTTTGCGCCGGCGTGGACCGCGCCATCGATATCGTCGAACGTGCCGTCGCCTTATTCGGCGCACCCATCTACGTTCGCCATGAAGTGGTGCATAACAAGCATGTCGTGGATCGCTTGCGCACCATCGGCGCCATTTTCGTCGAAGAGCTAAGCGAGGTGCCGGACAACGCCACGGTGATTTTCAGCGCGCACGGCGTACCCCGCGCGGTGCAGGAGGAAGCCAAGCACCGCTCGCTGAATGTCTTCGACGCAACCTGTCCGCTGGTGACGAAAGTCCATATGGAGATCACGCGATATGCGCGCGAGGCGCGCGAGGTGTTCCTGATTGGCCACGCCGGTCACCCGGAAGTGGAGGGCACCATAGGCCAGTTCGATGCAACCCTCGGCGGCTCGATCTACCTGGTTCAAACGGTTGAAGATGTCACGGCCTTGACCGTGCGCAACCCCGAGCATGTGGCCTTCGTCACGCAGACCACCCTTTCCGTCGACGACACCGCCTCCATCGTAGCCGCCTTGCGACAGCGCTTTCCGAAGCTCAAGGCGCCGCTGAAAGAAGACATCTGCTACGCGACGCAAAATCGCCAGGATGCCGTCAAGGAACTCATCGGACGCTGCGACATTTTGGTGGTGGTTGGTTCGAAATCCAGTTCAAACTCCAATCGTTTGCGCGAGATGGCCGACAAGATCTCCAAGCCTGGCTATCTGGTTGACGGGCCGGAAGACTTGCGGCGCGAGTGGTTCGACGGAGTCAAGACCATTGGGGTGACCGCCGGTGCTTCAGCACCTGAAATTCTGGTGCAAGGCGTCATAGCGCAGCTGCGTCTTTGGGGCGGCGAGGTTGCGGAGGAATTGAGCGGGCGCAAGGAACATGTGATATTTGCGCTGCCCAAGGCTCTCCGTGGTGTCGCGAAGCAAGGCACCAGTCTATCGTCGGTCGATCCAGCGGGTTAGAATGCCCGCCCTTTGCAAGTGACAACGCCGCAATAGCTCAGTTGGTAGAGCAACGCATTCGTAATGCGTGGGTCAGGGGTTCGAATCCTCTTTGCGGCACCAACACCCGCCTTCCGCAGCCTTCCGAGAACGTCCAAGGACGCTCGCAAAACTCACAAAAATGCTGTGATTTACGAGGATTATTGGGATTTTCAATGTCCACCGATGTCCGAGAATGATGTTCTCGTCATGAAGGAAGGGGGCCCACAGGGAGGTCCTGGCATGCCCGAGTGGGGAATGCTGCCTCTGCCGCGAAAGCTTCTGCAGCGCGGTGTAACAGACATGGTGCGTATTTCGGATGCCCGGATGAGTGGCACAAGTTACGGCACTGTCGTTTTACACATTTCGCCAGAAAGTCATATTGGTGGTCCACTGGCGCTCGTTAAGGATGATGACGAAATCGCCCTCGATGTTCCCAGGCGCGCGCTGAATTTGCTGGTGAGCGAACAGGAACTTGATCGGCGCCGCGCGGCCTGGGTCCGTCCGAAGCCAAAATATGAACGCGGATACGGTGCCCTGTTTCAGACGCACGTTACCCAAGCAGACAAAGGGTGCGATTTCGACTTTTTATTGGACGGCGCAAGCACGCCGGAACCCGAAATACACCTGTAGAGGTCGGCTTGCAGATCGTGAGGTCGGGACGGGAATATTATTAAATAGGTAGATTTAGGTGCTAAAATAGTCGATAATGGAATCATGAAAACGACTGTGGATATTCCCGACTCCGTCCTCAAAGAGGCAATGGGATTTACCAAGGCTCGGACCAAGCGGCAAGCAATTGTCTCTGCTCTAGAGGATTTTAATCACCGAAGACGTATGGCCGATCTTATAAAGCACGCCGGAACCTGCGCTGGGTTCATGAGTGCCGATGAAGTTAGAACGCTACGCCGCAAAGGCTAATCATTGATTCTGGTCGACACATCATCATGGATTCACTTCTTGAGGCCAAAGGGTGATGAAAAAGTAAGGCGAAGGGTCGAACGTGCGCTCTCGGATGGTGAAGCGTGTTGGTGTTCGTTGGTCAGACTCGAACTTTGGAACGGCGCGCGGGCCCAACGTGAGGGTGCCGTGCTTAGAGATCTGGAGCGAGCTCTCCCGGAGCTGAAGATTGATGAAGATGTTTGGGCTGCGTCGTTTGATTTGGCGCGTCGCGCGCGCGCCAAAGGCGTAACCGTTCCCGCCACGGATATTTTGATCGCTGCGTGCGCGCTCCATCACGGAGCGGGAATTGAGACGTCCGATTCTGATTTCGACGCGTTGAACTCGCTTCGTACAAATCCATAGCGCCCTCGATCCATGCATCGCTAAAGCGCGCATCTGAATTTGGTTGCTGCTCAGCAGTCCGCTAGCGCCTCACGGCGCACGCGCACGATAAAATGTACTATCGGCGGCCACAGGGAACGATAACGCGGGGCGTTATCAGTCGCAGCGATTTCGGCCGGATGCGGCCACGGCCTCCGCAATGTTTCGGCCCAAACCGCTCGTGCTGCCGATGACTAACCATACTTTGTTCATGAATGCCTGCCCATGCTCTCGCACTTATTGCCTAGTTTCAGATCGTCGGAGCGCCGCCCTCAACTGGGAGGGTGTCGTCCCCTCCCACGTTCGGAAAGCTCGATAGAAAGAATTCGAATCCTCGTAGCCGAGCAGAAATGCCACTTCCGTGACATCCATCTCCGGCCGGTTGAGGTACTCGTGCGCCAGTTCCTGCCGCACCTCAAGAAGCAACTGCCGGAACGTTGCGCCGTCATCGATGATTCGACGCTGCAAGGTCCGATCGCTCAACCCGAGCTCGCGCGCCACGGCCGCCACCTCCGGCCGGCTTCCGGTGAGCAGGCGTTTGAGAATCCATTTCACCTGCTCACTGATCGAACTTTGCGCACGGCGCTCTTCGAGCGCGCGTTCGAGCTGCGGATTCAACATGTCAAGCAACTCGGCGTTGTAGGTAAGGAACGGCCGATCGAGATCGGTCGCGTGCAGGACGAGCGCATTC
>Ga0302324_100018750_pt1 | contig 13622 bp, 7 predicted proteins | sample Palsa_T0_1_FD_201949 | JGI IMG/M metagenome (GOLD analysis project Ga0302324, IMG submission 201949) | Peat permafrost microbial communities from Stordalen Mire near Abisko, Sweden - Palsa_T0_1 | ecosystem: Environmental > Terrestrial > Soil > Palsa > Peat permafrost | place: Sweden: Abisko...
CTCGCTGATCATCGGGATCCTGGTCGATGACTCGATCGTCGTCCTCGAGAACATCACCCGTCACCGCGACCTCGGTCAGTCGCCGACCGAAGCGGCGATCAGCGGGCGCACCGAGATCGGCGGCGCGGCGATCGCGATCACGCTGGTCGACGTCGTGGTCTTCTTGCCGCTCGCGTTCCTGTCCGGCTTCGTCGGCCAGTACATGAAGGAGTTCGGGATCGTCGTCACGGTCGCGACGCTCTTCTCGTTGTTCGTCTCGTTCACGTTGACGCCGGTGCTCGCCGCGAAGTGGTCGGTGCTGCGCCGCTCGGCCGCGCCCCCGCCGTACCTGGTCTGGTTTCAGAGCGGCTTCGAGCGCCTCACGGCCTGGTACAAGGATCGCGCGCTCCCCCTCGCCCTGCGCCACCGCTGGATGACCTTCTGGCTCAGCGGGTTGGCCGTCCTGAACGCGATCAGCTTGGTCGCCGGCGCGCAAGCGATGTTGGCCTTCGCGGTCATCGACCTCGTCATCGCGCTCGCCGTCGGGCTATGGATGCTCGTGGTGGGCCCACTCATGGACGGTCGTCGGGTCCTGGCCGGGATCCGCGCCCGGTATCATCGTGGTGGGTCGGTCGCGAGCTTGGTGGGCTGCGTCGGTATCGCCGGGGTGGTGGCGCTGCTCGCAGTGACGCACTTCGCGGTGCAGACCGAGTTCGTCCCCGACGCGAAGACTGGGCAGATCCACGGGGACCTGACCTTCCCGGTCGGGACGCCGCTGATCGAGACGCGCCGGGCGCTGGTGCGCATCGAGAGCGCGGTGCTCGCCAACGTCCCCGACGTCGACACCGTGCGCACCTATGCCGGGACGAAGCCCGACGGCTGGGGCTCGACCGACGGCGGCTTCGTCGGCAACTTCAACATCACGCTGCGCAAGGACAAGCGCCGCGAGCAGGACGAGGTCGTCGCGAAGCTGCGGCAGATCCTGCCCGGGCTGGTCCACGGCGCCGACGTGACGGTCTCCGGGCGCGGCGGCGGCGGGAGCGGCTTGCCGATCTCGTACACGCTCTCCGGACCGCCCGACCAGATCTTGATTGCGGCCGACAAGCTCGCCGCGTACATCCGCACGATCCCCGGTACCGTCAACGTCCAGACCGGCGCCGAGCTCGACGCGCCGCACCTCACGGTGCGGGTCGATGCGGCCCGTGCCGCCGTGCTCGGCGTCTCACCGGGCAACGCGGCGATGGTCGGGCGCGCCGCGGTCGGCGGCGTGATCGCGACCAAGGTGCGGACCTGGAACGGTTTGGTCAACGTCCTCTTGCAGTATCCGGTCGCCGACCGCAACTCGATCGCCGAGATCGAGCGCATCCCGGTTCGCTCGAACGACGGCACGACCTTGGTTCCGCTCAGCCGAGTCGCCAGCTTCACCTGGGATCGCGCGCCGACCAAGATCGAGCACGTCGACAAACAGGTCATCGTGCGGGTGAACGGTGACATCGACCACTCGAAGACGACGCTGGGCGAGGTGACGGGCTTGGTCGACAAGCAGTTGCACGTGCCGGGCTTCCTGCCGTCGGGCGTCACGCTCGGGACCGAGGGCGACACGAAGTTCTTCATGGATTTCCTCAGCTCGATGGCGTTCGCGCTGCTGACCTCGATCGCGCTGATCTACTGCTTGATGGTCATCCTGTACGGCTCGTTCGTGACGCCGTTGGTGATCATGTACTCGATCCCGGTCGCCATCATCGGCGCGCTCTTGGCGCTGGCGCTGAGCCACCAGACGATCAACATCTTCTCGGCGATCGGCTTGATCATGCTCTTCGGCCTGGTCGCCAAGAACGGGATCTTGCTCGTCGACTACGCCAACACGCTGGGCAAGCGCGGGCTCACCTACGCCGAGGCGATCGTCGCCTCGGGCGGGACGCGGCTGCGGCCGATCGTCATGACGACGGCGGCGATGGTGTTCGGGATGCTGCCGCTCGCGCTGGGGCGGACCGAGGGCGGCGAGTTCCGACAGTCGATGGGCATCGTGCTGATCGGCGGCTTGCTGAGCTCGTTGTTCCTCACGCTGATCCTCGTGCCGGCGATGTACGTCACGACCAACCGCTTCGCGGCCTGGGTCGCTAGCGTGCGCGCGGCGGGCCGCGAGCACACCACGCGCCCAACGGTCGCCGACGCCGAGCCCATGCTGCCGCGACTCCCGGCGGCGGCGCTCAACGATTAGAAACTGCGCAGTCGACGGTAGAGAAGGTAGCGAGAGTGGGGTACATGACCTCCCTGCATTCATTCGTACGAGAGGTCCGCTGACTCCATGCCTTCATCGACTACGCGAACTCTGATCGCGCTCGGCGCCGCGACCGCCCTGATCGGTAGCGCCGTGCCGGCGCTCGCCCAAGACGGTTCACCGGTCAGCGTGACCGTCAACGGGCAAAGCGTCCAGTTGAACCCGCCCCCGACCGAGCGCGCCGGTCGCGTCTTCGTCCCGCTGCGGGGCGTCTTCGAGAACCTCGGCGCGACGGTCGTCTACGCGAACGGCGAGATCAACGCGACCGACCATCACCACACCGTCTCGCTCCACATCGGCTCGACCGACGCGGTCGTCGACGGTCAACCGCAGACGCTCGACGTCGCGCCGTTCATCGTCGGCGCCTCGACCTACGTCCCGTTGCGCTTCATCTCGCAAGCGCTCGGCGCCCACGTCGACTACAACGGTCAGGACCGCACCGTCAGCATCGCCATGGGCGGAGGCCCGCCGGCGGAGACCATCCCGGCGCAGCCGCAGCGGCAACCGGTACCTGCCCCTGAAGTGAATCCGAACGTCAGCCCGGTACGGCTCGTCAACGAGCTGCCGCATGCCGACGAGACGGTGCATTCGGAACGGCCGTCCGTCCAAGCTTCGTTCACCGACGGCGACGTCGACCCGGACGCCGTCAAGGTGTTCTTCGACGGCCGCAACGTGACCGCCAACGCGTACATCTCGGGCCACGGCATCACCTACACGCCGCCGTCGGACATTCCGTCGGGGCTGCACGAGGTCCGCGTCGTCGGGATGGACCGCGCCGGTGCTCGCTTCGAGCGCGGCTGGAACTTCACCACCAACGACCGGCCCGTCAGCGTGGCGCCGCGGCCGATCGAGATCGTCGGCGTCTGGCCGGCCGCCAATCAGGACGTCCCGGGCGTGTTTCGTATCCGCGGCCGGACCGAGCCGGGCGCCACGGTGACGATCGAGGTCGCGATGACACCGCCCGAGCACGAGCAAGACTTCTTGCAAGCCCGCGGCGCGCTCGGCGCGAACGACTCGATGCAAAACACGGTGACCGCCGGTCCCGACGGGACCTTCGAGTCGCCGATCGACAGCGGCGCACCGCCAGGAACCTTACTCGGCATCCAGATCCGTGCCACCGATCCGGACGGCCGCAACGCCGACCCGATCCGCTACGTGGTGCACGTTCAGTAGCGCTAAGCGGTCTTCTCGACCCAGCCGATGGCGCGGGCGATGATCTCGGGCTGCTGCTCTTCCCAGAGCCGTAGCCCGGCCTGCGCCGTCCCGGGAAAGGCGTAGCGCTCGGACGGCGGGCCGGCCAGGGTGGCGAAGTCCTCCGCCGACCGCGCCGAGACCGGGTCGTCGGCGCCGTAGAGGAGGTAGCACGAGCGCGGCGCGAACGCGCCGGCGCCGCCGAGGGCCCGGGCGCGGTCCTCGTCGAGCGAGACGCAGACCGTCGTCACGCCGCCCCAGCCGCGGCCGGCTCCGGCGTAGGCCAGGTCGGCCCCGAAGCCCAGGCCGATCAGCGCGATCCGGCCGGCCTCGTGCTTGGGCTGGCGTGCCGCAAAGGCGACGGCGGCTCGGACGTCGGCCGGATAGACGTGCGGCGAGCCGAGGTCGTACGGATCGGCCCGGAGCAGGGCGTGGCGCATGTCTTGTCTCACCGATTCGCCGTGGCCCCGCAGATCGAAGCTCAGGATGTTCCAACCGCGGGTGCGGAACATCGGCAGGTACGGGTCCCAACTCGTGCGGTCGGCATCGGCGTCGTGCAGCAGGATCGCGGTCAGGCCGCTCTCGACCTGGCTCTCGACGTACGTCCCGCGCATGTGCACGCTGTCTTCGCTGAGGAATGTCACGGAACGTCCCGGTTGCAACCGCCCGTGCGTCATCGCACGTGATTTCCGGCGCCGGCGGACCGCGGCCTTCTCGGGTCGTCTTGATCAGCGGGGGAGCGGCTGGTTTGGGACGCGGTCTCGTCGCGACGTTCGCGCGCGACGGTGACCGGGTCGCGTTCACCTACCGGCCGGGCGGCACGCCGCCGGATGCGACGCTCGCGCTGGCGCGCCCCAACGATCCCGACGTGTTGGCGATCGCGGCCGATCACGGCGACCCCGCCGCCGCCGCGCAGGTCGTGGCGGTGGTCGAAGACGCGCGCGGCCCGATCGACGTGCTCGTCCACGCGGTCGGTCCGATCGTCGTGCAGTCCTTCGCGCAGTCCACGCCGGCCGACTACACCGCGATGCTCGACGGCAATCTCGGCTCGGCGGTCACGATGGCGTTCGCCGTCCTGCCGGGGATGCGCGAGCGGCGCTACGGCCGGCTCGTGTTCTTCGGCATGAACGGCTCGCACGCGACGCAACCGTCACGCACGATGTCGCTCTACGGTGCGGCGAAAGCCGGCCTGGTGGCGTTCGCGCGCACGCTGGCGCTGGAAGAGGCGGCCTTCGGCATCGCCGTCAACGTCATCGAACCGGGCGACATTCGGGACAAGTACGCCGACCGCGCGGCGGCGGCGGCGATCCCGGGGCGAAATCCGACCGGCCATGCCGGTTCGTGGGAAGACATCGCCGACGCCGTCCGTTTCGCGACGCGCGCCGAGGGAGCGTACCTCAACGGCATGGTCATCGGCGTGAACGGCGGACTCGCGGAGCCGCACGAGTGAAGTACGCGACCTGGGTGATCGTCGCGCTCGTCACGCTGCTGCGAGCCATCGCCGCCGCCAAGGTCCCGCTGACCGGCGACGAGGCGTACTACTGGGAGTGGAGCAAGCACCTCTCGCTCGGCTACGCCGATCATCCGCCGATGGTCGCCTATCTGATCCTGCCGTTCGTCTGGTCGACCGCCAACCCGTTTTGGATTCGCGTCCCCTTCCTGTTGTGCGGGGTCGTCGCAACGCTCGCTGCGGCGGCCTGCGCGCGGCGGCTCGCCGGCGACGAGCGGGCCGGGCTGGTCACGGCGCTGGCGATGACCTTGGCGCCGATGTGCTCGGTCCTCTCGGTAATGGCGACGCCCGACGGGCCGCTGATGGCCGGCTGGGCCTGCTGCCTGTATTTCACCGTGCGCGCCGAGCAGACGCGCCGGCGGCGTGACTTCGGGCTGCTCGGCGCCGCGATCGCGTTCGCGCTGCTGGCCAAGATGTTCGCCTGGGCGCTGGTCGCCGGGATCGTCGCCTGGTCGCTCGCGCCGGAGCGCCGGCGCTTGTGGCGCGAGGGGCTCGCGCTCAGCTTCGCCGTCGCGGCCCTGCTGCTCGTCCCGTTCTTGGTGTGGAACGCGACGCATCATTGGGTCACCTTCGCCTTCGCCTTCGAACAGCGGCACGTCGCGCAGCCCTCGTGGATCCGCCCGCTGACCTACTTGCTGGCCTGCGCCGGCGCGTACTCGCCCGGACTGTGGATCGCGGCGCTGTTCGTCCTGGTGCGCCCGCGCAACGCGTTGGTCGGCTGGACGGCGATCCCGCTGGCCGCGCTGCTGGTCCTGCTCAACTTCCACGAACGGATCGAGCTGCACTGGATCATCGGGCCCTACGTCTCGCTCTCGGTCGGCATGGGCCTGGCCTTGCTCGCGCTCGCGCAGCGCACGCGCGTGCTGTGGGCCAGCGCCGCGCTCGTCCCGGCACTCGTGCTGGTGCCCTTGCTGTTCGTCGCCGCCGCCTTCCCCGGGCCGCTCTACGAGCAGTTTCGCAAGACGGGCTCGACCTTGCGCAACGACGGACCGTTCGAGATCTTCACCTACTGGCCGCTGGCCCAGGATGTGCGCCGCATGGCCGACGCCAACGATGCGGTTGTGGTGACCGACGGCTACGGCTTCTCCTCGCAGATGGACTACGAGGCCGGGATCCCGCCGGTGTTCATCGGCTACAACGCGCAGGGCCAGGAAGCCAAGCACTGGTACGATCCCGACCTGCAGCCCAAGCGCATCCTGTTCCTCGACAAAGAGGCGTTGGTGCCGACGCCCGGACGCCCTGAGACGTATCCCGGCCGGCCCGATTTCGCGCGGCGTCTGGCGGCTGCGTGCGGCGCGGTGCGACCGGGTCCGGAGCTGGACTACTCGTACACCGATCCGACCGGCCACACCGTCCCGGCGCGCCGCTACTACTTGACCTGGTGCGACGATCCGCGCCCCAACGCCCTGCGCATCCTGCGCTGGGACGTCCCGCTATGAGCGACCACCGCGACTTTGCGCTGCCCGGGGCGCGGCCGCACTACGGACCCGATCGGCTGGTCGACGTCTTGCACATCGACCTGCACCTGCGGCCGGACCTCGAGCGGCACCGGCTCGACGGCGTCTGCACGACGCGCGTGCGCGCGATCGAGGACGTGAGGCGGCTGGTGCTCGACGCGGTCGACCTGCAGGTGCACCGGGTCACGCGTCCCGACGGTGGGGCGATCTCCTTTCGCGCGACCAGCGAGACCCTCGCGCTGACGCTCGAGCCGGCGCTGCGCGCCGGCGACGAGTTGGTCTTCGTGGTCGACTACACCGTCGAGAACCCGCGTTGCGGGCTGTACTTCATCGACACGGAACCCAAGCACGTCTGGACGCAGAGCCAGGACTCCGACGCGCGCTGTTGGTTCCCGTGCTTCGACCGGCCGGATGAGAAGCAGACGACCTCGGCGACGATCGTCGTCCCGGCCGGCTCGTTCGCGCTCTCGAACGGCGCGCTCGTCGCGCGCACCGAGGCGGATGGCGTGGTGACCTTCCGCTACGAGCAAGACCTCCCGCACGCGACGTACCTGGTCTCGATGGTCGCCGGGACGTTCAGCGAGCTGGTGCAACCGCACGCGCGCATCCCGGTCTTCGCCTACGTCGCGCCGGGCCGCGAGGCCGACGGCGAGCGCGCCTTCGGCAACACGCCGCGGATGCTCGACGTCTTCGAGCGCACGATCGGCGTCCCGTATCCGTACGCGCGGTACTCGCAGATCGCGGTCGCCGAGTTTATCGTCGGCGGGATGGAGAACACGACGGCGACGACCCAGACCGATCGCGTCCTGCACGACGAGCGCGCGCACCTCGACTACTCGGCCGACCCGCTGGTCTCGCACGAGCTCGCCCACCAGTGGTTCGGCGACCTGATCACCTGCCGCGACTGGTCGCAGGCCTGGCTGAACGAAGGCTTCGCGACCTATTTCGAAGCCGTTTGGCTCGAGGCGGACAAGGGCTGGGACGAATACCTGTACGACATCCAAACCGTCGTCGGGCGCTACCTCGAGGAGGACGCCGAGCGCTATCGCCGGCCGATCGTATGCAACGTCTACCGCGATCCGATCGAGCTCTTCGACCGTCACCTTTACGAGAAGGGCGGCGCGGTGCTGCACCAGTTGCGCGGCGAGCTCGGTTGGGACCGGCTGCGGCGCGCGCTGCGGCGCTACGTCGGGGAGAACGCGGGACGCAACGTCGAGACGATCGACCTGGTGCGCGCGATCGAGCACGAGACGGGGCGCAACCTGCGCGCCTTCTTCACGCAGTGGGTCGAGCGCGCCGGTCACCCCGAGCTCGAGGCCAGCTATCGCTGGGACGCCGAGCGCTCCACGGCGCTGCTGACGATCGCGCAGAAGCAGACGATCGACGACGCGCATCGCGCCTACGACTTCACGCTCGAGGTCGGCTTTCTCGCCGAGGCCCCGGCCGCGATCGCGACCGACGCGGGGCCCGAGCCGCTCCCCGGCGAGACGCGCGTGCGGTTGCGCATCGAACGCGCCCCGCAGACGTTCGCCATCCCCCTGGCCCACGAGCCGGCGCTGGTGCGCGTCGACCCGTCGGGCTGGCTCTTGGCTGCGTGGACGTGGTCCCTGGGCACCGATGCGCACGCCGCGGTACTGCGCAGCGATCCGTCACCGCTGGCCCGCATTCGGGCGGCGAAGGCGCTGGCCAAGGACGGCAGCCGCGTCGCGCGCGAGGCGCTCGCGCAGGCGCTGCTGCACGATCCGTTCTGGGGCGTCGCGGTCGAGGTCGCCGCGGCGCTCGGTGCCTCGCGCGCCCCGTCGGCGCGGGCGATGCTGCTCGGCGCCGTCGGTCACGCCCATCCGAAAGTTCGGCGCGCGGTCGCCGACGCGCTGGGCGCGTGGCGCGAGCCGGCCGTCGCCGACGCGCTGCTCGGCCTGCGTGACGACCGCTCGTACTTCGTCGTCGCCGCGGCGCTGAAGTCGCTCGGGCGCAGCCGCGATCCGCGCGCCTTCGACGCGCTCGTCGACGGCCTCGCGACGCCGTCGTGGAACGAGACGATCGCCGCCGGTGCGGCGCGCGGGCTGGGCGCGTTGGCCGATGCGCGCGGGCTCGACCCGCTCGTCGCCGCGCTGGCGCCGGAACGCCCCGAGGCGCTGCGCCGGGCCGCGGTCGGCGCGCTGGCGGAGCTGGGGACGCTGGTCGAGTCGACGCGCACGGCAGTCGTCGACGCAGTCGAACGCGCACTCGACGACCGCACCTATCTGGTGCGCATGTCGGCCTACGCCGCCGCGGAGAAGCTGGCCGACGCGCGACTGCTGGGCGCGCTCGACCGCTTGGCGGCGAGCGAGAACGACGGCCGGCTGCGGCGCGACGCGGCCGAGGCCGCGCAGCGCGTGCGCGAGGCGCAGCGCACGCCGGCCGAGGTCGCGCAGCTGCGCGAGGAACTCGATCGGCTGCGCGCCGATCAGCAGGCGCTGCGCGAGCGGCTCGACGCGCTCGATCGACCGTGACGCGGCGCGCGTTCGGGCTGGCTGCGGCGCTCGCGCTGGCGATCTCGGCCTGCGACCGCCCGCCGCAGGCTGCGCCGCCGGCCACGCCCAGCCCGGCAGTGACGGTACGCGCCGCCCTGCCGCCGCCACCGCCGTGGAACGCGCGCGACGTGCGCGCGCTCGACGCGCAGCTGCGCGACGCGTTCGCGCCCTCGGCGCTGGCGTCGAGCGGGATCGCGATCGTCGATCCGGCCGGCCGGCCATTGTTCCTGCGCCGCGAGCGCGCGCCGTTCGTCCCGGCTTCGACTTTCAAGCTGCTCGTCGCGACGACGGCGCTCGCCGTGCTGGGCCCCGGCTATCGTTTCGCCACCAGCTTCGAGAGCGTCGGCGAGCCGGTCGGCGGCGTGGTGCAGGGGCCGCTCTACCTGGTTGGCGGCGGCGATCCGACCCTGACCAGCGACGACCTGCGCGCCGGCGTCGGCGCGCTGGTGCGAGCCGGCGTGCGGAACGTCGACGGCGGCGTCGTCGCCGACGCGAGCGCGTTCGCCGGGCCGGAGACCGATCCGGATTGGGAATCCGACGATCTGCAGTACCCCTACGGCGCCGGCACCAGCGCGCTCTCGCTCGACCAAGGCACCGTCGAGTTCCACCTCACGCCGGGCGTCGTCGGTGGTCCGGCGACGATCGCGGTTCGGCCGCCGTCGCACGTGATCCGGATCGCCGGCGGACTGACGACCGGTTACACGACCGACTTCTCGATCGACCGCGATCCGCTGCGCAACGAGTTCACCTTCTCCGGTCGTATCGGCGTCCGCGCCGAGCAATCTGTCTGGCGGCCGGTGACCGATCTTGGGCGCTATGCCGGCGCGGTCGCGTTGGCGATGCTGCGGGAGCGCGGGATCGACGTCGCCGGCGGCGTGCAGACCGGCGCCGCGCCGCTGGCCGGCGAGGTGCTGTGGCGCCACCGCTCGGCGCCGCTGAGCACGATCGTCCACGACATGCTGTTCGACTCCAACAATCACTTCGCCGAGCAGCTGCTGCGTGCGGTCGGGTCGACGCGCGGCGACGGGACGATCGAGAACGGCGCCGCCGTCGAGCGGGTCGTGCTGGCCCGCGACGACGTCCCGCAGCCGGGCCTGCGGATCGTGGACGGCAGCGGTCTGGCGCCGGTCGATCGCGTCGCACCGCTGACGCTGGCGACGCTGCTGGCGCGCGTCGCGCGCGAACCGGCCGGCGCGATCCTGATCGCCGACCTCCCGCGGGTCGGGATCGAGGGGACGGTGCAGTTGCGGCAGGTGACCGACGCACTCGGGCGCGCACGGGCCAAGAGCGGGCACATCGCGGACGTCAACGCGCTGGCCGGCTACGTCCAAACGCGCTGGCACGGCCGGGTCAGCTTTGCGATCGTCGTCAACGACCCGCGCGCCGACGCCGGTTCGGTCGACCGCGGCATCGACCGGGCGCTCGATCTGCTCGCGCGCAGTTGAGCCCGTGCGCCGGCCGGCCGCTCACGGATGGACCGATGGGTCGGCGGTGAGCGCCTCGACCGTCAGGCCGATCGTCACGTCGTAACCGACCAGCAGCACGCCCAGCGGTGAGAGGCGCGCGTCGACGATCCCGAAGTCGCGCCGGTCGATGTGCAGCTGCCCGCTGTAGCCGACCCGCGTGCCGGCGGGGTCGGGGATGCGCCCCTCGACGTGCACCGGGAAGCTCACGCTGCGCGTCGTCGCGCGAATCGTCAGGTCGCCGGTGACGGTGAAGTCGTCGCGGCCGGTCACGACGATGCGCGTCGAGTGGAACGTCATCGTCGGGTACTCCGCCACGTCGAAGTAGGTCGCCGAACGCAGATCGGTGTCGCGGTCGTGGTTGTCGGTGTCCTCGTGCGCGACGTCGAGCAGCGCGTCGATCTGTAGCGGGACGACGCTGCCGCGCGCGCTGGTCATGGTCAGCGAGCGGATCGGGATGTGTCCCCAGACCTTCGAGACGATCAGGTGCGAGACGGTGAACTCGGCCCGGCAATGGTTGAGGTCGGCGTTCCAGACGACCGGCGCGTCGGCCGCCGAGGCGACCGGCAGTCCGGCGAAGGCCAGCAGCAGCGCGACCGCGGCGAGCTTAGCGGAGGCGGAACGCATAATTGAGGAACAGGCTGCGGTAGGGGAGGCCGAACAGCTCGGTCGCCGCGGCGCCGGTGTACTGCGCGTAGGAGGACGGGCTGGCGTAGGAATTGAGCGCCAGCGGGACGCCTTCGTAGCGCAGGCCCTCGATGAACGCATTCTGGTTGAACAGGTTGTCGATCGCGAGCGAGAACTCACCCGGCCCGAACGGGACCGCGATCCGCAGATCGCTGTAGTCGTACGCCGGCAGCGCCTTGGTGTTGTTCGCCGAGACCCAGTGGACCGTATAGCGCACGTCGACCGTCCCGATGCTGCGGTCGAGCGCGCCGTCGAGCGTGTGCAGCGGCAAGCGCGGGATCTGGCTGCCGGGGACGAGGGTCAGGTTGGAGGCGAGGTAGGTCGCCGGCAGCGAGACGATCGCCGTCGAGTCGGTCGTCCAATCGTAGTCGAGGAAGGTGCGGCGGTCGAAGCGGTGCCGTCCGGCGACCGTCGTCCCGCGCGCGCGCAGCTGGCCGATGTTGAACGTGCCGCTCAAGCCCAGCAGTGAGGGTGCGGCCGACGTGCCGCATTTGGCCTCGACGGCGGCGGTCTCGGCGGCCAGGAAGGCGGGATTGATGAAGCTCGTCCCGGTTTGGGAGAGCGGCAGCGAGAGCGAGTAGAGCTTGTCGTAGATGTTGACGTTGTAGGCCGTCAACTGGATCTGCGAGTCGAGGCCGTACTCGTGCCCGTAGGCGACTTCCTCGTCGACGCCGCGCTCGGGGTGCAGCACGGAGGAGGGCGCGCTCCCGATCACGTTGAGGGAGCCGCACGAGATCGCGCTGCCGCCACCCGCGCCGCCGAGGAGCTCGGGGACGAACGGCTGGCCGAGTTGATTGCCGGCGGGTTCGGTCGTCGTCGCACCGGAGGAGAGGCGCACGACGTCGTGCCGGGTCAGGTCGTAGACCAGCGACGCGCGCGGATCGAGCGAGGTGGTGTCGGTCGCGCTGGCGTGGCGCAGGAACGCATCGCCGAACGCCGCCAGCGGCGAGCCTGCGACGCGATACGCGTCGTGCAGCACGAGCCCGTCCTCGTGCACGGTCGGCGCGCCGATGGTCGTCAGGCCGTTGGTCGTCGAGCTCAGGTCGTAGATCAAATTGAGGTAGGTGTACCCGACCCCGAAGGTGTTGGAACGGCCGGTCAGGTCGTAGACGACCGAGGTGCCGGCTTCGGTCTCCAGCTTGTCGGATGAGGTGTCACCCAGATAGGCGAGCGGATCGCGCACGCCGATGTCCTCGTAGCGGTCGGTGAAGGCGTCGACGTGCAGCGTGCCCGCGCCGCGGGTGAGATCGTAGCCGACGTGCTCGTCGCCGAAGTCGAACGTCTGGTAGGCGGGACCGTCGCCGTCCCAACCGGTGTTGAAGGCGGCGTACTGCTGCGGCGTCTGACAGTCGGTGCCGCCGTCGGGTTGTCCGTTCGGCCCGGTTCCAGCGCCCTTGACGTAAAAGGAACCGGTCGGACAGACGACCGCCGCGGTCGCTGGGTTGTACTTCTTGAGCAACTGCTTGCCGAACGCGAGCGCCGGCGCGTAGGCGAGGTAGTCGCCGTCGCCGTTGCCGGTCTTGTCCTCGTAGTACGACGAGAGCACCGTGGTGAAGGTCAGGCTCTGGCCCGGATCGAGCTCGTAGCGCAGCTTCACCAACCCCATGTGGGAGTTGGCGCTCGAGTCGTCGTCGTAGACGGCGAGATCGCGGACGGCGGGGGCGGTCGCCGACGGATCGTAGGCCGCGCCGACTTGGTAGAAGCTGTCGTGGTGGATCGGGCCATCCAATCCGGCCACGCCGTAGGCGACCGCGTAACCCAGCCGCCCGTCCGTCCCCGTCGCGGTCAGCGTCGTCTGCGAGTGGTCGAACGTCCCCCAGCCCTGGGAGATCCCGAGACGCTGATCGGTGGTCGGCAACAGCGTTTGGAAGTCGATGATCCCGGCGATCGCGCTCGTTCCGAACAGGTTGCTCCCCGAACCGTAGGTCACCACGACGTCGCGCAGCGCGGCGGTCGGCGAGAGTTGATCGTTGTACCCGCCGGGGAAGCCCAGCGCGATCGGATGCCCGTCGAGGGCCGTCGCCGTCTCGAGCGCACCGATTCCGCGGATCTCGAGCGGGATGTCGTCGCCGAGCGCGGCCGTGTTGCCCTTGACCGAGTTGATGACTCCCGGCAGCTCGCGGATCGCGTCGCCGGCGCGGGTGACGCCGTCCTCGGCGAGCGAATCGATGGTCAGCGCGCGCGAGATCGTCGTCGAGCGCTGCAGCGCACCGGTCCCGGTGGCGGTCGAGCCGATCGCCTGCAGCGTTCGCGCGGCACCGGCGCGCTGGGCGACCAGCGTCACTCCGACGTCCGCGCCGGCGACCAGTGCGATCTCGGTCGAGAGGGCGGACTGATAGCCCGCGCGCTCGATGCGCAGGCGGTAGATGCCGGGCGCCAGGCCCGTGATGCTGAACCGGCCGGCGCCATCGGTGACGGCACGCGTCGTCCCGCGATCGGGCCCGACGGTCGCGCCCGGCTCGGGCAGGCCGGTCGTCGCGTCGTCGACGACGCCTTCGAGGACGGTGACGGGCGCTTGCGCACGCGCCGGTAGCGCGCTCG
>Ga0302324_100018752_pt1 | contig 13622 bp, 15 predicted proteins | sample Palsa_T0_1_FD_201949 | JGI IMG/M metagenome (GOLD analysis project Ga0302324, IMG submission 201949) | Peat permafrost microbial communities from Stordalen Mire near Abisko, Sweden - Palsa_T0_1 | ecosystem: Environmental > Terrestrial > Soil > Palsa > Peat permafrost | place: Sweden: Abisko...
TCTTGATGCGATCGGCGAGCTGCGCGAGCGAGCCGCGGTACAGCGACTCGTGCAGCTTGGTGATCTCGCGCGCAAGCACCGCCTCGCGCGCCGGCCCGAGATGTTCCGCGCAATCCGCGAGCGTCTCTTCGATCCGATGCGGCGACTCATAGAACACGAGCGTGCGCCGCTCGGCGGAAAGCTCGCCCAACCGCGCTCGGCGTGCCGCGCCACGCGCCGGCAAAAAACCCTCGAAGCAGAATCGGTCGGTGGGGAGCGCCGCGATCGACAAGGCCGCGACGAGCGCGCAGGGACCCGGCACGGCGATGACCTCGATACCCGCCGCCGCGCAGGCGCGCACCAGATCGAATCCCGGATCGCTGATTGCGGGTGTGCCTGCATCGCTCACCAGCGCAACGCTCGCGCCGCCCCGCAGGCGCTCGACGAGCTCCGGCGCGCGTTGTGCCTCATTGTGATCGTGCAAGGAAATCATCGGCGTGGAGATGCCGAAAGCCTTGAGCAGCGTGCCCGTGTGGCGCGTATCTTCGGCCGCGATGAGCGCGGCGCCGGCGAGCGTTTCGCGCGCGCGCGCGCTCAGATCGCCCAGGTTGCCGATGGGTGTCGCCACGACGTACAGGCGACCCGGTGCCGCGTTTGTCACTATACTTCTCGCCTCGCGAAAGGCTTCGGGTGAATTGGCAATGCAGGGTATGGCAGCGGTCTCTCTACGTCCACGTCTCGCGCTCGCAGCGGCGCTCGCGCTCTCACTGCTCCTGCCGGCCTGCAGCCTGGTGAAGCCCGAGGAACCGCAGCCGCCCTCCGCGCAGGAGCGCGCGCAGCGCCTGGCCGTGGCCGGCAATCATGCCCAGGCTGCGGAGGCCTATGCCGATCTCGCGGCCCAGTCGCCGGCGGATCGCGACAACTACGAGCTCTTGAGCGCGGAGCAATGGGTGCTCGCGAACAACGTCGAGCAGGCCAAGCAAGCCTTCGCCGCGGTATCGCCCCAGGCACGCACGACCATGCCCGCCTCGCGGGCGCTGGTCGCCGCGGAGATCGCCCTCGCCGAACGGGACGGTGCCACGGCGATCCACGAGCTCGACACGATTGCGGTGCCGACCTCGCCGCAGCTCGCGCAGAGCTACTGGTGGCTGCGCGGCAAGGCCGCGTTCCTCACCGGACATCCCGTCGAAGGCACGCGCGCCTTCGTCGAGCGCGAGCGCTACATCGCAGACGCGCAGGCGCTGCGCGCAAGCCGCGAGGAGCTGCTCACGCTGCTGCGCGATGCGGCCCAGCGCCGCACCTCGCTCAAACCTCCACCGAAAACCGATGCGGTCATCGCCGGCTGGCTCGCGCTCGGGCCGATCGCCGCCGACATGGCGCGCAATCCCACGCACGCCGCGGCGGCGCTCGCCGATTGGAAGCGCGCATTCCCGAACCATCCTGGCGGCGATCTCGTCCTCGCCGGTCCGCCAGGTCCGGTCGCGCCGCCGGGTCCGGGGGCAGCGGCGGTCCCCGCGCAAAATGCGGCGGCGGCGCCCGCGCCGATTTTTCACGAGCAGATCGCACTGCTTCTGCCGCTGTCGGGCCGTTCCGAGAGCGTCGGCGCCGCCGTGCGCGACGGCTTCATCGCTGCGTATCTGCAACAGGATCCGGCGACCCGTCCGTTGCTCAAAATCTACGACACCACCGCCGACTCCGTGGCCGGTGCCTACCGACATGCCGTCGACGACGGCGCGGCATTCGTCGTGGGCCCGCTCACCAAAGAGGATGTCGCCGCAGTGGTGCCGGTGCGCGCCGCGGCGACCCCCGAGCTCGCGCTCAATTTCCTCGGCGACTCGGTAAACACCGGCACCGAGTTCTATCAGTTCGCGCTGCTGCCGGAAGACGAGGCACGCGGTGTCGCGCGCCGCCTCGTCGCCGACGGCAAGCTGCGCGGAGTGGCGCTGATCGCCCAAGGCGAGCTCGGCACGCGCGTGCAGAAAGCGTTCGTCGACGAATTCACGCAGCACGGCGGCACGCTCGTCGACGGCGGCCGCTTCGACGCTGCGCGCGCGGATTTCTCCGACGTCATCAAGCAAGTGCTGCAAGTTCACGGCGTGAAGGGCGAGCCCTCCACGCATCGCGGCGACGTCGATTTCATTTTTCTCGAGGGACCGCCGGCGGCTGCGCGGCTCATCCTGCCGCAGCTGAAATTCAACTTCGCCGGCGACATCCCGGTGTATGCGACCTCCGATACCTTCGAGCCCAATCCGAGCGCGAACTCCGATCTCGACGGCATGTTCTTCGCCGACATGCCGTGGCTGGTCTCGACGGACCCGTCGGTCGATCAGATCCGTGACAGCGTGCGCGCCGCGTGGCCGGCACGCACGGCCCGGCTCGATCGCCTGTACGCCTTCGGATTCGACGCCTACCACCTGGTCCCGCTGATCAAGTCCAATGCGTTGGGCCCGAGCCAGGACGTAGCGGGAATGACTGGTCTGCTGTCGCTCGATGATCATCATCGGGTGCGACGCGAGCTCGAGTGGGTTCAGGTGAGGAGCGGGATTCCGCAGCCGCTGTAGCGTTCACCGCGCATTTGCGGACGAACGAGCACGATAAACGGCACGACGCGGGGCTCCCCGGCCCGCATGCTGGCGGCATGGTCCCGGGCAAGGCATGCGCCGGCGCGCGCAACGGCAAGTGCGCCGAAGACCTCGCCGCGACCTATCTGGCCGCGCGGGGTCTTACGCTGCTGGCACGCAACGTCCGCTGCAAGGCGGGTGAAATCGACCTCGTGTGCCGGGACGGAGTCGTGCTCGTGTTCGTCGAAGTGCGGCAGCGGACGCGTGCGGATTTCGGTGGCGCGCTCGCCTCGGTCGCGGCGCCGAAGCGGCGCAAGCTCGTTCGCGCGACGCGCTTCTTGCTCCACAGCCGTCCCGACTGGCGCCGCTCGATCGTGCGCTTCGATGTCGTCGGCGTGCAGGGGAATCCCTACGGCAGCCACGAGATCGCCTGGATCAAGGATGCATTTCGCGCACGCTAGCGCCGCGCGCGGCTATTTGACGACTTGGAGCTTGGGTTTCTTGGAGGCGGTGGGTGCGGACCCGGGCTTGCCGGGCGCATTCGGCGGCGCATCCGTCGGATCCGGGTCGGCGTCGCCCTCGGGGAAAATCATGCCCTGCCCGGTCTCGCGCGCGTAGATCCCGAGAATCGCGCGCACCGGCACTTCCACGATGTGCGACACGCCGCTGAAGCGCGCTTCGAAGCTCACTGCATCGTTGCCGAGCTTCAAGGCCTGGGTCGCGTTGAAGCTCACGTTGAGCACGATCTTGCCATCCTTGACGTATTGACGCGGCACGCTCACGCCCGGCGCCGCCGCATCGACGACGATGTGCGGTGTCTCACCGCTGTCCGTGATCCACTCGTGCAACGCCCGCAACAAATAGGGTCGGCGGGGCTTCAATGCCGCATCTCCCGCTCGGCGACGCTCAGGCACGCGCGAAACGTGGCGCGCGCGAAAATCGCGTTCATGTATTTCACGATGGGCTGTGCCTGGTGTGGGAGCTCAATACCGTAATGCGGCAATCGCCACAGAATCGGCGCGATACTCGCGTCGACCAGCGAGAACTCGTCGCTCAGGAAAAAAGGCTTGGCCTTGAACACCTCGGCGCTTGCGCAGATCGCTTCGCACAGGATCTTGCGGGCGTGCGCCGCGCTCTTGCCTTCGCGGTCGAGCTCGATGTCCTGCGCCAGGCCGTACCAGTCGCGCTCGACCCGGTACAGCGCGACGCGGAACTGCGCCCGCGTGACCGGATCGATGGGCATGAGCGGCGGGTGGGGAAAACGCTCGTCGAGGTAATCCATGATCACCCGCGAGTCGTACAGCACGAGGTCCCGATCCACCAGGGTCGGCACGCTGTGGTAGGGATTGAGGTCGAGCAGATCCTCGGGGAGCTTCAGCGGATCGCAATTGACCAGCTCGATGGCGATCCCTTTCTCGGCGAGCACCAAGCGCGCCCGATGACTCCACGGGTCAGTCGGCGTCGAGAACAAGGTCATCACCGAGCGACGTGCCACGAACGTGATCTCCTAGGACCATGAGCGGGCGGATCCCGCTGCTGCGTCAGTGTACGTCCTTCCAGTATTCTTTTTTCAGCAGGTAGGTAAACACGAAGCCTACCAGCAAGAATAGGGTGACAAAGACGCCGAGCGACTGACGCTTAGCTTTGACCGGCTCGCCGGTGTAATCCAGGAAGTTGACGATGTCCCGGCAGAACACATCATACTCCTGCTCCGACAGGGCGCCCGGGGTCGTCAATTTGACATCCACCAGCACCATGTGGGCGTTACCGCCCGAGTCCGACTCGTTCTTGTACACCGGCTCCTGCCGCCCCTGCAGGCTCGCCAGCACGTGCGGCATCGCCACCCCCGGCAGATACAAGTTGTTCACACCCCACATCCGTGAGGGATCGACATAGAACCCCTTCAAATACGAGTATAGATAATCGACGCCGCGCTCGCGCGCAATGAGCGAGAGGTCGGGCGGCGGTTTGCCGAACCAGTTGGCCGCGTCGGCGGCCGGCATCGCGCTGTTGACGCCGTCGAAGGGGTTGCCCGAGGTGAACATGAGGTTCGCCTTGAGATCGGACTCGGGAATCCTGAGATCCTCCGCCATCCGGTTGTAGCGGAGATATGTCAAAGAGTGGCAGCCCGAGCAATAGTTCATGTAATCCCGAGCGCCGCGCTGCAGGGACTTGATGTCGGTGATGTCCGTGCCCGCCTGCTTGAGGGCGATCTCGCCCCCCTCCTGCGCGAGCGCGACACCCGCCGGCAACAGCGCGACGGCGATCAGAAGCAACCCCTTAATCATGACTCGTGACCCTCTCCGGCACGGGCTTGACGCTGTCGAAGCGCGTGTACCACGGCATCAGCAGGAAAAAAGCGAAATACAGGATGGTGCAAATCTTGGCCAGCATCGGATAGATGCCCGCCGGCGGCTTGAGGCCGCACAGACCGAGCACGATGAACGACACGACGAAGATGGCCAGCATGATCTTGTAGATCGGCCCCCGGTAACGGATCGACTTCACCGGCGAGCGGTCGAGCCAGGGGACGAAGAACAGGATCACGATCGAGGCGCCCATCACCAGAACGCCCCACACCTGCGTGCCCCAGAACGAGGGGACGGCGCGCAGCATTGCGTAAAACGGCGTGAAATACCAAGTTGGGGCAATGTGCGGCGGGGTCTGCAGCGGGTTGGCGGGCTCGAAGTTCGGGCCTTCGAGGAACAGGCCGCCGAAGGTGGGCGCGAAGAAAATCACGCCGGCGAAAATCACCAGGAAGAACATGACCCCCATCAGATCCTTCACCGTGTAATACGGATGGAACGGCACGCCGTCGAGCGGATGACCGTGCGCGTCGTTGTGCTCGTGGATCTCGATGCCGTCCGGATTGTTCGATCCGACCTCGTGCAGCGCCATCAGGTGCGCGATCACCAGGAAAATGAGCGCGAGCGGCAGAGCCGCGACGTGCAGCGCGAAGAAGCGGTTGAGCGTCGCGTCCCCGATCACATAGTCGCCGCGAATCCACTCGAGGAGGCTCCCGCCGATCACGGGGAGGCTTCCGAAAAGCGAGGTGATCACCTGCGCGCCCCAGAAGCTCATGTTGCCCCAGGGCAGCACGTAGCCCATGAACCCCTCGGCCATCAAGACCAAGAAGATGAGACAGCCGAAGATCCAGAGCAGCTCGCGCGGTTTGCGGTGCGAGCCGTACAAAAGGGCGCGAAACATGTGCAGATAGACCACGATGAAGAACGCGGAGGCGCCGGTCGAATGCATGTAGCGGATCAGCCAGCCCCAGCTGACGTCGCGCATGATGTACTCGACCGATGCGAACGCCCCGGTCGCAGACGGGTTGTAATTCATCGTCAGGAAGATGCCGGTGACCAGCTGATTCACCAGCACGAGCAGTGCGAGCGAGCCGAAGTAGTACCAGAAATTGAAGTTCTTCGGCGCGTAGTACTCGGAGACCTGGCTCCGCCACAGTGCCGTTAACGGAAAGCGCTGATCGATCCAGCCGAGTAAGCCCTTGCTTGCGGCGGATTCAGGTGCTGCGGCCATCACTCAACCTCGTCTCAATTATCAAGTGGATTTGGGAGCTTCGTCTTCGCCGATGACGACGAGCGCAGCGGTCGAGAACGCATACGGCGGAACCGTGAGATTCTTCGGCGCCGGCATGCTTTTGAAGACGCGCCCCGAAATGTCGTATTTCGAGCCATGGCAGGGGCAGTAAAAGCCGCCCGGCCAGTTGGCTCCCAGATCGGTCCCCGCAACCTGGTACGCGTTGTTGGGCTCGAAAGCGCCGAGTGGGGAGCATCCGAGGTGGGTGCATACGGCCAATCCCACCCAGTACTCGGGATTGCGGGCACGCACCGGCCCCGAGGCCTTGATGTACTCCGGTTGCAGAGAGTCGTCCGAGTTCGGATCCGCGAGCATGTCGTTGTGGTTGGCGATCGCGTCGACGACCGCCTTGCTCCGTCGCACGATGAATACCGGCTGGCCGCGCCAGACGACCTTGAGCATCTGGCCGTCTTCGAGCTTCGAGGCATCGACGGTGACGGGAGCGCCCAGGGCCCGCGCGCGTACGCTCGGCTCCCATGACGCGATGAACGGCACGGCGGCGAACACGACGCCGACTGCGCCGATTCCGGCGGTCGCCGCCGTCAGCAGCCGGCGCCGGCTGTGGTCGACCGCGTGCACGTCGTCGACGGGAATCATCGCCTCTGCCGCCGTTGCAGCCGCCGACTTCAAGACACTTGGCTGGCCGCGGTCAACCCGCTCGTCGCTCATTCGTTATCCTCGGAATTGTTTACAAAACTTTACGAATACCGCTATCGGCGCAGTGTTTCGCAAATAATATCGCGGGCGCATTATACACAGATACGCGAGTCTCTCGGCGCGGCCTCTGGAGGGTCATTGCAGAACGCACGCGTTCTCGTGAGTTTCTTGCTAAGAGCGGTGGTGGTCGGCCTTGCCGCTGCTTTCCTCGTGGTGTGGTGGAAGCCGGCGTTCCTTGGCGTCGCGGCTGCCCCGGCGCAGCGCACCGAATCCCCCGCGCCGCGTGCCGCGGTCGTCGTACAGAGCTTCGCCGACTCGGTGGCGCGCGCGGCGCCGGCCGTCGTCAATGTATATACCGCACGCGTGGTCACCGAGCGGCGGCAGCCTGCCCCGCTCGATCAGCTGTTCGGCGATTATTCGCCGAGCTATCGCCAGCGCGTCGAGCGCAGCTTGGGATCGGGCGTGATCGTCGACGCGAAGGGCACGATCGTGACCAACCAGCACGTCATCGCCGGGGCCGATTCGATCCGGGTTCAGCTCGCCGACGGTCGCATCTCCGACGTCGCGGTGGTGGGTCAGGATCCGGACACCGATCTGGCCATCCTGCACCTGTCCATCGACAAGTTGCCGGTGATGCCCGTGGGACGCTCCGACACGCTGCGGGTGGGCGACATCGTGCTCGCCATCGGCAATCCGTACGGGCTCAGCCAGACGGTGACGCAGGGAATCGTGAGCGCCACCGGCCGCGGCCAGCTCGGCCTCGCGACGTTCGAGAACTTCATCCAGACCGACGCCGCCATCAACCTCGGCAACTCGGGCGGCGCGCTGATCGACGCGCACGGCGACCTCGTGGGCATCAACACCGCGGTGCTCAACCGCACCTATGGCGGTCCCGAGGGAATCGGCTTCGCGATCCCGGTGAACCTCGTCCGCGGCGTGATGGAGCAGATTCTCGCACATGGCCACGTCGTGCGCGGCTGGCTCGGATTCGTGCCGCAAGACCTCACGCCGGAGCAAGCGGCGCAGGTCGGCATCACCGGGGGCGGTGTCACGGTGGTCAACATACTCTTCAAGAGCCCAGCCTATGATGCCGGTGTGCGGCCCGGCGACGTCATTACCGCGCTCGACGGGCAGACCGTGCGCTCATCGCAGGACCTGGTGAGCAAGCTCGCGCAGCTCCAGCCGGGCGCCGAGGTTGACCTCGCGGGGCGACACCGCGACGAGGCTTACAGGCTCAAGCTGCCGGTGACCGAGCGGCCGACCCGCCTCGCGCAGGCCGACGTCCAAGGCCAGCCCCGCTAGCCGGGGGCGCCTAGAGCCGCCGTCGCGCACCCGGGCCGCTATCCCGGCGTCCGGCGGATGCGCGCACCCAGCTGCTGCAGCTTCTCCTCGATGGCCTCGTAGCCGCGATCGATGTGATAGATGCGCTCCACTTCGGTGCGCCCGTCCGCCACCAGGCCCGCCAGCACCAGACTCGCCGAGGCGCGTAGATCGGTCGCCATCACCGGCGCGGCGGTCAGGCGCTCGACTCCCTTGATGATGGCGGTGTTGCCCTCCAAGCGGATCTCCGCGCCCATGCGGCGCATCTCGAGCATGTGCATGAACCGGTTCTCGAACACGGTCTCGATGATCGTGCCGACGCCGCTCGCCACGGTGTTGAGCGCGGCGAACTGCGCCTGCATGTCGGTCGGAAAGGCCGGGTAGGGCGCGGTGCGGATGTCGACCGCTCGCGGACGGCGCCCGCGCATGTCGACCTCCACCCAGCCATCCCCCACGCCGACCTCGGCACCCGCCTCCTGGAGTTTCAGGATGACCGCGTCGAGATGCTCGGGGCGCGTGCTCTTGATGCGGATGTGGCCGCCGGTGATCGCGCCCGCGACCAGGTAGGTGCCGCTCTCGATGCGGTCGGGAAGCACTTCGTAGGTGGTCCCGTGCAGCCGCTCGACGCCCTCGATGACGATACGGTCGGTGCCGGCACCCTTGATCTTCGCTCCCATGCTGATGAGGAAGTTCGCCAGATCCACGACTTCCGGCTCGCGCGCCGCGTTCTCGAGCACTGTCTCGCCGTCGGCGAGCGCTGCCGCCATCATGAGGTTTTCCGTGCCGGTCACCGTGACGGTCTCGAGCACCAGGCGCGCGCCGCGCAGCCGCCCCGCGCGTGCCTTGATGTAGCCGTTCTCGATGTGAATGTCCGCGCCCATCGCCTGCAGGCCGGCGACGTGGATGTTGACCGGGCGCGCGCCGATGGCACATCCCCCCGGGAGAGAGACGTCGGCGGAGCCGAAGCGCGCAAGCAGCGGCCCGAGCACGAGAATCGAGGCGCGCATGGTCTTCACCAGCTGATACGGCGCGAAGTGCTCCTTGATGGTCGACGCGTCCACCTCGATGCGCATCTTCTCGTCGATGGTGAGCGACACGCCCATGCGCCCGAGGAGCTCGATCATGGTCGTGACGTCCTGCAGGTGAGGCACGTTCGACACGGTCACGGGGCCATCAGCCAAGAGGCATCCCGCGAGAATCGGCAGGGTGGCGTTTTTCGCGCCCGAGATGCGGATCTCGCCCTCGAGCGGGATCCCGCCCTGAATCTGGAGCTTATCCACGGGCGGGACCGCCCGCCGGGCCCGAGCGCCCGCGCTCGTACTCATCGGGCGTATACACCTTCAAGGCGAGCGCGTGGATTTCATTGCCCATCAGGGCCCCGAGGGTCTCATACACGAGCTTGTGCCGTTGCACGGCGCGCAGACCGGCAAATTCCGGCGCGACCACCACCGCCTCGAAATGCACGTTGTCCTCGCTCGCAACCGTCGCGCGGCTCCCGGGAAGACCCCGCTGAATGAGCTCGGTGATCTGTTGTGGATTCATGCTCTCTCCTCAAGTTGTATCATCCGTCGATGGACCTTGACTACACGGACGCAGGCCTCATCGAGCTCGGGCGTGCCGCCCTCACCATCGAGATCGACGGCCTGCGTGCGCAGCTGCCCCGCTTGGGACAGGAGTTTGCACTCGCTTGCCGGATTTGTCTTAACTGCCGCGGCCGCATCGTCGTCACGGGAATGGGGAAATCAGGGCACATCGGCGGCAAGCTCGCCGCCACGCTCGCGAGCACGGGTACCCCGGCGTTCTTCATGCACCCCGGCGAGGCGAGCCACGGCGACGTCGGCATGATCACCCGCGAGGATGCCGTGCTGGCGCTGTCGAACTCGGGCGAAACCGACGAGATCTTGACCATCGTGCCGGCCATCAAGCGGCTGGGCGTGCCGCTCATCGCCTTCACCGGTAATGCCGGCTCCGCACTCGCACGCGTCGCCACGGTGCACCTGAACATCGGCGTTCCCGCCGAGGCGTGCCCGCTGAATCTCGCCCCGACGGCAAGCACTACGGCGGCGCTCGCGGTGGGCGACGCCCTGGCAGTGGCCCTGCTCAAGGCGCGCGGCTTCACCGAGGAGGATTTCGCGCGCTCCCATCCGGCCGGCGCGCTCGGCCGGCGGCTTTTGCTGCACGTCAGGGACATCATGCGCACCGGCGTCGCGCTCCCGAAGGTGCCGCCGGACATGCCGCTCGGCGAAGGTCTCATGGAGGTGACCCGCAAGGGGCTCGGCATGACCGCGATCGTCGACCCGGGCGACCGCGTGCTCGGCGTGTTCACGGACGGCGATCTGCGGCGTGCCCTCGACCGCTCGGCCGATCTGCATGGCACGCGCATGGACGAGGTCATGACGCGCGATGCCAAGCGGGTGCATCCGGGCACCCTCGCGGTGGAGGCGGTGTTGCTGATGGAGACGCATCGCATCACCTCGCTCATCGTCGTGGATGCGCAGGATGTGCTGGTCGGCGCGCTGAACGTACATGATCTACTGCGTGCGGGTGTCGTTTGAAGGCGCGCCGCCCGACCCCGCTCGGCCGTATCAAGCTGCTCATGCTCGACGTGGATGGCGTGCTCACCGATGGGCGGCTGCACTTCTCCGCGCGCGGGGAGGCGTTCAAGTCGTTTCACGTGCGCGACGGGCACGGCCTGAAGCTGCTCATGCAGAGCGGCGTCACCGTGGCCGTCGCCAGTGGCCGCCGTTCGGCGGCCGTGACCGCGCGCATGCGCGAGCTCGGGGTGCGCCACGTGGCCCAGGGCTGCGCCGACAAGGTGCGTGCCCTGCTCACCGTCACGCGGCGCCTCGGAATCGAGCCGCTCGAGGCCGCCTGCCTGGTCGACGATACCCCCGACCTGCCGCTGATGGCGACGGTCGGCTTCGCCGGGGCGGTTGCGGACGCCCACCCGCTGGTGCACGCGGCAGCGCATTGGGTAAGCACGGCGCCCGGCGGGACGGGCGCGGTGCGCGAGCTCTGCGATGCGCTGCTGCGCGCGCGCTCCACCCTCGGGGCCACCTGATGGGGTTTCGGATCTTCACCATCCTCGCCGTGATCGCACTCGGGGTGAGCACCTGGTATTTGAGCTCATCGGGCCGCCGCCTGAACAACAGCGGGTCGGGCGCGGTCAATCAGCTCCCCGGCTATTACCTCAAGAACGCCGTGCTCAGCGATTTCGACCCCGACGGCAACGTGTCGATCCGCCTGCATGCCGACCGTATCGATCAGGTCGATCACAGCGAGGAGGTCGCGCTGGTCAACGTGCGCGTCGACTACCAATCGCCGCAGGGCCAGGCGTGGGTGCTGCTGGGCGATACCGGCCGCGTGGAAGCGGGCGGCAAGATCATCGACGTCGCGGGGAACGTGCGGCTGGAGGAGCAAAGCTCGGAACACGCCGGCACCGCCGTGTTGCACACCGACACCCTGCGATATAGCGTCCCGGACTCGATCGCCACCACCCCGAGCGATGTGCGCATCGATTTCGGGGTGCATACGCTCACCGGCAAGGGGCTGTGGGCCAATTTGAAAGAGCGCACCATGCGCCTAGAATCGAAGGTCAATGGCCGCTTCCAGCCCTAAGCCTATCGCCGCCCTGCTCGCAGTGGCCGGCCTCGCGCTCCCCGCCGCGCACGCGCTGGCTGCATCGCCGGCGGCCGGCGGTCCCATCGCTCTGGACGCCCAGTCTTCCGAGCTCGACCTGAAAACCAACAATGTGTACTTCCGCAAGGTGCGCATCGCCCAGGGTGCCAACTCCGTGACGGCGGATCAGGGTCAGGCCACCCGCGAAGCGCTCAGCGACAAAGGCTTCGACAGCAGCCTCTGGGTGTTCCGCGGCAATGTAAAAATTACCATGGAAGGCGGCCTGCTCAGCGCCGACGAGGCACAGGTCAATTTCGCCAAGAAGCTGCTCTCGAAAGCCGTTGCACATGGCAAGCCGGCCGAGTTCGAGCAGCGCCTCGAGAAGACGGGCAAGATTGCGCGCGGCCATGCTGACGACATCGATTACGACGCGGCCAACGGCGTGGTGCGGCTGACCAAGAACGCCTGGCTCACCGACGGCGACAAGGAGGTGCACGCCGAGTCGCTCAAGTACAACGTGCTCGCGCAAAGCATTATCGCAGACGCCGCCGACCAGAACTCCCAGAGAGTACACATCATCATCACGCCGACGACCGCCCCCACCAAACCATGAGCGTCCTGCGGGCGCTTAATCTCGCCAAAAGCTACAAGTCGCGCACGATCCTCAAGGATATCTCGCTCGAGGTCGAAAGCGGCGAGGTGGTGGGCCTGTTGGGGCCGAACGGCGCCGGCAAGACGACCGCCTTTTACATGATCGTCGGCCTGACGCGCTGCGAGCACGGCGAGATCTTTCTCGATAACAGGGACATCGGTCGCCTGCCGATGCACCGCCGCGCCCAGCTGGGCCTCGGCTACCTCCCGCAGGAGCCATCGGTGTTCCGGCGCATGTCGGTGTCGAGCAACATCATGGCCATTCTCGAGACCCGGCCGGGACTCGACGAGGCAAAGCGCCGCGCCCGCTTGACGGAGCTCATGGACGAGCTGCATATCGGCCACGTACGCGAAAGTCTCGGCATGAGCTTATCGGGCGGAGAGCGGCGCCGCGTGGAGATCGCGCGCGCCCTCGCCGCCGACCCCCGTTTCATTTTACTGGATGAGCCGTTCGCGGGTGTCGACCCGCTGTCGGTGTCGGACATCCAGAGAATAATCAGACACTTAAGCGACAAGGGGATCGGCGTCCTGATTACCGACCATAATGTCAGGGAGACCTTGGGTATCTGCGAGCGCGCCTATATCGTGAGTCAAGGAACCGTGCTTACATCGGGTTCTGCGGATCAGATTCTTGCCAACCCGCAGGTCCGTGAGGTGTACTTGGGTCAGGATTTCAAATTGTAGGCTTGGACCGCTAACAACCATGCTGAAGCCAAGTCTGCAGCTCCGTGTCGGCCAGCAGCTCACCATGACGCCGCAGCTGCAACAGGCCATCCGGCTGCTGCAGCTCCCCTCGCTCGATCTGCAAGCCCATGTGCGCGAGACCCTCGAGACCAACGTGATGCTCGAAGCCGAGGACGAGCTCGCGCTCGATGCCCCGCTCGAGCCCCAGCTCGAGGTCCCGCCCGAGGGCGCGCGCGAAGAGGCCGCGCCGGTGGAGGAGAAATACGCCGAGCTCGACGGTAACGCCGTCGCCTCCGCCGATGAGCGCGAGGAGCCCGAGGTCGAGATCGCCGACGAGGCCTGGGGCGAACAAACGAGCGGCCCCTCGGACAGTCCCTGGTCCGGCGAGGACCGGAGCGGCGACTTCAGCGATCAGCACGGGCAGACGCTGCAGGAGCAGCTCATCGAGCAGCTCGAGCTCGCCAAGCTCTCTCCCATCGATCTCGCCATCGCCCGCGTGATCGCCGATGCGATCACCGAAGACGGCTATTTGCACGACGATCTCGAGGAAGACCG
>Ga0302324_100018755_pt1 | contig 13621 bp, 9 predicted proteins | sample Palsa_T0_1_FD_201949 | JGI IMG/M metagenome (GOLD analysis project Ga0302324, IMG submission 201949) | Peat permafrost microbial communities from Stordalen Mire near Abisko, Sweden - Palsa_T0_1 | ecosystem: Environmental > Terrestrial > Soil > Palsa > Peat permafrost | place: Sweden: Abisko...
GAGACCTTCAGGCAGCAGACCCAACAGGCCCAGCGCCTCGCGCTCGGACTCGGTGAACGCGGTGGATTTATTCAGTCGCGGATCGCGCAGAAGCGCGAGGCCGCGCGGATTGGTTGCCATCTTGCGGGCCTCCAGGCGCCAATGGCGCAGCTTGCGGGCGCGAGGTCAAGTATAACATTTATGAGATAGAGCAATGATGCTGGGGGAGGAGACAGGAAGGAGGCGGAACCTAACCCCTAACCCCTTCCCGCGCGAGAAGGGGAACCGGATGGCGGCGCGGCGAAAGGTGCGTGCTGAAAAAATGGAAGCGTACAGCGGAACGGAGGTCGTGAATCAGGTTTGCAGACAGGGTAAGCTGCTGATCATTGTGAAACTATGACTTCAGCAGCCAACATCGCATCCACGCCGGCCGCAGTGCCGGAGATCTCGCGCGAGGAGCTCCATCGCCGGCTGCAGGACCAGTCGTTAACCATCGTCGACGTGCTGCCGCCGGAGTCCTACAACTCCGCCCACATTCCGGGCGCTCTGAGCATCCCGCTCGATACCCTCGCAGTCCAGGCGCGCGACGTACTGCCCGACCCCGGCGCCGAAATCGTGGTCTACTGCGGCAATCTCAAGTGCGATCGCAGCGTGCAGGCGCTGCATCAGTTGCAGGAGCTCGGTTACACCAACGTCCGCGACTACAGCGCAGGGATTGCAGACTGGGTTGAGGCGGGCGAGCCGACCGAGAGCCTGGCGGAAACGGCGCCGGCAATGCCGGATCCGTCGGACGAAGTGCTGAACGGGCCGCCGCTCGAGGTCTCGCCGGATGGAGAAGTCGGGCGGGTGCAGGCGCGCGTGTCGCAGATGCACAAGGTCGACAAGTCGATTCTTGCGCAGATCCAGCAACGCTCCGCTTTGCAGCTCTTCATTATCTGGATGGGGATGGTGGCGCTGTGCGGCACCGCGTATTGGCTGCTGGCGATAGCGGGCGAGCATGGGCTGGTCGAACATGGTGCGCCACTTGGCGTCGACCTCAACGGCTTTGCCAGCTCAATCTATTTCAGCTTCGTAACCGCGACGTCCATCGGATACGGCGACATCGTGCCGATCGGTTTCGCGCGCGTGATCGCGGTCATCGAGGCGGTCTCGGCCCTGCTTCTGTTTGGCGCGGTGATCGCCAAGTTCGTCTCGCATCGGCAGGACGAGATGATGAGCGAAATCCACCGGGTCACTTTTGAGGAACGGCTCGATCGCGTGCAGACCAACCTGCATATGGTGATCTCGGAGATGCTCGCAATCACCGAGATGTGCGAAGACCATGCGCGGCTGAGCGGAATCGACGCGAGGCTCGACAGTTCGGCGCTGATATTCCTGGGCGAGATGCGATCGGTTCACGACCTGCTCTATCAGCCGCGGCTGATAATCGAGGAAGGAGCGCTGGCGTCGATTCTTGCAATACTGACTTCGGCGCTGACCGTGATGTCGGAACTGCTGGCGCATCTGCCGCCGACTTTCGTGCGATCGCAGCCGCTGGTGATTTCGATCGACAACATAAAGCGCTATGCCGCCGACATCTGCAGCAACTGCGTCCCCCACGGCTACACGCCGAGGCTGGTATTCTGGATGGACCGCATCCAGGCGGCCGCGCAGAGAGTTAACTAAGCCGGGTTCTCAGCGAAGTCCGAGCAGCGTCGCGACCCGGTCCTGCACGAAATCGCGCCACGGTTTGTCGCCGATGAGATTGGGCAGGAGCGTATCCATGTGCAGCAGGCCCATGACGAATATGCAGAACAGGCGCGCGGCAAAGTCCGGATTGAGCTCCTTTTCGATCTGGCCCTCGCGCTGCGCAATCGCGATCGTGTCGCGGACATGCCGGATCAGGACTGCGTTGGAGCGCGCCAGCAACTTTCTGATTGCAGCATCCTTGCTGGCGGCGGAATGGACCTCGATGGACAATTGGCGCACCAGTTTCAATTCCGGCTCGATGTAGACCGAGGCGAGACGGGGCAGCGCGGCGGCGGTTCCGGAGGCGCCGTTTTGGATGAAGAGGGGCGTTGACTCGAACGATCGCTTCACCACTTCGAGCAGCAGTTCGCCTTTGCTGCTGAAATGCTTGTAGATAGCGCCGGCGGTGATGCCGCTGGCCCTGGCGATGGCCGGCATCGAGGAGCGTTCGAAGCCACGCTCGGCGAACAGCCTTGCGGCGGAGGCGAGGATACGTTCGCGGGTCGATTCGAGCGCTTCGGCAGGGCGCGGCGGTTTCCTGCTGCGCAATTTCCCGCGTTTTTGAATCACCCGGACCTCGTGCGGCCTCATGCTGAGCTGCTTGCGATTGACAAGTAAACGGTCATTTACTAGTCTTTGTAGCAGGTAAACGGTCATTTACCAAACGGCCGACTGACTCACCCCCAACTTCAGGAAGTGAATCCGGATAGATGAAAGCGAACCATGTCGTTGTGATCGGCGGAGGCATCGGCGGGATGTGCGCGGCGCGCGTGCTGTCGGAGCACTTCACGCGGGTCACGTTAATCGAGCGCGACGAACTGCCCGAGGGCGCCGCTCATCGCAAAGGTGTGCCGCAGAGCCGCCATCCGCATGGCCTGCTCGACCGCGGGCGCCGCGAGCTGAGCGCGCTGTTTCCGGGCCTCGACGATTCGATTCGCGCGCGCGGCGGGCTCGACATGGACGCGGGCCTCGAGCTCGCGACATTGAATCCCGGCGGCTGGGCGACCCGCCGCCACACGGGACATCAGATGTTGTTCGCGAGCCGGCTGCTGATTGAGTCGGTGATTCGCGATCGCGTCAAGCAAAATCCGCGGGTCAATTTCATCGAGGGAACCGAGGTCACCAAGCTGCTGTCCGCCGCGGGCGAGACCCGGCGCGTGACCGGAGTCGAGACGCGCAAGGTCAGCGACGGCGCGGTGAGCCGGATCGACGCGGAGCTCATCGTCGATTGCAGCGGGCGCAGCTCGCGCGCGTCGAAATGGCTGGCCGAGCTAGGCTATCCCGAAGTCGAGATCGAAGTCGTGGACGGGCAGGCAGGCTACAGCACGTGCTGGTACCAGGCGCCGCCGGCGAACGAGCGGCCGGCAGATTGGTGGTGGAAGGGAATTTTTCTAAATCCCTCGGCGAAACCGAAGCGCGACGAGGATTACTACTTCGCGCTGATCCTGCCTATCGAAGGCGACCGCTTTCTACTGACGCTCGCGTCGTGGGGCGATCGCGTTCTGCCCGCCGACCATGAGTCCTTCGCCGCGCTGTGCCGCGGATTGCGCACGCCAATAATCGCCGAGGCGCTGGCGATCTCAAAGCCGATTTCCGCTATTTTCCATCGCAAGGGAATGCAGAACATCTGGAAGCATTTCGAGAAGTCGCCCGCGCCGGCCGGATTCGTTTCGACCGCCGACGCGGTGTGCGCGTTCAACCCGATATACGCGCAGGGGATGACGAGTGCGTCGGTATGCGCGGAAATTCTCGGCCAGCTCGTCGGCGAAATGGATCCGACGGACGCGAACTTTCCGGCGACGTTTTACGAACGGCAGGCCGACTTCGTGCGACAGCCGTGGAGCCTGTCGGTCGCACGCGATCGCGCCGCGCTTGGACAATCGAGCGGCAGCGAAGGCGCGTTGGGTGGAGAGGCCTGGGACCGCGTGCTGCGCGAGGGCGCGGGCGTTCCGGTAATCGCCGAAGCGCTGTTCAACGTCATCAACCTTAATCGTCCGCCCGAGTCGTTGATGACCGATTCGGATTTCCTTGGCGCCGTCAATGAAATCATGCAGCGGCCGCTCCGGCCACCGGTAGAATCCGAAGACCTGTCGCCATATCCGCCGGCCGCGATTGCTGATACAGCCTAAATTTCCCAGCCGAGGTTCAAATGATTACACCCATCCGACCCAATCGTCTGCGCGCCGGAATTTTTCTCGCGCCGTTTCATCCCGTCGATGAGGACCCGACGCTCGCGCTGCGCCGCGATATCGATTTGATCGAGCATCTCGATCGAGTTGGTTTCGACGAGGCGTGGATCGGCGAGCATCACTCGGCCGGCTACGAAATTATCTCGTCGCCGGAGCTGATGATCGCCGCGATCGCCGAGCGCACGCAGCGGATTCGCCTCGGCACCGGCGTAATCTCGCTGCCGTACCATCATCCGCTGATGGTGGCGAACCGGATCGTGCAGCTCGATCACATGACGCGCGGGCGCGCGATGTTCGGCGTCGGCCCGGGCCTGCTCCCGTCGGACGCGGAGATGCTCGGGGTGCCGGTGCCGAAGCAGCGCGACCGGATGGCCGAGTCGCTCGACGTCATCCTGCGGTTGGTTGCGGGCGAGACCGTGACCGAGCAGACCGAGTGGTACACGATGAAGGAAGCGCGCTGTCAGCTGCTTCCTTATACCCGGCCGCGCCCGGAGTTTGCGGTTGCCAGTACGTTCACGCCCTCGGGCGGGAAGCTCGCGGGACGGTATAACGCGGGCATGCTGTGCGTGGCGGCCTCGCAGCAGGCGGGCTACGACGTGCTCGGCACCAACTGGCAGATCGCATGCGAGATAGCGCGCGAGAACGGGCGCGAGATGGATCGTTCGGCGCTGCGGCTGGTCGCGCCGATGCACATTGCGGAGAGCCGCGAAGAGGCGATGCGCGACGTCAAGTTCGGACTGAAGAAGTGGCTCGCGTATTTCACGGCGATCAATCCGACCGACGCCGCCACCGGCAACGATCTGAAGTCCGCTGATCCTGCCAAGGGCATGATCGAGTCGGGCCGCGCGGTTATCGGCACGCCTGACGATGCGATCGCGATGATCGAAAAGCTGGAGAAGCAGTCGGGGGGCTTCGGCTGTATCCTGATGCTGGCGCATAACTGGGCGAACTTCGACGCGACCAAGCGATCGTACGAGTTGTTCGCGCGCCAGGTACTGCCGCATTTCAACGGATCGAACGTCGCCCGCGAGGCTTCGCTCAACTGGGTCCGCGACAATGGTGCCGTCCTGATTGGCAAGGCGATGTCGGCCGCCGCGGAGACGGTGCAAAAGCATTTTGCGGAAGTAGCGGCGAAGCAGAAGCACTAGAGGCGGAATCCGGCTTTTTTGGAGGTTGATTTGATGTCTATTTCGAGCTGGCCGGAGGGTCGTGCGGTTAAGCTTGCGCCGCGTGGGAATCAGCCTTCGATAAACCTCACCGTTCATGAAGCGGGGGAAGGGCCGGCGGTGGTCTTTTGTCATGGGTTTCCTGAGCTTGCCTTTTCATGGCGGCATCAGTTGCCGGCCGTTGCGGCGGCGGGCTTTCATGCGATCGCTCCCGACCAGCGAGGATACGCTGACTCGAGCGCGCCGGATGCAGTCAACGCTTACGGTCTGACCGAGTTGACCGGAGACATGGTCGGGCTGCTCGACGCGCTTAAGATCGAACGTGCGATTTTCGTTGGCCATGACTGGGGCGGTTTCGTCGCGTGGGCGATGCCGGTGTTGTATCCCGAGCGCACGGCAGGCGTTGTCGGAGTCTGCACTCCCTACATGGCGATGCCGCAAACCTCGTTCATGCGGTTGCTGGTCAACGGCAAGGACGAGCGCATGTACATCCTTTGGTTCCAGGAGCCGGGCCGCGCGGAAGCGGTGATGGATCCGAAGGCGCGGCTGATTTTCGACCGACTCATGCGTGCGCCGCTCGAGCCGGCCGAATCCGCCAAACGGATGATGGCGAGCGGCGAGCTGGACATGAATCCGTTTCGGCATATCGAAGATTTCCAGCCTGATACTGCGCCGATTGTTACTCCCGAAGAGCTCGACACTTACGTTAACGCCTACGAGAAGACGGGTTTTCGCGGGGGTATCAACTGGTATCGCAACATCGATCGCAATTCGCGCGAGCATCCGGAGATTGGCGTCACCAAGCTGACGCTGCCGTGTTTGATGATCACGGCCGAGTGGGACGGCGCGCTGCCGCCGCGGATGGCGGCCGGGATGCCGGCGCTATGCTCGGATCTCGAGATGCACAATATCGAGCGCGCGGGCCATTGGGTGCAGCAGGAATTTCCTGACGCGGTGAATCAGACGATCGTGGACTGGCTGAACCGTCGCTTCAAAAAGGCCTGACCGCGTTCCTGGATTCTGCTCCTCCTCCCACGATTTGCTTTAACCTGGCCTGACAGTACCTACCCTTTCAACATCTGGGACTCGACCGGTTTCCCCAAGAGCCGCGATTTAATCGGCGAGAGCCCCCCAGGGAGGACTCTGGAGATGAAGCTATCGGCAGCGATCTTCTTTGCCGCGGCTGCGGTGCTTGGCTTCGCCGCCTCCGCGGGTGCAGTGGACGGCACCATCGAGATCAACCAGGCCAAGGTGCTTGCCGCCGGCGGGTTTCCCTACCTCATCGGGACCAGTGGAAGCTACCGCCTCACCGGCAACCTGACAGTTTCGAACAACGGCACTGACGCGATCGAGGTTGTGACTTTCATGCCTCCCGACGCGATTAAGTACGACGGCACGATGATGATAGAGGACAACCTCGAACCAGGCTTCGGCCAAAGCGTGAAGCTCACCGGCACCGGCAAGGCGCCGAGGAAATGATCTGACCGCGTGCCGCGCGCTATTTCTTTTTCTTGGCCGCTGCACCCATCCCCGACAGTCCAACGCTTTGCGGCGAGCCGGTTGCGTTGTCGAATATCTTCAGGCTGCCCGTCTCCGCCGTCGTGTCATCCATCGGCGTGAAGATCACCGAGACCTTGCAGTCCTTGCCGGGCGCCAGCGTCTTGTCGCATTGCGACTTCACGGTGAACACCGACGGCGACGCGGTCTCCATCTCGACATTCACCGCTGCGCCGGTTTTCTTGTTGCCATTATTTTTGATCGTGACCGACTTGGCCTTGCTGGGTTTTCCAACTGTCGTCTTGTTCCCGAATGCCAGCGTCGAAGGGCTGATCGACAGCGTCCCTGCGGCCGGCGTCGGCGTGGCCGTAGGAGTTGCGGTCGGTGTCGCGCCCGTCGCCGTGGCTGTAGGCGTCGCGGTGCGAGTCGCAGTTGGCGTCACCGTCGCTGTGTGCGAAGTGGTGGACGTTGCAGTCGCCGTCGCAGTTCTTGTTCCCGTCGGCGTCGAGGTCGGGGTCGGCGTCCTTCCGGTGGCGGTCGCAGTTGGTGTAGGCGTCGGACCGACCGGCGGCTGGATCGCAATATACCGGGCATTACCCAAGTCGCCGTAGATCCTGTGAATGGCGGGCTCGCCGGTGACTCCGGTGCTGCTCCCCAGCGACGGAAAGACCGAGACAATTCCGTCCGCTACATAGATGTCATTTCTGAAATCGAGGGCGAGACCTAGCGGGAAGGAAAGGTCGGTCTCGTCGCGACCGCCGGGGTACCCGCCGATGATGAGCGTGGGAGCCTCGTTGACCGTGCCGGTGCTGCTTCCCAAGGGCGGAAAGATAAATATGCCCGCATAGCTGGTTTCGTAATTGTAGTTCGATACATAGACATTGCCGCTGGGATCCAGCGCGACGCCTTCCGTGATATCGAGTCCCGTGTTGGCGCCGCCGATAGTAGCGGCGGGAGCCTCGTTGAGTGTCCCGCTGCTGCTTCCCACCGGCGGAAAGATCATCACGCCGCCGTTCGACAGATAAATGTTCCGGCTGGAGTCCAGTGCGATGCCTTGCGGCAAGCTCCCGTCGAGACCTGTGTTGCTGCCGCTGATCGTGACGGTGGGAGCTTCGTTCAGTGTTCCCGTGCTGCTTCCTAAAGGCGGAAAGACCAACACGCTGGCAGGTCCATACGTGCCGCTGACATAGTCGATGTTCGCTACGTAGATGTTACCGCTGGAATCCAGCGCGATGCCTTGTGGTAAGACGAGGCCGGTTTTGCTGCCGCTGATAGTCGCCAGCGGCGCACCGATGCCGTTGCTGCCGGCCGGGAAAATCGTGATGCTCGGCGCGCCGCTGCCGCCATCCAGGACGTCGCCCAGGTTCGCCACATAGATTCTGCCGCTGGAGTCGAGCGCAATGCCTTCCGGCGAAAACAGGTTGCTGCCGAGCACGGCGCTGGGCGTCTCGTTGAGCGTGCCGGTGCTGCCGCCCAGCGCAGGATAGACTGTGATGCTGGAATCACCCGCGTTCGCCGCATAAATTTTGCCGCTGGAATCCAGCGCAACGTCATATACTTCGTTCAGACCTGTGCCGTTGCCGTTGATGGTGGCAGTGGGAGCTTCGTTGAGCGTTCCGGTGCTGCTTCCCACTGCCGGAAAGATCGCGACACCGTTGCCATTGGCAGTGGTACAGAAGCCGTTGGACAACGGATTGCAGTTGGCCACATAGATGTTTTTGCTGGAATCGAGCGCGACGCCACCCGGCAGAATCAGGCCGGTATTGCTCCCGGCGATGGCGGCCGTCGGAGCCTCGTTGAGTACCCCGGTGCTGGTCCCCAGAGGCGGATAAATCAAAACGGCGGGCGGATAGTTAGCACCGCTTGTAATCAAGGAATCGTAGCCGCTGACGTAGATGTTGCCACCCGCGTCCAGCGCGATGCCCTCGGGTCCGTTCAGGCCGGTGTTGCTCCCCTGCACAACGGCTAAAGGAGCCTCGTCGAGGACCCCGGTGCTGCTGCCGAGCGGCGGATAGACAAAGACGCTCGCCGCCGCCGAACCTGCCTGAGTGCCGGTCACATAGATGTTGAGATTCTTGTCCAGCGCGACGCCCTCTATCTGAAAATATTCGGTCGCATCTCCGCTGATGGTTGCCGTGGGGGCCTCGATGAGAAACCCTGTGCTGCTCCCCAACGGCGGAAAGATCAACAAACCTTCAAGGGTGTCCGTTACATAGATGTAACCGTTGGAATCCACCGCAATCGATTCCGGTTCGATCAAACTGTCGCTGCCGATGGTCGCGATCGGGGCGGTTTCGCCGCTGCTCCCCTTGGCGTAAACGGTGATGGACTCACTGCAGTAGTTGAGTGCGTACATGTTCCCATTTTTGTCAAAAACCACTCCTTCCGGTTCGGACAGGCCGGTCGGCAGCGGCGACATCGGTAAGTCGCTGCCGGCGGCGTAAGCCGTCACCGCATCGCTGCAAGTGTCCGTAACCAGGATCGGGACGGATGTCGGGATCGCCGTTGGCGTGGCCGTGGGTGAGGCTGACGGCGATTCAGTCGGCGTCGCCGTGGAAGTTACCGTTGCGGTTGCCGTGGCAGTCGGCGTGAATGGCCCGGTCGGCGTCGCGCTCGGCGTTGGACTATGCGCCGTTGTCGCCGTCGGCGTCGCTCCTCCGGTGGCCGTCGGCGTCGGCGAACCCGGTGGCTCAATCGCGATGAACCCGGGGTTCGCCAGCGTTGTGAATGGACCGCTGATGGTAGCGTTGGGCGCCTCGTTAAGCGTCCCCGTGCTGCTACCAATTGGTGAGTAGACCGTCACAAACGAGGCCATTTCATCCGACACGAAGATATCGCCGCTGGAATCTACCGCGATGCCGAAGGGCAAGTAGCCCAGGCCCGTATCGCTCCCGGTGATCGTGGCGGTGGGGGCTTCGTTGAGTGTTCCGGTGCTGCTGCCGAGGGCGGGATAGACCAACACGCTCGGGGCTAAAGTCGTCACATAGATTTTTCCGGTGGAATCGAGAGCGAGGCCGAAGGGTCCTTGCTGGTCGTAAAGTGCAGTATTGCTCCCGCTGATGGTGGCCAGCGGCGCTTCGTTGAGCGTCCCGGTGCTGCTCCCCAACGCGGGATAAACGAATATGCTCCCGCCGGTGTCCGCCACGTAGATTCTGCCCTCGGAATCCAGCGCGATGCTTTGTGGCGTGTAGCTCATGCCGGTATTGCTGCCGCTGATGGTCGCAATGGGGGCGACGTCGCCGTTACTGCCAGCGGCGTAAACCAGCACGGCGGCATCGTAGGTGCCGTTGCAATCGCCGCAGTCCGCTACATACATGTTGCCCCTGGAGTCCACCGCGATGCCTCCGAGCGGAGCAACCAGATTGGTGTTGTCTCCAGTGATAACGGCAGCGTTCACGTCATTTGCGTTGCTCCCCGCTGGATAGACCGTAATCTTGGGCGGCACCAGGTAGGTGCCCGCATTCACTACATAGATCTTCCCGCTCGAATCCAGCGCGATACCTTCCGGGCTATTCATGCCGGTGCCGGGGGTGGTGCCGATGATGGCGGCGGGATGTTCGTTCAACGGCCCGGTGCTGTCCCCCAGCGCCGAGAAGATAAAAACACCGTTGGACGTGTCGTCGGCTGCATAGATGTTGCGGTCGGAATCCAGCGCGATGCCGACGGGATCGCTCAGGCCAGTGCTGTCGCCGTTGATGATGGCGGTGGGAGCCTCGTTGAGCGTTCCAGTGCTGCTTCCAACGGCTGGATAGCTGAAGATACTGGCGACTTGCGGGGTACAGATGGTCTCGGTCCCACCGCAGTTCGTCACGTAAACGTTGTTGTCAGAATCAAGTCCGACACCGTAAACTCCGGTCAGGCCGGTATTGCTCCCGCTGATGGTGGCGGTCGGCGCAACATTGCCGATGCTCCCCGAAGCAAAAACCAGCACGCTGGATCCTTGGGTCACATAGATGTTGTCATGGGAATCTACCGCTACATCCAGGGGGGTGCTCAGGCCGGTGTTGCTGCCGCTGACGCCGGCAATCGGTGGCGTATCGATTTCCCCTGTGGCGCTGCCTATCGCCCCGAAGACCACCACTGAGCCCTGAGAATTCGCCACATAGATGTTGTTACTGGAGTCCACCGCAATGCCGTCTGGTCCTAGCAGGTTGCCGCTCCCGGTGATCGTCGCGAGGGGCGCTTCGTTGAGGCCCCCGCTGCTGCTTCCCAAAGGCGGATAGACAAACAGGTAGGACGGGGCGGTTTCGCCGTCGCCCGGATTCGCTACATAGATTTTGCCGTCGGAATCCACCGCGATGCCCGCAGGCGCAGTCAGATTGGTGTTGCTGCCGCCGATGATTGCAATGGGCGCATCGTTGCCCGTGCTCCCTTTGGCGAAGATAGTGACGCTGGAGGTGCATTGGTTGGTGACGTAGATATTCCCATTTTTGTCGAAGGCCACAAATTGCGGCGCTCCGATGCCGGTAGGTCCTGGTGCGATCGGAAAAACGTCGCCGTCGGCAGCGAAGGGGAAAGCCGTCACGGCCGAGGAGCAACGGTTCGTGAGGAAGATAGAGGGAGTCGTATTCGCGCTGAAGGCGGCGCGTGAAAAACGATGAAGGCTGACAATCCCAAGTGCCGCCACCATTAGCAGCGCAATCACGCCAAGTCGCACTTTCCCTCGAGATGCGATCACTAGTTCACCCCCGGCGGCAAAATGCCCTTCAAGCGAAGCGTGTGAAATCATCCCTCAAGAGTTAAGAGGGTGCTAATTAATCACAGCAATCACTTCTTATGTCGATACGGAATTGTACGTACAACCTGGGCGAGGCAGAGCTCGCGTCGCCGGCTTAGTCCGGGTCTTCGAGCTTGCGGGCTAACGTTTTGCGGTCGACGCCGAGAATCGCGGCCGCCTCGCCGCGATGGCCGTTGACGGAAGCGAGCACCGCGCGCGCATACTCGCGCTCGACCTCCTCAAGCGGCATCCGGCGCGAGGCAAGCTCTTCGAGCCGCGGGGGCGACTCGCGGTCGCCCGTGATCCGGCTGGGCAGGTCGCCGCGAGTGATCTTACCGCCCGAGCAGAGGATGACGGCCTGCGCAATCGCGTTCTGGAGCTCCCGGATATTCCCCGGCCATCGGTAGTGCATCAGCAGTTCGGTCGTCTCGGCGTCCGGTTCGGGCGGGACTTTCCCCGCCTCGGCGCTCGCCCGCAACAGGAAATGCCTGACCAGCAGCGGAATGTCTTCGGGCCGATCGCGTAGCGGCGGCACCGCGACACTCACGCCCGCGATTCGATAGAAAAGATCCGGGCGAAAGCGGCCGTCGGTCACCGCCTTCTCCAGGTCGGAATTGGTCGCCGCTATTACCCGCACGTCAACGGTTGTCTCGCCCGTCGCGCCGAGCGGACGCACGCGCTTGTCCTCGATAACCCGCAGCAGCTTGGCCTGCACCGTCGGCAGCATCTCGCCGATTTCGTCCAGGAACAGCGTGCCGTGACTGGCCGCCACGAACAGGCCGAGCTTGCTCTGCTTCGCGTCGGTGAACGCGCCGCGCGCATGCCCGAACAACTCGCTCTCGATGAGGCTCTCGGGAATCGCCGCGCAGTTCACCGGCACGAACGGACCATCGCGCCGCGGACTCAGATAATGAAGCGCGCGAGCGAGCAAATCCTTGCCCGTGCCGCTCTCGCCCGTGATCATCACACTCGCCGAGCTGTTCGCGACCTGCTCGAGCTTGCCGAGGATCTTGGTCATCTTCGGGCTGGTCGCGATTATATTTTGCAGGCCGCTGGTGCGCGCCAGTTCGATTCGCAGGCGCTTGACCTCGCGCCGCAGTTCGCGATTCTCCAGCGCGCGCGCGACGACCAGCAGCAACTCCGCGTTGATGAAGGGCTTGGTGATGTAATCGAACGCGCCGAGCTTCATCGATTCGACCGCGGTCTGAATCGATCCGAACGCAGTGATTATGATCACCGGCAGGTCGGGCGCAATCCGCTTCAATTCGGTTTGCAGCGCATGCCCGCTCATTCCGGCCATCCGCAAATCCGAAATCAGCACGTCGGGCGGATCCCGCTCGACGATTGCCAACGCGTCATGCCCGGAGTTCGCGCCAAGCGCGCGGTATCCGGCCTGCCGCAGAATGTCGCCGAGCGCGCTGACCATGTCCTGGTCATCGTCAACGACAAGAATTGTGGCTTGTTCGCTATCCACTGCGCCGCTCCCGCGCGCCGCGATCGTGCTCGATCATCCCGCTCTCGCCGGCCACCATCGGAATCGCGACGACGAACCGCGAGCCCGAGGGCCCCGGGCTGAACGTTATCTCGCCGTCATGCTCCCGCACTATGGACTGGCTCACCGCCAGTCCCATGCCAGTCCCCTTGCCCGGCTCCTTGGTCGTGAAGAAGGGCGAGAAGAGTCGATCCTCATGCTCGGGCGCGACGCCCACGCCGGTGTCCTCGAAGGCCATCGTCGCGCGCGAATCTTCGCCCTTCTCTGCGATTTCCGCAGTGACCCGGAGCGTGCCGCCGCTTCGCTGCATCGCATCGAGCGCGTTCATGATCATGTTGACGAACACCTGCTCGATTTGATCGGCATCGCAATTCACCATCAGTGGAATCTCGCCGAGACGCGCGATGACTCTGACGCCGCGATGTCCCGCTTCCGGCTCCAGGAGCGCGAGTGCGCGCTCCGCGACTCCTCTCAGATCGCAGACAGCCTTGTGCGACTCGCTCTTGCGGGCGTAGTCGAGCAGCATTCTGACGATACGCGTGATGCGATCTATCTGGCGGACGATAACGCCCAGCCTGGTCTTGCCGTCCGCCGAGATGCTCTCGTCCTGCTGCAAGGCCTCGGCACGCACGCGTATCACTCCCATCGGCGTGCCGATCTCATGGGCGAGGCCCGCGGCGAGCGCGCCAATAGTGGCGAGGCGGTCAGCGCGCTGCAGCTCGCGCTCGAGTTCCAGTTCACGTCGATGGCGTTCCTCGAGAGCGGCGCGCGCCCGGTTGAGTTGCTGATCGAGCCTGCCGAATTCTTGGCCGAGCAATTCCACTTCGCTGCCCCGGCCTCGAGCGGAATCGGC
>Ga0302324_100018756_pt1 | contig 13621 bp, 14 predicted proteins | sample Palsa_T0_1_FD_201949 | JGI IMG/M metagenome (GOLD analysis project Ga0302324, IMG submission 201949) | Peat permafrost microbial communities from Stordalen Mire near Abisko, Sweden - Palsa_T0_1 | ecosystem: Environmental > Terrestrial > Soil > Palsa > Peat permafrost | place: Sweden: Abisko...
GTGGTCGCGACGACCATCGAGAACGTGCCGGCGCCGCGCAGATCGGCGAAGCGCGAGGAGCATATAGTCAACTTCGGCGCGCCTCCGGTCATGCTCGCGACGAACGCGACGGCTGAGCGATCCGATGGAGAGTTGATCGCGAGATTATTCGGCGCCTTCGCCGACCAATCCGCGTCAGCGAGTTTGGGCGGAGGTCCAACGGGAGCGGAAGTCGACGGCGTCGCAAATAGTATCGCGACGAACCCCACTGATAGCGCTAGCAGCGCTATCAGTGGGGTTCCCTTACGCCGTTTCAGCAGATTCGCAGGTGGTAACACGGAGTAATGCGTCCGATAGTAACACAGAGTGATTCGCGAAGAAGTGTATTTCTGGAAAACGTGTGCCCCAAGGAACAATTCGTCGCCGACCGGGCGGGCGATGCGGACCGATACGCAGGCGCGCCCGTGATCTCCGCGATTCGTTGCCGATACCGGTTAGTTTGATCTTCTGCGGACTCACCACGGCGTCATCAGTAACCGTCAGCGTCGGCGCGCTGGCGGTTCCCGTCAGCGTCACCTTCGGATCGCTTTCGCCGTTATTCATGATCGCGAGCGTGCCGGATGTGGTCCCGAATTTCTCCGGCGTGAACAGCACGATGATTATGCAACTGTCGCCGGATGTCGGTCGTTCCTGGGTTCGTTGCCCCTTGCCGCATAGGCCTACTCACAGCTTGAGACGTTAAAGCTGGCTTTACATACTCCAGTAATTTCCTATTGGCAATTCATACTCGTCGTAAGGCTATGCCGGACCTGGTCGTAAGCAATGCCCGACCTGATGGATGCCGAGGGCCGTTGCCGCCGGACCATGACGGGAGGCGACGGCGGCATCAGATCGGCTGGATCAGGATCAGCCGGAGTGGTCGCCGATTGATCGACATCCACGCGGCCCGCACTTGATTTTCATGGCGGAAAAAATAGACATTAGTTGGCGGTGACGGCTCCGACCGGACCGGCCTCGTCGCCATCCGACCGTGCCGATTTTGGCAGCGCCTCTGACCGGGTTTCCGGTGAAGGTTTGTTTGGCCGATGGACAAAAGTAAGAAAGTTTCCGCCTTTATGGTTGGGGGGTCGCTCAATCACGTCGCGCCCACCAGCGAGGCGGCCGCGTTTCCGGAAAGTTTCGCCGCGACCCGCTTGCAGGATGCGATCCAGTGGGCGCGCAAGTATTCGTTTTTCTCCTATCCGTTCGTCACCGCATGCTGCGGCATGGAGTATTTCTCCACCGCCGGCCCGCGTTACGATATAGATCGTTTCGGCGCCGCGCTGCCGCGGTTCACTCCGCGCCAGGCCGATCTGCTGTTCGTCGTCGGCACGATAACGCAGCGGATGGCGCCGATTCTGCGCCGCGTCTACGAACAGATGGCCGAGCCCAAGTGGGTCGTCTCGTTCGGCGCCTGCACGAGCTCCGGCGGTCCTTACGACAACTACGCGGTGCTGCAGGGAATCGATCGAATCGTTCCAGTCGCCGTCTATATTCCCGGCTGTCCGCCGCGCCCCGAAGCGGTGCTCGATGGCCTGATCAAGCTTCAGTATCGCGTCCAGCACGAGCGCAAGGGTCATCCGTGGCCCGAGATTCACGGCAGCGGCCGTCCGATCGAGTAGCCATTTGAAGACCGTCAAAGTCACCGTCGATGGGCGGATTATCGACGCGCCCGAGGGCTCTCCCCTGCTGCAGGCGATGCTCGACGCGGGTATCGATATCCCTCACTACTGCTACCATCCGAAACTTTCCATCGACGGTAGTTGTCGGCTCTGCCAGGTGAGAATCGAAGGCGTGCCGAAGCTCCAGATCGCCTGCAACACGCCCGTCAAGGATGGCATGGTCGTCCATGCGGCCGATGACGAAGTGGCGCTCGCGCGCCGTGGCGTTATCGAGTTGCTGCTCGTCAACCATCCGCTGGATTGTCCGATCTGCGACAAGGCCGGCGAGTGCTGGCTGCAGAACTATGCGATGCGCTACGGCAGCCGGCACGGCCGCACCGTAGATGCGCGCCGCAAGCATGGCAAACGCCTCGATATCGGCGAGCGGATGCTGCTCGACCAGGAGCGCTGCATTCTGTGCCGGCGATGCGTCCGTTTTTGCCGCGAGATAACCGGCACCGGCGAGCTGGCCGTTTACAACAACGGCGACCATTCGGTGCTCGATATTTACGATGAGCGGCTCGACAACGCCTACTCGATGAATACGGCGGACATCTGTCCGGTCGGCGCGCTCGAGACCAAAGACTTTCACCATCGCATCCGCGTGTGGTTTCTCGAAGAGACCGCCAGCGTATGCGCGGGATGCTCCAACGGCTGCAACATTTTTATTTCTGCATACAAAAACCGCATCTGGCGGCTGATTCCGCGGCGCAACGACGCCGTCAACGATACCTGGATGTGCGATGCGGGCCGGCTGAACTATCGCTTCGTCGGCGACAAGGAACGTATCCGGGCGCCGCTTCTTCGTAGCGAGCCAGGTCTCATGCCCGCCACGTGGGATGATGCCATCGACGCGGCCGCGACGGCTCTGTCAGGACTGGTCGCGCGCGCAGGCGCTTCAGCGCTCGGTGTCGTCGTATCGCCCCATCTGACCATCGAGGAACACTTCCAGTTCGGCGCCATGGTTGACGCGATCGGCGGCGGTGTCCGTCGCGCGATGGCGGTCGTGCGCGGCGAAGCCGACAAGCTGCTTATTAAGGGAGAAAAGGCGGCCAACGCTCGTGGCGCTCGCGAGCTTGGGCTCGTTACCGGCGACGACGACGGCCTCGAAGCACTGCTCACGGCGATCGATGCGGGCGAGATCAAGGGACTCTATATCTGTGGCACCGATCTGTTCGAAGTCGTTCCTAAGGATCGATTGAACGCAGTGCTGGCGAAGCTCGAACTGATTATCTTCCAGGGCCTCAAAGTTCCCGACGCGATTGCCGGCGCGGCGGTCGTTTTTCCGACCACCACATTTGCCGAGAAGGCTGGAACCTTCACGAATCATGCTGGCCGGGTGCAGAAGATTCTTCCGGCGCTCGATCTCCCTGCCGGATGGCTCGTCGACGGTGAAATTTTCACGCGCCTGCTCAACGCTATCGCGCTCAGCGGCGAGAACTTCACGCTCGAAGGCGTATGGAACGCGATGGGCCGCACGCAATCGCCCTTCGGCGGCCTGCGTATCGGCGATATTGGTCCGCAAGGCGTGGCGCTCAACGCGGTGGCGGGCAAGTAACTGACGATGGCGACGCAGGTAATAAAGGTCAGACGGCCCGCGCCGCTGACGAATCGGTGGCTGCCGATTCTCAAAGGCCTCGGCGTGACAACCCGTCATTTCATGCGCAACCTGTTCGGCTTCGCGCGCGGCCGCCAGGATTTTACCGTCCATTTTCCCGAACAGCGCTTCCTGCAGCCGCCCGCGATGCGCGGCATGCCGGTGCTCGTCCAGATGCCCAACGGCAAGGAGCGATGCGTCGCGTGCGGCCTGTGCGAATGGGCGTGCCCGACCAATTGCATCACGATCTTTCCGGCCGAGGTCGCCGACGAGGTCGAGCGCCATCCCGAGATTTTCGATATCGACATGGCGCGCTGCATGTTCTGCGGCCTGTGCGAAGAAGCCTGCCCGGAAGAAGCGATCGTCATGAGCCGGCAAGTCGAAATCGCCAGCTACTCGCGCCGCGGCTCGCATTGGCACAAGGAAGATCTGCTGGTGCCGGAAGAGAAACTCAAGGTGCGGCTCGATTACCTGAGACGGGGCTATGAGCGCTAATCCACCGACCACAGTGAAGCCGCCCGAGGGGCAGCCGGTCGCGACGTCTCCGGCTACGCCGTCCCCGGAGGTATTGTCGCCCGAGGTCCTTTCTCCAATGATGACGGCGACGCTCGGCAGCCTGGGCGCGATGGTGCTCGAGCATCGGCGCGAGTTCGGCGACGATAGAATCCACGTGGCGCGCGAAAATATCGTCGCCGTATGCCGCGCGCTGCGCGACGAACCGGCGCTCGCCTTCGACATGCTGCTCGACGTTACGGCGGTCGACTACTTCGGCAATCCCGATGGCTTCCGCACCGAGCTTCAGGTCTGGGATGAGGACCGTGCGGCGTGGCGACGCCGCCCCGAGTCGCGTCATCATGTGCTGCCGCCGGCGCGCGGTCCCGAGCCGCGATTCGCCATCGTCTACCATCTGCTATCGACCCGCCATATGCATCGCATCCGGATAAAGACGCGGGTGCCGGAAGAAGATCCGATTCTCCCGAGCGTGACGAGCGTGTGGGCAGGGGCGGACTGGCTCGAGCGCGAAACTTTTGACATGTATGGGATTCGCTTCGACGGCCATCCCAATCTGCGCCGGATTTATCTCTACGAAGAATTCGTCGGTCATCCGCTGCGCAAGGATTACGCGAAGGAAAAGGAGCAGCCGATTCAGGAATATGTCGGACCCGGAGCCAAAGAACCTCGTCGCCCCGACTGACGCCCGTGCGGCCGTTCGTGCCGAGGCCCGTGCTATCGATCCGGCGCTCGACGCGCCGCCGATGCATCTGCAGTTCGGCCCGTCTCATCCGGCCACGCACGGCACGGTGCGTATCAATCTCGATCTCGAGGGAGAGAAGATCGTCAACGCGACCGTCGATATCGGCTATCTCCACCGCGGCTTCGAAAAAGAGTGCGAGAGCGGCTACTTCTATCAGAATATTCCTTACACCGACCGGCTGAACTACAGCTCGCCGATTCTGTGCAACACCGCTTACTGCATGGCGGTCGAAAAGCTTTTCGAGATCCGGACGCCGCCGCGATGCGAATATATCCGCGTGATCAGCGGCGAGCTTTCGCGGATCGCGGACCATATGCTGTCGCTCGGTTCATCGGCGATGGAACTGGCTGCGATGACTCCGATGCTCTACCTGATCGAGGCGCGCGAGCTGGTGCTCGATCAGATCGACGCGCTGTGCGGCGCTCGCGTGACCACCAACTTCATCCGGATCGGCGGTATTTCAGCGGATATTCCCGACGGCTTTAAGGACTTTTCCAACGTCAAACTGGATCGAGCGATCCAACTGCTCGACGACGCTGAAAAGCTGCTGATCGACAACATCATCTTCCGCCAGCGGATGGAGGGTACCGGGCAACTGCCCGCCGACGTCCTGATTTCGTATGGCGTGACCGGACCGCTGTTGCGCGCCGCGGGCGTGCCGATGGATCTGCGCCGGCAAGAGCCCTATCTGATCTATCCCGATCTCGATTTCGACGTGCCGGTGGGCGAGCACAGCGACAACCTCGATCGCTATCTCGTCCGTATCGAGGAGGTCCGCCAGAGCCGGCGGATCATCGGGCAATGCCTCGACAAACTGCCGGACGGGCCCCACACCAGCGACGACCCTCGCGTGCGTTGGCCGGGCAAGAATCACGTCTTCAACCGGATGGAAGAGCTGATCGACCAGTTCAAGCTGGTCACCGAGGGCGGCATGCCGCCGCCAGGCGAAGTTTACTTCGGCCTGGAATCCACCAACGGTGAACTCGGCTTTTATCTCGTCAGCGACGGCACCGGCAAGCCGTTCAAATGCCGCAGCCGCACACCCAGTTTTGCGAACATGAGTCCGCTGCATCGGATGCTGATCGGGCGCCAGTTGGCCGACGTGGTACCGACCTTTGGCCTGATCAACATGATCGGCGGCGAATGCGATCGGTGACCTGATGGTTTTGTCCGAAGCCACCCACGAAAAAATCCGCGAGGAAATCTCGCACTACCCCCATCCGCGTGGCGCGCTGCTGAGCGCGCTCCATCTGGCGCGTGAAGAGCTCCACGGCCTGAGCCGCGACGCCTTTATCGAGATTGCGCCGTTCTTCGACATGCGCGCCGGTGAAGTGGCCGAGGTCGCGTCATTCTACTCGCTGTTCCGGCTGCCGGCGGCGCACGCCTGCATCCAGGTCTGCGCCAACCTGTCGTGCTGCCTGCGCGGCGCGCGCGAGATTATCGACGAACTCGAGAATAAGCTCGGTATCGCATCGGGAACGTCGACCCCGGACGGCCGCTTTTCGATTGCCGAGGTCGAATGCCTCGGTTCGTGCGGAACCGCGCCGGTGGTCCAGGTCAACGACGGGCCCTTTCTGGAAAACGCCACGCCCGCGATAGTCGAGGCGCTGACCAAGTCGCCCGAAGAGGCGATCGCGATCCGCCAGCCGGCGCCAATTATCTCGGTCATCCCGGACGGCGTCGAAGGCTACCTGCTGCCGCCCAACGGCACGAACCGGCTTACGCTCGACGACTACCGCGCGGCAGGCGGCTACCAGGCCGTCGTCAAGGCGGGCGCGATGCCGCCGAAGGATATCGCAGCCGTCGTCAAAGAGGCGGGCCTGCGCGGACGCGGGGGCGCCGGCTTTCTGACGGGCCTCAAGTGGACCTTCATGCCCCCGCGCGACGATCGCCCTCGCTACCTCGCGATCAACGCCGACGAAAGCGAGCCGGGTACCTTTAAGGATCGCCAGATCATGGAGCGCAACCCTCATCTTATGCTCGAGGGAATCATGATCGCGGCGCTCGCGATGGAACAGAACGCGGGCTTCATCTATATCCGCGGCGAATATGTCGATGGCTTCCGCATAATCAAAGACGCAATCAGGGAGGCCTACGCGGCCGGTATTATCGGCGACAACGCGCTCGGCTTCGGGCGGCGATTCGATATCCATATTCAGCGCGGCGCCGGCGCCTACATCTGCGGCGAAGAGAGCGGCATGCTCGAATCGATGGAGGGCAAGAAGGGGCAGCCGCGCAAACGCCCGCCCTTTCCGGCGCAGAAGGGATTGTGGGGGCAGCCGACGACGGTCGACAACGTCGAGACGCTGTCGCACGTGCCGGCGATAATCATGCGCGGCGCCGAATGGTTTAAGGCGATCGGCGCCAAGAACTCGACCGGCAACACGCTTTTCGGTATCAGCGGCCACGTGAACCATCCCGGCGTCTTCGAAATGCCGCTGGGCGTCAAGCTCCGCGACCTGATCGACAAGTACGCCGGCGGCGTGCTGGACGGCCGTGCCGTCAAGGCGGTCATCCCCGGCGGCATCTCGATGCCGGTATTGCGCGCCGACCAGATCGACGTTGCGCTCGACCACGAATCGGTCAAGACGGTCGGCACGCTGCTCGGCACGGCGGGCGTGATCGTGATGGACGATCGGTCGTGCATGGTACGGGCTTCGCTGGTGGCGGCGCGGTTCTTCGAGCACGAATCGTGCGGACAATGCACCCAGTGCCGCGAGGGCACCGGCTGGATCTACAAGATTTTGAAGCGCATCGAGCACGGCGACGGACGGATGGAAGACCTCGAGTCCATTTCGTCGGCCTGCCAGTTCATGGAAGGCAAGACCATCTGCGCGTTCTCCGATGCGGCCGCGTGGGCGGCGGGCAACTTCCTGCGCAATTCGAGGCGCATATCACCGATCGCAAATGTCCGTTGCCGGAGAGTTTTGTCATATGAGCGCCAAGGTCCATCGCAACGCGGTGGTCGCCCGCCTCGGCACGCCCAGTCGCACCGAGGGTAGCCTCAACGATCCGCGCGAAAAAGAAGAGAACGGCTTTATCTTCAACGAGAAATGGATCTACGAGCATCTTCCGCGCGATCCGTCCGGCTTGCCGATCCGAATGATCTACTGGTGGCGCTACGACTTCACGGGTACCGTAGTTCGTGCAACCGACGATGAGCCATGGCGTGCCGATACGACGCTGGTAGACGCTCTCGCCGGCTCTAGTTCCCGCATGGACGTCGATAAATTGGTCTCCCATCCGGCGATAACTCCGGCTACGGAGTACCATCCGGCCTCGGAATTCAAAGGCACTCCCGACTTGGGGGGCCATCGCGAAGACGATCCGAAGCTGATCTAGCCTAAGCTGTCCTAGTGATCCTTTCGCCATCCAAATCTCCGAAGCCAGGGCGTAACACGCCCAACATCGCTTTTTATCGGGCTGCTAACGCTTTTCCGCAAATCGCGAACAATTCGCGGATAGTTCTCCTCCTGCACCCTCCCGGGAAAAGATGACTTAGAAGACTAGATTAGAATCAGTTCTGTCTTATCTAGATAAACAGACTGATTTTAGGGTACTTATCCTAAAATATCCTCACAAATAAGCCATCGATGTATCAGCCATACTTCTGGACCTGCGTGTGGCATACATTTCGCTTTACAATGGCTAACATCCGAAGGGCACAAAGCCCGGAACATTCGGAGAGTGGGAGAGGGTATTATGAACGCAGCACAATTCAGTTTCATGGTGGTGGTGACGGTCGCGGCGGCGGTGATGAGCTGGTACATCTGGCAGCCGAGCCAGTCCTCGGGCTATCGCAGCCGCAATTTTCTGAAGGCGCTCAGGAGCTAACGATGAACGTCCGGCAGGAAAGATGGTGGGTCGGCCTGTCAAAGGCTGTTCGGCATCTTTGGCAGGCGGGCCGGATTTTCGATGAAGTCCCTGGTCTTCTCATCAGCTGTGTCGAGACGTGTCCGGCTAATGGCAACTCAGTGGGTTGTGGGTTGCCGGTGAAGGGGCTGTACGCCCGTCCCTAAAGACTCGACGCCGTTCGAAATCCGGTGGTCCGGCGATGGTTGATTGCCGCTGGACCTCCGCCAAACAAACATAAATAGCCGATATGGCGTTGCGCCCGGACTCGCTAATGGTCCGCGGAGTGGTCGAGCCTCGTGAATCAGGCTTGAGGCCGGGCGCAACGCCGGCCGGAATTGCGGATAGCTGCCCTGCTCGCATATTGCGAACAAAGGCACCCCCAGCGCCGTATCGCGTACGGTTCGCCTACTTCAGCTCGGCCTTAATCACAGGCATGACGGCTTCGGCGTAGAGATCCATCGCAGCGGTAGCCTCGGCCCGCGCCATTCCACCGAGATCGAAATATGCAACGAGCTTGTCGAAGCCGCCCATCTGCTCGTAGGCCCAGAAAATCCTCTCGATAATTTCCCCAGGCGAGCCGCAGAAGTCGCCCTCGCGCGCGGCCATCATTTCGGTCGGCAGAGTCTTGTAGAGTTCGCGCAGGCCCTTGGTGAGGCCCTTGCTGGACGTCAGCGCCCGGGTGAAAGCCCGGTAGTTGTTGCGATAGGGGAACCAGAATTCGCGCGCTTTGTCGCCATCGGGTCGGATATGAACGTACACGATCGCGGCCACGCTCATTTCCGCCGGATCATTGCCGGCGGCGAGGTAGGCTTCGCGATATGCTGCGGCGAGCGGTTTCGCGTCGGAAAAGCGTCCGGCGACAGTCATGATCATGAGCCGATGGCCGGAACGGCCGGCGTCACGCGCCACGTTGACCGAGGTTGCGGTGGCCCGGTTGATCGGAATCGCGCGGCCGGAAAAAGTCCGCGGCTCGAGTGCCGACTCATGAATCGGCGAGCGAAAGCGTCCTTCCCAGTTGATTTCGCGCTCGTTCCATAATTTCTGGATGAGATCGAGATTCTCCGCCGACATCTCAGCGCTGGCGCCGATATCTTGCCCGAACAGCTTGAACGTATGCTCGGTAAAGCCGCTTCCGAAGCCGATTTCCGCGCGGCCCAGGCTCAGCAGATCGAGCGTCGCGAAATCCTCGGCGAGCCGCACCGGATCATTGTTCGGCAGCAGCGAGACTGCCGTGCCCAAGCGGATCCGCCGCGTAAGCATGGCGGTCGCCGCCAGCACCATTTGCGGGGACGAAATGACGTAGTCGCTGCAATGATGCTCGCCGAACCAGACGCCGTCGAAGCCGAGCTGTTCGGCATGCACGGCCAGGTCGACCCACATCCGGTAGCGTTCAGCTTGCGTGTCGTTGTAGCGGCCGGTGTGCGGATCGGGAAGATGATCGCCCAGTGAAATAAGATCAAACTTCACAAAAATTATTCCTGTCGATTCTCGCTATTTGCGCTTAGCATGGCCCGAGGACAGCGGCGGCGACTGCCGGCGCATCAGGAAAAAGGGCCGTGCGTTTGATTAGCAACGTTGATTGCCGCCATGCAAGCGCGGCCGGTGCCTGACCGTTCCATCCACCGCCAAGCCGCTCTATCCGGCGCGAAGCTCGTCTATCCAGGTGGACCGTCGAAGCACGGCAGCTGCGCGATAACTGCATAATCATATGATTGACCGTTCCAGCGAAAATGTCCGATCTTCTGATTCGGGCCGGTCGAGACGGCGCTCTGTTGATACTGGTTGTCGACCAGCTGGTCACCGGGCTCCTGGACGTCTTCGCCCTTGGGCGCGGCCAGCTCGAACGCAATATAAATTCTCGTGCTTGGATCGGAGCTGATTGGCGGACTGAAGTCCATCTGGGCGAGGTCGGCCCCCGCTCGCCATCCGTCCGCCCCGGCATACTGATCCTGCACGACCACCCAATTCGACGAATTGACGCCTTGCTGGAGGGTCATTTCGCGATAGCTGATCGTGCCGAAGGCATCGCGATGGACCTCGAGAATCATCGGCGTTTCGAGCGCGAGTTCATCGCACAGTCGCTGAAATTCCTGCGGATCCTTGGGCGGCTTGTCGCCGTGCTCGATTGCCGCTGTTTCCGCCGCGACCTGAATCCCCTCGACGCCGACCGCCTCGACCAGCTGGAATGCCAGCGGCGCCACCGCGCATCCGGCCGCCGCGAGCAGCAGCGCCGCCAATCCGCCGGCGGCCCACAGGATTGCCTTTTGGCCGCGGGTGGCGTTGCCGCCGCTGGAAACTCCGCTGCTCCCGTCGCCGGTCAAAGGATGAAGCTCACGGTCGCGTGGGGTTCGAGCGCCTCGAGATCAAGGATCGCCGATCGCGAGCGGATTTTGAGCTCATCGCCCACCCGGCGGAATACATATTCGTAGTGTCCGATGTACGGGTCGACGTGGCCGCTGCGGATGCGATACACGAGAAACGAGGCGGCGGCCGAAATCTCATCGCCGTTGGTTTCGCGGATGCGCACATTCGTAATCAGCCGGCGCGTGCGCGACCACGGAAATTCGCGATGCGCATGGCGGCTGAGCAGGCGGTCGACCCGGGCCCGCAGCCGGGCAAAGTCATCATCGATAAGCCCGAGCGTCAGGCCGGGGCGGCCGTCGGGCAGGTCGGTCGCCGGCACCCAGTAGCGGGCGTCCTCGGTGAAAAGCGCGAACCATTCGTTGAGCCGCCACTCGTCGAGCAGCGCGGCCTCCATCGTGATGAAACGCTCGATCTCGCGCTCGGGATCGACTACGCCGCGCGCAGCCTTGCGGCCGTTGCTCTCGCCCGCCACGATGCCGCCGTTCCTATTTGCCCGCTGACTGATGGCTCGCAAAGCCGTTGCGCGGCGGATCGTCAACCTGCGCCGTGCGCGGGATGCCCATCATCTGGGCGTGCCACTTGCGCCAGAACGCGCGCATCGGCAGCTCGTCCATCAACTCGGGCTCTCGGCACAGGCCGCGCGAGAAATCCGACCACTCGATTTCGTGCGAACGGAAACCGTCCTGGCAGGATTCAACCGCTTCGAGATCGTCGGGATGGGCAAAGCCGCCGGGTCCGAGGAAGCTCACGAAGTTGTTGAGGCGCCGTTCGAGCTGCGCGTCGGATTCATCCTTAGGCGCCATCGCCCACACGGTCATCCGCACGGCGTCCGGTCCGGCAGGCTCGAAGTAACGCAACGTAATCGCCATTGCATCGTGAAAAACCAGGTTGGGATAGATCAGGAACAGCCGGAAGGTGTCGCACATCCGCCAGGCGCGCTCCTCGCCGAAGCGCTCGACGATACGCGCCCGAATCTGCGCTATCTCGCCGCGCGCCGCCTCGCCGAACATCGGATGCCAGTGCGCGATCGGCCGCGCGAGTCCGCCCGGTGACGATTCGCCGACGCCATGTCCGTTGCCAAGCGAACGGCCGATACCGCCGCCGCCCATCGAGGAGGACTTGGTCTCGCTGCCGATATCGGAGCCTTTGAACTTGGCCATGTAGCTGAAGTACGTCGTGTGCAGCGGCGGCGCATGGTAGGTGTCGAGGCTGTTGGTCGCAATCAGCTTCCAGTTGGCGCGCACGGTATATAGCTGCGTGCCCGAAACGATTCGCATCCCGGCCTCGGACTGGTCGAGAATCAGGTCCATATATTCGCGAGCCGCGCCGAGGTACTGATCGAGCGGTTCAACATCGGGATCGAAGCTGACGAAATATAGGCCGCGATAGTTGCTGACCCGAGGCGGCTGGCGCAGCGCAAGCTCGTCGCGATCGAAATCGGGCGGGTAGCCGCCGGCGTCGGGAATGCCGACCAGCCGGCCGAGGTTGTTGAACGTCCACGCGTGGTAGAAGCACTGGAAGGTGTCGGCGGTCCCATGATCGACGCGGCACACTTTGGCGCCCCAATGGGTGCAGCTATTGTGAAAGACGCGCACCACGTTGTCCTTACCGCGGATGAAAATGAGCGGGCGGCCGGCAACTTCACGCCGATGGAAATCGCCGGGATGCTCGACTTCGGACTCATGGCCGATATAAAGCCAGCAGCGGTCGAAGATCTGCTCGCGCTCCGTGGCGAGAATCTCTTCGGAGGTCATGACCGAACGATGGACCCGGAAGAGATGCCGCTCGCGGTCCTCGGCAATGAGATTTTCGGTGTTCAATGCGAAGCTCCCATATTAGGGGTGATACTTGTGCGCGATTCTGCGAATTGTGCCCGACCGGACAACAGACGCTATCAGATGGCGCTAGCACCTCCGCTAATTATTGACAAGCCACAACTCTCGCAGCAGTGGGAAAGCGACCCTCGCCGATATTATAATGGAACCGATGAACGAGCCCGATACCATCGCGCCGGCAGTCGATTCGTCACTGATCACCGGCTACCACGCTCATATCTATTACGACGATTCGTCGCGGGCGACCGCCGCGTGGCTGCGCGAGACGATCGAAAAATCATTCCCGGTCCGGATGGGCCGATGGCGCGACATGGTCGTCGGACCCCATCCGCAATCGATGTACCAGGTGGCGTTTGAAACCGCGATCTTTGCCCAGATCGTGCCGTGGCTGATGCTCAACCGGCGCGGCCTGTCGATACTGGTGCATCCCGAGACCGGCGACGCCTACTCCGATCACGCGGTAAATCCGTTGTGGCTTGGCGAGCGGCTGCCGTTGCGGCTCTGGACGCTGCGCCGACGCGGCTAGCCGGCGACGGCTGGCGGTTCGAGCACGGTGCCACACTTGCGGCATGTGCGCGCCTCACTGCTGGCGTAGAACCCATCGATCGTAGCGCGGAACTGATCGAAGTCGCCCAGCTGAAACTCCAGCTCGCGGAGTTTTTCGTTGCACTTCTCGCAGTACCATACGAGTCCGTCCTTCTCTTCGGGCAGGCGGCGGCGCTCGATTATCAGGCCCAGCGTCCCGGCCGGACGCTGCGGCGAATGCGGCACGCGCGGCGGCAGCAAGAAGATTTCCCCTTCATGGATCACGATATCGCGGCGGCGGCCGTCTTCCATCACGCGCAGCGTCATATCGCCCTCAAGCTGATAAAAGAACTCCTCGCCTTCATCGATATGGTAATCGGTGCGCTGATTCGGACCTCCGACGATATTAACGAAGAAGTCGCGGTCGCCCTCCCAGATTTGCTTGTTGCCGACCGGCGGCTTGAGCAGATGGCGATGCTCTTCGATCAAATTCTTGATATTGATGGGGCTC